>Ga0194126_10007202_pt1 | contig 15573 bp, 12 predicted proteins | sample TA2KigC150mmetaG_FD_148641 | JGI IMG/M metagenome (GOLD analysis project Ga0194126, IMG submission 148641) | Freshwater microbial communities from Lake Tanganyika, Tanzania - TA2015035 Kigoma Deep Cast 150m | ecosystem: Environmental > Aquatic > Freshwater > Lake | place: Tanzania: Lake... | reverse complement strand
TGGCTGACAGAGGTGCCGCCTCTGGTGGGTCTGGGAGCCATTCGCCAGCAAGTGGCCCACAGCATCTTGCACGGCTCGCCGGAGTATTATACCTTCAAGTTCTCACGGAGCCTGGTGGAAAAGGGCCGGGAGCGAGGATTGGCACCAGTGGCTCTCCAACAGCTCCTCTACTACGTGGCCATTGCGGTAAAGGACTACGAGGTGGTACGCCTGCTGGTCAGCCACGGCTACGACGACTGCCAGGCGGCGTTGGCCTTCCACCAGCTTGAAACTAGCGACGAGGATCGGCTGGCCTGGAGGTTGGCCCGGCTCAACCCTGTAGCTCATCTCATCTGCCTGGCCAGCCAACTGAAACTCATGCTCTCTATTCGCCCGCTGGTGGCAAAGTCGGCCATCGCTCCTGCGCTGATCCAGCAAGCCAGAGCCATGCTGAGCTTTCTCCCCCTGGAAGAACAGGACAAGCTGTGGGCCCTGACTCAGCAGATAGCCGCTGCGCTGGGAGACGACACCCACCAGAACATGGCCACCGCGCTGCAACTGACGTTGGAAATTCTGTAGACGAGGAGCTGGAGGTTGGAAGTTAGAGGTTGGAAGTTAGAGGTTAGAAGAGGGACTGTACAGCGAAGTAGTGTCATCCGTGCAGCCGTCGTCATCGGCGTGCTGGTCATAGGTTTTTGGCTGTCAGTCCTTTGGAATGAGATACCTCCGGCCAACGCCGTCCGCCCAACGATGAATCAAGGGGGCTTTGACCTTGCGAAAGTGGAGCCTGCCTCGACGCCAACGCCCACATCCACGCCGACCGACACGCCCACCAATACGCCTACGATCACATCTACGCCAACCAACACGCCGACCCCTACGCCCACGCCAACATCGTCTGAGACTCCCATACCCGAAATCTACTTGCCTCTGATGGCCAAATATCCAACGCCTACTCCGACGCCTACTCCGACACCTACTCCAACGTCTACGCCCACTTCTACACCCACGCCCACCCCTCCTGGCGAAGAGCTGATTGTCAACGGTGGATTCGAGAATGACGAGGGCTGGCAAATTGGCTTCGATCCACTGCGCCCCGCGGCCTATTCCACAGAAGTAGTCCGCAGCGGCGCTCGATCCATGCGTCTGGGCATCACCGTCCAGGCCGATGCTCCCAGCTACTCCTCGGTCTGGCAGAAAGTGACCATCCCCCTCGATGCCTCTTACGCAGCCCTATCCTTCTGGTACTATCCGCTCTCCCAGGATGTCATCGAACGTGACTGGCAAGGGGCCATGATCCTGGATGCCAACCTCACCTTTCTCCATCAGGTGATGAAGGTGAACTCCAACAGCCAGACCTGGATGCAGCACACCTTCGATCTGATGCCCTATCGAGGGCAAACGATAGCGATTCAGTTCAACGTGCGCAACAATGGATACAGCGGTCTGAAGACGGCCATGTACGTGGATGACGTGTCGGTGGCGGTAAGAGATGGCATGGGTCGGGAGGTATACACAGGCTGGGCGGTGGAGGCCTATCCAGAGCTGGGCTGGGAGGCGATGCGAGGCATCGTCAGCAGGCAGAAGGACAGGGGCAGCAACGTGGTTTTGATCGGACACAACAATCCGGGCGAGGTGGACATTTATAAGGCCGAGCCAGGCCTGTCCTACGCCGTCTATCGAGCTTACATTGATCCTGGAAACCCCCTTCACGACGAGGCTCAGGCGATGGTGGAGGCCCAGTACCGCATGTTGGGAGCCTGTCGCCAGGAGGGGATGAAGGTCATCCTTCCCGTCGGCTATCAGATCCAGATGGGGGCACAGTGGAATGCCCGGCATCCCTACGACCTGCGAACGGACTACTACGGCAATCCCCTCGACATCGGTGGGCAGAGTGCCTCGTTCTATTCGCCCGCTTACCAGGCCAACATTCGGACCTATTACCAGTGGGTGAACGCCAATTTCGTGCAGCCTTTCAAGGACGTTATCCTGATGCTCAACCTGGCCGACGAGCCCCAGGGGGCGGACTACTCCAGCCACGCCAATGCCGTCTTCAGAAGCAGGTATGGATATTCCTTCTGGGAGGTGGGCAACGATCCCCAACGGTGGCGACAGTTGGGCGAGTTCCAGGCTAACTACATCGTCGAGTACGCCGCCTGGAGCGCCAGCGTATGGCGAGAGCTAGACCCGCAGATCATGACCACCATGTCCTTCTGCGGCTTCCTGGCCCGCTACGGCTACTACATGCCTGACGTCGAGCCGCTGTTCCGGGATACGCCAGCCAACTTCGCCATCACCTTCGATGCTTACCCCAGGGACGGATACTACACCGATCCCATCACCGAGGGAGACCTGACGTCCCTGTTCATCCTGATCCGCTCCCTGGGCCATTACTCGAAGCTATACGACAAGCCCCTCTGGCTTTGGTCCACGGCCAACAGTTGGGGCCTGGGCCAGGCCAGTTACGACAAGGCGGACATCGCCGACGCCATATCCAATATCTATTATCTAGCTCAGCTCACCGCCCAGACCGGCGGCGAGCTCCAGGGCATCAACTTCTGGAACTACAACGTCAAAGGCCAGGGGCTGTACAACGATACCAACCCCATCGTCTACGATCCCGATGAGATGTTCGAGCGGGTTTCGGCGGCCGGAGTCAGCGCACGCGAGGTCATGGTAGCCGGGCGGTCGCCGGTTTCGGTGCTGATCTTCGCCCCCTCCAGCTATCCCTACGAGCTGATCGGCCAGACCAGGTCGTGGCTGCAGCTCTCTCGTCTGGCCAGGGACCTGCCCACTCTCCGCAGACTGATCAGCAAGGGCATTCTCGAGTCCTACAAATTCTGGCAGATGAACGCCCTGGCCAGGAACAACGTCAATTCCATCGTGGCCACGCACCTCGCTCCCCCTCTGTCCCCCCCAACTTTGGGGGGGATGAAGGGGCTGTCCCCCCCGCAGGTGGGGGGGATGAAGGGGCTGTCCCCCCCGCAGGCGGGGGGGATGAAAGGGGAGGAGGGGATAGAGACTATCCTGTTGCTGGCTCCGTCGCTGGCCTACGTCTCCTCAGAGGAACTCGCTCGTCTGTACGATTTCTACGAGCAGGGTGGGGAGATCGTAGCCAAGGAGGACATCGCTGAGGCCTTGAAGAAGCAGATGAAAGACCCCAGTTCGGTAGCCCTGACTTCCTATTTGACCAGGATCACCTCCGCGGTCAGCGATGGCGCGGTTTACTCCAGTTCGCCGGGCGTGGAGACCCTGTTCATGGATGATTGCCAGGGCGAACTGGTGACTTTCTGGAAGAAAGTGCTGAAAATCGGGAAGCTCAACCGAGGGTACTTTGTGCAGGGGGATGGACACGCCTTGCTCTACAGCATAGATCCCAGCCCGGTCTTCTTCGACGTGGACGTCCCTTTCACCTATCAGGGCGCGACATACGACCGCCACGGTCGCTACGTGAGTGGGCTCTCCGGCTCCGCCGGCGCCTTAGCTGTCACCCTGGGCCACCACGAGTACGCGCGCGTTAGTCGCGTCCAATAAGATTTGGAAGATGGAGGTTGTAAGGCAAGATATCGAACGTCCAACTTCCAACCATCCAACGTCCAATGTCCAACATCCAACATCCAATGACCAATAACCAATATCCAATATCTAATCCCCATTACAGGCAAAACTTCATCTGCTTCGTCCTGGACTACGTGTTCTTCGGCGTCGGCATGGCTTTCGTGAGCCAGACCACGGTTTTGCCATCCTTCATCAGCCAACTCACCCATTCGGCTCCCTTGATCGGCCTGGCCTCAACCATCCAGACCGGTGCCTGGCTTCTGCCCCAACTCATCGCTGCCAGCTACCTGTCTGACAAGGGCCGCAAGAAGCCATATCTGTTGCTGTCCGCCGCCCTTGGCCGGCCTGTCTTTTGGCTGATGGCAGGGGTATTGTTCCTGGCCGGCGATCGTGCCCCAGCGTTGATCTTATGGCTATTCTTTATTGGCCTGGCCGTTTTCATGGGCACCGACGCCCTGGCTGCCGTGGCCTGGTTCGACATCTTGGGTAAAGCCATCCCCCCAGCCCGGCGGGGGCGGCTGATCGGGGCCGGGCAGGTTTTTTCGGGACTGCTGACAGTGGGAGCGGGAGCAGTAGTAAATGCTGTCCTGGGTCCACAGGGTCCACCCTTCCCCCACAATTACGCTCTGCTATTCTTCCTGGCCGGGCTGTCTTTGTTTGCCTCCTGGTTGGTCATGATCTTTCTGCGCGAGCCGGTGGCAGCAACGCAGGGCAACCGATTGCCATGGAATGCTTTCTTACCCAAACTATGGACGGTCTTAAGACAGAATCACACCTTTAGCCTGGTCACCGTCGTACGGCTCGTGGCGGGCCTAAGCGGAATGGCTATGCCCTTTTACGTCGTCTACGCTACTAACGAGCTACACTTCGGCGCCGAGGCTATCGGACTCTTCCTCTCATCCCAGGTAGTTGGTAGCATTCTAGCCGGATTCGTATGGGGGTATCTGAATGAGCGATCTGGTAGCAAGATTGTGATCCAGTGGTCCACGATATTGGCCATCGCTTCCCCCCTCCTGGCCTTGCTCATGCGGCCGATAGGCCACCTTGCTGGAGCTTCAACAATCTACGTCTACTCCTTGATCTTCCTGGCCATCGGGGTCCTGAACAGCTCTTACATGCCGGGATTCATCAATTTTGTCCTGGAATTAGCCCCGTCAGAAGAGCGCGCCACTTACATCGCTCTGACCAACACCTTGTGCGGCTCGCTCCTGGTAGTGCCCTTCTTGGGGGGCTGGTTGCTCCAGGCCACGTCCTACCCCGTCCTGTTCGCGGCCACCGCGGGAGGGGTAGCTCTTGGGTTGGTGCTAACCTTCCGTTTAGAGGAGCCGCGTCAAAGGGACACTCGTAAATCGGTAGATTCATAGACCAGTACGAATCTGCGAGTCTACGAGTCTACGAATCTACCAACGAAAGGAGGCCGATCATGAAGTTCTTAGAGTTAGCCGAAAAGAGGTACAGCGTGCGAGCCTACAAGCCCGACCCGGTGGAGGAGGATAAGCTCAACCAGGTGCTCGAAGCGGCACGCCTGGCGCCCACCGCAGTCAATGCTCAGCCGTTTCAGCTCATCGTGATCCACACCGCGGGCCGAGAAGCGGAGTTGAACCGCATCTACAGGAAGGATTGGTTCGTGCAAGCGCCGCTGGTCATCGGCATCTGCGGGATTCCAGCCCAGGGCTGGGTGCGTCGGGACGGCAAGAACTACACCGAGGTGGACGTGGCTATCGCCATGGATCACCTGATCTTAGCCGCTACCGACGCCGGGCTGGGCACGTGCTGGGTTGGCGCCTTCGATCCCGAGGCAGCCCGCGAGGTGCTGGGCCTGCCCGACGATGTGGAACCCATCGCCTTCACGCCATTGGGATACCCAGCAGACCAACCCAAGTCCAAAAAGCGCAAACCGTTGTCGGAGTTGGTGCGCTACGAACGCTGGTGAAAAGACACTCGGCGAGTCTTTCCGCAGCAAGAAGCAGTTACAGGAGAGCGAACTATGAAACAGTTGAAAGTGGATGAGGAATGGGTCTATGAGGTCCAGCCCGGCGGCCGATGCCACCGCTGCCAGCGCCAGGTGCCCGTTCTGGAACTGGGCGCGGAACTGACCCTCTGTGCCAACTGCCTGCGCCAGGGAGCTAACCTGCTGGACGCGCGAGAAGCTCACGACCGGGGTCTGCCCTGGACCTTCGAGGTCTGGACCGATTATCAGGCCGGCCCGGTGACGTGGGAGGACGTCTGCGATGGCGATGGTCACTTCCTCTTCACCCTCTACGCCAGAGGGACGCCCCTTGACCCGACGGAACCGGAGGCGGGAGCTTATGACCAGCCGGGCTACTATCCTCGCGGCTATCCCGGCCCGGAGGAAGGCGGCAGCTACCCGGATATCGTAGCCGATGTAGAGACGTTGACCCTGGCTCAGGTCGCCGAGGCCTGCCGCCAGTGGCTGAAGGCGCACGGACTCTCGGCCGATGAGCCGCTAGTCATTGTCAACGGCCCAGATGAGTTTGCCTTCTCCGCCCCTGGCGCTTTGCCCGTTGTCACCCACCACAAGCCCTACTACTCGATGGAGGAGGTCTTGGAGGGACAGGTGGCCGAGTATCCCACCGCTTGTCCGGCCTGCGGTGTGCACATCATCAGCCACGAACCCCGCCTGCCCCGCTGCCCCTGGTGCGGAGCAGAGATAGCAATAGACTGAACCAAAAGAGAGCAAAGTTCCTACGAGTTCCCCCGAGTTCCTATGAGGCAGTTGAGAAATTACGCACCAAGAATGTCTGAGGAGGATAAATACTTATGGATGACCACACGTTGTGGAATCTGACCCGCGAGGCTCTGGCTGCCATTCGCACTCACTATGAGCCGGCAGCAGAGCATATCGCTGTCGAGAGTGGACTGGATGGGTGGACGTGGGGCCTGCTACTGGCAGCCCTCACTTTCGAGCCGGAGACGGCGAGCGCGGCCCGTCTTCAAGTGCGCATGCCCTACATGGCAGCCCATCCCTACCTGACCCGACTGATAGCCGCTGCCGAGAAAGGCTACCTGGCCGAGGTAGCGCCGGGCGAGTACCGGCTGACGGACTGGGGTCGAGCTGAGACGCAGCATTTCATCGAGGAGGTACGAGCCGCCATGGCCGAAGCCGACCCATTGCCCCTGGCCGACTCGGAACGTCTGGCGAATCTGCTGGACCGGCTGGTGCAGACCAGCCTGACAACACTCCCTTCGCCCAAAGCCTGGTCCGTCAGTCTCAGCTACAAGCTGATGCCAGCGGCCAGCCCACCGCTGCCCTACGTCGAGCAGGCCATCTCTTGCCTGGCCGCCTACCGCGACGATGCCCACCTGGCCGCCTGGCAGCCCAGCGGCCTCAGCGCCACCGCGCTGGAGGCGCTGACGTTCCTCTGGCGCGGCGAGGCCGCCTCCCTGGACACGCTGTACGAGAGGCTCGCTTTCCGCGGCCACCCGCGCCAGATGTATGCTCAGGCGCTGGCCGAACTGCGGGAGCGGGGGTTGATCGAGGGGCCAGACAGCGCACCGTGGGTTACTGAGGCCGGCCAGGCCTTCCGCGACCAGGTCGAGGCCGACACCGACCGTTACTTCTTCACGCCCTGGGCCTGTCTGGATGACGGTGAGAAAACTGAGTTGGCCGACCTGCTGGCCCGCCTGCGGGACGGGCTGAAGGAGAGCGCTGCATGATCCGCTACCCTGTCTATCTGGAGATCGCCGACGATGGCTGGTGCATGGCCCACGTGCTCGATCTGCCCGGCTGCACCGTTCGTGCGCCGAGCCGGGACGAGGCCCTGCGCCGATTGCCCAACGCCGTCCGTGACTACCACGGTTGGCTGCGCCGCCACGGTGAGCCAGCCCCGCCCGAAGAGGAATCAATCGAGATCGAAATTGCTGGCGAGAGCAGCGGCTTTGGCCCCTTCGACCCGGGAGATGCCGCCGCGCTTTTTCGCCCGGACCATGAACCCGTCAACCTCGAGGAGATGGAACACTACTTCCGCCTCATGGCCCACGCTCGCACCGACCTGCTGACCCTGGTACGTGACCTCCCCGACGATGTCTTGGACTGGCAGTCTGACCCGTGCTCGTTCAACATCCGGCGCTCGCTGCGTCACATCGGCAACGCCGAGGAGTGGTACGTCTCCCGCCTGGTGCCTCCTGAAACCTTGCCCCCCGAGTGGGAGCGCGACGAGGAGCTGCCAACCTTCGAGTTCCTGGAAATGGAACGGCGCACTGCCGTGGCCCGGCTGCGCCTGCTCACCGAAGAGGAGCGATGCGGTGTCTTCTACCCCGCCCACTGGACTCAGCATCCCGAGGAGCCCTGGACGGCACGCAAGGCGCTGCGTCGCTTCCTGGAGCACGAGCGGGAGCACACCGCCCAGGTGCGGGAGATCCTGGCCGCCCGGCGGCAGCACCTCCTGGCCTGCCTGGCCACCGAGCGCGCCGGACTGCTGGAGCAGCTCATCGGCCTGGACGAGAGGTTGCTCACCGAGGTGCCGATGCTTGACAGTTGGACCGTCAAGGACCTGCTGGCCCACATCGCTGCCTGGGACCGCTGGGAAGAGCGGACGATGAAATGCATGGTGGACGGGGAGGCCCCTGACTTCACAGCGGTGCAGGATTTCGATGCCTCTAACGCAGCCTTCGTCGCTGAATGGCGCGATCGAACCCTGGCCGAGGTAGTGGCCGAATTGCAGGCTGCCCGAGCAGACTGGGTGGCCTGGCTGAAGAGCTTGTCCGAAGTGGAATTCTTCCGGCGTCGTTCCTATGCGGGTTGGGATTGGTCGTTCTCCGTTGTCCCACTGCGGGTCCAGTGGCAGCACGATGCCGAACACGCCGCCCAGGTCGCCGCCTGGCGGGAGGCGGAAGGGTTGAGAGGGAAGACCGGCCCCCAGGCGGTCCTGCTGGCCGCCCTGGCCGCTGCGCGCGATGAACTGCTGACCGCTGCTGCCCTGGTGCCCGTCGAGGAGCGAGCTTTCCGGCCCGTTTGTGGAAAGTGGACCCTCAAAGACGTGCTGGGGCACCTGGCGGACTGGGAGTGGTTCGGCGTGGAGGGCCTGCGCCAGATGGCCGCTGGCCACGCGCCCCAGGTTGAACACGTCGAAGACATAGATGTCTGGAACCAGGTCCACGCGGAGGCCCGTCGGGATCAGCCGTGGGAGGACGTTTGGGCCGACCTCCACGCGGCCCGCCGCGCGCTGCTGGAGGTTCTGGAGGGGATGAGTCAGGCCGAGTTGGATCGGTCTTTTCCCTTCCCCTGGGGACCACAGGGCACGCCTTACCAGTGGATCTGGGTCTACTTCCGCCACGATCGTGAGCACGCCCACGGCCAGCGAAGCGAGGAGATGGGACAATGACCCGACAAACAGTTGACCTGCTGACCGCCGAGATGGATGAAGCCTGGCAGACCCTGCGCCGCCGGCTGGAAGGCCTGACCGACGAGGAGTTCTTCTGGGAACCTGTATCTGGCTGCTGGATGGTGCACCCCGACGAGAGCGGCCGCTGGGTGGTAGACTACGCCGACCCGGTGCCAGAGCCACCGCCCTTCACCACCATCGCCTGGCGGCTGGTACACGTCGCGGCCTGCAAGATCATGTACCACGAGTACGCCTTTGGCCCAGGGAAGCTGACCTGGGACGAACTGGACATCCCTCACACCGCCACTGACGCCATCGCCTGGCTGGAGGAGGGCCACGCCCGGCTGCGAGCTGCACTAGACGGCCTCAGCGACGCAGACTTAGCGGAGATGCGGCTCACCAACTGGGGAGAACCCTGGCCCACCTGGCGCATCTTCTGGACCATGATCCATCACGATGCCCATCACGGTGCCGAAATCGGCTGCCTGCGCGACTTGTACCGGGGAATGCATGAGAGTGGACTTTGATCGTGAGATGGCCTGGTGGGACGCCAAGGCCCCTGAAGAGGAACAGGACCTGGCCGACGAGGCGATCAACCGCGCCTTGCGCTGGCGGGAGATCGAGCGGCACCTGGCAGGTGTCCGCACCGTTCTCGACGTCGGCGCGGGCACGGGAGCCTTCTCCATCCCCCTGGCCCGGCGGGGTTTCGCCGTCACCCACGTGGACTTCTCGCCGGCCATGTTGGCTCTCGCTCGCCACAATTCGGAGGGGCTGCAAAACTTGCGGTTTGTGGAGGCCAACGCGGTGGCGCTGCCCTTCTCTGATCGCTCCTTTGACCTGGTGCTGAACATGGACGGTGCGATCTCCTTTTGCGGTTCCCTGGCTGAGCAGGCCCTGCGGGAGACCTGCCGGGTGACCCGCAAGAAGCTAATCCTGACCGTCTCCCACCGGGCCTGGATGATCCCCGTCTGGGTATCTGCCAGCGTCAAGGTGGTCGGGTGCCTTTTGCCGGCCGTGGGGGCCATGTTCGACCGGGGGAAGTGGCACCAGGAGCAGTTCCCGGAGAACCCTCTATTGAGCAAGGGAGTGACCCAGGACTACTTTCCTGGATTCAGGGCCTTCCTGCCAGGGGAGCTACGAGCCCTCCTGGAGGAGGCGGGAATGCGAGTCCTGCGCTGCGGTGGGCTGGGTAGCCTGGCCAACTTCTGTGACTCGGAGGCGGTGGAGCGGGCGTGTCAGGACCAGGCCCTGTTCCAGGAGTTCGTGGATTTGTGCGAGCGGTTCGATCGGGAGGTGCTGCCGGAGGGCCCCGGCACCCGGCAGCGGGCAGGGCTGATCGCTGTCGCTGTGCCGGCGTAAAGGAGGTCTTGATGAAGAGAAAACCGTTCAACTGGCGCGAATTTCTGATTCTATGGGCGGCCGGGGTCGTGGGGGTGATCGCCGTTTTGCCCTACACCCTGACCCTGCAGGCCCCCATGCTGGAGACGATGCCACCTTTGCCCATGCCTCTGGCTATGCTGATCGCCATCCAGGTCGGCCAGAATGCGGTGTTGGTAGCCATCGCTGTGGGGCTGGGGTTGCTCCTGGCAAGGCGGGTTGGCCTGGGTGCGCCGCTCCTGGAGGCACGGCTGGACGGGCAGGCGGTGGGACAGCGACTGCGGGCGATTCTGACGCCATCCATCCTGGCTGGTGCTGCGGCCGCCGTGGTTATCATCCTGCTCGACCTGGTGGCCTTTGCTCGAGGAATGCCCCCCGTGGCACCTGCTGGGGTAGCTCCCCCTGCCTGGCAGGGACTACTCGCCTCTTTCTATGGCGGCATCACCGAAGAGCTGTTCATGCGCCTGTTCTTGATGTCCCTTCTGGCCTGGCTGCTGGGCCTGGTGTGGCGAAAGGCTCCTGGCCAGCCAGCGGCCGGGGCCTTCTGGACAGCCAACCTGGGCGCGGCCATCCTCTTCGGCTTGGGCCACCTGCCGGCGACGGCGGCCCTGGTTCCCCTGACGGCCCTGGTGGTAGCTCGTGCCGTCGTGCTGAACGGCATCGGCGGGCTCGTCTTTGGGCACCTGTACTGGAAACGTGGGTTGGAAGCAGCCATGTTGGCCCATTTCAGCGCCGACATCGTGCTGCACGTGCTAACCCCGCTGGTCTTAGGTCTGGGAGGTATGAAATGAACCGAACTGAAGCATACTTGAGGTGTATCGTGAACAAGGCATGGGTGATCGGACTGGTGGCTTTGTTTTCCCTGACCGGTTGCGCTGGTGCCAAAACCCTGCCGGCCGAAGAAGCCACCGCCTTTGCCAATCAGGTGGACGCCATGACCGAGAACTTGCTGGTATCGCTGAGCAATCACCACTACGCGACCTACATCCAGGATATGGATTCAAAAATGAAGGCCGCGAGCAGCGAAGCGCAGTTTGAGCAAGTCTATGCCATGGTGATCGGCAAGATTGGCAAGTACGTCTCGCGTCAAATGACCCAGGTCACTGAGCAGAAGCCGTTCCGCACGGTTGTGTACGATGCCCGATTTGAGCGGGAGGAGCACGTAACGGTGCGGGTCGTCTACAACGTCACTGGAGAGCGGCTGCTGGTCAGCGGGCTCTGGTTTGACTCGCCGAAGCTGCGCCAGCAATGAGTGCAGCGCTGGACGCGCTGCTTGCGAGAGGATGACCAATGCGTTTCGCCCTTTCCACAGGCTCCCTCTATACCTATGGCCTGGACCGCGTCTTTGCCCTGGCCGCCGAGGCTGGCTTCGATGGCATCGAGGTGCTCGTTGATTCCAGATTCGATACCCGCCAGCCAGTCTACCTGCGGCGGCTGATGGAGCGCTATGGACTGCCCATCCTTAGCCTCCACGCTCCCTTCCACCCAAAGCGGCTGCCAGCCTGGCCTCGGACTCAACCGGAGAGCATCGCTGCTACAGCGGAACTGGCTCGCGCCGTGGGCGCGGAGGTCATCATCATCCACCTGCCCTACTGGAGGGAAAGGGCCTATGTCCGCTGGCTGCGCAACGATCTCAGGGCCTGGCAGCGGGCCCATCCCAATCCAGTGATCGCCGTGGAGAACATGCCGCTGAAGTGGGTTCGCTGGTGGCCCTTTGCCCCGCTGGAGATGTGGCGGATGAACGGGCTGGAGGAGTGGGGCGCTTTCCCTCACCTGAACCTGGACACCACCCACCTGGCGACGAAAGGGTTGGATCTGCTGACGGTCTACGAGCACGTGCGGGAGCGAGTGGTGCACGTGCACCTGTCTAATGCCCGCCGGGAGGGGCGGCGTGTGCGGGAGCATCGCCGTCTGGAGGATGGCTTCCTGCCGCTGGGTGCGCTCATCAGCCGACTGGCCCCGGATGGCTACGACGGCATCGCCACGGTGGAACTGCACCCCGAAGCACTGGAGGCCGAGGACGAGGAGAAGGCACGATTTCACCTGAGGCAGCAGATCGCTTTCTGCCGACAGCACGGGGGAGGATAGAATTGCGAGGAGGACAATCATGCATAAAACTGTCGAGTATGACACCTTTGCCGATATTTACGACATCTGGGTGGAGGAGGCGCCGGTCACAAAGCGCAACCTACCCTTCTACGTTGAGGAGTACCTGCGCACGGCAGGGCCGGTGGTCGAGTTGGGCGTGGGCAACGGTCGCATCGCCATCGAAGCCGCCCGGCAAGGGAAGCCCATCATCGGCGTGGACTCCTCGGCCGAGATGCTCGCGCTCTGCCGGGGGCGGGCCGAGGCCGCTGGCGTGGCCCGCCTGCTCACTCTCATCCAGGCTGACTTCCGCGATTTCACCCTGCCCGAACCAGCCCAGCTCATCACCATCCCCTTCCACACCATTGGTCACCTGGTGACCCTGGACGACAAGCGGGCCGGCCTGCACCTCATCTACGACCAACTGGCCCCCGGCGGCCGCCTCATCTTCGATCACTTCGTGTTTGACCCAGAGACAGCCCGGCGACATCAGGGTGTCGGTCTGTGGGGTGAGTACACCGACGCCGTGACTGGCCACGATCTGCTTCTTTGGGAGATTGTCCGCTACGACTTTGAAACCCAGACCATGCGGATCATCATCTGGACCGACGAATTGGACGATGATGGCGTGATGCTCCGCCGCAAGTATCGGCGCCTCAGCTTCAGTTGGCTCGATCCCTACCAGGCTCGTGACTTGCTGGAGGAAGCCGGCTTCCAGATCGAGGCCCTCTATGGCGACTTCGACCGCCGCCCCTTCGCCGACGATTCGCCGGAACAGGTGTGGGTGGCCTGCAAGACGTAAAGCACAAGGCTGGAGACCATCGGCGTAAGCATTTCGAGTGCGTGGGCTTCAGTCTTACCTGACCTCTGGAGGTGGGCTCAGAACCATGTCCCAAACTCGTGACGGTCCGTTTTGCCACTTGACTTCCCCCAAATATGCAGTACAATTACAATAGAGCACGGTTGGATACGCCGAAGCGGCAGAAAGCAATAAAGTTTCTCCGTAGCTGCCGAACGTTCCCTTGCACTGACGCAAGGGCTTACTTTCGGCTTTTTGTTTCCTGCCTGCGGGAAGGTGGCTAAACAATTGCCTTCAGCAGGTCTGAATTGGCAGCAGAGCACAGGAAAGGAGGGTGAAAGAGGTAAAAGGATACTCACAGATTATTGGTACAGCCCCATTGGTGTGAAAAGGCATTGAAACAGAAAGAAAGGAGGAAAACATGAGACGGACAATCATTAGCTTGAGTAAGTTCCTGTTCGTTGTATTCGTCGTGTCGGGGTTGTGTGTGGCTTCCCTGCCCCTACCGGCCATGGCCGAGCCCCCTACGCCGACCCCGCCCCACCCCCGGCCTCACTATGAAGGTCTGGAGGAATGGCCTTACCGTGCCCCAACGACTCTACAAACATCACCTCATCAGGAGAATGTCACCTCAGCCCAATTCGTCCCCTGGAGTAAGCTGGTCTTCCAGTCCTATCGCGATGACAACTGGGAAATCTACCTGGCCAATGGCGACGGCTCTAACCAGACCCGCCTGACCAATCATAGTGCGTCGGACATCTATCCGCGTCTCAATCGCGGCTGTACCCGCATCGCTTTTGCTTCCAATCGCACTGGCAACTACGAAATCTTCACCATGAACCCCGACGGCTCAGGGCTGTGGCAACTGACGGCCAACAGTGCTGACGATGGAAATCCGTCGTGGTCGCCCGATGGGACGAGGATCGCCTTTGAAGCCTACCGCGATGGGCAGGCCGAGATCTACGTCATGAATGCCGACGGCTCCGGCCAGACCCGGCTGACGTGGGATGGTGCCTATGATGGCATGCCGGCCTGGTCGCCTGGCGGTACCAGGATCGCCTTCACCTCCAGGCGCAGCGGTGGATACGCTATCTGGGTGATGAACGCTGACGGCAGCGGACAGATGCAGCTTTCGTGGCAACCGTACAGTGAGCACCCGGCCTGGTCGCCTGATGGCACGCAGATTGCCTACGATGCCGACGGCGACGGCGATGGCTGGCAGGAGTTGTGGCTGATGAACGCCGATGGCTCCAATCAGCGCCAGGTGTACGATCCTGGCGGGTACCAGACCGACGCCTGGGCCAAGAGTTGGTCGCCGGATGGGCGCTACGTGGCCTTCGCCCGCATCTCGTGGATCTACTACGAGGGCAATCTGTACTGGACGGAGGCCTATCTGGATGCCTGGGACAGCGTGAACCCATGGAGCACGATTCGCCTGAGCAGCCAGGGCACAGACTGGCAGCCCGACTGGCAGACGACCGACGCCTGGGCGCCGACGTCGAGGGTGAACGCTTTGCCCTCCTACGCGCGAAATGGCATCCTTGTTAGTTGGGGCGGCAGCGATCTAGGTGGCTCCGGGATCAAGACGTATGATGTGCAGTATCGAGACATAGCTGGTGGAAGCTGGACCGATTGGCAGATGGGGACTACTCAGGCTGCTGCCAGCTTCTGCGGCACAGCCGGCCACACCTATTGTTTCCGCTCTCGGAGCAGAGACAGTGCACAGAATGTGGAGAACTGGCCCTCAGGAGATGGAGACACATGTACCACTCTCTACACCTGGGGGGTGGCCGGCACAGTGCGGGACAATGCGGGCACGCCGGTGGTAGGAGCGATGGTCACCACGACGCCGGGTGCTTTCTACAGCGTCTCCAGCGATGTCAACGGGGCCTACGCCGCCTACGTGGTAGCTAATTCGCCGACTTACACTATCACCTGGGCCAAAAGCGGCTACGGTGACCTGCCGGCCGCGGGTTTTGCTGCGGCTCAGGACGCGCACGTGAACGTAGTCTTGCCACCAAACGACAACGTGGTGCGGAACTGGGGCTTTGAGAGCGGCAACCTGGGGCCAGGGGACTGGCTGGCGAGTGGTATAGTTATGCCAGTCGTGACTAGCAATGTCAAGCACACCGGCAGTTACGCTGCCCTAATAGGCCAGAAGGAGTTCGCGTTTGCTCCAGCAACAAATGTGTTCAACAACGCTGGTGAATCGAGCAACCCACAACTGGCGGTGGACGCAGGTGGAGCCGTCCACGTGGTATGGGGTGACACCACAATCTTCTATGCCAAGCGGTCCAGCGATGGCATCTGGTCTGGCCCCCAAAACATCTCCGATAACTCTGGCTGGTCGGGGTACCCACAGTTGGCGGTAGACGCAGGTGGAGCCGTCCACGTGGTATGGCAAGACGGCGCCCGCGGGAAGTACAACAT
>Ga0194126_10007196_pt1 | contig 15580 bp, 16 predicted proteins | sample TA2KigC150mmetaG_FD_148641 | JGI IMG/M metagenome (GOLD analysis project Ga0194126, IMG submission 148641) | Freshwater microbial communities from Lake Tanganyika, Tanzania - TA2015035 Kigoma Deep Cast 150m | ecosystem: Environmental > Aquatic > Freshwater > Lake | place: Tanzania: Lake... | reverse complement strand
TGTTTCTCTGGATTATATGTCATGTCCCTTCCGTCGACCTCCTTAAGCCTGCCTATTAAATCAGACTTCTATTTGTGCCAGTATGTCTCAATTATTTCAATAGGCTGATTTTGTTTCTTTGTAGGTGCACAAAGTAAACCGGCACAGTTCCATAACGTACACCTTTGATGAAGTAAGAAATGCTATTTTATACCCTCAGAACAGGCGCACGAGATGGTTAATTACTCAGGCCGATGCTGATCACCAGCCGGCTTTTTATCGATACAAATGATATTTTCTTAGCCGATAGCCCCATTATTGCGGTCAGTAAATAACAGAGAAATGATAATCGGGACAAAACGCAGTATATGGCATATTTAATGTGCTACTTTAAATTTGCATTCTATGCATTCCTTTTGCTATACTCTACATTATGAGATATCTGCATCGTCAGATAGAACCGAAAGTGATACAATTGGTGAAGTCTTTCCCGAGCGTTGCGATAACCGGACCCCGGCAGTCGGGCAAATCCACCATGCTGACCAACACACTCAAGGGGTATAAATACATCACGCTCGATGATCCGTTGACACGGGAACAGGCTTTATCAGACCCTCGTTTTTTCCTCGACTCCATCGGCGAAAAGACAATCATCGATGAGATACAACTTGCTCCCGGTATACTTTCCTACATCAAGATGAACATCGACAAAAAAAGGGGCAGAAAAGGCATGTATGTTTTTACTGGGTCACAGCAGTTTGCAATGATTAAGGATTTGGGAGATTCCCTTGCGGGAAGGATCGCATTGCTGGACTTGTTGCCGTTTTCGATCAACGAGAAGAAAAAGGGCGTCAACATAAAAAACACTCTTGAATATTTTGCCCATGCGGCACTGACCGGGTCGTATCCCGAGCTTGTAGTTGATCCCTCTATAGACGTCCATTCGTGGTACGGTTCTTACATCCAGACTTACCTGGAACGGGATATACGAAGTATTTACAATACCGGCAATTTGAGGGATTTCCAGAGATTTATGCGGCTCCTTGCGGGCAGGTGCGCCCAGATACTGAACCTCTCAGAATTTGCGAAGGACCTTGGTGTAAGTGTACCGACTATAAAAAATTGGCTCTCGATTCTGGAGGCGAGCAGAATAGTTTATCTTCTGCCCCCATACTACAACAACCTGGGGAAACGGATTACCAAGTCGCCCAAGGTATATTTTACAGATATCGGCGTCATCTGTTATCTCACAGGTATAAGTGACAAAACCCATTTGCTTCAGGGACCTATGGCGGGGCAGTTATTTGAGAATTTCTGTCTGCAAGAAACCATAAAGGTGTTCTTCAATCTTGGTCGGAGGCCGGGACTCTATTACCTGAGGACAGGCAATAACCTTGAAATAGATTTGCTCATAGAGGGGATATCCCGGTCATTGATACCAGTGGAGATTAAGCTGAGCAAGACACCATCATTGGGTATGGGATCGAACATTACGCGGTTTAAGGAGATATTTTCCTCCCTTAATATACAAAATGGATTCATCATATCATCAATTGATCAGACCACCCCTCTTCGCGCTGACCTCACCGCAATTACTCTTGACGATTATATTATGAAAATAAAAAAAGCAGCTTCCTGAAACAAATTGCGGTCAATAGAGCAATAATAAACTGTGATATAATTTCAAAGGATTTTTTCATGGACACCATCGAAAAGCTGAAGGTCCTTTCAGAAGATTCACGGTACGACCTGGCCTGTGCATGCGGCACCCTGAAGGACGAACACAGGAAAAGGGGGCCGGACGGCAGATGGCTCTATCCGGTCGCTCTGCCGCAGGGCGGCTATACCGTACTCCTGAAGACCCTCCTCTCAAACTCCTGTACAAATGACTGCAGGTACTGCCCGCTCCGTTCTGAAACAAACGTGCAGCGCTGCACACTCCAGCCTGAAGAGGTCACCCGCGTGTTCCTGGAATACCAGAGGAGGAGAAAGGCCTTCGGACTGTTCCTGAGTTCCGCTGTCATAGGCAATGCAGACTATACTATGGATAAAATCAATACTGTTGCCCGTCTTCTCAGACACAAACACAAGTTCAGAGGTTACATTCATTTAAAGATCATACCCGGGGCATCAGATGCAGCGATTGAGGACGCCATGTCCCTTGCTACCTCGGTTTCGCTGAATATAGAAACACCGGGCAGGAAGCGCTTCGCAGCGCTTTCGTCTAAAAAGGATTACGATAACGACATCCTCCGTCCCCTGAAGTTGATGGGCAAGCTCACGGAAAAAGACATGCGGTTTTCGAAAGTCAAATGCACAACCCAGTTTATTGTCGGCGCCTCCAATGAGACAGACTCAGAGATTGTAGATTCAATGTTTGGTTTATACAGGCGCCTGAACTTCAAGCGTGTCTATTTTTCCGCCTATCAGAAAGGTCTTGGGAACCCCGACATCCCGGGTGAAAAGCAATTCCTCACAAACCCTGAAGAGCCTTTCATGCGTGAACACCGTTTATACCAGGTTGATTTTCTCATCCGCAGATATGGGTTTAACAATGAGGATATCCTACTCGACAAAACAGGGAATCTGAGATTGGACAAAGACCCTAAAGAGGTCTGGGCAGATTGTCACCCGGAATATTATCCGGTCAGGGTCAATACATCGGACAGGGAAGCATTATTGAGAGTGCCCGGTCTCGGACCTGATACAGTAAAGAAGATACTGAAGATGCGGCAAGAGAGATGGATACCCCGTCTTGAAGATCTGGGCATGAAGGGCAAAAGACTCGAAAAGATAAAGAATTATGTGATCTTTGAGTGAATGCTCATGGTCAGGCGTTTCTTTTTCTTTACATTTTAGCCAGCATATAATACTATTTGACTATGCGTAAAGATGCTGATAATTTTATTAGCTCTGCTGAATATGACCTTCATACAGCCGTGCATATGCTTGATACGGGCAGATATATTTACGTCATCTTTGTGTGTCATCTGTCTATTGAAAAGATGTTAAAAGCTCTTGCAGCTGAAGTCACCGATAAAACACCGCCAAAAACTCATAATTTGATCTATCTGACAAAACTTGCAGAGATTCATTTCAATGATGAACATTTTGAATTTATTTCAAAACTGAACAATGCAAGCGTGGTTACCCGTTATCCTGAAGATTTTGAAAAACTTATTGAGGCTTTTCCTAAAAATATAGCAGCAGATTATTTGCAGAAAACCAGGGAGATTGTTGAATGGTTAAAACAGAACGAGAAATTGAAGAAATAATATCAAGATATTCTATTGAGATAGAAAAAATGGGGATAAAACCTCAAAAGATATTGCTTTATGGATCTTACGCCAAAGGCAGTCCTCGTGAGGACAGTGATATTGATTTGGTTGTTGTCAGTAATAATTTTAAAGATATGAACATCAGGGAAAGACTCGAACTGCTCGGCATCGCTGCCGGAAAAGTCTTTGAGCCGATAGAGGCAATCGGATATACACCGGATGAAATGGAATCAAATAAGAAGGGCACCTTTCTTGAAGCGATATTAGAGCAAGCACGAACATAAGTTAACAGCCGCCTCTGCCTCAGCTTGTTCAGCATTTTTGGCTATTGTTTTATTCCAACGATCACATAGTATGTAGGGGTTCCGAGTATAGCGAGCAACCTGATGCGTACGATCACAAGGTTGTTAGCAACTTCATTGACTATAGATATAATTCATGTAGCTCTTTTGAAGCTGCTTCGTCTTCGCTCACGTGAAGAAAATAAGGGGACGGTTCTAATTTTACTAATTTTAATTATTATCTTTTCTCGGCCTGCCTATAGTTTTAATTACCGCTCCAATTTTATATTGCACCGTTAGCTTATCTATGAAATCATCGCTTCCATACACTACTCTTCTGTTCATCTCGCCCCTCATCGAGTCCCTCTCCCTTAGCATCCCCATTATAAATTCCCTATATTTTCTTCTCCGTGCCGATTCATCTTTCGATAGTTCTTCGTAAATTAAATGTCTATCTGTAATATAATCCTTCCTCCCATACGCATATGTATTGTAACTGCTCCAATTGTATTCTCTTGGGTCCTCTACTATCTTTGCTCTTACAGGGTTTAATTCTACATAGCTCCCACAGGCAAGTAAGTAATCATCCTTTGATATTATGATGCTCTTGTATCTGTCCTGCCAGAAATGACCTATATGTCTGTATCGGTTCTTGAAGTACTGTGCATACGATAAGTTTATACCTTTCATTATTTCCGATAACTTACCGCCTTTTTCAGTTGTCTCAAGAACAAGATGTACATGATTCATCATTAATACATAATGGTAAAGATTAAACTTATATTTCTCTTTATACCGTTGAAGTATCTCTATATATTTTTTGTAGTCTTGGTTGTCTTTAAAAACAGCTTGTCGATTGTTTCCCCTTGTCAGGATGTGATATACATATTCGTTTGGGGCTACCCTTGCAGTCCTTGGCATGTAGATAATTTATTTGATTTACTCATCTGTTGTCAATAAAATAGAACCGTCCCATTTATCCTGTCTGCGTTTGTGCACAGGGCCGCGATGGCTACAACTATAGCTATTATGGTGCGCAATGAAATCCCCCTTGCTAACATTTATTTTTAAGCATATTATATATTTGCTTAAAAGATTATAATTTCTCAGGCTGGTTGTCAATGAATTTTGCCGGAAAACTGCTAATAGGTCCCTAATAATTCTATATAATGTTGTTATTTTAAATAATATATAGAATACACATAATTATACAAACCAATATTATCCAGACCAGCAGCCACTTTGCTGATTATTACTCCTATCAATTCCTATACTGCGAAACAGGTAATTATCTGGTAATGAAGATATGCGCAAAAACCCTTTGAGGTAAGCCTGAGGAGATCGTTCTTCTCTCCGGGGGATTTTGCCATTTCATTGCGGATTTCTGCAATACGTTGCTTGCTGAGCTTGTAACGCCTGCCAAGATTTTCCGAGGTCAGCGCCAATGCCGGAGCAGGGTCGACAGACATTGCTGTCTGACTACAGCTTCTCTTTGAGGAGTTTATATTCTATGCTGTCAACAAGCGCCTGATATGACGCCTCGATAATATTCTCTGAAACACCTACTGTTCCCCACCGTTTCTCATCATCCCCTGATTCAATGAGCACCCGCACCTTTGCAGACGTACCCTTGCCTGCTGTAAGCACGCGAACCTTATAATCATGGAGCTTCACATTTTTCAACCGGGGATAGAACTTATCGAGCGCCTTTCTCAGTGCATGATCAATTGCATTCACAGGGCCGTTTCCGGTTGCAGCAGTATGCTCTATATGGCCTCCGACTTTAACCATGATCGTTGCTTCGCTGAAAGCTTCTTCGCCCTCTCTTCTCTTCTCAACAATGATCCTGAATCCGATCAGGTCAAAGAATCTTTTATGGAGCCCGAGCGCCTTTTTCATAAGGAGCTCAAATGACGCCTCTGCTCCCTCAAACTGAAACCCTTCGTTTTCAAGATTCTTCAGCGTAGTCACGATATCCTGTATTTGAGGTGAATCAGGATCAAGACGGATCCCGAACTCTTCCGCCTTCCGCAATATATTGCTTCTGCCTGCAAGGTCTGATATCAGTACCCTCTGGGAATTGCCGACAAGGTCGGGTTTTATGTGTTCATATGTTTCAGACCTTTTCCTGACGGCGCTGACATGCATACCTGCTTTATGGGCAAAAGCGCTGTCTCCTACAAAGGGCTGCCGCTTGAAATGCCTCATATTGGCTATCTCGTTCACAAACCTCGAGACATCCCTCAACCTCCTCAACTGTTCAGCGCTGATGCAGTTCATCCCGAGCTTCACCTGCAAATTAGGGATTATCGAGCAGAGGTTTGCATTTCCGCACCTTTCACCAAGTCCGTTCATTGTGCCCTGCACATGAGATGCGCCGCATTCGATCGCTATCACTGAATTTGCAACAGCGCACTCCGAGTCATTATGCGCATGTATACCGAGGGGGATACGCACATCTTTTTTGATCTCATTGATAATTCTCTTCAGATCATCCGGGAGTGTCCCCCCGTTTGTATCGCAAAGCACAAGGCAGTCTGTCCCTGCATCCTGCGCAGCAAGAATGCACTTTAGAGCATACTTCGGATTATCCTTGTACCCGTCAAAAAAATGTTCCGCATCATAAAATACGGTCTCAACATTTTTTTTCAGATAGGAAACTGAATTATGGATAATATCCAGGTTCTCGTTTAATGATATCTTCAGCGCCTCTTTGACATGAAAATCCCAGGTCTTTCCGAATATGGTAATAATTTTTGCCTTTGAATCAAGCAGCGCCTTTATCAGTGAATCTTCATGAACTTTATGCCTCGGTCTGTGCGTACTGCCGAATGCAACAATATTCGACGTTTTCAGTTTTACTTTCTTTACTTTTTTGAAATATTCGATATCCTTCGGGTTGGCTCCGGGCCATCCGCCCTCAATGTAATGCACTCCGAGTTCATCAAGCTTCAGGGTAATCCTGAGCTTATCCTCGACAGAAAAAGAGACATCCTCTGCCTGTCCCCGTCTCTTAAAGTTGTATCATAGATTTCGATTCTGCGCATGGTTGTTTTTTAATTAAATCTCACCTTTCATAGTTTCATATTTACTGTCTGGCGCTTACTTTTCTTTTCCCCTTCTCTTTCTTTCCTTCTCCAAGATCAAAGGCATCGTGAAGCACCCTCACTGCAAGCTCTGTATATTTTGAATCAACAATGCAGGAGATCTTTATCTCTGAAGTGCTTATCATCATGATGTTGATATTATGTTTTGCGAGCACCTCGAACATTTTTGCTGCAACACCGGAATGAGTCCTCATGCCGACCCCGACAATAGAGACCTTTGCTATATCTTCTCTCAGCTTGACGGTTTTTGCGCCGATTTCAGAAACAACCTCCTCGGTAATCCTCATCGCTTTTTTACTGTCTGCCTTCGGAACCGTAAAGGATATATCAGTCGCTTTTCCGTCACTGCTGACATTCTGCACAATCATGTCTACGACAATGTTTGCATTAGCTATTGCATTGAAGAGTCCTGCTGCGACGCCCGGCCTGTCATGAACCGCGATTGCCGTTATCTTTGCCTGATTCTTGTCATAGGCAATGCCTGATACCGCAACGTTTTCCATATCTTCATCCTCCTTAACAACGAGAGTACCGGGATTATTATTGAAACTCGACCTTACAATAACAGGAACATCGTACTTTTTTGCAAATTCGACCGACCTGGTCTGCAGAACTTTTGCGCCAAGGCTTGCAAGTTCAAGCATCTCCTCATATGAAATCTTATCGAGTTTTTTTGCCTCAGGCACAATATTGGGGTCTGTCGTATACACACCATCAACATCAGTATAGATCTCACAGAGGTCTGCATCAAGCGCAGCTGCAACCGCAACAGCCGTCAAATCAGACCCGCCCCTTCCGAGCGTAGTCACTTCAGAAGTCTCTGTTACACCCTGGAAACCTGCGATGACAGCTATAATCCCCTTATCTAATGCCTTCTTCACCCGTTCTCCGGTTATTCTCTCTATCTTTGCACTTGTATGGGCTTCATCCGTGATGATCCCCACCTGTCTGCCTGTGAAAGACATTGATTTATGACCCAGCTCATTAATTGCGATCGCTGTCAGCGCAGCGCTTATCCTTTCTCCCGAAGAAAGGAGGAGATCCATTTCGCGTCCGACCGGGTTTGGGGACGCCTGATTTGCAAAACCGATAAGCTTGTCTGTCTCGCCCGACATCGCAGACACAATGACAACCACCTTATTGCCCTGTTTTTTTGTATCAACCACACGTTTTGCAACAGCCTTTATCCTCTCTATGCTCCCGACTGATGTGCCTCCGTATTTCTGTACTATAAGCATTACCCAGAAACCTCTTTCCTTAATAGTATTAGCCTATTGCCTTCTATAACAAGCCGGATTCTATATTATATAGCGAACCTTTATTTCCAGTGGCCGGGTATCCATCGTTCAGCCGGACCACGATGCGCCGGCACCCATTTTTTTCCGTGAGGCGGCGCCCCTTTCCAGTGACCAGGCACCCATTTATTGCCTTTCCAGTGGCCCGGCACCCATTTTGCGCCCGGGCCGGGTGATTGTATTGCCTCCCAGTGGCCCGGCACCCAGTGACCCTTAATATATACATTTTTTTTATGATGTGCCGGAACCCAATGTCCGGGAATCCATTCAGCATCAGAAGGAGGAGGTGTTTGGTCTATGATCCATCTGCCCTCTCTCCAGATGTAAGGACCGTCTCCCGGAGGAGCAACCACCAGTATCCATTCTGCACCGGCTTCAATCCAGATTTTGCCGGGCGGAGGCGCTTCAGACGGCACAGCCAGAGCATACCCTTTAAGAAAGATAAACAACGATGCAAATGCTATTGCTATGTTTATAAGCCTTTTCACAGTATCCTCCTTTTTCAAAAAAGAATTTATTAGATTATAACAAAAATGTTTCCAAATGTATGTTGATAGTCTCCATCAATGCATTTTAATGAACTACCACACAGTCCCGAAGGCTTTCGCGACGAGGTATCTTAAATCTCCCCTCCCTTTTCGCCTCGGCGAATCCGCCTGAGTGCGGAGAGGGGAGGGGATTAAGGGGAGGGTGTTGAATTTATCTTCCATCAAACACCCTCTCCCTAACCCTCCACCCTCAAGGGGGAGGGAACAACTGAAAACCCCGAAGCTCAACTTCGAGGCATTCGCTCATTAACTGTCTCAAAATAGAATTAACATAAACACACCCGCTGCCCCCTATAAAAAGAGGGGCTGGGGGTGTGTTATGATAAATGCAGCAAAATGCAGATTACACTTTCAACAGGCAAAAATTTTAATGTACATAAAATCGAAAACCTGCTGCAGACTTTCAAAGAGCAGGGAATATATCTTGTTGCCTCATGTGGCGGAAAAGGGATATGCGGCAAATGCCGCATTAAGATACTCGAGGGGAAATATAGGACAGAATCTACCGGCAAACTTGCCCCGTCTGATATCCAGTCAGGAATAACTCTCGCATGCCGGACATTCCCGGATGGAGATATGGTCATAGATATCCCAAAGGAATCGAGACTTGTCGTAGGAGATGTAATTGAGATCTCAAGGTCAAAAGACCTTTTTGGACTGTTCCAGTCCATGGATGGTGTTATCTCTCCGCTTATAAAATGGATTACCCTTGATATTCCTCCTCCCACTATTGACAACAACGTAAGCGACCTTGAACGGCTCAAGAAAGCCCTTGAGGAAAAAGGGTTGCATGGGATGAGATTTTCTCTTGGCTTTGTTTCATCCTTGGCTCATTCATTGAGGGATGCAGGCTGGAAAATAAATCTTGGATATACTCATGATCCTGAAGCTGTTTGCATATCCCGGATTGAAAACAAAAAAAGATTCGGCATTGCAGCAGATGTGGGGACAACTACAGTGGTTGTATACCTCGTTGATCTTTTTGATGGAACTCTCGTTGATGTCGGTTCAACCTACAATTCTCAGATCAGGCATGGAGATGATGTTATTACGAGAATAGTTTACGCAACTGAAGAAAATGGGATTGCAGAACTTAGAGACGCAGTCGTTACTGATATTAATAACCTGATAGCCCCCTTGGTTGAAAGACATAACATAATGGCTGAAGATATTGAGTCAGCGGTGATTTCCGGCAATACAGTCATGTCTCATTTCTTCTGGTCCATTAATCCCGAATATATAAGAGAAGAGCCTTATACTCCATCTCTGAATACCTTCCCAGTATGGAAGGCCTGGACAGCCGGGCTCAACATCAATAATCTGGCCTCTATTTATACAGTCCCCTGTGTTGCAAGCTATGTCGGAGGAGATATAGTCGCAGGTGTTCTCGCTTCAAAAATGCACAGAAGGAGCGAGATATCTCTTTTCCTCGACATCGGTACAAACGGAGAGATCGTTCTCGGCAATAATGAATGGCTTGTGACTGCTGCCTGCTCTGCCGGACCGTGTTTTGAAGGTAGCGGTATAAGGCATGGCATGAGGGCAACAGAAGGGGCTGTTGAGTCCATAAAAATCGATCCGCAGACATTTGAACCTGAACTTGGAGTAATAGGCAGCGGGAAGCCAGTGGGGATATGCGGATCAGGCATGATAGACGCAATAACCGAATTGTTCCTGTCAGGGATCATCGATCAGAAAGGCAGGCTTCTGAAAGGAATCAAAACAGACAGGATCAGGGATGGCTTCGAAGGACCCGAGTTCTTGTTTTACAGCGATGGGCGCAGAGAAATTGTCCTTACAGAAATTGACATAGAAAATATCATCAGGGCAAAGGCAGCAATCTATGCTGGAATTTCCCTCATGCTGAAGAAGGTAGGCATTGTGCTCGACGATGTTGAACGTGTGTATATTGCCGGCGGCTTCGGAAATTATCTCAACATTGAAAGGGCGATTATCATCGGCATGTTGCCTGATATAGCGAGAGAAAAATTCATATTCCTCGGCAACACTTCCATTGCAGGCGCTTACCTCTGTCTCCTCTCGGACAAGATGAGAAAAGAAGCAGAAGAAATAGCTCTCAGGATGACAAATATTGAACTCTCTGTCTCAAGGAGGTTTATGGACGAATACATGTCCGCCCTCTTCCTCCCTCATACGGACATAAAGCTATTCCCTACAGTAGAGAAATTACTATGGAAATTCCCGGATTAGAAGATTGTCTGATCTGCAATGTTTTGACAGTTTCAAATTGACTGTCTTTGTTTATGCTGATTCTGCAGTATTTTCTCAATCTCCACTATTCTCTTGTCATCCACAGGATGTGTAGAAAGATACACAAGGGGCTCTTTCCCCTGCCTTCCCTGTTTCATCCTATTCCAGAACTCAATGGCTCCAATCGGGTTATATCCTGACTTATCCATCAGACTGACACCAAGTTGATAGGAAGTGGACCTCTCGATAATCTTGTCAAACTCGCCCCTATCAAGCCATACTCCCCTGCATTGAGGGCAATAGTCAATTTCGATTCCCTGCCTTTCTGACATTGTCAAATCAACACTACATACCGGTCATTTCATTTTCTACTTCCTCATAATTTTTTTTAAATGAAGCATAGTATTCCCAATACAATAAACACTATGCCGGCAACCTTCGAAATTGTCCTCTTGTTAATTTTAAGGGCAATGAACTTCCCTAAATAGACAGCCATTACCGACAGGATTGTAAGTGCTAAAATTACTCCGATGAATACCATGACAGGATTATATTTTGTAGCAAACAATCCAGAGGCTATCTGAGTCTTGTCTCCCATTTCGGATACAAGGATAAGGAAGAATCCTGATGTAAATGGTTGTTTCAGCTCACATTGGGCTTCTTCAGTCTTGTTGTTCAGCAACGTGATAAGTCCGAAAATGATAAATATGGCGCCTGAGACTATTTTGATATATAAAATCGGAATATAGGCTGTTATGAAATTCCCCAGAAGTATTGCCAATCCGTCTGTTATGGCAAAAGCAAGGATGACCCCTAACAGCAGTTGCAGATATTTCGTTGTTTTGGAAGCGAGGCATAGGACAGCAAGCTGGGTCTTGTCACCCAGCTCTGCCAGCCCTATAGATACAAAAGGTATTAGAAGGTCTTGAATCATGAGGTTGTCAAAGGATAACCCTGAACTATTTTTATGGTTTAATGTACCGGCCCTGAAGAGAGGAGCTTTTCCACTTCCCTTTTGATCACTGAAGCAGGGATGCCGCCGTGTATCTTCAAAACGCCGTTTATTAAAACAACAGGGGTATTGAGCGCACCCATTCTTAAAAGTTCCTTTATATCGTCAAACTCTTCCTCTCCGTCCATGAACAGGTCAACATATTCCACACATACGACAGAAGGATAAAAATAATTCATTTCCTTGGAGAGTTCATCCGACAGTATCTTATTTGTTCCTGCCACATCCGACGAACTATCATCAAAGAGGACAACTTCCGTAGGGTTGTCAAGTATCTGAATGTGGACTCTCTGAAACATTCAGGTTACCTCTCTTTCTTCACATTTATAACAATATTATCTATGAGCCTTGTATCTCCGATTCTCACTGCAACGGCGAGGAGAATAGCCTCCTTTATCTCAGAAGGCTCATTAAGGGTTTCCGGGTCATATATGCCGGCATAATCAATCCCTGAAACAGCAGGTTCTCCGAGGAGTTCCTCATGCATTGCCTTTTTGACAGCTTGTATTTCTATTATACCAGATTTGATCAAATCCGAAGCCTCTCTCAGACACCTGTAGATTACTGCAGACGCTTCTCTATGTCCTTCATTCAGGTATGCGTTTCTGGAACTCATTGCAAGGCCATCCCGCTCCCGTATCGTCGGACATGTCACGACATCGATATCCATGGCAAGGTCCTTAACCATTTTGCTGATAACCACAGTCTGTTGAAAATCCTTTTGCCCGAAGTATGCCCTGACCGGTTTCATAATATTGAAGAGTTTTGCAACAACAGTCGCAACACCCCTGAAATGACCCGGCCTGAACGCGCCACAGAGCTTCCCTGAAATCTCCCCAACCTCAACATAAGTAACGAACCCTTCAGGATACATTGCAGCGATGTCAGGCATGAAAAGTATATCTACTCCTTCCCTGCGAAGCTTCTCTGCATCTCCTTCCATATCCCTTGGATATTTCTGAAAATCCTCAGACGGCCCAAACTGTATTGGATTAACGAATATACTTACTACACTGATATCATTTTCCTGTTTTGCCCTCCTGACCAGGCTCATATGACCTTCGTGAAGCGCCCCCATGGTCGGGACAAAACCTGTTGATTTTCCACGCAAACTATAACCTTTTGCCGTGTCCTGCATTATACGCGGTATCCTTATTATTTGCATAATAACCTCAGAGAATATTTTAATCTGAACAGGTAAATTTTTTCGATATAAACTATCCAATGAGCGACTGTTTTGTCAAACTACGCCCACAAACCGGACGGCTCATGTGAGCAGATACTTCAGGACTTTTCGAGACCTGTTATGGTAAAATTTGATGCTGTGGAAGAGGTTGGCGTCATCAAGGGCATCGAGGGCATAATGGCAGTCGTATCCATACCGAGGAAAAGCGCCTGTGAGGGTTGTTCATTAGGGATATGCAAGCCTGATGAGCAATATATGGAGATAAAAGCCCTCAATCCTGTTCATGCCGATATCGGACAGAAAGTGAAGATAGTGATGAAGTCGCATACATATTTGAAAGGCTCTCTCATTGTCTATGGCATCCCGGCTCTCGCCCTGATCACAGGGGCTGTCATTGGCAAAGAGCTTATCAGTCATTACTTTGTGAGGCTCGATCCGGATATTGTGTCAGCCGTCACCGGATTTATCGCATTCGCTGTATCTTTTATTGCTGTAAAGCTGTGGAGCAGCAGATCCGGGGGAAAAACCGAGTCCGCTCCGGTTATTGAGAAAATCATAGATGAGACAGGTTAAGATTAAGGTCAAGGTTAAGAAAATTTTCTTTGAAGCTTAACCTCAACCTTAACCTAAGCCTGAAATCCTTAGAAATATGTTTAGATTAAAATTTATGTAAAGGGGGAATTTATGGCTAACTTTGAAGTGGATAAAATACGGAATATTGCTGTTATTGCACATGGTGGCGCAGGCAAGACCTCACTTATTGAGGCAATGCTGTTCGATTCCGGTTCAATAGACAGGCTCGGAAGGGTTGATGACGGAACTTCCACAACAGACTATGAGCCTGAAGAGATAGCAAGGAAAATAACCATAATATCATCAGTTGCGTTTTTTAACTGGAATGGCTACAGAATAAACCTTGTTGACACCCCGGGTTTTATCAATTTCCTGGAGGATACGAGGGGTTGCCTGAGGGGCGTTGACGGAGCAATTGTGATTGTCAGCGCACTTTCGGGGGTAAAGGCTGAAACGCAGAAGATATGGAAGTATGCTTCTGAATTCGAATTGCCGAGGATTGTCTTTGTCAATAAAATGGACAAAGAAAATGCAAATTTTTTCAGGGCATTAGGAGAAATTGAAAAGGCTTTTGGAAAAGATGCCTTACCCCTGCAGTTGCCGATAGGCTCAGGTGAAAGCTTTAAGGGTATTGTTGACCTGACAAAAATGAAGGCATTTACATTTGATAACGGTAAGGCAACTGAATCTGAAATCCCTTCTGATATGATGCCCGAGGTAGAAGAATACAGAAAAAAGCTGATCGAAAAGATTGCAGAGTCTGATGATGCGATGCTCGAGAAATACCTTGAGGGTGGAACTCTCACAGACGAGGAGATAATCAAAGGGATAAAAGAGGGAGCGCTCACAAAAAGGTTCATTCCGGTAACATGCGGTTCTGCGCTCAGGAATATCGCAGTGCCTCAGCTTCTTGATGCTGTTGTTCTCTGTCTGCCGTCGCCTGCTGAAATGTCAAGGATATCTCCCATTAAAGGCAAACATCCTAAGGACGGCAGAGATCTTGAGAGAAAGCCTTTGCAGACAGAGCCATTGTCGGCTTATGTTTTCAAGACAATAGCAGACCCGTTTGCAGGGAGGCTTTCAATATTCAGGGTCTATTCCGGTTCGCTCAGGGCTGATTCGAATGTCCTCAATACAACAACCGGGGCAAAGGAAAGGATCGGCCAGGTCTTTTATCTCATGGGGAAAAAGCAGATATCAGCCCAGACAATCGGCCCGGGAGAAATAGGAGTTGTTGCAAAGCTCAAGGAAACAGTCACAGGCGATACGCTGTCTGACGATTCGCATCCTATTGTTTTTAACAAATTGAAATTTGCCGATCCGATTATTTCATATGCAATAGCTCCAAAGAGCAAAGGGGATGAAGATAAGGTCGGCACAGGACTGCACAGGATCCTTGAAGAGGACCCGACACTGAAGTTCCAGAGAGACGAAGAGACAAAGGAGATGCTCCTCTCCGGTATGGGGCAGGTACATCTCGAGGTTACCCTTGAACGGCTGAAAAGGAAGTTCGGAGTTGAGGTACTCATGAAAACACCCAAGGTGCCTTACAGAGAAACGATTAAGGTAGCTTCAAAGGCTCAGGGTAAATACAAGAAACAGTCCGGCGGCCGCGGACAATATGGTGATTGCTCATTGGCAATAGAGCCTCTTCCCAGAGGCGGGGGATATGAATTTGCCGACAAAATAGTCGGGGGCGTTATTCCCCAGCAGTACAGGCCTGCTGTTGAAAAAGGTGTTATTGAGACCATGAAAGAAGGAGTCATTGCCGGATATCCTCTGGTTGATGTTAAGGTTTCCTTGTTCGACGGCTCCTACCACACAGTAGACTCTTCTGAAATGGCGTTTAAGATAGCCGGGTCCATGGCATTAAGAAAAGCTGTGCAGGATGCGAAACCCATACTGCTTGAACCGATCATGAAGATAGAGGTCACAACCCCTGATGAAACCCTTGGCGCTGTAATAGGAGATCTGAATTCAAAGAGAGGCAGGGTTCAGGGAGTTGAGCCGCAGGCAGGAGGCAACCAGAAGATAAACGCACAAGTGCCCATGTCTGAAATGCTGACCTATGCAAACCAGTTAACAAGTCTGACTTCAGGCAGAGGAATGT
>Ga0194126_10007166_pt1 | contig 15614 bp, 6 predicted proteins | sample TA2KigC150mmetaG_FD_148641 | JGI IMG/M metagenome (GOLD analysis project Ga0194126, IMG submission 148641) | Freshwater microbial communities from Lake Tanganyika, Tanzania - TA2015035 Kigoma Deep Cast 150m | ecosystem: Environmental > Aquatic > Freshwater > Lake | place: Tanzania: Lake... | reverse complement strand
CATCCCCGCATTGCTGAGTGCACTGGAACGGCCCGCGTCACCGAAAGAAATTGACGCAACAGAGAGAGTTGCCTAAAGTGATGTGGGAGCCGCTAGGAATTTCAACTAACCGAGGGACATGCTCGTGAGCCAGTCTGGCCAGGAACTGTCCGGTCTTCACCTTCACAGCTTCACTTAGTAGCGACATAGATTCAATTGGTTAGACGCGGCCCCCGCTCACGGGAATCCTGCCACCCGTGCCATCATGGTGCTGTCGCTTCCTGCCGATTATCTGTCAGTCCCTGAGTGAGTTAGCTCGCTCTCGCACGAGCATGGTGCATGGCGAAGTCAGACAAAGAGAAAAGAGAGTCACGTACAACCCAGTATCACGACAATGTCTATGACCGAGCCGTTTATCGATACCGAGCTGCCGTGCTCTCATACGTTAGACGCAGCCGGACCAAGGATGGTTCATCTGCCAGTCGGTCGTCGCGCAAGGTGCTCTGCCGCAGGCACTTGCAGAAACCCTTAGAGCAGACATAGGTCACGGGTATGCGCTGCCCGGCCCGGTCGAGGAAGAGTAGGTTGGCGGCCTTCCTGCCGCTCGTGCTGGTATTCCCCATTTGCTCCAGCTCAGTGACTTGGGCGCGGGCATCTGCTTTGGCTTCAGATTCGTCACATCCGCTGTTCCCTAACGCTACAGCCTGCGTCACGCATGGCAATTCGACCGCCCGTTCGGTCTTGCGGATCAGGTCGGGGTTGCAGGATGAGTCCTCACGGCTATCATTTGCATCTAGTGAAGATGCGTTCGCTGGTATTAGTCTTGTCCCTGGTCGCGGCTGCCGCCGCGAAGTACGGAGTGGTGAACGGCGAGGTGCGGGACGCAAAGAACGGGGAGCCCCTGGCCTACAGCAACGTGTACCTGGAAGGTACTGAGCTGGGATCGGCTGCCAATGCTCGCGGTCTCTTCTTCATTCCCGGGGTACCGGACGGCGATTTCCAGCTGGTGGCTTCGTTTGTTGGGTACGAAAGTCAGCGGCGACGAGTGTCGGTCCGCGAAGGCCAACCTCTTCACGTGGATTTCGAACTGCAGCGGGCTTCGATCGGGGTCAAGGAAGTACAGGTTACGGCCGAGCGGGCGCGGTTCGAGCGTGAGGTGCAGGTGTCCACGACACGCCTGGACACGCGACAGCTCCAGTGGGTGCCGCGGGTGGGCGGAGAGCCCGACCTCTTCCGCACCATCCAGCTACTACCCGGGGTAGTCACGACCTCGGATTTCTCCAACAAACTCTACATACGCGGCGGCTCACCGGACCAGAACCTGATTCTGCTCGACGGGATCACGGTCTACAACCCGTCGCACCTCTTCGGGCTCTTCTCGCCATTCGTTTCCGAAGCGGTTTCGGACGTGACCCTGCTGGCAGGCGGGTTTCCGGCGAAGTATGGCGGTCGAATGAGTTCGGTGCTCGACGTCACCACCCGCGAGGGGAACACCAAGGAGTATACCGGCAGCGGCTCGGCGTCCGTAATCGCCGCCCAGGGACTGGTCGAAGGCCCGATCCCGAAAGGCTCGTTCCTCGTTGCCGGCCGCAGGACCTACATCGCCGATCCTCTGCTGCGGGCGTTCGGGGTAGACGGGCTCGGGTACTACTTCTACGACCTTATGGGCAAGGTGAACTACGAACCGGTGGACGAGTCGCGATTCACGCTTGCCGGCATCCTGGCCGAGGACGTACTCAGCTTCTCGGACGCGAGCGGCTCGGGCGACCTGTCGGGCCGTCTCCGCTGGGGCAACCGGGGGTTTTCCGGGCACTGGCACCGGGTGGTGTCGCCGCTGCTCTACGCTGAGGTCATCGGTTCCTACAGCAACTTCTTCACCGGACTGGCCGCCCAGGTCGGGACGCCGGACACGGCCCGCTTCGAGGCGGGCGTCACCGACTGCGCGGTGAAGGCCGACGCGAACTGGTACGCGGCGGACCGGCTAGCTCTCGACTTCGGCACGGAACTGCGCTACATGCTTTCGAGTTTCAGTACCGAGTTCTCAGGTATCACGTTTGCCCGCTCGGACACGCTCTGGCCGGTGACCGTCTATGCCGACGGCAAGTGGGAAGCTATCCAGATGAGGCTCTTCGTGAAACCGGGGCTGCGGCTCGGCTGGGACTTCGCGTTGCGCCGGTTCGAACCGGAGCCGCGACTCGGGATCAAGTACCAACCCCTCAAGAACACCGCGGTGAATCTGGCGGCGGGCCGGTTCACCCAGCAGATCCTGACGTCGAACTCTACCGAGGCGGTCTTCTCGATCTTCGATGCCTGGGCGCCGGTGCAGGAGTTCCAGGCGACGCCGGCCGCCTGGCACGGGATTGCCGGCGTCGAGCAGTGGCTCGGAACCGATCTGGTCCTTTCGGCCGAGACGTACTACAAGCTCTACGACAACCTGCTGGAGACGAGGTATGGGGAAGGCTTCACGCAACCCGACTCGCTCCTGCCGGCCGACGGCTACTCGACCGGGCTCGACCTGATGCTGCGCCGGACCGAAGGCCGAGTCAACGGTTGGGTGACCTACTCGTACACGTGGACCCGGCGCCAAATCCGGGGCGAGGCCGATGAGTACGCGCCGCACTACGACCGCCGACACTCGGCCAACGTGGTCCTGAGCTTCCCCAAGGTCTGGTGGCAGATCGACGTAACGGCCAAATGGTCGCTCGGCAGCGGGCTGCCCTACTCCGGCTACCTTGGTTACTTCCCGCGCTATGTCGAGCGGCCGTTCAACTGGTCGGAACGCGAGTGGGAGTACCTGCGCTCCAGGCGCGACGGCTTCCGCTACCCGCTCTACCACCGGCTCGACGTCGGTCTCGCCCGGAGCTGGACCAAACGCTGGGGCGAGATAACCGCCTTCGTCGACGTCATCAACGCCTACAACGCCACGAACCCGCTGCTCTACTTCTGGGAAGTCAACGAACAGGGGCTGCCGCAACGGGACCAGATTGGGAACCTGCCGATACTGCCCACAATCGGCGTGAAGGTGAGGTTCTAGATGAAAGGCATCGCGGAACGGATGTACTATCACTCCGGGGGGCGGGCGGCCGCGCTGGCGCTCGTGCTGGCGCTTCTTTTCGGGTGCGACGGAGGCCCGGACGGGCAGTTCGTACCCGAGCTCGCGGTCCACGCCCAGCTCCGGGTTGGCGCAACCGCGGCAACTGTGCAGGTCAACCGGACCTACGGCCTGGACGAGCAGTTCGACAGCACCTTTGTCGGCGCCGATGTGTGGCTCCTCCGTGCCGCCGATTCGTTCCGCCTGCCCTGGGCCGACCGCGACCGCTACGCGTTCGACTGGACCGGCTCCGCACCGGCGATCGGCCCGGATGAGACCATCCGGCTACGCGTGACCCGCGCCGGGTTCGACACGGTGAACGCCTCGACGATCACTCCCTGTGACTTCACGATTCTCTATCCCGAAGACGGCGACACGGTGACGCTGGCCGACTCGATCGGCTGGAGCCGCTGCCCCGGGGCGAAAGGCTACTACCTGTCGCGTCGCATTGAGCAGCGGCGTCAGGAGTTTGTCTTCGACCTGGTCATAGCGAACGACTCGCTCGGCGACGACTACGACTCTCTGAAGGTGAACATCCCGCAGCTCGCCTTCCTCTACGGCGACACCGCTGTGAGCCAGCGGCTCAGCATCTACGCGGTGGACTCCAACTACTTCTACTGGGTCGACGACGGGGGCGGTCAGTACGTGAACCGTGTGACCGGCGGGGTCGGTGTGTTCGGCTCAGCCGTGCGCCGCGACCTCCAGCTCTACCTTCGCCGCGACACGCTGCCCTAGCCGGCCTGGCGCCGCCGGGGCTGGACCATCACCGCAGCCGGAAAACCCGGGTAACTTCGCGCGGTTCCGACTCCGTCAGACCGCGGCTGATCTACTTTCGCCGACCTGCAATCTACAATCGGCAATCTGCAATGCCTCGTGGGAGCTTCGAGAGATGAGGTGCCTGTCCTTAGTTACAGCGAGTCGCCAAACAGGCGACTGCCCTAACTCCCCCCCCTAGTTCCCCCAGGGTAGTTTCGAGGAAACGGTGGAACCCGTCCCGCTCTCGGTGGCGTTGGTCGCGTTGGCGGACGCCCGTCAGCGGTGTTTCGGGGTGGTTGACTCGGTTGTCTATGGGCAGCGACGCAGAGCTTGACAGCCAGGGTCGGCACCTTAGACTAGCGTGCCGGGCAGGGGTGTACGAGACCGAAGCACGTCCTGCCTCGGTTCACTACGCTTGTCAAGCTGAGTGGCGTACGACGCACACTCAGTCAGACAAGTTCGCTCCGCAGGACCGGATCGTCGCGGGGAGACGGTTTCTCCGCTAGCCGCTGAAGAGGAGGCCAGGGTGGATAGATGGAAGTTCCTATTCGTCGCAGCCGCGGCTCTTTGCCTTGCGACTGGCGGTTCCAGCCGGTCGCAGTCCGGCGTCCCGCTCGGGGAAGGCCGCAACTCGCCTTTTGTTGCACGGTCCGCGGAGGCCCCGAAGTGCCTGGGTCTCGCAGTCGCGCCAACTGAGGTCGGAGTGCAGATCGAGAGAGTTGCCGCGTATGTGGGCAGTGACTCCAGCGGAAAGTACCCGCGCAGTTCCCTTGTCAGAATCCAGGTCTATCCCAGGGCAGGCACCGGGGAAATCGAAGGTGGTACGATTGAGGTCTCGTCGGCCTCCGCTGCGTTCTCGTCCGGTGCTCACAGCCTGCTCGTGTCCGCCCGTGGCGGCGTTCCCGTTTGTGGATTCTGGAATACGTCTGGGCTGAAACCAGCCCCCGACTACCGTGTTAGGATCTGGGTGAACGACGCGGCAGGCCGGGCGGTCGCCGACTCCTCGCTGGTCATCTCGATAGTCGAAGCGCCTGCGCAGGCACCCGCGAGCGCAGTCATCGTTCCCCGCACGGCAGTTGAAATGCGCACGCTGGGAGAGGTCGTCAAGAAATCGCCCGCGTTCAAACTGCCGCTGGAGATAGACAGGGTCGCCTCGTACGTGTGGAACGATTCCGACAACGTCTTCATGAAGAACTCTGTTGTGCGGATACAGGTGTACGCGCGCGCCTTGGCCCTGGGCATGGGCCTGCCGGCCGCGCGGTTTCAGGCCAGCTCCAAGTCTCACCGCCGGCTGACCAAGATGATGAGGAGGGCAAGGCTGGGACGCGTTGTCAGCGGCACGGTGCAGGTCGTCTCGGCGTCGCAGGGCTACAACTCGGGCGTGCAGAACATGGTGATCAATCCCGAGGGTCGAGGCGGCGTGTTCGCCGGATACTACTGGTTCTGGGACGCTTGGCGGCTGAACCCGGCAGTGGACTACCGCGTGACCGTATCGCTGACCGACACGGCGCGGCAAACTGCCTGGGACAGTTCCCTGGTCATCGCCATCGAGTCCAGGCTACCGCTGCCGACCAAGACTGAGGCGGCTACGGACCTGGCGCTGCCGGCGCGGGGCCTGCCGTTGCAGGTCACGCGCACATACGACTGCCGCACCGGCTATGTCGGGCCGTTCGGCTACGGATGGAACTTCACCTACGGCAGACGGCTGCTGGAGCTGGACGACAGCCTGCTGGTCATGGTGCTCACGCCTGAACTGGACGAGTACTACTACACCCGGAACTCGGACGGTTCTTATCGTTCACGCGCGTACGACCATTCCAGGTTGACGAAGAACTCGGATAGCTCCTACAGCCTGCGCGAGAAGTACGGCACTACCTACGACTTCGATTCTTCTGGTCTGCTCACGGCGGTCACCGACAGGAACAACAACCAGTTCAACTTGACATACAACTCCCGCGGGCTGCCGACAAAAGTGCGCGACCCGGCGGGCAGAACGATGACCCTGTCCTACAGCAGCGACTGGCTGGTTTCCAGTATCACCGACCCGGCCGGCCGCACATGGCGGTATGGCTATGATGGCTCGGGCGACCTCGTTTCGGTCACCGACCCGCTGAACGGGCAGACCCAGTACTCCTATGACAGCAACCACAACCTGACGGCCCGTACCGACGCGCTGGGCAAGCCCTTCTACTTCACCTACGATGGCGCCGACAGGCTGACCGAGGTGCGCAACTCGGTCGGTTCCCGCCTCACATACGGCTACGGGGCCAGCCAAATGACCGCAACCAACGCTCTAAGCGAACAGGTCACGCTGAACTGCAACCCCGACGGACGTGTTACCTCTCTCGTTGACCCCCGCAGCAGTACCTCGTACTTCACCTGGGACTCGGCGTACAACCTCACTGGTTTCACCGACGCCAATGGGCACTCCTCTAGTTTCGAGTACGACTCGCTCGGCAATGCGCTGGAAATCACAAATGCGCTCGGCGACCGGACTGAGCTATTGTACGAGCCGGACTTCAACCAGGTGACCAGCGTTACTGATGCGAACGGCAATCAGACTTCCTTCAGCTACGACTCCAGAGGCAACAACACGGTCGTCACCTACCCGGACGCATCGGCCGAACGGTACGGCTACGACCAGTACGGAAACAAGACCAGCGTCACCAACCGTCGCAGCATGACGCGCAATCGGACATTCAACGCGCAGGGGCAGTTGCTGACCGACGCGTTCTCGGGCAACACGGCGACTTTCTCCTACGACGCCGCGGGCAACCAGACCAGCCTGCGCGACCGCAGCGGCACGTTGCGGTTCACCCACGACGCTCTCGGTCGCGTCACGTCGGAAGTGCCGCCGGGCGGCAAGACAGTGCGTACACAGTACGACGCTGTCGGCAACCGGATCCGTCTCACCTATCCTGAAGGCGACTACCTCGTCTACACTTACGACGGCGGCAACCGCCTCGTTTCCATCGGCGGTTACTTCGGGCAGGTTGTGACCTATTCGTATGACAACGCGGACCGTCGCATCCAGAAGACCCTTGGAAACGGAGCCTACTCGACCTACTCATACGACGCCGCCGGCAATCTCCTTGAGTTGGCGAACCGCAAGTCAAGCGGCGAAGTCATCTCTCGCTTCGCATACACGTATGACAACGTCGGCAACCGCCTCGGCATGTCGGCCCCGGGCGGCCAGCACAGCTATGACTATGACCGAACGGACCAGTTGACAGAGGTTACCTATCCCGGGGACTCGACGTATTCCTACAGCCTCGACCCCGTAGGCAACAGGGCCAGAGTCACCGGACCTGGTGGTATGGTTCCGTACAGCTCCAACTTGCTCAACCAGTACACCAGCGCCGGCAACACGACGTATTCCTACGACTCGGACGGGAACATGGAGAGCAAGACCGGTTCTTCCGGGACCATCACCTACAAATACGAGGTCGGCGGGCCTGCCGGAAGTGGACAACTGGCCAAAGTCACGACCCCATCGCTGGTCACAGACTACGGCTACGACCTTCGGGGCAGACGTTCTTCGCGCAAGGTATCCGATACGACCACTGTCTACGTCTCCGATGGAGACAGGGTGATTTCCGATTATGTCAATCGGTCGCGCGTGGCCTGCTATGTGTATGGGGTAGGAATCGACGAGGTACTCCTGATGAGGCGGGCGGGACAGGACTACTACTACCATTGCGACGCGTTGGGCAGCGTGACGGACCTAACAGATAGTCGGCAGGAAGTTGTTGAGAGCTACGAGTATTCTGTCTATGGAGAACCTAGCGGAACGAGTTCCGTCGGGAATCGCTTCATGTTCTCAGGCAGGGAGTTCGACAACGAAACGGGACTCTACTACTTGCGGACCAGGTACTATGACCCCAGCATCGGGCGGTTCGGGAGTGCCGACCCTCTCGGCCTCGCTCCTGACGCCAACGTCTATAGATACACCGGAAACGAACCGGTGGGTAGGACGGATCCTTCTGGTTTGAGGTTTGTACCGCATAGATGGGCGGGCCCTTTTGGTCCGAACTGGATTCCGGTTCCGCCGCCCGGGGCGATACCCGGTTTCTTCAAGCCCGAAGACGGTGACATCCAGGACGAAAGGTGGGAGTCTCAGCGCGCCCCGGACAAGGAACTGGTGCCCGATTGCCCAGTGGTGGGCAAGCACGGCAACACGTGGGTTTGGAGGTACCCCAGCGGTGGGGGTCCGTGGTTGCACTTCCCCAGTTGGGGAGGGTGGGTGTACGGAGGCGGCTTCTGTCCGACGTACATACAGCGTCCGCGAATTGGACCCACTCGGTCTCGTGCTGTCTGGGGTGAAGCCCAAGAGGCGAACCTGGTGGCTAGGGTTGCCATCCCTGAGAGCGGCAGTCTCCTTCGGTCTGATATACCAATCTTCGGCCTAGCCGCTGGAAAGCACTTTCGAGCATACAGGGCAGAATACGGAAACGGCCCGAGTCCCGTGCGGTGGGAACTGATCGACTCGTCATCCTTGTCGCAGTCCACGTGCGAGATGGATGCTGCTTCGGTACAGCTGCTGCAGGGGGACGTAGACGTCCGGGGAAACCTTGCGACGTGGAATACCGGGTTGACTGAATTCGAGCATCTGCCGTGGCATCCCGAGAACGACACGATTGACCTGAACGGGACGTACACGATTCGGCTCGTCGTATACGGCAAGGATGGCGACTCGGTTGAGGACCGGGTGACGTGCGAAGTGGGCAGGGTGATTCCGCAGTGCCTTGGCGGGTATGCCATCAGCACGGACAAGAAGGTCAGGATGGTGTTTCCGGAGCAGTCCGTGACAGAGGCGTTCCGGCTGTTTGCCATCAAGCCGGCTGAAAGCGTCCCGGCGATTCCGACGGCGCACAGGCAGGTCGGCGATGTCTATGAGTTCAGGGAGCCGGGGGACAAGTTCACAAAGGATGTCTCGCTTGAGTTCGAGTACTCAGAGAGTGACGTTGCCGGCCTGGACCTAAACGGCCTCGGCATCTACACCTACGACTGGACCCGGAATCTGTGGCAGTACCTTCCGACCGCGCGGAAGGAAGGCGAGAGGAAGTTGGTCACGCCCATCCACGGTCTGACCGCGAAGCGGGCACTGTATGCCGTCCTGTCGAGTCAGTCGCCGGCCGAGCGTTCGATTGCTTGGGCCGCACCCGCACCCAACGCACAGCAGAAGCCTGTCGCGGACTCGCTCGGGCGGCTGGTCTGGAACACGTTCGAGGACGGCTCGGGTGAGTGGTCGAACCGCGACGGCGAGGTCGGAGCGACCGTGACTCGCGACAGCACGACCGCCCGTCGGGGCAGGTACAGCATGAAGCTGACCAATTCCGGACGCGACGGCAACTTCGCGTGCAACGTCTGCACCACGCCGTTCGACGCCCGGGAATTCCCGATTGTCGAGTTCGACTACCGGATTCCCACCGACGTGAAGATAAACTTCCTGGCCAAGGTTGCGGACCGGTGGTATGACATCAGGTTTACGGATGACCCGAAGGACCTGAAGTACAAGAACGTGAACATCACCGACATTGGCGCGATAGAAGGTGTCCTTCCGGACGACCAGTGGCGCCACGCTAGCTTCAACCTCTACGATATGCTGCGCACCAAGACGGCGAACTACGTCGTTGACGAGCTCATCTTGGCCGACTGGAACGTGAGCGGCTTCATGAAGCTGGACTTCGGAGAGAACCGCCAGGGCGCGGCGTTATCCGTGGACAACTTCACAGTCAGGCGTGATGCGAAGAAAGCGGCTTCTCCCTCCTTCGTTGTTGTCGACAGCTTCGACCGCGTTGAGGACGTGAACAGCCTGGGCGGAACGACCGGCGCCTTTTGGGATGAGATGGGCAAGGCGGTTTTGAGACTTTCGCACGAGCGCGGGAAGTGGGGTAAGGCGGTGCGCTTCTCCTGGGACGTGACCCCGAGCGGCAGCTACACCGGATACTGGAGTCAACTCGGCAAGCTGGACGCCAGGGAGTTCGGTGCTCTGACCTTCTGGGTCAAGGGCGTGGTCGGAAGCAGTGATTTCCAGGTCGGGCTCAAGGACGGCCGCGGGAACGAGAGCAAGGTCTCGGTTCGGAAGTACCTGGCGCGGGGCATCGACAACAACTGGCAGAAGGTCGCGATTCCACTGACCGCGTTCGCGAAGCTCACGGACTGGGGTGACCTGGCGAACGCGACCTTCGCTTTCGAGAATCTGGCCGGAGCCGGCGAAGGGACGGCGGTGATTGACCAGCTCCAGTTTGAGCGGGACGTGGACCTGTCCCGCATCGATGACTTCGAAGCAGAGGACAGCTTCAACCTGGTCGGTGGAAGACGGTTCACCTTCACGCATGGTGCAGGGGCCATCGGCGCCGAGCGCGACACCAAGCACGCCCGGCCCGGCTCATCGGCCTGCTATCGCGTATCGTTCGGCGGCAACATCGGCAAGGACTTCGGCGGCGGCGACTTCTCCTATGCCGCATGGAACGTCCAGATGCGCGGGGTAGACGCCAGCCAGTACCGCAACCTTATCTTCTACGCAAGCGGCGAGAAGGGCGGTGAGAAGCCCAACATCTACCTGACGGACGGGACCATGCGGGAGTGCGTGGACATCGAGAAGTACTGTCCGTTGACTACCGCAATGCAGAAGGTGACGGTTCCATTGGAGGACTTCGCTCGCAAGGGCGTGGACCTCACCCACCTCGACGAACTGCAGTTTGTGTTCGAGTGGACTGAGATGTCCGGCACCATCTTCGTGGATGATATCGGGCTGGAGCGGTAGGGAGAGCGTGCGATGAACCAGAGCACGAGCGTGAAACGAGCCGGGCGGCTGGGCGGTTTGTCGAAGACCGGTCTGATGTACGCATCCCTGCTGGTCTTCTGGGTGGCCTGCATCCTCCTCTTCAACCCGCGCCTGCTATCGTTGATGCATTCGTCGACCAGCATACCGGCGAGGGTCTCGGTCCTGCTGTTTGTGTTGTGCATCGACGTCTTCTGGCTGTATGGCGGTTACTACCTGATGATGTTCCTTTTCTCTCTGCTTGCCCGGCTTGACCGGCGACCCGCTCCTGCCTTGGCGAAGGACCCTCCGCCGGTTGCCGTCTTGTACACCACGTGTAACGACTTCAGCCTGCGCGCGGCGGTGTCGTGCGTGGAACAGGCCTACGGCCGACACCACGTCTTCGTCCTTGACGACAGCACCGACCCCGGCAAGATCGCCGAGGTCGACGCGTTTGCCGGGCGGTTCCCCGACAAAGTGACCGTGGTCCGGCGCGGCACCCGTGACGGCTACAAGGCAGGCAACGTCAACAGCGCGCTGCGGAACTACGTGAAAGGGTATCCCTATTTCGCTCTCGTGGACGCGGATGGCGTGATACCGCCGGATTTCGTGGCCAAGTTGACCCCCTACTTCGGCCTGGACGAGCGGATTGCCTTCGTGCAGGGCAGCCACTCGCCCCATCCGGTCCAGAAGTCCCGGTTCGCTCAGGACCTGGCTGAGGGCATACTGCCGCTCTGGACGGTCTACTTCCCGCCGAAGAACAAGTACGGCTTTGTCGTCTTCCTGGGCCACGGCGGGATCATCCGGCGCGATGTTTGGGAACAGGCGGGCGGCTTTCCTGAAGTTGTCTCCGAGGATCTGGCGTTCTCCACCAAGATAAGAGAGATGGGGTACACGGGCTACTTCGTTCCCGGCGTTGTGAGCCTGGAGGACTTCCCGGAGTCGTATGCGCAACTGCGCAAGCAGCAGGTCAAGTACACCAAGGGCAGTCTGGAGTACATGGCGAGAGGCTTCGGAGGGTTCGCCCGGGCGCGGGGAGTAAAATGGTATGAGAAAGCTGACGTGTTGTTCTCGTGTACCTCCCTCTATCTGCCGGCGTTCTATCTGCTGTTCTTGTTCCTCTATTGCCTGGTGCTCCCGGCCTACTGGGGAATCGACAAGCCGCTGAACATATCGCTCCCGGGCCTGAACGTCAGGCTCTGGACCGCATGCGTATTCCGGCAGGAGTTCAAGTCCATCGGCACGGCCGGTTTCTATGCGCTGACCATCCTGACCATGGTCGCGCCGATACTGGGTTGCCTTGGACCGATGCTCCGGAGGCCGGCCAAGACGCTCCGCTTGCTGTGCCTATCGACGGTGCCGTACCTCTCGCTCGTCTTTGCGTCGTTCTGGAGCGCCTTCAACTACTTGTTCACAAAAAGGGCGGTGTTTCTTGTGACCGGCGACAGGCGCCAAGTCGGCGGATCACAAGGCCATCCGACGCGGCGGTGTTCGCTACTCGTGCCCGAGCTTGTCCTCGGCCTGTTCCTGACCGCCGTAGGCCTGCGGCTCGTGAATCTCTCTCTCTTGGCGCTCTCCATCAGCCTGATACTGGGCAGTCTGGTTCACAGGTTCGGATGGAGCAACAGAGTTCTCGCGCCTGCCCTATTCGTTCCGGCCCTGCTGATACTCGGGGCCGTGGGAACGCTAGGGATGGGCGCTATCGGTCTGCAGGGCATCTTCCTGCCGTTCTTCATGGTGCACTTCTAGGTGCCATCAGTGCCTTCACGAGGAGGAGAAGCTATGAAAACAGAGGACAGTACCATCGCGCGGAGCAGGCCATGGGCGCGGTCATCGCTGACGATATCCGGGTGCAGCACGGTGTCATTGCTGCTCGCCCTGCTGTTGGCAGCCACGGGATTCTGCCGCCAGCCGTCAGCGCAGTTGGGCGTGAACAACGCCTATCTCTATCTTGCCGAAACGATGGACAAGTACCATAACTCGTTCGCCATCTACACCGACATCGACGCAGGCGGCAATCACATGGCGCAGGTCAAGGTCATGTGCGGGCCGGATAGTTCCGCCAGTGCTTTGTCTTTCCAGCAGGCATTCACCTCCAGCGTCCACTCCGGGCTTACGTGCATGGCGATGCAGTTCAGCGCTGACAGGGCTGATTGGTCTGCCGTTCGGTTTTCGGACCCGGTCGGGTACGACCTTGCCGGCGCCGCAATCTGCTCATTCTGGGCAAAGGGCGAGCACGGCGGCGAGGCGGTTCGATTCGAGGTAGGCGGCGAACCAGGCGACTCGCTGCGACGCGAGATCTACGCGACCCTGACGGCGGAGTGGCAGTGGTACACCATTGATCTGGTGGGGGCCAACCTGCGCAGCGTCAAAGGGCTCTTCGGTATCGTCGTTGAGAAGTCCTCGAATCCCTACGGCTGCAGGTTCTACGTCGACGATGTCTCCTATGACCTGGCCAGACCAGACTCGCCGAGACTCATCCAGAGCACGATCCCGGTTGTGTATCACCAAGACAAGTACCTCACTCTCAACAAGGCATCGACCGAGGCCAACGCTCTGGCCATGATAGCCCTCGTGGCCCGGGGCCAGTCGGATGACATCAGGCGCGCGCGGATAATCGGCGACGCTTTCCAGTATTGTCAGGTCAACGACAGATACTACTCGGACGGACGACTCAGGAATGCCTACCGCACCGGCGACATCGCCGATCACGTCACGGGCAAGGCCCTATTGACCGGGTGGTGGAATGAGGACAGCATTGTGCTCAACGGTCTGGTTGTTCGCCACGCGATTGACTCCTCGAGATGGTCCGAAGACAACTATCAGGTGGGGACTTGTGTTGGTGACATGGCTTGGGTGATAACCGCGTGGCTCAGCTACGACTCTGCGACCGGAGAGCACAGGTATCGCGACAATGCCGTCTCGCTTGGTCAGTGGATAGTCGGCAACTGCTACGATGCATCCGGGGTCCCTGGGTTCAGGGGCGGGTTCCTGGGCTCGGAGCCTTCTCCCTCGGCCGTGGCGTGGAAGTCGACGGCACACCATGCGAATCTCTACGCGGCTTTCCAGCGGCTCTTCGCCGCAACCGGCGACTCGTCGTGGCTCGCGAACGTGGACCGCGCCTACGGGTTCATGGCTGCGATGTGGGACCCGGGCAGCGGCCATTTCTGGAACGGGACCATCGACGCCTCGCAGGTAGACAGCTTGGGCGTACTGCAGGCTCAGACCGGGCCGCTGCTCGCGACCCAGGATACGACTGCATATCGGGGAAGCATGGACTGGGTTGCGGGCAACTGCGCCGTGGAAACTCTCGGCTTCAAGGGGTTCCATTTCGGCACGATTCGGGATGGGATTTGGTGGGAGGGCGTGGGGCAGGCCTCCTGTGCCCTGCAGTTGCGCGGTGATTCGACCTCGGCCGCATCGTACGTCGGCGAACTGAGAAAATGGCAGGACTCTGCCGGCCGCGGTGACCTCAAGGGCATCGTCGCTTGTCTGCCTGAGGTCATATACACCGGTCAGGAGAACTACTGGGGCTCGGTGGTCTGTTTTGCCAGGCTGGACTTGAGCGCAACCTGTTGGTACATCTTCGCTGACTCGCGTCTGAACCCCTACTGGGACGTGCCGACGACTGTCACCTGCTCGCGGGCTCGGGCAAGCGCTGACTCGTTCCACCTGCTCGTGAGTCCGACACCATTCGGTAGTCGGATGTACGCCAGCTACACGGTCTCCAGTCACTCGTCGGTTTCGATCGCGGTCTACGATGCCGCCGGCAGGTTGGTTAGGACCTTGGCGTCATCCAGACTGCCCCCCGGAGCTCATAGGGCGATTTGGGATGGAGCCGACGAGAATGGGCGATTCGTACCAGCCGGGGTCTATCTGTGTCGGGGTACTGCTGACAACGCGGCTGTTGAACGGAAGGTAGTCCTGACCAGGTGAGAACGCGGAACGGTCGGCTTCAAGCGAATAGCTCTTGCCGAACCCCTCGGTTGCCGAGCCACGAAGCGGAGTCTCCAGAGTATGCTCGGTGTGATCCCGGCTCGGATTCCGGCCTGGTCAGTCGGTGCAGTTGCCTGGAAAGGAGGCACACGATGCTCTCCAGAGCGTCTTCTCTCGTTTGTTTGGTGGTCTGTGTAGTAGCCACGACAATCACATGTGAGCAGGAGTCGCGGGGACCCATATCGGTCGACAACGCCGTGAGTCCGCCGGACCCCGCGAGCGGCGACAGTCTTCATTGGGAGATATCCGTGAGCAATAGCGGCCGGGAAGTCAATCTCGACAGCGTCAGAGTGCGAGAGGAGTGCGTCGCCGGTTGGGCACAGGGTCAGTGGCGCGAGATTCGCATCCCGGACAGCATGCTGACTGATACCACCGTAGGTGCCCATGCAAGCAGCGTCATCTATGCACAGACGTCCGTAGTCTCGAACACGGGCTCCACCGACGTCACGATGACGAACCTGGCCACCGTGTACTCGAATGGGGGCAGCAGTTCTGACTCCGTGACATACACGGTCGGCCGGGCGGCCGCGGACTTGGCACGGGGAGGGCCGGAGCTGACGTGGCTGGTGGAACGGCGGTGATTCTGGAGCAGTAGCGGCCCGGCGAGCGTTCAGGCCTAGGTCAGGATTCCGTGGTTCCGGCGCCGACCTCGCAGGTGGACATGCGGACGGCTTATGAATCCACCTTGCCCGCTAGCCGTCCGTGGCAGCCGCCCGCATGCGGAGGATCCGGGACACTTCTCTGAAGAGCCCTCTGTCAAGTCCGGAGTTCGACAGCCCTCCTGAGTTCCTTCGGTCTGTCCTCGTCTGGGAAGTAGTGGGACACTTCTGTGCAGAGCCTCGATCAAGGCGGTAGGCCGGAGTCATGCCTGGAGTCGCAGTAGGAGCCGCAGCGGACGTCATTGCTTGAGCCGTAGCTGGTGTCGTAGCCGGCATCGTAACTTGAGCCGCAACTGAAGCTGTTGCTTGAGTCGCGGCAGGAGTTGTTGCGTGAGCCGCAGCCGGTGTCATTGCAGGCATCACGGCG
>Ga0194126_10007160_pt1 | contig 15623 bp, 15 predicted proteins | sample TA2KigC150mmetaG_FD_148641 | JGI IMG/M metagenome (GOLD analysis project Ga0194126, IMG submission 148641) | Freshwater microbial communities from Lake Tanganyika, Tanzania - TA2015035 Kigoma Deep Cast 150m | ecosystem: Environmental > Aquatic > Freshwater > Lake | place: Tanzania: Lake... | reverse complement strand
TTTCATCACCCGCACACGCAGCACATCCAAAGCCGCCGGCGATAGACGCCGAGTATCGTCTTCTCTCATTACTCACAGTATACACCAAACCGACTCCCATGTCAAACATTTTATGCTCTGATTAGTAAATCCTTCCTGGTCCAGTCTCTGTGCTGTGGACAGGGCCTCATTGCGGACTTCTTCCTCCATGGTAGGGCCGTAATACCCCGTCTCGGCATCGTCTGGCCGCTTGCGGCAAATGAGCAGCACCGTGCTCTGGGCAGCATTCTTCCGTGCCAAATGCGTTGAGAGCTCACTCTCGGTTTTCACGGGCCACGTTGCCGTAATCTGGAACCCAAATCTGCGTTTCTCTGGAACCCTGCTGTCAGGGTCCACATGCAGGAGTGACTGAAGTAGAGCCGCCCATGCGCTCTGAAGCTTGTGCGTGAACATAACAGTCAACACGCCATCATCACGCAACACCCGCTTGGCCTCGCGGAAAGTGTCGGTCATAAGCCGTTGGTAGAAGGCGTGCGCTCGACGTTCTGCTTCGCCCTTCTTGTCCGACTCCCGCCTGTGGCGCGACAGGTTGACGACAGCCTCCTCAGTCTTGTCGCATAGATATGAGCCAAACCACTCGGGTCGGCGCTTGACCTGGGTGCGTTTGAGCCAGACATAGAAGAAATCCGCCAGCTCGGCATACTGCACGTTACCCGCATAGGGCGGGTCGACAACAACTGCGGTAACGCTTGAGTCGTCATCGTTCGGCAGGCTTGCCGCACTACCAAGGCTGATGAGAACCGGCCGGGCATTTTCTGCCTTTGGGAGGTGCGCGAGCCCTTCGTATGCTTCTATGGCGTTGTCAATTGCCCAGTCCAAGCCTGATCCGGCATTGCAGGGCGCCATCTCGGCCAACTGCATCTTGAAAGCGTAGTCGTGACGGTCGCGCCCCTTCATTACGCCAGAGGTGCTTTCCCACTTGGCGAGTGCGTGATTGTAGTTGGCAAACTTGTCTAAGGCGATCGCCAGCAGACACGCTACGGCTTCCCCAAGGTCTTCTCCTTCGGCCTTGACAATCTCTGCTTCCAATCCGCGTAGTTCCTCTACCAGCGTGCCCATGGCAAGTAGCTGCCTGGGAGTGAACAGCTTGGACCACATGTCCATTCCTTTGATGAGGACCTCTCGGGTCTTGTCACCAGCCGGGATTGCCTCACTGGGAATCGTGTTGCACTTGGTCCAGCCAGCCAGTTGCCGCGTAAGCTCTCGCTCGGCCTCGCGCAGCGCCTCGAAGTCAGCGGAGACGGGTGTCCGGAATGCCAGTTTGTTTGCCTTCTCCACAACTGCCTGAATCGCAGCCTGCATCTTACCCGCCTCAGCCATCTTGACGATATAGTCTCCCAAGATAGGCGAGGGCGAGAAGAGTGATGTTCCCCCGCCACCGGTGTATGTGGGAGGCGGCGGGTGCCTTCCAGTCCATGGATCTCGTATGAAGACGCTCCAAGCGCCTTTGCTCTTGTTGACGACAGGCTCCGACATTACCATGCGGCCAGCATTCCTAGGCTTGAGCAAGTGCCAGTAGGGCAGCAATGGCGTCATATGGCCAGTGTCGGGGCAGGGCACGGTCCGAGCCAAGATGTAGCACAGTGGCGGGACTTCGCCTGTCTTCGGGTAAAACCTGGACATGCGTTTGTTGAAGCGCTCCCGCAGCACCGCGCCCCATTTGCGCGTACACTCCCCGAGCTTCTTCCCGAATCTGAAAGGGAAGTCTACGGTGGCCTCGAGGACCAGGCAGGCGACTGGGTTGTACTCGTTGGCCTTTGCGGTTAGACCAAGCCGTGCCGCTTCGAGCGGAATCGAGCCGCCGCCCGCCATCGGGTCCATCACAACAGGATTCCTACCCCAAAGCTTCTCAATGGCTCGTTGAGCATTCCGCATCTCCTTCTCAGGCAGACCGTGCTTGAAGGCACGTTCTCCATGCGGGTTTGGGATCTTCAGCTTTCGCTCTCGGGCTCGGTCGAGCATCGCCTGGGCACGCACGAGCTCGTCACTAGTCCCCCAGAAACCTAGGAGTTTCTCAAACTGGGCTCGCGGGAAATCTGCGGGCAGAAGCGAACCCAAAACCGCAGCGCGCGACACGGTGAGCGGCCGTCGTGCCCACCATACGTGGAAGCGTTTGTCTGGCGGCTGCTGGCCGGTAGAACGCTCGCGCATGCACTCGACGCCGATGGCTGCGGCCGGCAGCCAGTCCTCAATTAGGACGCGGGGAGGCGTCTTCACTTCACCGCTTCGATCAGTATTCGCAGGGCCCGCACTGCCCGAACGCCGCCGCGATGGCCCATCACACCGAACCACCACGCTGTCTCAGCCGGATCCGAATTGCGCAGGCTCTCGGCCGCCCGGCGCATCCGGTCCGCGTTGCGCAGGCCACGACAGACCATCGAGTAGCAGGCGACCTTCGCACCCCAGTCCGGGTCGAGTTTCACGAATGGTCCGGGCGTGAGCAGTGTAGAGCCATTGTTGGCCCTTGCCGCCATACGCAGGAGTCCGGCCCCGGCGCTGAATGCGAGCGGCGATAGCGCGGCGACGCGGATGAGCCGTTCGCGACGCTTGTCGTCGAGCCGGCGCCGCACGACTATCGCGGCTAGCCCGGAGCGACGCCGCACTACCTTCAGGGCAAACTGAGCCTTGTCGTCTCTCATTCCTTGAACCTGGCAAAGACCTTGAGCGAATCGGGAGCGTCGTTGGCCGCCGTCTCGAGGGCAGGGGCCATTCCTGCCCGGCCTTCGCCATAGTCGAGGTTCAGGTCGGCCTTGTACATACCGCCCTCGGTCAGGGCGCGGTGGACGGTTTCAACCAGGTCCAGTGGTTTGAGCGAGTTCGTCTGCTTGACTTTGCCGATGCCCACGTTGGCCGAGCCCCCGCCCTTCAGGCTACCCGATACGCGGAGATCGAGTAGCGGTTGTTCGGCGCCCAGCCCGGGCGCAAGTCCGATCATGCTCCTCGCATCAGCCGGCGTCTCGGCCGTAAGCACGAGAGTCACGAGCCGGAACTTGCCTGCTAGCTCAATTGCCGTCTTCCAGTCATGCGCCTCTTTGGGGCCGGCAGTGGGAGGAGGGGGGGTAAATGGGCCGCCACCTCCACCACCGCCACCGCCGCCCTTGCCTTTGTCAGTTTCTGCGGGGTCCTCACGCACCCACTCCTGCGCGACCTTGCTCTCTGCTTTGGCGACCATGACGTCATCGGCAATGCGCACTTGCGACAGGTCAAGCCGGTCCGGGTACCGCCGACGCTGTCCGGGCTGCCCCGCAACGCAGCCCTTCTTGTCGAATACTCTGCCGTCAGCAGACCGCAGAACGCATTTGCCCGATTCGACAGCACGCAGAATGGTCTGGCGCACGAATCGGTCACCGGGTATGAGCTTCAGGTCAGCCATTGCATACAGACGTTCCTGCACGCTCTTGGTCTTGAACGTCTCGCCCGACACGTCTGCCGGAGTCGTGCCCGGTAGAACCTTGGCAGCAAAGAAGGGCGCATCGAGTGATTCGTCGTCTCGATAGACCAGCCCCTTGTCCTGCAGGAACCGGAGCAGATTGGCCTGCCCTTTGGCCTGAGCGACCGCCTGCTCGTCGGACACGAGCATCTCTTCAGTCAAGGATAGCACCCTGCCGCCGGGCAGGACCAGGCGGTCGAATGCACGGTAGCTGTTTAGCCGTGACCGTTTGGCCAAGTCGGGCCGAATCTTCTTGAGCTGGTCGCGGATGTGTTTGTCCTGGTCCAACGCAGAGCGCTCGCGTTCCGACCATTCAGCCTCGGCCGCGAGATGACGCCTCGCATGCAGGGCGGCGCTGTCGAGCTTCGCTGGGCTTGGGCAGATGGCCAGCAGGGCATTCCGGAAGGAGCGCAATTCCGGCGCGGCAGGATTGGAGTTGTCTTTGTACGCAAGAACTGCTTTCGCCGTGTCCTCGGACTCACACAGAGCCAATTGGAGCCTCGGTTCGTCATGAACGTGCCTGGGCTCAAGTGGCCACGGTGCAGGCATGAACTGAGGGCCATGGTAGAACGCCTGCACGTCGGTCTTCACTTTCGCCAATGCGTCGGCAGGGTCGAGCTTGTCGGCCCGTTCCTCGATGATGCGGTTGATGTTAGGCTCGAACTGAAAACGCCAGCGCCCACCGGTCGTCAGGTGCGTGTACCAGCAGCGACTAATGAGACCGTCGAGGGCCTCGGACGGTTCGGGTCCGGCATCCTCGGGGCGCAGCACGGCCAACGTGACCTCTGCAGGGTCGAGTCCGGTCGTCGCAGCCACGGGCAAGCTCTCAAGCAGCAGAGCAGATGCGACGCGACGGTGAACGTCATCCGGCTTGTCTCCATCCAGTTCCTGGGCATGGCCGGCTATGTCTGCCCTTACTACTGCCTTGAACTCATCAAGGTTCAGCCTGCCCAGCAGGTCGTTTTGGACGCCGGAGTCAGCCCAGTTGATATCGCCAGCGGTGATAAGGGCCGGCTTGACGTCGCGCTTGGCTACCTCGCGGAGGATTCTGGAGAACAGGCGGAGAACGCCGCGGCTCTTCTGGAAGTTCTCGATGGCACCAAGCACGTTCTGTGCGGTGTCCACCAGTCGAGGATGGAACGGGTAGCACTCGACAACGCGCTCTGCATACTTGGCGGTCAGGGCCTCAGCCGGTATCAACTCTGAGTGCTCTTGGGCAACACGCTTGTACGTGTCGCAGTACTGGGCAGAGGCCTTGTGCGCGGCTCGCGCGTCCACATCCTCAAACAGCCGCCGGTTGATGACTTTCGCAGTCTCATCCTGTATCGGATCAAAGCACGACGACCGCCGTGCTTCAACTTCGTTGATGGCCTGGGCTGCGGCGAGGACCTTCGCCAGTCCGGCAGTCGACTGAGCGTATACAGGCTGGTTGCCGGGGTCGGTCGTGACTAGAACGGTCTGGGGACGGTTGACCACGATGCCGATGAAATTGTCCAGGAACCTGAGCAGGTTCTTCTGCGGCTGGTCCGCAAGGCCAGCCATGTACTTGACCAGCTCGTCGAGCAGGATGAGCACCGGGCCGTCCGGGAACATGCGTTCAATCAATGCCCCGTGCGGCTGCTTGGTGATGTCGTCAACATCCTCGAAGTCGCGCGGCAAACGCCGACCGTTCAGGAAGTAGGCCAACTCCGCCCAGAGGGTGTGCGTCTTGACCGCGCCGTGCTCGGCGAAGATAGGCGTGCCCGCCCTGCCGATGTCTATGGCGGCCACCGCGACCTTGGACGGCCGGCCAGCCGCAGGCAGGAGGTCGGTGCCTAGCGTCTTGCTGCGGATGTTGGTGGCAAGGTGATAGAGGGCTATCAGGGCGTGTGTCTTGCCGCCGCCAAACCCCGTGCTGAGGCGCACGACCGCTCCGGCCTCTTTCGGGTCAGCCAGCCGATTGAACACCAGTTCGGCTATTCGCTTCAGCTCCTTGGCCGGGTGTGTGTTCTGGAAGAACACCTTTGGATTGGAGTAGACCTCTGGCGCATTCGTCTTGCCCTCAACCACCGCGTCGAAGTCCGCGCCGAAGATCGCATCGTCGAGTTCGCCCTTCAGCACCTCGGGACGCGGAACCCACGGCATCTTCTTGGACGTTGTTGGCATACTCACCGCCTTCCTGCGAGCGCGTCCAAACCACACACGTTAGGTGGAATCGAACTCACTCGCCATAGCATAGGTTTTGGCTTGGTATTATCGGACTGAGTCCTCCTAAGTCAAGCGAACGCGGATACGCCGCGCGTGCTGGGGATGGGCTGGCGCGGGGCCCAGTGCAGGCCCTGCACCTTGCGTGGTTGCGGTGACTGCTGCGGATGGAGATACGAGGGCTGGAGCGGTCGCTGTTCATTGGCCTGTTGCGGTTGGAGGGATGGACGCCGTTGCAGAAGCAGGCGCGGCCACAGGTGTGGGAGCAGGAGCGGGGGATGGCCATGGGCGAGGACTCGCACCAGCAATGGGTGCTGTTGCGTCTGGATAAGCGGCGGAAGGAACGAGGGAAGCGCATGAGACTGTTGCAGGGGCTTGAGCGGGTGACGTTTCCCGCGCCGTTGCAGTAGCCGTTGCGGGCGCCGGAGCGAGGGATGCATAAGGGGCTGTTGCTCCCCCCGCCGTAGAGAGGACGGTTGCTGCGGACGGACGAAGTCAGGTAGCAGAGGCTAGACGTCGGAAGTCGGAATTGTGGAACCGACGGAAAAGGCAGGACTTGGAGCCGACGAGGAACAACACAAGCGTGAACGATGTACGAAGTAGCGAGGTTGGATGTTACGTTTTGGGGTTCTGGTTTCTCTAATACCGGTGAAAGGAGATTCCATGAAGGAAACTCGAAACCCGAATGACGAAGCTCGAATGAAGAAGGCCGCACGAGCCGGAGCGGATGCGAACGACCCGGTAGTGGAGCGAATCAGGCGGACCGTGGCCAGGTACGAGGCCAAGTCCAGGCCGGAGCGGACGACCGCGATCCTCGCCGCCAAGTCCGACCTGATGCGGGAACGCTACCGGGCACAGGCCGTGATGCAGGGACTGGTGGACAAGGCCGTGGCTGAAGTCACCGACGCGGCAGGCATCCCGGTGATGACCCGGTTGTGGTACAAGTCGTTCGGCCGAGAAGTGAGCCGTGTGTGGCGGACGATACCGTCGGCTTGTCTCGAGATCGAGTACGACGTGGTCCGATACAAGTGGACCGCCCGAGGTCTGGACCCAATGCTCCTCGTCAGAGTCAGAGTCGCGGTCATCGAGTTGCTGGAAACCTGCCACTTCCCGCGCAAGTACGAGCCATTGACATGATGTCAAAGGCGAATAGAGTGAGGAGGCGACATGGAAGAGAATGACGCCGGCAAGCCACGCGGGCCGTGCAAACCTGAGGACCCCGACAGGGACATCGTCGCCGACATTCTCGTCGGCGAGGAGGCCTTTGAGGCCTTGGTCAAGAAGTACGAAGGAGCGCTCGTCTGCATCGCGTTTGAGAGCACACACAACCGCGAGGAAGCTCAGGATGCGGTCCAGGTCGCACTTGACCGCGCATTCCGGAAGATCCGGCAGTTCAAGGGGCAGTCCATGTTCACAACCTGGCTGATCGCGATACTCAAGCATGAGTTGATTCACCGCTGGAAGAAGCGTACCAGAGTGGAGAATGTAGAGAAGAGCCTCGACGAAACGCCCGACGACCACCTAGTTCCTTTGGCCAGCGACCCGCCAACGCTCGAGCAGGTACACGATGAACACAAGGAGTTCGCTGAGATCGCGGCGGACATTGTTCTACGCCTGCCGCAACAGGAGTCGCGTGTGTGCAGTCTCGCGCTGCTCGCCGACATGACGGAGCAGGATGCGGCGGATGCGCTAGGCGTGAAAGTGACCGCGGTCAGAACGGCCCTCATGCGCGGTAAGAAGAAGCTGCAGGAGATGTGCAGGGATCGAGGTTGCCATGATTAAGGCGGCGTTGGACGTCAAGAGCTGGAATCCGAGAGAGGCGGTCGCGTTCGGGGTTCGCGCCCGCCGGTTTGCGTCCAAGATCGCCCTGTCCGCGGGAGAGACCAGGATAGATGGCAAAGACGCCGTTGAAGTGCTATACCTGAAGCCCCAACTTGGCCGGGTGATAGTGCTTGAGGTGTCGGGTGAGGATGAGCAAGCGGCTTTCGACGCACTCTTGGGAGGATTGTCCGCGGTAGTGGGGACGGCCGGTAGCATGGGAGGGAGACTGCGAGTGCACGTGGTTGAGCCAGCCGAGTCGGGACTCGAGGTCAGGAGCCGGAGGCCGAAGGCCAGAGCAACGCTAGGCGACTTCTGGCTGCGGCTGCTGCAGGCGTGGCGGGTGATTCCGTCTCTGAAACCGGAGTACACGAGACCCGCGCCGGTGATGAGGCTCGGGCCTTCGGGCCGACGTGAGAGGCCGCGCGACCCGCTTGGCGATATCATGCGCCGAGTCGGAGTTCCCTCACCGCAGCATGGTGCATATCGGGAGTTCGCACGCGAGCTCGGGCGGGCCCTGGCGTGTTCGGACGACGACCGCGAAGTGAAGCACGCCGTCGCCGCAGTGCTGGCTTGGGCCGAGTCGCGCGGGCTCTCGAGCGACTTGCTTGAGAGCATCGCGGTGGAAACAGTTGTCCGGCTGAAGGCGAACGCCCTTCCGTGAGACGGCTCTTGCTGCTTGGCGGCGTCTAGCCAGTCTCCCGGCTACTCAAGACCAACGCGGCCCTAGCGCGTGCTTGACAAGAGGAGAGCGTTTCAGTATAACTCCGCTGTGCTCTGTGACGGCGGTCCGGTCATACGGCTCGGCCGTGAACTCACAACGTCGTCCGTGGAGGTAATAGCAGCGGCGCTGTCGCGCGGCGTCTTGGCCGAGGCAAGGTCCCACGACTGCCTCATGGTTGACATGTCTGAAGTCCGATGGGCGTACCCGACCGGGATTGTCGGAGTCTTGGCCCTGCTACGGTACATGACAGCGACACTTGGATGGACCACTTCCGCACATTTCGGGAAGGCGACTGTTCAGCTACCTGCTCGGCGCAACAAGAACTCGTTTCCAGCCGGATATCTTAACAGCATTGGGTTCATCAATCACTGCGAGCGGTTGTTCGTGGACACCAACAAGACTCAGATTCCCTTTCTAGGAGAAAGTAGAGACTGCTTCGCGCCGCGTCTGTACTTGGACCTCCGACGGGTCGAATCCGGAGCCACGGCCCACCCGAAAACTAGGGATGATTTTCTGGCCGAGGTCAACGCCGAGGTGCTGTCGAGGTTCCGCAGATGGCTGGCGGAGAAAGCTGTGCTGGCTAGAAATGAGCCGAAGGCCGTCATCGGCGCGGCGTCGGCACTGCAGGAGCTAGTGACCAACGTCTTCGACCATTCAACCACTGGCGGGTACGCCTATGCGCAGCAAGGCGTTCGCAGCAGGCGAAGGTACTTGGCCGTTGTGGTGGCGGACACCGGGCCGGGGATTCACAAGAGCATTCAGATTCTGGCCGAGACTCTGAACAAGCCCGAAATCAGTGACGGCGAGGCAATCCGTTTGGCTGGCGAGAAGTTCGCCACGTCGAAGCCGCGCAGGATAGGCGGCGGCCGTTACGGCGGCGGCATTGGGCTGAGCATCCTTCAGGAGGTAGCGGACGAGACCGAGGGTGTCTTGAACGTCCGCTCTGGGAACGCGGCCGCGCACTATCGAGCGGGCCACATGTCTATCATCGAGAAGGGGTTGGCTGAGTACCCCGGCACCTATGTCAGCCTGTATATTCCTATCTTGAACGAAGGAGGAGCGCCGAATGTCGACGGGGAGTAAACTGCAGCTTGGCGAACCGCTGGAGCTCAGCAAGAAGGGTTTGCCGTCGTGTCTGACCGGAACTGAGCGTGGCGACTCGGTGTTCGACGACGTCGTAGAGCCACACGCGAAGACCCTGGCCGAGCCCTACCTGCTAATGATAGACCTAAAGAACCTGACAATTGAGTACTTCTTCGTAGTGAAGCTGGTCTACCGCGCGGCGGAGTACGCGAAGGCTACGCAAGGAAGATACTTCGGGTACCAGACCCACCACAACCAGATCAAGTTCTTCACCTGGGGGCACGAAATGGTCAGTGGCGGCTTCGAGCCCGGCTCGGTGCAGGAAGCGGTACAGCGGCTGGGCAGGGAGCGATTCGGAGACCAAGACGGACTCGACCCGAGTCTCAAGTTCGCTCGCGCCTGCTTCGTGCTGCATCGGGATCACGACTACGAAGACCCGGCGCCTATCTACGTCGGCGTAAGCGACGTGCAGCGGGGCGTGCTCGACGCGCTTGACCGTACGCCCCGTGGTTTGGCCACGCCGACCGAGCTTCTGCGCACGCTAGGCGGCCAAAATGCGACCGGGCTTCAGAAGGAGTTGAATCAGCTATCGGCCGAGAAGTTGGTGTTCGACCACCCCGGCAGCAGGAGGCGATACTCGTCGCTTTACGGCGTCATCAGGTCGAAAGGACCGGTTCAGCCCGAGGAGAACACCAATGATTGACGTAGCAGCAAGGCCCAGAGAGAGTGCTCTTTCCGTCTATGATGCCTTCGAAAGGGTGCATCGCCTTGCCTTGGCCCTGCAGGTGCCCGCACCCGAAAAGGACAAACGGCGGGTTGCGCTTGAGGACATGTACGAGCTCGACCGCGCTTGCGCCGTCGGGATGGCGAAGATGAACGACACAGAGATGACGGAAGATGAGGCGGCCTGCGTCAGGATCGTCTCCGTCATCGTCGATGCGTTATTCCAGTTCAACGTACGCGAGGTACCAACCGCAAAGCCGGTTGGCGGTCCGCACGAAAAGCCGAAGGAGGACCTGATCGAGAGTTTCCTACGGTCGGCGAGGATAACGCTTGAGGCAGGGACGGCCGACGCGTGTGAACCGAGCATTGCCCGACAAGCTAGTGCCGTTTGTGCAGCGTTCCTGGCCACCGAGTTTTCGGCCGCCAACGAGATGCTCGAGAATCCCGACGCTCTCATAGCAGGGTACATCAACCGGTGACCGAGCACCGAACCCTGGCGCTTGATCTCTTGGCCGGCGAGATAGCCGAGAAGGTATGCCGAATTGACACGGTGCTGGACGCGGCGGAGCGGGACGCACCGTCGTCCGAGCACCAAGTCGTAAGCGCCATTCGCGACATGGTCGATGTGCTGAAGCACGAGCTGTTCTATGCCCTCAGCGCCTGGCGCGAGGGCCGCAAGCCCTCGCGGCCGGAAGAACCGAAGACCGCGTTAGGCCGGCAGATGCTCTTTGCCGACGGGCTTATGCGCGTCGTTAACCACTTTCACCCAGTGCATCTGCAGCTAGGGCTCTTGAGCACGAGTTGGATCGGCTCGGAGACCCAGATATTCCTGCGAGGCCTGTTTCGCACGTCGCCAGCGGCGATTGAACGAATCAGCGTTGTTGCGTCGCGGGAGTATGCGTTCGCCGAAGCGGGCCTTCCCGGAGAAACGCTGGGACGGGGTGGGCCAGAGGACAATTCCGGCAACCAGACTGTAGTCGTGCTGTTGCCGCGGATCGAGCTGCGAAATCCACTCAATTGGGCAATGGGTGCGCACGAGGCCGCGCATGCTATCATGCATATGCGCGGGGTTCGGGAGTCGCTCGAGAGAATCTGGAGCAGGACGCGGGGGCTGCAGCGAGAGTCATTTTTCGCGTGGACCCAAGAACTGCTGGCGGATTACCTAGCCTGTACATGCCTGCTAGACGCGTATCCAGTGTCGCTGGCCCTATACGCGTTCACATCTAGACAGCGGATAGACAGTGTATCCGTCAGCCATCCGGAACTGCTGCGGCGCATCCGGGACCTCATGAACCTCTTCCTACCAGTTTGGGGACCGCCCAAGCTCTCGCCGGTGTTTCTTGAACCACCGGGCTTTGGTAGTGCCAGTCTGTTCTTTCCGGCCGGAGAGAGCGACATCGGCGACCTGTCGGTGCTTCTGAACGACTTGGTCGACCTGACGCTGCACCTGCCTCAGACCAGAGCGCAGGGCGTTAACCGGACCGAGTACCCGTTCCAGACACACGAACTGCTTGAGGCCCTGAAGGGAATCGTCGTCGAGTCCCAACGAGACCTCCGGACCGAGCACCCGAAGGCTGAGTACGACAGCGCGACCCGCAAAGCACTGTTGAAGAGACTGAATCAGCACGTGCCCATCGGATCGTTCCCCTCCAGCCCGGAGCAGCCCGCGGTCCTCAAGTGCCAATCCGCAGAGCTGAAGGATCATCTGGAGGAAGGCAAGCCGTTGACCGGGGATTGCACAGACCTGAAGAAGGACCTGTTCAACTCGATCCGCGAGCTGCCGACAACCATGACCCAGATAATCAACACCGGTTGGCACTACCGACTGACAGTCAGTCACGAGCGTTTCTCCCAGGCGTTTCTCAACGAAGGATACTCTCTCGACGACCCCAAGAAGGGCTTCCTCAAACGGCTGGACGATTACCGGGCGCACATTGAAGAACGGGACAAACTGCTGCTGAAATCCATTGAGATCGCGCACTACGTGGATGTACTCAGGGAGCTACCCGATGGTGCTTAACGAAATCCACCTTGCCAAGAGGCTGTGCGAGGGCCTGAGAGACTCGATGAAAGGGCTAGTGATTACGCCGATGATGGACCCGGAGCGCCAGATCAATGGAACATCAGTCGACTTGCGACTGGGGGCAGACTTCAAGGTCGTCAAACCCACCAAGTACACGCACCTCGACCCGCGTTTGCCCAAGGAAGACATCAAGCGGATGGTAGCGCGCTATACTGAGGAGATTCACATACCACCCGATGCCGCCTTCGTGCTGCACCCGAGCTCGTTCGCGCTGGGCAGCACGCTGGAGCACGTCAGCATTCCGGCTGATTGCTGTGGTCGGCTGGAAGGCAGAAGCGGTTTGGGAAGAATGGGGTTGCAGGTGCACTCCACAGCTGGCTACGTGGACGCGGGATTCTCCGGAGCCCTCACACTCGAATTACAGAACGTCGGTACGCTGCCTATTCTCCTTTTCCCTGGCGTGCGGGTTGCCCAGATCAGCCTGCACCTGTGCTACGCCACAACCAAGGGGTACGAAGAAAGACAGGGCAGCTACTCGCGGCAAACCGGCGCTGGCGGGAGCCAAGCGTTCGGCGACGTGGAGTACGAAAAGCTGCGTGCGCGCCACGCGGAGGTACGCAAGAGGCAGTTCGTAGAAGCGTTCCCGCATGACGCGTACAAGGAGATTGTGGACCTAATGAACAGCAAGGACCCTCCTCCCGTCGAGGCCCTCTGGCAGTATCTCATCAGTAAGATCGGGGCGATAGGAGAAGCCCCGCCCGCGTAGACTCACCGCCGAACAACCTACGCCGCTAGCTGGCACCGGTCAGTTTGACGGTGCTTGGGCCGCCTGAATCTGCGCAACCCCTCACACCTGTTACGTTCCGTTGTCCTCGTTGCTCTAATCCTGGTGAACATGAGAAACAGAAGTGTGATGAGTGCTTCGCGGCTGGTGGCCGAGGCAGATCGGGTGCGCGAGATAGTCGGACTGAACCAAAGGGCCGAGGTTCTCATCCCGAAGACCGAGAGAGGGCAGCGAGCACTGGTGTTCCTCGTGACACAGAGCAGGCAACTTCTCGGCCTCAGGCGCAGGCTGATGGAAGCCGCTCTGGTTGAACTTCTCTGGCAGTATCAGGACTTCGTCGAGGGGAGCGATACGGGATACGTGGTGAGGCAGCTCATAGCCGACATTGGGACACGGGGCTAGGACGATGTCAGATTGCAGATTGAAGATTGCAGAATTCAGATTGACCAATGTACGGGCCGGCAGCAGGCGAAGGCCACGCCTGGCCCGGACCGAGGCCGCAACCGGCGTCCGCCATGGTAAGGATGCCAATCTCGTTGCCGAAAGGAGGTGATAGCCATGCCGATTGACCCCACCAAGCGAATCGCCAACTGGAACGAGAAGTACAACCTCGAGCGCGTCAACGCGATCCTGACCGAGAAGCGACCGACGATGCTCCAGAACGTGAGCGCAGTCATGCCCCTGATCGCGGCCATGGAGCTGCAGGTTAAGCAGGTCTGTGATGGAGCCGGAGTGCCGACAATCCAGTACCCGTTCTACCTGTGCTTCGGACGTGAGATGTGGAAGCTGAGCCGTTCGGACATCTCGGGTGAGTCGCTCGCGAAGGAAGCGGCGGTCCTGATTGCCAAGTGGAAGGCCCGCGGCCTGATCGAGGCCGTGCTGCAGGCCATCCGCACCGACGTCTTCAACGTCGTCGCGCCGGTAGCGCCGTAACGCGACCAGCACAATAGGGACCGGGGAAGGCTGCCTTCCCCGGCCCTTTCTTGGGGTCTGCCGTCGCCGGGCCTCCCGTCACGGCGGGGCGCTGACCGCTCTCCCGCTTGACTCCGTGTTGCCTTGCCTGATACTCTCTCAATCCCTTCCCTGCCGGCACACTGAAAGGAGGCCCGGATGTTTCGCCTGCGGGTACAATTCGCACCGTTTGTCTGCGCTGCAGGCCTGTTCGTAGCCTCGGCGTTCGCGATCGGCCCGATCCGGCCGGGCGCGAGCGCCAGGCTTGATTCACTCGGCCGCGCGGCCTACCGGACGCTTTGGGAGTTCCACCCGGTGGACGCGACCCGCTGCGGGTTCCACGAGTTCGACGGCCGGCTCGGCGACTATTCGCCCGCCCGTACCGTTGCCCTGAAGCGCTCGGTCAGCCGCTTCCTCGCCCAGGTCGACAGCCTGGATACGCTCGCGCTGTCGCTCGACGAACGCATCGACCGCGAGCTGCTCGCCTCCAACCTGAAGATGGAGCTCTTCTGGCTCGACCGGTTCAAGCTGCTGGAGCGCGACCCGCACTACTACTCCGACGAGTGCGTCGGCGGCGTCTACTACGTTCTCCTGCGCGACTTCGCGCCGCTGGCGGAACGCGCCCGGTGCGCGGCCGAACGCATGGAGGACGTGCCGCGGTTCATACGGCAGGCCCGCGCCAGTGTGAAGGACCCGCCCCGGCTCTACGCCGAGGCCGCGATCGACGGGTTGAAGGATGCGGAGGATTTCTTCCAGGAGAGCGCGGACGAACTGGGCAAGCAGGTTCCGGAACTCGCGAGCCGGCTCGCCGCGGCCGCAGACAAGGCTGTCAACTCCGTCCGCGCCTGGCGGGCCGGGCTGGAACTCGATTTGCCGCGCCTGAGCGACAGTTTTGCGATGGGCCGGGAGAAGTTCAACTACCTGCTGGCGACCGACAAGTTCCTCGACTTCGATTCCGACTCGCTGCTGCGGATGGGCGAGAACCTGTTCGCACGTACCGATTCGGTGCGGAAGGTGCTGCGTGCCGAGGAGGCCGAGGTCCTGAAGCGCCACCCGGCGCCGCGGCCGACGGACGAGCCCGCGCCGGCCGGCTTCTCCCGGCAGGACGTGCTCGCCGCCCAGCAGGCGGAGATCGAGTCCATGCGGGTCTGGGTCGAGAGCAGCAACACGGCCACGGTACCCGCCTGGGTCGGGCCGCTCCGGGTAGTCGAGACCCCGGCTTTCATGCGCCGCATCATCCCCGGCATCGCCATGGAGGGCGCGGCCCCGCTGGACGAGAACCAGACCGGCTACATGTACATCCGGCCGTTGCCCGACCGGTTCGATACCGCCCTGGCCCGGCAGTACTACAATTCCGGCAGGCGGCGCGGTCACCGGGGCGGAATCGTCCACGAGGGCCTGCCCGGTCACCACTTCCAGATTTCAGTCGCCAATCACAACCCGTCGTTCATCCGCCGGCTGCAGTTCAACACCTGCCTGATTGAAGGCTGGGCGCTCTATTGCGAGCAAATGGTGGTCGAGCAGGGACTCTACCCGCCCGACTCGTTCCCGGACCTGCGCTGGCTCGGCGGTGTCTGGTTCCGCGCCGCACGCATCATCGTGGACGCGAAGCTCCACACCGGCCGGATGAGCTACGACGACGCCTGGAAGTTCATGGTCGACAAGTGCTGGCCCGATACCGCCTTCTTCCAGGCCGAGGTGAGGCGCTACTGTCTGTCGCCGAGCCAGCCGATGAGCTACTACGGAGAGCACTAAATGTTTGACAGCTTGAGGTCATGTTGCCGCATATCGGACGTGCTCTTCCGCAAAGTAACTCCTGACCACTTCTGGCTGGCGTTGCCGGCTGCGTAGGTAGGATCGGGCC
>Ga0194126_10007159_pt1 | contig 15626 bp, 13 predicted proteins | sample TA2KigC150mmetaG_FD_148641 | JGI IMG/M metagenome (GOLD analysis project Ga0194126, IMG submission 148641) | Freshwater microbial communities from Lake Tanganyika, Tanzania - TA2015035 Kigoma Deep Cast 150m | ecosystem: Environmental > Aquatic > Freshwater > Lake | place: Tanzania: Lake... | reverse complement strand
AGGGGCTGCTGATGCTAACGAAGGCCGCGGAGGGGAAGTAACGGCGGGCGGACGGCGGTCCGGAGTTCCGAGTAGACGTCAACGGCACGGCAACGGCGCGGCTCAGGCGAGCCGCAGGCACCGAACGGCACGGACACGGCTCACCACGCGGCCGGAAACAGGAGGCAACGGATGGCACCGGAACACGACGATTCGCTCGAGGAGCTCCTGGGGCCCGATGACCCCGAAGTGAAGGCCGAGACACCGCCCGCGGCCGCGAAGCCGGCGGAGCCGGAGAAGGTCGATCCGCCGACGGCGGAGGAGAAGCAGCCGGAGCCACCCGCCGAGAAGCCGAAGCCCGCCCCGGTAGCCAAGTCGACTGCTCCAGCGCCGGCGCCGGCGGGCAAACGGAGCCCGTGGGCGATCGTGACCGTGATCATCCTGGTGCTGCTGGCCGCGGCGGTGGGTCTGGGGTGGTATGCGAGCGAGCTGCGGACGCAGCTGAGCGCGGCGAAGGAAGAGCTGGAGACGGTGAAGACGCAGGCGACCGGGATGCAGGCGACGGCCGGGAACGTGGCCGACGACCTGGCGCCGGTGATCGAGGAGCACGCGACCGTCGCGAAGCTGCGGGCGGCCGCAGGCGACGTCGAGGGCGCGAAGTACAGCCTGCTGGTCGCGAGGCGCTACGCAGAGATGGCTGAGCGGCTGTCGGCGGGCTCGCCGTCCAGCAAGCTGCGGGAGCTGACGGCGCTGATCGAGGAGACGGAGAAGGCGACGGCGGGAACCGGGGACCGTGGAGGCGACGGCGGGACGGCGGCAGCGGGAACGGCAGCCGAGGAACCCTCGGCGGCGGCTCCGGAGGCGGCTCCTGCCGCACCGAGTCCGTCGGCGACGGCACCGGCGCCGGGGGCTGAGGCTGCGCCGGCAGCAACCCCGGAGGCCGCGGCTCCCACGGCGCCGGCTCCGACACCGGAGAGCGCGGCGGCTCCTGCGGGAACGGGCGGTTGACGGAGGCCCTCCTGGGAGAGGCGCTCGACAGGCTGTCGCCGCCCTCTACCGCCAGAGTCCCGTTTCCTCGCCCGCGGCGCGCAGGAGCATGTTGAGCTCGCCGAGGTGGGAGTGAGTGTGGCGGAGGCCGTAGAGCCAGTGCTCGAGGTACGTGGCGCCGGTCCAGTGGAAGGGCGGAGGGGCGAGCATCTCTTCATCGGTCATGCCGCGGAGGCGAGCGTCGAGGCTCGCGGCGACCTCATCGAGGTACTCGAGGAGTTGGTCGCGAGTGGGCAGCTCCTCGGCCGCGCCGCCCTCCCAGTCGCAGAAGCGGGAGCCCCAGTCCATCGAGTCCAGTGAGCGTGCCTGATAGGCATCCACCGCGTCCACGGTGTGCAGGGCCCAGCGGGCCGGGGTGAGCTGCGGGTTCGCGTCGGCCCGCCAGCGCTCCTCGGGCGTTCGCTCCACCACGTCGCGGAGCATCTCCCAACAGCGGGCGTACTGAGCGGCAACGGATTCGCCGATGGCGGGCATGAGGCGCTCCTGGTAGCTTCGGGGGTATGACAGAGGAACTCGGTGAGGCTGAGTTCCATCGTCAGTCCCCAGGCGGCGCTACTTGGGATGCAGCACGTAGGGTTGGGTGGAGACGGTCAGGCGGGCGGCGCCGACCAGGTAGACGAGCTCGCCGTACGCGGCGAGGTACTCGCCCTCGGGTCCAGGGACGGAGGCGACGAAGGCCTCCCCCTCAGCGGGAAGGGGCTGCTCTTCCCACTTCGCGGGGCGGAAGTCGCGGATGGTGTTGCGGGTGACCCAGAGGCGGGTCTCGGCGGGCTTGGGGTCGGAAGTAACGGTCAGCGTCAGCCCCTCGGCAGTCTCATCCCACTGCCACAGGGGAGAGGGGAGAGGCTGCTTCTCGGCGAGGAGGGTGAAGAAGCCGGCGAGCGAGCCCGCGACGCGCATCGTGTCATCGAGGCCGTGGCCGGAGTTCGGGTCGATGAGGAGGAGCTTGGGGGCCGCGAGGCCCGGATAGTACTGATTGACCGCGTCGGTGGGCCAGTAGGGATCGTTGCTGCCGAGGATCACGAGCTTGGGCATCAGGAGCCGGTCGCGGAAGTTGTAGGGGTCGACCATCCAGCTCAGTCGGAAGCCGCGCGGCGTGTTCAGCAGGTTCTGAATGCCCTTCTCGGTGTAGTCGTCAATCATGGGCGAGTAGTCGCCCCAGAAGTCCTTCTGGTGCTGAATCTGGACGGGCATGTTGAGGATGTCAAAGACCATCGGCGCGATCCCAATGCAACGCTCCGGGGCGACGATGCCGGTCAGGTAGGTCGTCCAGCCGCGTTTGGAGGCGCCGAAGGGGAGGAAGCCGTCGAGCTCCGTGTTCCATTGCTCCTGGGCGAGGGCGTCCAGGCAGTCCATCGCGCGGACCGTGGCCTTGGTCATCGCGAAGTTGAGGACCCAGTCCTCGTCGCCGGTCTCCATGTACTTCATCCAGGTGTAGGAGATCAGCGCGTCCTCGCCAAGGCCGCCGAAAAGGGGCTGGTTCGGGATGTGATAGAGCACGGCGATCCGCGCGCCGACGAGGTTGGCGATCATCAGACCGAGGCCCTGGTCGTCGGCCCCCGCCCCGCCCCCGGTGATCATGAGCGGCACGACCTTCGGGTACTTGAGGGTCATCGGCTCATAGACCTGGAGCTGGTGCTCCCAGGTAAGGCCCTGCCAGACCTGGGAGACCATGTGCAGGTCGTAGATCTTCCCGTTGGGCTTCTCCTGGGTCTCGCGCAGCTCCCACTTGAACGCGTCATCGGGCTTCGCCACGTAGCTGAACAGGTCGGCGTGGACGGCCGGTGACAGGTAACCGGTGACAGGTGACAGTACGACAGTGGCAACGGCGGCAACGGCGAGGCGACGGGAGGGTGAGGGCATGGGTGGAAGCTCCGTTCCGGGCGGACTCCAGGCTCAGCTGCGGGTTCCATTCACCGTCGGAGGCATCGCGTCCTTGCCGACCAAGGCGTCTGATCCCCAGAGAGAGGAGAACGGCGACGGCCGCGGGTTGGAGGCCCGCGCCACGACGGCGCGGGTCGGAGAGCCGCGAGCACGGAACGGCAACGGTCCGCGAGGTCGGCATGTGACGACGATCACGCCCGGGAGCGGGAGCGCAGCGGAGTGGCTCGCGCTCGCGCGGGGAACATTGCCTCCGAAGACGTTGCAGTCAGTGGTATACCGACTGTGTTCCGCCATCTTGCTCTCAGAGCGTGTATGATAGGGCCACCGCCAACAGGGGACAGTCCCGTTCCAAGCGGTGAGACTGCCGGAAACTGGGACAGTCCCAACGTCTCCACCACCTTCTCATACATGCTCTCAGGAAGTCCGGATGAAGCTCGTCCTGAGCCCCGGCCGATGGCCACGCGGCGCGTTCCCCGCGGTGCTCATCGCGCTCACAGTCCTCGTCGCGGCCATTGACTACGTCACGGGCCCGGCGGTCGGGCTGTTCCTCTTCTACGTGATCCCCGTCGGGATGGCGGCGTGGTACCACAGCCGGAGACTCGGCCTTGCAGTGTCGTTCGGGAGCGCGGTAGCGTGGTTCCTCACGGAGGCGCTGACCCGCACCCAGGACCCCGGGCTGGCGGTCTCGCTATGGAATGCGGGAGTGCGCCTGGGCTTCTTCGCCATTCTGACCTTCAGCGTCTCGGCTCTGCGCCGGTCTCAGCGCCGCCAGGAGGAGATGGTCTCCTTCATCGTTCACGACCTGCGCTCGCCGCTGGTCACGCTGCAGATGGCCCTGGACGAACTGGGGGAGGAGATGCGCCCGACGACCTCGGGGCAAGCGTTGGCCATGCTCCAGACCGCGCAGGCATCGAGCCGGCGCATGGTGCCGCTGATCGATTCGCTGCTCGAAGTGCCGCGCCTCGAGCAGGGGAAGATGCGGGCCAAGAGGGCGCCGACGTCGGTGCAGGAGCTCGTGCAGAGCGCGATCGATCACGTCGGTCTCTGGGCGGCCAATGAGGGGGTCTCGATCCGGCAAGAGGTTGCAGCAGACCCGGCGACGATCTGGGCGGACGAGCGCCTCACCACCCGAGTGCTGGTGAACCTGCTCGGCAACGCCATCAAGCACAGCCCGGAGGGCTCGACCATCACCGTGGGCTTTGAGGCGGATGAACGGGCGAAGGCGTGGTTCCGGGTAACCGACGAGGGCCCGGGCATCCCGAAGGCCTGGGCCGCGCGGGTCTTCGACAAGTACGCGCAGGCGGAGTCATGGCACAGCGGCGTAACGCTCGGGACGGGGCTGGGGCTGACCTTCTGTCGCCTCGCCGTCCAGGCCCAGCGCGGTCAGATCCGCCTGACCTCCACGGAGGGTGAGGGGACAACCGTGACGTTCTACCTGCCACAACGAGCGGCGGACCTCGAGGGTGCTCCCCGCCCCCTGCCGGAGCAGACTCCCCGCTCTCCCCGCAAGCGTGACCTGCGTCAGTTGGACGCCGAGACCCAGTTGGACGGTCCGTAAGGCGCGAGCTTCCCCCCGGCAAAGGCAAAGGCGACGGCAAACGGCGCGGGCCAGGCGACTCGCAGGCACGGACGTCAACGGCGCGGGTCAGGCGACCCGCAGGCACGGACGGCAACGGCAGGGCTACCGCTTGCGCTGGAGGTCGCGGAGGGGCAGGTAGCTGATGAGCTTGATGCCGAACTCGTCGATGAGCGCGCGGGTCTCGGGGGCACAGAGCCAGTCGCGGTCAGCCTGGCGGCGCTCATGGCTGCCCGCGATGGCTTGGAGCTCCGGGCCATCGAGGGCGGTGTGCAGGTAGAGCTCGGTGACCTTCCCGGGCTGGAGCTTGCGCAGGACCTCGTCGTAGTAGGCGGGGACCTCGGCGATGCTCCTAGGCTCCGGGACCGGGATCGCGGGGCCGTGGAGCAGAACGTCGGGGCCCAGAATCCCCTTCTCCTCGTACACGTCGCGTTGCCCCGCGGCGCCCATGAGGGCGTAGAGCTCCGGGGCGGCGAGGCGCAGCGGCAGATCGAACTCCTCCCCCAGCCGACAGTAGACCTGCCAGAGGGTCGGGTGCGTCTGGAGGCTGCCCATGTGGTTGTCGATGTGGGTCGGATCGAGGCCGAGCTCGATGGCGCGCTCGACCTGGGCTCGCCCCTCGCGGTAGACCTCCTCGGGGTTCATGTGCTCCCACATCGGTTCGTTATCGTGGAAGAGATAGCCCTCTTCATCGTGAAGGCTGGGGCAGAGCGCTCTCCCGAGCACGCCCGGCCAGCGGAAACGCTTCCACTCGCTGGTGAAGGTGAGGTGCACTCCGAGCGCGGCGTCGGGGTGCTCGCGCTTCCACTGCACGACCTCCATCACCCAAGGGCAGGGCATCATCACCGTCGCGGAGGTGGCGACGCCTTGGGTGAGGCACTCGAAGGTGGCCTGATTCTCGGCATGACACATCCCCGCGTCATCGCAGTTGATGATGAGGACCGTGTCGGTCGGCTCGAAGCCAAGCTTCTCGACGAGCGTCTGAGCCCCGCCGAGAGCCGGGCAGGCGCCCAAGGCAGCGGACAGCAACAGACAGCGAGACATGGCGACCCCTCGACGGCCGGAGTAGCGGAGCTGCGGAGTTGCGGAGAGCGGCACGACGGACCGGTTCTTCGCGAGAGGCCGGCGCGATACCTTGGCCGGCAGGGGCAGGGAGCAGGCAAGCCCGGAGCGAAGGAGCGACAGCCGACGTCTCGACCGCCGGAGACTGGACTTACGGAGGAACTCGATGAGTGCACGGATTGCCCTGCTGACGGCCATGGTGTTTGGGCTGGCCCTCGTGCTGTCGGGGTGCCCGCAGAAGACGGACACGGGAGTCGCGAAGATCGAAACCGCTCCGGAGTCGCTCCCCACGCCGCCGAGTGAGGACGAAGCCGCGAAGGCTGAGACGGAGGCGTCGGACGAAGCGGAGGCGACGAAGACCGAGCCCGCAGCGCCGAGCGGGGAAGAGGCCGCGAAGTCGGAGCCCGCTCCGGCGGGCGATGCAGGGAGCCTGCTGCAGGACCGCTGCACACAGTGCCACGGCATCGACAGGGTGGAGAAGGAGAAGGCGGACGCGGAGGAGTGGGGCAAGATCGTGAAGCGGATGCAAGGGCACGCGGTGAAGAAGCAGAAGACGCCGATCGCCGATGACGAGGCGAAGCAGATTCTGGAGCACATCCTGGCGACGTACGGGCAGTAGGCGAGGCGAGCGTTGGTTGAGGCACGACAGGATCGGCATGAAGGTCGGACAAGGGAGGCGCGGACATGCGGTTCATTGCGGCCGTCTTGTTGGCGTCATTGGGTTCAGTCGCCTGCGGCTGGAGTGCGACGTTCACCGTCACCAACACGCAGAACTCCGGGGCAGGCAGCTTGCGGAAGGCCATTCAGGATGCAAACGGGAGCTTGGGGAGCACCATCGCCTTCGCCGCCAGCCTGAGCGGGAAGAAGATCGCGCCGACGACCGCCTTGCCCGCGGTCACGGCCGAGAATACCACCATCGACGGCGACCTGAACAACGACGGGCGGCCCGACATCGTGCTGGACGGCGTGAACCTGAGCGCCGGGGCCGGTGTGGGCCTGATGGTGCAGGGCGCCCCCGGGTGCGATGTCATCGGGTTGTGCATCATCAACTGTCCGGACACGGGCCTGTTGCTGAAGGCGGCGTTCGGCGCCGAGGTCCGCTCGTGCTACTTCGGGATCACGTTGACCAGCGGGCTGTCGAACACCAACGGAAGGCCTGCGGGCGTCGCCGGCGAGCAGGTGGAGCTGCTGGTCACCGATAGCGCCAAGATCGGCGGGTCGGCGCCGACGGACCGCAACTACTTCCATTGTGGGGCGCCCGGAGACGGCAACGTTGGTCTCCGGCTGGTCGGGAGCCGGAGCAACACGGTGGTGGGCAACTGGTTCGGACTGACGCAAGACGGACTGAGCGCGTGGTCGGGCCAGAACATCGGTGTGATGCTGGAGCGCTCGTCCACCGGCCGAACGTGCCGCAGCAATCTGATCGGCGGCGAGATCACCACCGGCGAGCCGAACTACTTCGGCTGGTGCCGGCGGGGCGTCTCTCTGGACCGCGCGCACTACAATCGGGTCCGCGGGAACTACTTCGGTCTGGCCAAGAACCGGAACACCGCGCTGCCCATCAACGAGACGTGCGTGCACATCGGCACGTCGTGCTCGGAGAACACCATCGGGGGGAGCCCGAGCGAGCGGAATGTGTTCGTGAGCCAAAGCCGCGGGGTGACGATCCAGGGGCCGAGCGCCGTGGGGACGCAGATCGAGTCGAACTGGTTCGGTGCGAACGGCGCGGGGAACGGCCACCGGGTGATGGGCGTGTGCGTGGACCTCCTGCAAGACGCCGGGCTCCACACCATCGGCAGCTCAGACCCCGCACGCTACAACGTTCTCGCGCCGAACGGCACGTCCCAGCCGGTCGGCGTGGAGCTGTGGTACAGCGGAGGGGGGGCGCGGATCCTGAACAACATCTTCGGCGAACTCCCCAACGCGACGCCGGCGATCCCAGCAGACGCGGCCATCTACTGCGTCGGCGCGTCGCCGGTGATCCGAGGGAACCGGATCACGCGGGCCCTGCGAGGGCTGGAGGTACTGAAGTCCACCAGCGATCCGCAGGTGTACGACAACCGGTTCGTGGACTGCTCCGCCGCAGTCCGTCTGCGCGACGGGGCCCAGTGCCGGCTGGGGAACCTGGGGAACACCAACACGACCGACAACGGCGCGAACATCTTCCGCGACATCGACACCTGGTTCATCTACAACAACACGACGCACGCGGTCAAAGCTGAGGGCAACGACTTCGATACGACCAGCGCGGCGGCGATTGACGCGAAGATCTGGGACCAACTGGACAACGCCTCTCGCGGCCGCGTGGACTACAACCCGCTGATCGGTGGCGTAGCACCGACCGGCGGGACGGAGGCGGTGTGGGTCAGTGGCGCGACGGCGCTGCCGACGGCGGGCGGCGCGGAGATCGCGTTCACGCTCTCGGCCGCAGCCCGGGTTACGGTGACGGTGCTGAACGTCGCGGGGCGCCCGATCGCGACGGTTGTGCAAGACCGGCCCGCGGAGGCCGGGCTGCAGCGGGTCGTCTGGAACGGGCAGTCAGCCGCCGGGACGCGCGCGCCGGGAGGCCTGTACCTGGTCCGCATCGAGGCGTGGGACGCCGCAGGGCAGACAAGCCGGGCGGTCGCGCGGTTGGTGCTCGCGCGATAGGCTCCGCTGCCGGAAAGGACGGCCGATGTCCCGCTCTCCGTTCACCCGACCGACACGGCGCGACTTCCTCCGACACAGCGCGCTTGGCGCTCTGGGCGCCGGGCTGGCGGGTCAGGTCTTGGGCCAGGACGCCCCGGTTCCGCGCATCGAGAAACGCGGGGAGATGGTGTATAGGCGGCTGGGGAAGACGGAGTTGATGGTGTCGGAGCTGGCGATCGGGGGCAGCCCCAGCCCGGAGCCCGCGATCTTCCTGGAGGCGCTGGACCGGGGGATGAACCTGGTCGATACGTCGGCGGGCTACGGCGGCGGCGAGGAGCGCATCGGCGAGGTGCTTCAGGGCCGGCGGGATCAGGTGATCATCAGCACCAAGTGCCACCCGTACCGGATGGAGGACGTGACGGCCGGGATCATCGCGGCGTGCGAGACGGCCCTGGGGAAGCTGCGGACCGACCGCATCGATGTCTGGTGCATCCACGGCGTCGGCGGGCCGGAGTGGTTCCTGCGAGACGATATCCAGGCCGCCTACGATCAGCTGAAGCAGCAGGGGAAGATCCGCTTTGCCGGAGTCTCCTGCCACCAGGACCCGGCGCGGGTCTTGCCGCCGTTGTTCGAGTCGGGGAGGCTGGACGTGGCGCTACTGGCCCTCAACGTCTTCTCGGGGAACACCGTGAGGCCCGAGGACGTGAAGGCCGGGAAGGTCTACGACAACTGGCTGGCCGACAGCGGCCTGCAGGGCGTGCTCGACTCCGCGAAGCAGCACGACGTGGGCCTCGTCGCGATGAAGACCATGGCCGGCGGCGCGCTACAGAGGCCCGACGCCTACCAGGCCGACGGCTCGACTCTGGCGCAGGCGAAGCTCAAGTGGGTGCTGAGCCAGGACGCGGTCGCGGCCGCGCTCTCGGAGGTGCTGAGCTACGCCATCCTGGAGGACAACCTCGGCGCCGTCGGCAAGACGCTGACCGCCGAGGAGCAGGCGCTGCTGCGGGAGCACGTGAGGGAAAGATCGGCGAGCGTCTGTCGCATGTGCGGCGCCTGTCAACGGGCCTGCCCGGCCAAGCTCCCAATCCCCGACCTCCTCCGCTGCATCACCTACCGCGACGAGCACGGGAAACCGACCTACGCGCGACAGGTATACCGGGAGGTCACGGCCGCCGGTCCGCTGCCGGACTGCGGCCACTGCACCGCTTGCGCCCAGGCCTGCCCGCACGGCGTGGCGGGGAGGGAGAGGATCAGGGCGACGAGGGAGCTGAGGGCGTAGTGGCGAGGTTTGACTATAGGTCTTTGGTCTTTGGGGCTCCGCCCCAAGCCCCGCTGGGGCCGTGGGCCCCAGACCCCCATATGCTCCGCGGAAGAGCCGCGCTCACACGACGAGCGCGACTCTTCCGCGAATCGCCCGCCCGGCGGGCGAGGAAGCGCGCTGGCATGGAGTGCCCCAAGTGTCGTCTCATCCATCCTGATAGTGCCGAGGAGTGTGAGCGCTGCGGCCACGCTTTCGGAGAGCGTGCGCCTGGTCGTTCCCATCGTCGGCCTAGCGGGAGGTGGGGTCTGCGTCTCAATCGCGTGCACGTCACGCATCCCGGGATGGGTCTGGAGGGCTCAACGGGAGGAGTTCGAGAGATGGTTCGCCAGGCCGAGCCAGTTCTTCGCACTCTCACTCTTCCTGGCCGCGGTCCTTGTAACAGGCTCGTTGCTGTTCCTGGGGACACTGCTCTCCGGTAAGTAGGGAGGAAGGGGAGCCTATACGTCACGGCAGGCACAACAGCTCCTCGCTTGAAAACCAAACGGGTCTCGCTCGGGGAAGTGGGGCGAGGCCCGTGTGCCGCGGCGGCCCCTGAGAACGCAAAGCCCGCCACCGGTATCCCGATGGCGGGCCGCTTCCACTACCGCCGCCTCCTGGAGGGAAGCGACGGGACCGGTGCACCTACCGTCGCCCAAGCCCCGCGACGGGACTGTGACAGGGGCATTGTACCCCTTCTTGCCTGAGTGTCAACCCTTTCGGCAGTCATTTCCGGCGGTTCGGCATTGGAGTCAGCACGGGAAGCTACCGTTTGGCCAGCCGCTCGAGGGCGTCGCGGTGACGCTCGATCAGGCGTGCGATGAAAGACCGGGTGAGCTTGGTCCCAGCGCAGGCGTCCTTCTGTCCATGGCCCTGAGCGACCTCGACAGCCGCGGGAGGCTGTGGTCTGGGAGGATGAGTTGTCGTCTGCTTTGCCATGGTCGTGACCTCTGGGACCGGCGCAGACTCATCCGCCGGAGGACCGGCGCGGTCTTGGGCTGTGGTCGGACGAGAAGGCGATGCGTCGACCGGCGATGGCGGCGGGAGCCTCAGCCTCAAGCTCCGCAACATCCACGCAGGCTGCGCGCCCCAGCTTGCCCTCGCACGCGCGGCCTCTGTTCTCCGCGATATCGTGCCCCGATAGACGCCGCACGATGGGCTCGACGTGAGGGTCGGGGAGTCGTGATCTGCTTCGCCACAGTCGTACCTCTGGGAGCGTCGGAGTCCTTGCACATGATACCCCTGCTCGCCTCGGCTGCGCAAGCCCTTGAGCGGCACGGGGCACGTTGGGTCGAGCCATCGGCAGCTGTCGGTGTCAGGGACGGCCATCCCTTACCTCCGGCTCCCCTCCATCCACGTCCCCCGCTTCCCTCTCACCAGAGTGACGCTTGCCGAAGATCAGCGCTCCGATTCCCAGCTCATAGCCGTACTCCCAGAGCTTCTCGGGCAGCTCCTCGAGCGAGAGGGGACCGTTCTCGCTGTACGGGACCCCCGGGTGTTTGCAGCAAGCGTGCCAGAGCGGCGGTGTCGCGTAGACGGTAACGGAGGAGAGGGGCGGCAAGGTGGGGTCGTTGCCGCTAATGCTGAAGAGACGCTGGTGCCGGGCATAGGCGCACGTACCGCACCGGGCCGCCGGACCGGTGATGTAGATGACGTCAACCCCGCAAGCCACCAGCGTGTCCAGATACGAAGCGTGCACTGCCTCGTACACGACGCGATCAACCCACGCGAACGGGATGACCACGAGGTCCTCTTGATCCGCCGCGTCATGGCCCCACCCGGACATGGAGGCCCGGCGAATGCGCTCACAGGCCTCACGGTGGTCTGCCAGGGCGGTCGTCAGAAGCTGTCGGGTCTGACTGACGACCCCTTGGACAAGGCGGGTGTACGCGGGAGGACGCGGCACATCGTCGTCGACAGGCCCCGTCGGGAACCCCGCCCATTCGGCCGCCTGGTGCCCAAGCAGCTTTCCACTGAGCAGCCCTGCCTCGACCAGTTCCGCGGCGATGCCGCCGTCGCCATCCGGCCCGAGCACCGTTCGGAGAGCGCGCTCGTATGTCTTGGAAGCACTCCTCGCCTGTGAGCCCATCCAGTCCGGCGAACCGGCCCCCGTAGCGTCCCTCCGCAACAACTGGTCCAGCTCGCGCCCCAGGTCTCTGAAGGCGCCGAGGTACCGCCGCTTCAGGTCCGCGATCGAGGGGAACCGTCGGCTATCCACTGGGTTTCTCCTGTGGTTCGGCAAGCGAGATGAACGAGGCGGGCACGCGGTGTGTCCGCACGCACCATGTACCCGCCCGCAATGCCACTGTGCGCTCCGGACGGAGTGGGGTACAAGAGCTTCGGAGGGGATGGAGAGCGTCTCGGCGCCCCGGGGGAGGCGAAACTGCCATGCGGTGTCCGGCATGCAAGACGAAGGCTGAGGCGTCAGCAGCCGAGTGCTCGAAGTGTCGGCTGGACCTGCGCTGGAGCGTGCAGAGCCCTGACGGGCAGCTGCGCGGGCCGTACACGCTCGCGGAGCTGCAGGGCCACGCGGCGCTGGGCGAGGTGCAGCCGTGGACGTGGGTGCAGAGCAAGTACGGAGACGTGATCCAGTTCCGCCAGCTCGAGGCGGGGATAGCGGCGGCCTCGCCGGCGGCTCCGCTGCCGGGCGCGCCGACGCCGGGCAACTGGGCCCGCGCGGCGGGGGTGACGGCGGCCGTGGGGTTCGGCGTCATGGGGCTGGTCGGGATGGTCGTCTGGCTGGCCGTGGCAGTGCCCGCGATGAACCACAGCCAGAAGGCGGCGTCCGATGTGGGCTGCCTGAAGGACGCCTCGCTGCTGGTGGAGGCCCTGCACAAGTACGCGGCCGACCACGACGGGAAGCTCCCGGACGCCCAGACCTGGCGCGAGGCCGTGAAGCCGTACCTGCCCGGCGACAAGATCCCGGCCTGCGGAGAGGTGCAGGCAGTCGGCGCAGGCTACGAGCTCTGTCCGGACCTCAGCGGCGCCGAGCTCTGGGGCGCGGAAGATCGGCCGCTACTCTGGGACGCGGGCTGGCTGAGCGGCCGGCCCGGCCCGCACAAGGGCTGCTACACCGTGGCCTTCACCGGCGGCGCGACGATGTGGCTGCCGCCGGAGGGGTAACGGCAGTTGGGAGTTCGTAGTTGCGGCACGGCGACGGGCGTGGTCCCAGGGGACGGCACGGCGCGGGTCAGGCGACCCGCCGGCACGGACGGCGACGGCATCCTACCCCCCGGCCGCTTTCCTGAAGGAGAGGGGAGAGCGGCGCGGCGACGACGCGGCGCTTACGGTGACTTGAGGTAGACCCTCCGCCGGCCATCTTCCCAGACGCGGTAGTGACACTCGTAGCCGAGGGCCTCGGCGACCGGTCGGAGATCAACGCGCGCGCTTCCGTCGGTCTCGGAGGCGTGGCACGAGATGATCCGCCCATCGAGGCCCACGACCTCCAGGTTGGGCTGCGCCGGAGAACCGGACCGCGAGGGGAAGACCGCGTAGTACCCCGTGACGACGTGGCGCACGCGAGAGAGCGGCGAGAGCACGGTGCCGGGACCGCGCGTTAGACTGCTCGTGTTCTCGGCAACCTCCGCGCCAAGGTAGATGCCAATGTGACCGGGCGTCCGGTAATCGGGGCTCATGCCGACGATATCGCCGGGTTGAGGCGTGTCGGTCCGATACCCCATTGACTCGAGGGCCCGACAGGACTCCGACGCATACCGCCGCAGCCAACCGAAGCCGAACTCGTTGAAGTCCGGGTCCACGTTCCGCGCCGCCGCGGCATAACACTGCCGCACGAAGCGCCCACACCACCCCGGCGTCACCAGGTCGAACTCGATCCCGTTCTTCACGTACACTCGCGCTCCGGACTTGTGGGCCAGGCAGGCCGCACGCGCGATGGCGGCCACGTCTTCCCGATAGCCGGGCATGAAGGGCTCCTTTCAGGGCGGCAGGGGACGGCAACGAAAGGGGAAGCCAGAAGCAGTGACCCGAACGAGAGGACAGACCACTTCCTCTCGTCAGACCGCGATCTCAGAGGGAATGCTGAGCCGGCGATGGAGGGTTACGGTACCAGGAGCTGCAGCCCCATAATGTGGGCGAGGTCGGCTTGGTGGGACTCGGCAAGCTGCCTCAACTGACTGACATCAGCCTCCGACATCGTCTCCACCTTGGACGTCTTGTGCTTCAGAATGCAGACCTGAGCTGTTCCACCTACGGTGGAGTCCAGCTTATCCGCCACCCAGCCGACAACGAATGCTGCCCGTCGCGCTGCTTCGTCGACGGTCAACAGGGAGCCATCCGAAGGCTCGCACAGGAACTTGGCTAACGCGTATGCATAGGGGCCGCCATGCCCCGTACACCGGAACCCGACCTTCTCCCCGTACCCCGGCGCGTGCACGTAGTAGATCACCGCATCACCTGAGGTGATACCCTCAAGACCGCCCATCAGGACACCAATGGGGCTGCTGTCTCCCACGCGATCGGTGTATCGTCGGACCAGCTCGGCGATTATGTCTTCCACCATGATCTTCACTTCATAGAGCGAGTCAACCCCACGCCGACGGCGAATATCCCCGTCCAGCAAGAGGAAGAAGTCGTCTCGAATTCCGGTGAGCCCCTCCGCGGCAAACAACACAGGGCCGCCCAACGCGCTGAACTCGAAGATCTTGTCGGCGAGGACGGTTTCGCCACCGCGCCCGATCTTCCGATCACTCGCGATGACGATGCCGTCCCGGCAGGTGATGCCCATGAGAAGGGTGCCTGTCTGAGGGAGGTCGAAGCGGTCGCCTCGTAGGCGGTCGAGGAACCGATCCGTGGCACGTTCCCGGGCCCGACGCTCGTTCTCTCGCCGGAGAACGGCCGTAAGCCCATCGCCACGGGTCGCCTTCTCTCTCTCCCAATCGCGCAGAGCTTCCAGAGGGGTCCGGTACGTGGTCGACTGCATGATCTGCCTCCAGCGGGCACTGCCGGGTTGCCTACTACCGGTACCTTCGACCCCATGCGCCCGCGTTCCTGCCGCAGCCGGGTACCGTCTCGCGGAGGCGCGAGGGCCCCACACTGAACAGCAGTACTAGCGAACAACTGCTGGTCCACTGCTGCCTCCCACGCCGCTCCCCCGCCGTCATCCCCGACGCTCCCCCGCCGTTGAGGGTAGGACGCTGAACGTACCGACGGCTTCCTCGGAGTCGGTCCCAAAGTCGGCCCGGTAGACGAGGACCCGACGGCCCGGCGAGCCCGTCGCGTCATCGGGGGTGAGCTGAATGCTCGCTTCATTGCCGGCGACGGTCGCCGCCGTCTGGGGGAGAAGGGGATGGCCCTCGATGCGGTAGGCGTCCCCTTCGGCCACCGCGATCGGGAGCGCGTAGAAGGTCAGAGTGTTTGTCTCCTGCTCGAAGCCCGTGACCTCGCTCCGGTACTCGCGGGCGTCGGAGGCGTCGGTGACCACGAGGGTCATACCGAGCCACAGGTCATCTTCCTCGAGCCGGTCGGCATCGACGAGGGTCGTTGACGAGCCGCTGTCGGCGGTCCCGCTCGTCTGGCGGTCCGGATCGAAGCAGAGGAAGGTGCTCCCGTCCTCAGGGTCCAGAGGTTGCCCCGCGTCGTCCCCCGAGGCGATGGAGGTCGCAATCTTGATCGTCTTCACGTCGCCGACCCGCAGGTCGGGGAGGTTCAGCATGCCATCCACTGGGGTCACCTCGGAGAGGCAGGGATTGGGTAAGGGGGGTCGGTGGGTGTGCTCACGGCTCAGCGGCGACATGCGGCGTGATCGTGCGGGTCGCGTCCTCGAAGATGGCTCGATCGGAGGCGAGAGAGACGGCGACCGTCGGGTGCGTGGGTCGGCAATCGGCCCGGACCGAACTGTCGGCGCAGGCCGGACGGGTCGTGACGTCGAGGAAGAGGGTTGCGCCCCACGGCGCCAGCCCGAACCGGGCCAACAGGTCGGCCAAGCCGTCGCACCGGGCAGAGGCCAGGAAGGCCGCCTGGGGAGTCGCGTCCAGGTCGGCCGCGGCGAAGCACTTGGCGAGCGCCGGGAGGACCGCGCGGGCCGTCGGCGACAGTGCACCGCCGGCGGCGATCTGCGCCGCCCCGGAACGGTAGCGAGCTCCGCTCAACATCGCTGCCGCCGCCCCACTGACCACTGCCGCTCCCGGCCGAAAC
>Ga0194126_10007145_pt1 | contig 15644 bp, 10 predicted proteins | sample TA2KigC150mmetaG_FD_148641 | JGI IMG/M metagenome (GOLD analysis project Ga0194126, IMG submission 148641) | Freshwater microbial communities from Lake Tanganyika, Tanzania - TA2015035 Kigoma Deep Cast 150m | ecosystem: Environmental > Aquatic > Freshwater > Lake | place: Tanzania: Lake... | reverse complement strand
CGATATCCCGAGGCCTATTTGACTTCGAGGATGGCCAGGAACGCCTCCTGCGGGATGTCGACCTTGCCGACGCGCCGCATGCGCTTCTTCCCGGCCTTCTGTTTCTCGAGGACCTTCATCTTGCGCGTGTAGTCGCCCCCGTAGAGCTTGGCCAGGACGTCCTTGCGGAAGGCCTTGACGGTCTCCCGGGCGATGATCCGCTTGCCGACGGCGGCCTGCAGGGCGACCTCGTACTGCTGGCGGGGGATGACCTTGCGCATGCGCTCGACGAGGCCCCGGCCGATCGCCTGGGCCTTGTCCTCGTGGACGATGAGGGACAGGGCGTCGACGGCCTCGCCGTTGATGAGGATGTCGAGCTTGACCAGGGGCCCCTCACGGTAGCCGGCGAACTCGTAGTCGAGCGACGCGTAGCCCTGCGAGAGCTGCTTGAGCTGGTTGTAGAAATCGAAGACGACCTCGTTGAGCGGCAGCGCGTAGGCGAGAAGGACGCGCCCCGGCCCGATGTACTCCATCTTCTTCTGGACGCCGCGGCGCTCCTCGAGGAGCTTGAACAGGCCGCCCAGGTAGCGGTCCGGGGTCAGGATGACCGCGTCGATGACCGGCTCTTCGATGAGCACGATGCGCGTCGGCTCGGGCATTTCGGAGGGATTGTGGATCTCGACCGTTCCCCCGGCCTGGGTCGTCACCCGGTAGCCGACGCTCGGAGCGGTCGTGATCAGGGTCAGCCCGAAATCCCGTTCCAGCCGCTCCTGGACGATCTCCCGGTGGAGGAGCCCGAGGAACCCGGCCCGGAAGCCGAGCCCCAGGGCGGGCGAGTTCTCCGGCTCGTACTGGAACGAGGCGTCGTTCAGCCGGAGCTTCTCCATGGCGTCCCGAAGTTCCTCGATGTTGCTCTCCCCGGCCGGGAAGATGCCGCAGAAGACCATCGGCTTGGCGTCCTTGAAGCCCGGCAGGGGCTTGGCCGTGGGGCGGTTCCGATGGGTGACCGTGTCGCCGATGCGGGCGTCGCTCAGCTTTTTGATGCCGGCGATGAGGTAGCCGACCTCGCCGGTCTTCAGGGCGCCCGACTTGACCGGCTTGGGCGCGAGGTAGCCGACCTCCTCGGCCTCGTACTCGGCGCCCGAGGCCATGAGGACGATCCGGTCGTCCGTCCGCAGCTCGCCGTCGATGATCCGGACGAGGACGATGACGCCCCGGTAGGTGTCGAACCAGGAGTCGAACAGAAGGGCCTTGAGCGGCGCCGCCGGGTCGCCCTTCGGGGGCGGGATGCGGTCGACAACGGCCTCGAAGAGCTCGGGCAGTCCCTGGCCCGTCTTGGCGCTGACCAGGAGGGCCTCGGACCGGGGCAGGCCGATGATGTGCTCCATCTGCTCCAGGGAATCCTCGATCTGGACCTGGGGCAGGTCGATCTTGTTGATGACCGGGACGAGGACGAGGTCGTTGTGGAGGGCGAGATAGGTGTTGGCCAGGGTCTGGGCCTCGACCCCCTGGGAGGCGTCGATGACCAGGAGCGCGCCGTCGCAGGCCAACAGGCTCCGCGAGACCTCGTAGGAGAAATCGACGTGACCCGGGGTGTCGATGAGGTCGAAAATGTAGTCCTCCCCCGAGAGGCTCTTGTAGGTCAGCCGGACGGTCTGGGCCTTGATGGTGATGCCCCGCTCCCGCTCGAGCTCCATGGTATCGAGGACCTGCTCCTTGAGCTCCCGCGCGGACAGGGCCCCGGTCAGCTCAATGAACCGGTCGGCCAGGGTCGACTTGCCGTGGTCCACGTGGGCGATGATGGAGAAGTTCCTGATATTCTTCATGGAAACTCTCATCATCGCAGAATTTCCGGGACCCGTCAAATCCCCCGGCCGGGGGGGGCGCCAAGATTGACTTTTCAGGGGACCTCGGGTATCTTGAGGAGGGTGATTTGCCCCCTGAAACCAGCGGTGAATCGCGGATAGAACCCAAGGAGGTTCCCATGCTTGGATCGATCGGTCCTACGGAACTGATACTCATCCTGCTCATTGTCATCATTATTTTCGGCGCCCGGAAGCTTCCGGACCTCGGCAAGTCCATCGGGGAAGGCATCAAGAACTTCAAAAAGTCCATGAACACGAAGGATGACCCCGACAGCCCCAAGAAGCCAGACCCTCCGGCCGGCTGACGTTTCCCTTCCCGGCGCGCCCCGGCCCGCGTCCCTGACCGGGCCGCCCCGTGAGAACCATCCATGAAGCTTTCCCTCGATGCGGGATTCGACCTCGGCGGCACGCGGCTGAAGTATGGGCTCGTCGACCCCCAGGGCCGCCTCGTCCGGAAAGGCGAGGTGCCGAGTCCCGGCTCCATGGACGAGCTCCTGTCGGTCCTCAGGGAGCTCTGGGAGCGGCTCAAGGGGGAGTATCCCGGGAAGATCCGCTCCTGCGGCTTCGGCTTCGCCGGTTTCTATAGCCGACGGGACCGGAGGATCCTCCAATCCCCGAACTATCCGAGCCTCGACGGCTTTCCACTCGTCGCCGCCCTCCGGAAGTTCATCGACGTCCCCTTCCAGGTCGACAACGACGCCAACATGGCCGCCTTCGGGGAATTCACGCACGGCGCGGCACAGGGCGCCCGGAGCCTCGTCCTCCTGACGGTCGGCACCGGCATCGGTTCCGGGATCATCCTCGACGGGAAGCTCTGGCGGGGCGAGGGCGGCTACGCCGGCGAGATCGGTCACATCACCGTCAACCCGGAGGGCGATGTCTGCAACTGCGGCAACCGGGGCTGTCTCGAGACCGAGGCGTCCGCCCCGAGGATCGTCCGCCGCTATCAGGAGCTCACGGGAAGGACGGACGTCGCCGATTCGAAGGCCGTCCATCGGCTGGCCAAGGCCGGCGATCCGGCCGCCGTCGAGAGCTTCAGGAAATGCGCCGCCTACCTGGGGATCGGAATGGGCATCGTCATCAACCTCCTCAACCCGGAAAAGATCCTCCTCGGCGGTGGAGTCGTCTCGGCCGGCCGGACCCTCCTGGGCCCGGCCGTCGAAGAGGCCCGCCGCCGGTCGAACCGCTTCTCGTTCGCCGGATGCCGCATCGAGAAAGCGGCTTTGGGCAACAACGCCGGGCTCATCGGCGCGGCGGCCCTGGCCGGGCTCAAGGCCGGGGCCATGAAACAATCCTCACCCCCGGGGAGTTATAAAGCTTTGACATCCCTCGAGGAAAAAAATATAACTTGAAGGGCACGACGCCGGATAAGGAGATCGTCTTGACCAGGAAAATATGCGCGGGATTGGTCGTTTTCGCCGCCGTGCTCGCCTTTCTCCCGTCCTGGGGGGGCGCCGCCCAGACGGGATCGATCAAGGGCCGGGTCAGCGACGAGAAAGGGACGCCTCTGGCCGGGGCCTACATCTACCTGGGATCTCCGGCCCTGCCGGGGATCTCAAACGACATGACCTCCAAAACGGGCCAATTCATGTTCCCCATGATCCCTCTCGGCACCTACCGGATCACCGTGGAACATCCCAGCTACAAGACCGTCACCATCCAGGGCATCGTCGTCCTCTCCGGAGTGACGGCCACCGTCGATTTCAAGATGGAGCCTTCCCGGGCCGAGGGAGAGAGGACCGAGCGCGAACGGGGCTCGGGGATCGACAGGGAATCCCCGCGGAACGCCTTCTTCCTGGAACAGGAGGTCATCACCCGCCTGCCGGGGTCCCGGGATTTCAGCGCCGCGTTGAGCCTTGTCCCCGGCCTGATCTTCGAGGTCGAACCGACCTTCTCCAGGGGTTCGACGCACGGGGCCCCGTTCACGGCCAACGCCTTTGTGCTGGACGGGGTCAACACGACGAACCCCGCCTTCGGGGACCCCATGGGCCGGATCAACGTCGACCTCATCGACCATGTCGTGGTCGAAACGGCGGGCCTTCCGGCCGACACCGGACCGGCCCAGGGCGCGTACGTTCAGATCGTCCATCGGTCGGGAGGGAACTCGGCCTCCGGGAGCCTGGCCTATACCCATGCGCCCAAAAAGCTGGCCAGGCAGGTCTGGAAGGAAGACGATGTCGCGGCCATCGGCCGGCAGCCCCTGGCGGCCCCCGAATCGGAATACGACTATTCCTGGACCGCCGGCGGCCCGGTCCTCGAGGATATCGCCTGGTATTTCAGCAACATCCGCTACCGGACAAGCTCGCGGGCGACCTCCTTCGAGACCTGGGGCGACCCCGTCGGGACCACCCATTTTCCTTTCGATCTCAAGGACCGGGACCTGTCCGGTCTCTTCAAGCTCTCGGGCGGCCTCACCAACTCGTTCAGGGTGGTCATGGAATTCGGCCTCTCCAAGGTCACCCAATCGGCTTATGTCCCCGAGCTGAGCTGGTACCGGACCAGGTCGGCGACACGCAAACTCGACGGCGCGGACCTGTTCACGGGGCGCGGCGGGCTCACCTACATCGTCGGGCGAAAGACCGTGGTCGACCTCTCCCTCGGATTCGCCTCGTCCGAACAGCCGATCTACATAAACGCCAGATCTCCGGACAAGCCGCAATATCACGACCTGGCGACGGGCTACTCATGGGGCAGCGGCTCTTTGAATGAACAGGAAAAGGCCAACCGCCTGAGAGTGGGAGGGGCCCTCACGCATCTCCTGGACCGGTTCTTCGGGCTGCCTCAGGAGCTGGTCGTCGGCGGAGAATACGAAACGACGTCGTCCGATTCATCGGTCTGGAAGACCGACAACCTCATCTACAATTTCCTGAACGGCAGCCCGTATACTTTGGGCGAGACCGTTTCGCCCGCTTCCGGCAACACCGTCGGATTCGGCCTGATCGGCTTTTGGATCGCGCCCAGGGACCAGGATAATCTGTCCGTCCAGCGCGAGGTCAAAAGGCTCGGGTTCTTCGCCCGGGACACGTTGAGGATCGCCGGCCGGTTCTTCCTGTCCCTCGGCCTCCGCTATGACCGCTCCGACGCCCGTTTCGACCCCGTCCCTAAGGGCGTTTCGGGGAACGAGCAGTCCGTGGCCATCGGCGAAGCCCTGATCAGCCCCCTGCTGGGCTTCAATCCCTACGGCTCGTTCAGCCTCGGACAATGGAACGACGCGATCACCTGGAACACCTTCTCGCCGCGCTTCGGCTTGAGCTGGGACCTTTTGGGGAACGGCAGGACGGTCCTCAAAGGGTCGTATTCGAAGATGCCGGAGCACCTTGGGCTGGGCTACTCCCGGGACCTCGCGCCACACGACCCCCGGCGCTCCCACGATTTCTTTTGGTATGACGAGAACGAGAACGCCGTGGTCGACGCCGGCGATACGTTCCGCCTATTCGCCGACGATTACCGGGTCTATAGGCAGGAATTCTACAAGCAGGCCGTCGACCCCGATCTGCGGGCCCCGACGATCGAAGAGTGGACCGCCGGGTTCGAGCAGGAGATCGCCCGCGACTTCACTCTCTCGTTCCGGGCCATCTCCCGGACGCACGGGAACCTCATCGGGAACGCGCTCTTCGACCCCTCGACCGAAGTCTCCTGGTCCCGGGTCGCCGACGCGCCGGAGGGCTGGTGGGTCCCGTTCACGACCGTCGTTCCGGGAACGGGCGGCTACCCGGACGTCCCGGTGACCGTCTACTACCGCTCGGCGACGGCCCCCAGGTTCTTCGGGCGGATCGAGAACATTCCCGAGCTGCGGGCGAAATACCGCGGCTACGAGTTCTCGTTCCGCAAGAGGATGTCCCACAACTGGCAGCTCCTCGGATCGTTGGTTTGGAGCCGGTCGACCGGCACAACGGGCCTGGCCTCGCCCTGGAGCGCCGGGAACTCCGCGGCGTTCTTTTCGCCGAACTCGTTCATCAACCACTCGGAGGCCGCCCTCCTCGCGCCGGACCGGCCCCTGTCCGCCCGGCTCATGGGAACGGTGCGCTTCCGTTGGGACATCTTCCTCAGCTTCCTCTTCAGGGCCCAGAGCGGGGCCCCCTGGGCCAGGTCCGTGACCATCATCCCCCCGGAAACCTGGGCTCAGGCCAATCAAGCGGACCGGACGCCGGTGACCGTGTTCCTGGAAGAGCCGGGGACCAACCGCTACGGGTCCTGGAAGAACTTGGACCTGCGCGTGGAGAAGGAGTTCCGGAAAGGGGGACGGACGCGCTTCGCCGTCTCCGTCGACCTGCTCAACCTGCTGGGGAACAAGTACGGGATCCTCGACCTCAACGACGGCGGCTCCTGGTCGCCCGAAGGGGAGGGTGCCGGACCGGGGATCAGGACCCTGAGCGGCACCTACGATACCTTCTTGCCCCTCTGGGGGATCCAGTCGGTCCGTTTCAACCTGAGCCTAAGATTTTAGGCGGAATTCGAGGGCCTTTTTCAGCTCGCCGCCTTCGGTCGTATTCTTCACCGAAACGTGAAGGGTGAGCTTCTCGGCCCGAAGCCGGTCGAGGTCCTCATCGAGCACCACGGGGATATCCATCCGGAAGATCTTGTCGCCTTGTCTCTTGAGCTCCTCCTCTTCGAGGGTCAGTGGGAAAGCCGACCTCGAATCCCAGACGGTCCGCCCGGCCTCGTCCTTCAGGGCCAGCTCGAGCTCGAAGACGGTTTCCAGGCGCTCTTCCTTGAACGTGAACCAGATGGACGCGTAAGGGACGTCGACCCAGACGCGGCCCTCGAAGATCCCGGCCTCGGACCTGACGCGTTGGACGGAGACCTTGTAATCGAAGAACCTTTTTTCCTGCTGGATCGTATTCTGGAAATGCCCCTGGGCGATGTTGAGCCGCTGGAGATGCTCCAGGTTGATGGCCGTCATGATGTAGCGCCCCGAACAGTGCTCGTCGAGGAAGATCACGGGGAAGCTGCCGTAATACCAGACCTCCCGGCAATTCCCCCCGGCCTCCATGGGGTAGGTCAGGCGCTCCTGAGGGGGGCCGAAAAGGATGAGGATCCGTCCCCTGTCGGTCTGCCAACCCGGGCGGCCCTCGCCGTGGAAGAGCATGGCCGCCCTCTGGACCCTTTCTTCGTATTCGTCCTTGAAGGCGTTGTGCTCGGTGTCGGGGTCCGGGTCGCGCCTCTTCCAGAACTCCTCGATGAACTCGTCCTTCCGGTCGTCGGGGAGCTCGAGGAAGATCTTGCGCTCCTCCCGGGTGATGATGTGTCCGACCTTGGATATGAATTCGGCGTAGGGCGGCGAGAGCTTTTTCTCGATATTGTAGAGGCGGCAGGCCGTCGAGGCGCTCAAGCTCAATAAGAAGCTCAGCGGAAGCGACAGGAGGGGAGACAGGGGCCTAAGTAGCGAGCTCCGGCGGGCGTTCGGGTCCATGGGCTTCTCCGTCCTTTCCACTCTAGAGTAGTCCCCCGGAGGCAATTAATCAAGCGCCCCCCGGCCGGCAGGACAGGACTTTCAAAGGGATGGAGAGATGGTGCGGAAGGAGGGACTCGAACCCTCACAGCCTTACGGCCATAAACTCCTGAGGCTTACGCGTCTGCCAATTCCGCCACTTCCGCACCGCCGGGGCCGGGGGCCCCTAAGCTTCAGGGAGCCCTTATTATAGCGATTCCCGCCACCCGAGTAAAGCAGAGAGGAGGCGCCCGGAATCACCGCAGCGACCGAGGACGACCGCTTAGAGAGGGGCCGAGGGGATCGTCCGAAGGAGCCTAAAGCGGTGATTCAGACGGAGAGGGGGCCGGACGAGGGCATCCTCGAAGAGGACGGCTCGCGATGTCTGAGCCTGCTATCCTGAGGGCTGGTCTGGATCCCGCGAGTTTCGCGAGCCGCCGAGACCGGCCCCCTCGCAGGCGCCCGGAATCACCGCAGCGACCGAGGACGATCCCCGAGGCCCTCTTGACAAAGGTGGCCGCCGCTCTTATTGTTAATTCGTTGATGATATCCCCTGTCTTCCGCCATCATCGGGACGGAACGCCCCCCATATCACCCAAGGAGGATGAATGAGATTCCAAGGCCGCTCGCAGATCGAGACCCTCGCCAGGTTCCAAAGCCAGGGAGAGCTCGTGACGTCGTTCTACTTGGACACGGACAAAGGCCGGTCGACGAAGAAGGAGATCCATCTGTCGCTCAAAAACCTGCTGAGCGACGCGAAGGCCCGCCTGGAGGGTCTGAGCGTCGGCCGGGAAAGAGCCGAGGCCCTCGGCCGGGATCTGGCCCTCATCGAGGAGACCGCCTCCCGGAGCCTGTCATCCTCGAACGCGGCCGGCCTGGCCGCGTTCTCTTGCAGCCGGAGGGATTTTCGGATGGACATCGATCTGCCGCACGGTCCCCGGAACCGGATCATCTTCGACACGAACTTCTACGTTCGGCCGCTGTCGGCCATCCTCGACAAGTACAAGTCCATCTGCGCCGTCCTCCTTGACCGTCGTGAGGCCCGCTGGTTCGACATTTCCTTGGGCGAGGCCCGTCCCCTGGCGGAGCTCAAGAGCGACGTCCCGGCCCGGGTCAAGGAAGGCGGCTTCGAGGGCACCGAGGCCAAGCGGATCGAGCGGCGCCTGGACGCCCGCCTCCAGGGCCATCTCAAGAAAACGGCCGCCAAGACCGCCGAGCTTTACAAGCAGCAGCCTTTCGACCGGCTCTTCGTGGGAGGAGAGGACAGTCTCTGCGGAGACTTCGAAAACCATCTCCAGAAGCCCCTACGCGACAAGATCAAGGCCCGGCTCAAGGCCAGGCCCAATGACCCGCCGGCCAGGATGCTCAAAGAGGCCCTGGCCGCCGAGGCCGCGCTCGGCAAGGCCGAAGAGGAGGACATCGTCCAGAAGCTGGTCGCCGAGATCGAGCGCGGCGGCCTCGCGGCCTCCGGGCTCCGGGACACGATCCACCGCCTGAACCAGTTCGAGGTCCAGACCCTGGTCGTCACCCACAACTTCTCCAGGCCGGGCCGTCTCTGCCCCACCCACGGGTTCTTTTATCTGGAGGAGCTGCAGTGTCCCGTCTGCGGAAAAAAAACGGATATCGTCCGGGACGTCGTCGACGAGGCCATCGAGACCGTCCTGAAGCGGAACGGCTCCGTCAAGCACGTCACTCCGCCCTCGAAGCTCGACCGCTACGGACAGATCGGGGCTTTTCTCAAGTACAAGGCCTGACGGGAACCCCGGCTCTCACGGGCGCCGCGTCAAACCGCGGTCTTCTCTTCCTTGAATCTTATCTTGTTGAATAGACTATAGATGACCGGGATGACGAAGAGGGTCAGCAGGGTCGTCGCCGTCAGCCCGAAGACGATGGCCACGCCCATGGGCGCCCGGAACTCGGAGCCCGAGGACCGGGAGAAGGCCAGCGGCAGGGAGCCCAGGATGGTCGTCAGGGCGGTCAGCACGACGGCCCGCAGCCGGGTCGTCGCCCCCTGAAGGATGGCCTCGCGCTTGTCGACGCCCCGTTTGATCAGCTGGTTGATGTAGTCGATCATGACGATGCCGTTGTTGACGGCGATCCCGGCCAGCATGATGACCCCGATGAGGGCCGCCAGGCTGATCGTCCGGCCGGTGACCAGGAGCCCGATGATGACCCCGATGATGCCCAAGGGCACGGTGAACATGATGATGAACGGGTGGGCGAAGTGCTCGAACTGGGAGGCCATGATCATGTAGATCAGCAGGACGGCCAGGGCGAAGGCCCCGGCCAGGATGAGGAAGGCCTCCGTCATCTGCTCGTAGGCGCCGCCGTATTCGAGGAAGTATCCCGGCGGGAGGTTCTTCTCGAAGCCGGCCAGCCGGCCTTTGATGTCGCGGACGACGCTGCCGAGATCGCGGTCGGCGATGTTGGCCGTGACCGAAACCCGCCGGGCCTGGTTCTCGCGGTTGATCATGATCGGCCCCTCCGCCGACTCGATGTCGGCGACGTCCTCGAGGGAGACCATTTTGCCGGCCGGCGTCAGGATGGGGATGCGGCGGACCTCTTCGAGGCTGTCGCGGTATTTCTCCTGGAACCGCAGGCGGATGTCGATCTCGTCGCTGCCCTCCCGGTAGCGGGTGGCCACCCGGCCCAGGGTCGCCGTCTGGACGGTCCCGGCGACCTGGCTGACCGACAGGCCCAGCCGATAGGCCCGCTCGCGGTCGGTCCTGATCTGGATCTCGGGCTTTCCCGAGACCATGGTGTGGGTCAGGTCGCGGAGGCCCTCGATGCCGGATATCATCCGGACGATCCGGTCGGCCTGGTCCTTGAGCATGTCCAGGTCCCTGCCGAACAGCTTGATCTCGACCGGGGCCGCGCCGCCGCCCATCAACGTCTGGCTCATGTCGATGGCCTCGAACTTGACCCCGCTCAAGTTGGGCAGCCGCGCCCGGATGAGCTCCAGGATCTCCTTGTCCGACATCGTCCTCTGCTCGCGCCTGACCAGGCCCACCCAGAGGAGCCCCTCGTGGGTCCCGGCGTTGGACATGCCCGAGGCGGCGTCGCCGGCGTCCTGTTCGACCTGGGAGCCGACCTGGGCGGAGATCACGGTGATCTCCGGCATGGCCGTCATGACATTCTCGACCATGGCGACGACCCGGTCGGTCTCCTCGAGGGACGTCCCGACCGGCATGCGGACCTTGAGCAGGATCATGTTCTGGTCCTGGGCCGGGAGGAACTCCGTCCCCAGGAAGGGGACGACGGCCAGGGCGGCGACGAGGGCCAGGAGGGCCCCGCCGAGGACCCAGCGGCGGTTGTGGAGGGCCAAGTCGAGCCATTCCCGGTAGAGGGCCTTGGCCGTGGGGAATTGGCGGTCCTCGGGGGCCTTGGAGATCGATCGGAGGCTTCTCTTCGACCGGAAGAGGAGCGACGTGGACAGAGGAACGACGGTCAGGGCGACGAACAGGGAGGCGATGAGCGAGAAAGCCACGGACAGGCCCAAGGCCTGGGTCATCTTGCCCGTCACGCCCGAAGCGAAGATCATGGGGAAGAAGACGGCGATCGTCGTCAAGGTCGAGGCCGTGATGGCCATGCCGACCTCACCGGCCCCGGCCATCGAGGCCTCGTCGGCCGCCTCTCCCTCCTCGAGGTGCCGGTAGACGTTCTCGATGACGACGATGGCGTTGTCGACCAGCATGCCGACGCCCAGGGCCAGGCCGCCGAGCGTCAGGAGATTGAGCGTGTAGCCGGCCGCGTAGAGGGCGATAAAGGTCGTGATGACCGACAGGGGCACGGCCAGGCCGATGATCAGCGTCGGCCGCCAGTTGCGGAGGAAGAGGAAGATGAGAACGATGGCCAGCAGGCCGCCGACCCACGCGTTCCGGACGGTGTTCGACGTCACCTGCTCGATCATGTCGCCCTGGTCCATGGCGACGTGGAAGACGGGGTTGCCCGGGATGGTGCCCGAGAGGGCCGCGAGCTCGCGCTTGACGGCCGCGCTGGCCTGCTGGGTGTTGGCCCCCGAGCGCTTGTTGACGATGAGGTAGACGCCGCTCCGTCTCTGGATGCGGGAGACATAGCGCGAATCCCGAAGAGTGTCCTTGACCTCGGCGACGTCCTCGAGGTAGACGGGGTCGCCCTTGGCCGTCGCTCCGACGACCGTCCGACGGATGTCGTCAAGGTCGCGGAACTCGCCCAGCGTCCGGACAAGGAGGTCGGAATGGCGGACGACGAGGCTGCCGGCCGGCAGGTTGAGGTTCTCCGCCCGCAGGGCCATGTAGACCTGGTCCAGGGTCATGCCGCGGCTTTCGAGGGCCGCCCGGTCGACGTCGACCAGGATCTCCCGCTCGTCCATGGAAAAGACCTGGGCCGAGGCCACGCCGTCGATGCGCTCGAGCCGGGGGGCGACCTCGTCCTCGATGACCTTCTTGAGCTCCAGCGCCGGGATGTCGCCCGTGATGCCGAAGAAGATGACCGGGAACTGGCTGAAGTTGAACTTCAGGACGAGGGGATTGTCGGCCTCCGCCGGCAGGAACTGCTCGTAGAGGCCGATCCGGTCCCGGACGTCCTGGGCGGCGAAATCGAGATTTGTCCCCCATTCGAATTCGATGGTGATGGCCGAAACGCCCTCGGAGGTCTGCGAAGAGACCTTCTTGACCCGGTTGACGGAGCTGACGATCTGCTCGAGGGGCCGGGTCAGGACGTTCTCGATGTCCTCAGACGAGGAGCCCGAGTAGGTCGTGATGACGGAAACGGTCGGGAACTCCAGGTCCGGGAAGAAGTCGAGCCCCAGCCGGGTGAAAGCGATCACGCCCAGGACGACCAGGATGGCCGCCATCATGGACGCGGTGACCTTGCGCTGGACGGAGAAGGCGGGGAGCTTCATTTCGCCACCTCTTCAAGGACCTCGACGGCGACGCCCTCCTCCAACCCGTAGTTGCCGTCGACGATGACCGCCGCCCCTTCCTCGAGTCCGGCCAGGACCTCGACCATGGCCGTGTTCTGGAGGCCGAGGGAGACGTTCTTGCGGACGGCCTTGCCGCCCTCGACGACGAAGACGTAGGAGCCGGCCAGGACGGCCCTCTGGGGGATGACCAGGGCGTTCTCGTGGGACTGGACCTCGAAGACGACGTCCCCGAAGGTCCCCGGCCGGAGCACATGGTCGGCGTTGGGGAAGATCGCCTCGACCCCGAACTTCTTGCTCAGGGGGTCGGCCGTCAGGTAGACCACGGTCACCTCTCCGCGGAACTCTCGTCCGGGCAGGGCCGGGACCCTGAGGAAGGCCTCCTGTCCCTTCCGGAGGCGGTCGATGTCGAACGAGGACACCCCGGCGACGACCTTGATCCGGGAGTAGTCGACCAGCGTCAGGACCCCGGAAGCGGATCCGAGGCCGCCCATCATCGGGTTGATGACGTCGCCGACCTCGGCGTTCTTGGAGGCGATGACGCCGGCGAACGGGGCTTTCATCATCGACACGTCGAGGGCATGGCGGGCCAGGTTGAGGGCCGCCCGAGCCTGTTCGCGCTGGGCCGCGGCCGAGTCGTAGGCCAGCCGGGCCTTTTCGTGCTGCATCTCGGAGACCGCTTTTTCCGCGACGAGCCGGTCCATGCGCTCCTTGTTCCGTTGGGCGTCGGCGTAGCCGGCCTCGGCCACGGCCAGCCCGGCCTCGGCCTGCTTGAGCTGCAGCCGGATGGATTCGGTCTCGAGCTCGGCCAGCAGCCGGCCCTGGGCGACGCGCTCGCCCTCCTGGACATGGATGGCGGCGATCTTCCCGCCGACCTCGGGGGTGATGCTGATATGCTTCCAGGCCTCGAGGGTCCCCGTGTAGGTCAGCCTCTCGGAGATCCGCTCCCTGTGGATCTTGAAAACCTTGACCGGGGTGGCCCCGAAAGCGGCCTCGGCGGCCTCCGGCTTCTCGGCCTGTCGGCAAGAGACGGCGGCCGAGAGAACGGCCGCGCCGATGATCCCGATGGTGAAACGGCGACGCAGATTGGGCTTGATCATGATATCCTCCGTCAGTTCGAGCGGCTCTCCGACCGGCCCCGGCCGCGGGCCTTGTCGAGCTGGGCCTTCGATACGACACAATCATAGAGCGCTTGAGAATAGTTGGTCCGGGCCTGGCTCAAGGCGACCTGGGCCGTCGAGACGTCCAGGTTGGTGGCCAGACCCTCCGTGTAGTTGAGCTCCGCGATCCGGACGGCCTCGCGGGCCTGCTCGACGTTCTTCCCCTGGGAGAGCAGCGTCTCGCGGGCCTGCCGGTTGTTCAAGACGGCCTGCCGGACCTCCAGGGAGATCACATCCTCGAGGCCCTTGCGGGTCCATTCGATCTCGCGGATGGCGGCTTTGGCTTGGGCCATCCGGGACTTGGCCTCGAAGCCGTCGAAGATCGGGACGCTGATCGACAGGTTGACCGAGTAGAAGTTCTGCCAGGTGTCCTTCTTGAAATTCAGGGCGTCGGCCCAGAAATTGTAGGCCCCGCCGAGGGCCAGGGTCGGGAGCAGGCCGCCCCGGGCGCCCTTGAACATCTCGCCGGCCATCCGGCGCTGCTGGTCGAGCTGGCGGATCTCGGGCCTTGCCGCGAGGGCCTCCTCGAGGGCCTGGTCGACGTCGACCTCGAGCGGCACGTCGGCCAGCTCGCCGTTGACGGCGATGGGCGTATCGAGACCGAGGCCGAGAGCCGTCTTCAGGGCCAGCTCGGCCACGATCAGGCCGTTGCGGGCCCTAATGACCTGGGGCCTGAGATTGGCCGTTTCGACCTCCGACCGCAGGAGGTCGAAACGCGAGGCCATACCGGCCTCGTAGAGGCTCTTGACGTTCGCGCCGTGCTTTTCGGCCAGCTCCAAAGCCTCCTCGGCGACCTTGGCGAAATCCCGGGCCAGAAGATAGCCGAAGAAGGACCTCTTGGCGTCGAAGATGGTCTCCTGCTCCGAGAGGCGGACCGACTCGCGGCTGGTCTCGAGATTGGCCCGGGCCTGCTTGTACCCGGACACGAGGCGCCCGCCGGCGAAGAGCGGCAGCGAGAAGGACAGGGCCATCTGGTAGTCCTTGGTGAAATCGATGGCCACCCGCTGGGCCGGCTCGCCGGGGATGATCGAGGGGAACTCCAGAAAAAAAAGCTTTTCGGCCAGGTTCTGGGTGTACTGGGCGCTTAGGCCCGGCAGGAACCTCGAAAAGGCCTCCCGGACCCCGGCTCCGGCCTGGGCCTCCTTCTCGCGCGTGGCCATATAGAAGGGGTTCTGCCGCAGGGCCAGGTCGACGGCGGACTCCAGGGTCAAGGTCAGGGGCTCCGCGCTCTCCTGGGCCGCCAGAGAGGCGGGCCCAAGGGCGGCCAGCCATAAGCAAATGGCGAATAGGGCTGCTCTTTTCATGTCAGATCTCCTTGTCGGGTCCGGCGGGGCTCTGGATCCCCTGCAGGATGAAGCGGTGAAGCGTCTCGGCCGCTTTCTCCTGCCGGACCGAAGCTTTCTCCCCCAGCCAGAAACGGGTATGGGCATAGCCTTGGAGGACGGCCTCGAGAAAGGTCACGGCGGCCCGGGTGTCCATCCGCCGGAACTCCCCGGAGGCGATGCCCTGCTCGAGGATCCTGGCCGCGACCTCGATGACCATCTGCCGCTTGCGTCTTAGGAGGTTCAGCATCTTGCGGTCCCCGGCGGGGACGTCGAACGGCTTCCCCTGACCGGCCGCGAAAACGCGGAGGATCCTCAGCATCGAGTTGTCCATCCACAGGACCCGGGTGACGTTCTCCTTTTCCTGTTGGTACCGGAGGATCAGCCGGATCATCGCCAGGAGCTTGGCTCGCGCCGGTCCTTCGCCGTCCGCGATCCCGGCCAGCGCCTCGCGGATCTCGACGAAGAAATGGGCGATGATCTCGAAGAGGATCTCCCCCTTGCCTGGGAAATACTTGTACAGGGTGACCTTGGAGAACTGGGCCTCGCGGGCGATGTCGTCCATGGTCGCCGCGCTGAAGCCCTTGCGGACGATGACCCGCTCGGCGGCGTGCAGGATAGCCTCCCGGCAGGCTTCCCTGCGGCGGCGTTCCCGCTGGGTCCGCAGGTCGCCTTTTTCCGAGGTCCGTGGGATCGTTTTCATCTATTCGAACCGATCAGTTCATTAAATGAACTCTATAGTTCATCTATTCTAGCCGGCCGGGGACCCGTTGTCAAGTCTCGATCCCCCGGGCCGCGTGGAGATATCAGGTTCTTAATACGTAGGACGACGGGGAAAGGTTCAGCTCTTCGGCGGAACGGGCCCGTCAGGCCCGGGGGTGGAAGCGATCGTAAACGCGGCGGAGCCGCTCCCGGCTGACGTGGGTGTAGATCTGGGTCGTCGTGATCTGGCTATGCCCGAGCATGAGCTGGACCGACCTCAGGTCC
>Ga0194126_10007141_pt1 | contig 15648 bp, 12 predicted proteins | sample TA2KigC150mmetaG_FD_148641 | JGI IMG/M metagenome (GOLD analysis project Ga0194126, IMG submission 148641) | Freshwater microbial communities from Lake Tanganyika, Tanzania - TA2015035 Kigoma Deep Cast 150m | ecosystem: Environmental > Aquatic > Freshwater > Lake | place: Tanzania: Lake... | reverse complement strand
TGCTATGTGGGCTATTGACCATATTCTGCCTTCGAAATACTTATATCCATTAAGACGAGAGAATGCTGCATTGCTATCGAGAAGTGCTAACGATAATAAAAGAGATAAATGGCCAAGTAAGTTCTACACTAATACAGAGTTAATCGAGCTTGCTAGAATTACAGGTGCAAATATTGATTTGATTTCTAGTAAACTCCCTATTATGAATCACAACATAGATGTTAATAAAGGAGTTGAACGATATTTGCAAGTTAGAGAGAAGTCTGACCTCCCAAAACGTATAAAAGAAATAAAGAAGATTTTACTTGTCTATGATTTGGTAGATAATCTTTCGTCCGAAAATAAAAAATTGCTTGGATTCGAATAGTTTAGACTAATACGAGATATTGATGCGAAGTAACCGTTCCTTTATCTCTTATACCGTGTGACTCGCAATGTTCTACACTTTCATCAAATAAGTCAGCGGTTTTAAACCAACGTTTACTGATTTTTTGAAGCTCTAATGCCATATCACATTTATTGCTTTTTCCTAGATGTAGAACAAAAACTCCATCCTTTTTCATACGTTCTTTTGCTTGTCTAAATATGGATTCGTATATAGCAAAGCCAACTTTTTGTCTTTCATCCACAAACGATTTAGGTTGATATTTAAAGTCAATTTCTGACCATCCTGTAAACCAAATTCTAATCCAATTAGCTAAATAAAATCTAGTGCTATCGAAGAATGGCGGTGAAGTAATAATGGCATCAAGACCATTTATTTCTTGTGGCCAAATTATCGTTGTGTCTTGATTGAATATTTTACCATTTTTAAAATTAAGTGGTAATTCTTCATTAATTACCCTGTTCACTTTTTCACATAGTTTCTCAATAAGACTTTTGTAAATAAAATCTCCTGTAGGTGCATAAGGAACAATTGGGTGTGAGCGTCTGCTCAATGCATATGGTCTATTCCCGTGAAGAATATGAAGTAATGAAGCAACAACTAACATTTCGCTTGGCTTTGATGGATAGTTTTCCTTTACAAATCTTCGGGCAAGCAATATTTCTTTTAACGTGCTTTCTTCATAGTAATCAGATAACTTTTTGTTAAATCCAAAATATTTAACTTCAGCAATTTCATTTTTAGTACACTTAGTGGCTTTAATAAAATTATCTAATGCTTCAATGTAAGAAAAGGATTCTGAAGATATTGGAGCATTAACTTTAGCATAAGAGATATAGTACGCTGGCATACTTATATCAATACCATAAGATAATTTTCCTGCTAATGCTGCTTCAAAAGGGATTGTCCCCACACCGGAAAACGGGTCAAGGACAGACCCGTTCTCAGGGACAAAGGTCTTTACAAGGTGATGTGCAATTGCTGGCTTCAACTTGCCCTGGTAAGAGCAAAGGGAGTGATTATTATGCCCCCAATTTCTGCTTGAATATGGTTCTTGTTGATGCGGAATTTCGTTTCTAAAATAGTACCAATTATTTTCCCAAGGAAAATTTATTTTTCCATTTTCAGGATTTCGTTGCTTTTCATTATACTCAAAAACTAATAAAGATTGGGTAAGTATTTCTTGATTTCGAGAGCGCCTTTTCCTTAAAATCTTGTTTTCAATAAATTCATACCCCAGACCCGTCATTAACTCAATTAATATGTCATCTGTATTAATGTGTACACCGCTAAAAATTGAATCCCCAATGTCAATTAAAACTTTAGCATTTTGTGCTAACAATGGTTTTGCATCATTAAAGATTGTGTACATCTCTTTAAAATAGCTTAATGCCATTATCGGTATTCTGGAATCATAAGCATTTTTTGTTAATTCAATAAGTGTCTCTTTCAATAAGCTACTTTTTGATGCGATTTCAAATCCATTAACATAGGCATATTCCTTTTTAACATCATTTATTCCGCTAGTCAATGCTTGGTCTCTAAAAAACCGTAAATCATTTTCAAACTGTAAATACCTTAAAAACCAAAGTTCAACTTTTGTATTCCTGAAATAGTTTGTGCCATTTAAATAAGGTGGGCTTGTTATAATTGCTCCAATTTTCAAATCATTTACACGACCGATATTCTTTGCATTTGAAAGAATAAATTCGGGCTTTCCTTTTAGCTTATAGTCAAAATTTAAAACATCTTCTGCTATATTTTCAATTTTTTCAGGCAAGATATCATTGAAGGTCTTAAGGTCTTTTTCAATTTCTTTTGCTGTTTTAAATCTGACATCCCCGACTTTCTTAAGAAATGATACTGGGAGCAGACACGAAATTACTGCTACTGTTAAAGTGTCAGCCAGTAGTTCATCTTCTAATTTAACTATATCAATGTAAGAACGAAGTTTTAAAACTTGCTCAAGAGTTTCATGAGGGAAATATATTTTATCAGAAAATAGGGATTTATAGGATTCTCTCAGCGACTTATCTTCTTCAAATACATTGATGTTTTTCAAAATAGCTTTTTGAATATCCTTAAGGTCTTTAGAAAGCTTTTTCCTTTGTGATTCTTTTGCTTTTAAGACATTAAGCTTCGTATGAATTAAAAACTGTAATAGGGGGTTAACTTCTGAATAAACAGTTGACATTCCCAAATCATCAGCCGCTAGAAGGGTTGTACCTGTTCCTGCGAAAGGCTCGTATATAAGAGTGTCTGTTACTCCGTAGTTTTTAATTAATGATTTTACAAAATCAGGCGAATAGCCTTCAATATATGGATACCATCTTTGAAATGGGATGTCTTTACTTTTTACAAAAGTTACATCTTTAATAGTAACACCTTCAACTTTGTCTATTTCTGGAAGTTTTTGCTTGATAAGCCTTTTAACAACTTGATTTATTGAACGTTCTTGTTTCTCTGCAAATAGAGAAAGTTGTTTGTATGTTTCAATACCAATTAGTTCTTTTATTTCTTGAGTTGTTAAGTCCTTTATCTTGGAATAGTAAGGTTCTTCAGGCTCACTAAATGCTAGTGTTACAGACTTGTCTTTTGAATCTCCAGAGGGGTAGTCGCTGAAATAGACGGCTTTATAAAATTGTTTTGCCATATTGAAACAAGTATCAGTTTATGATAGTTACTTCGCAAAGGTAAATACAATTTTTAAACATTCCTTAACTCAAGATGACTTTTTTTGATATTAATTTCAATAGTTAGTTGAGTGTTGGGAAATTGGCTCTTTTGCTAAACTTGAGCTGAGTATTGGCTTGTATGGTTTTGCAAATGAGCCAATTTGCAGCTAGTTAAAATTGAAATATAAAAAGCAGAAGCGTAGGCAATGAGTGTGAGCTTTCTCGCTATCCGTTTATTGTATCATTTCTATGTCTGTATTCATCTGTCAAAATAGCTTCCTTTTTCTCGTTTATATAGTTGTCTGTCTTCTGTTTTGTTGTTTTTTACGTTTGCTGGTAACGCAAGCTCGTTCAAAAAACTTGTCTGAAAGAGGTGTGGATGAGTTAGATAGAGAAAAATAGATTAGGAACTGAGAAAATCGAACATCCGGAACAAGTTTTTATATTTTTCAAACCCAAAAATAGGATAAAGATTGATCTCAACCCACAACCATTCATAGGTATTTTTCATTGTAAGCAAAAAAATGCTTCAGTTGTAAAATTAGTGGTTCAAAAGTACTCAGTCCTACTCATGTCTCCCTCCTCACAAAAAACACCCCCATGCAAGCTGTCACAAGCCCTTGGAGGGGGGCGAGGCCGAAGTTGGAGGATTTCATCAGGGTGAAGGGGTCGGTGGTGAGGAAGGGCTGGAGGAAGATGACGAGGGCTACAGCAAGGAGGTAAATGAGGGAAATGAAGAGGGTGAGGTGGTAGATGAAGCGGTCGACGCTTCGGTTGGCGGTATTCTTGCTGAGGGCGTCGGCGACGAGGACTCCGGTGATCAGGGTGAGCGCGGGGATGATGGTGGGGAGAAACCAGCTCCAGGCGTCTTCGGTCTTGTCGCCGTATTTGCCGGCGAGGGTCTGGATGAAGAAGGTCACAAAGAGGATGCCGGCGGCGATGAACCAGGTAAGGGCGAGGTTCTTGCGGGCACGGGTGGCGTCGAGTTTCGTTGTCATGGCTGCAGTCCTTTCCAGATGTTTGATTTGATGAGGTGATCCTGTCCGCTGATGCTGCTGGGGGCTTTCACGATGGCTTCAGCAGCGTCGGCGCTTTTTTCAAATTCGTAGATGAGTGCGGTGGTGCGGTAGTCGCCGGTGTAGGTAAGCTCGCCGAGGGTCTTGGGGATGGCGGTGGCGCCGCTGCGTACCCATTCCATCGCTTCTTCCGGGGTGATCTTATCGCTGTTCTGCACAAACGGCTTGTTGGTGACGATCCACACGATGACCCTGAACCGGCCTTTGGGGGCGGTGAAGAGGGCTAACAGGTATTCTTTCAGGCTGAATATCCCGGGTTTGCTGATCTGCAACGACCAGCGTGCCGGCGGTTCCTTGGGGACACCGTCGTCGTTGATCTGCTCGATCCGGGAGGCGATGGCATACCCGCCGGGGGCGCTGAAATAGCTGATCTCGGCATAGCCGGCCTGCTGCATGACCGATTCGAGCTTTGTGGCGACATCGGCCAGGGTGGTGGACTGTCCCTGGTTCATCAGCAGATGGTTGGGGATGTTGACGGTGGCGGAGGCGCGGGGTGGTGGCCAGGGGAACTTTGGAAAGTCGACGAGGATGGTGGTGTCTTCGTGGATGGTGTCGGCAATGGGTTCGGGACTTTCTGCTGACCCGCCGCAGGAGGAGAGCAGGAGCAGAAAGAAACATGCAGGTATTATGCTTTGGATTATTGTCCTCTTTGGGAGTGTCATTGGTGTTTTCATATGCTGTTGAATTGGTTGCTGGTCGATGTATTTTCCAAATATCTTTGCGTTTCTTCGTGTGTACTTCTTCGCCTTCGTGGTTCAGAATAGTTTATTTAACCGCTAAGGGCACGAAGGATGGGTTATCCGAAGAGGAATTTTTCTGCATTTTTGTTGCTGATCTTTGTTTTTATCTTGTCATCCAGATTTGTATCACGCAGGAAAAGATCGAGATAGTGGTTGTAGGAGTCGATCCAGAGCATGTTGATCAGGAAGTCGCTCCCAAAAAGAAAGCGGGATTCGTTGCTTCGGTTCAGGACTGTTTTAAAGGATTGGTAGAAGCCAGTTGTCATGCCCCGGCAGGAGATATCGGAAAAGACGTTGGGATTTGTTTCGATGAGTTTGAGGATGGCTTGACTCCAGGCGGTTTCCCCGGTTTTCTGGCTGCCGAAGTGGGCAAAGTCGAGCTTCAGGTTGAAGTAGTCAGGGTGGGTGAGTACCTTACTCCAGCGCTGTGACGGATCGGAATAAAATGGTCCTTTGGGATCGGTCAGGAAACCGCCATCGGAGCAGTGGGTGATGATAGGAATATTCTTTTCGATGCATCTCTTGTACAGCAGTTCAACCTTTGTCCGTTCATCGTCTTGATCGGGCCAGGGGTCGAATCCCAGGGGAGGATATACCTTGATCCCGGCAAAGAGGTAATTGAGATCTTTCCTGGTGGCAGGATCGCCCTTCTTTCCGGATATCTCGGTGATGTCGAGGTGGATGGTACCCATTTTCTCAAAAAGCTTATTCCTGCGGGATTGTGGAGTATCATTTTCAAATCCGGAGAAGTATTTTTCAAAAATCCGTTCGACCTGCTGTAACGAATAATTGGCGGTATATATCCCCAGGAAAGGATATATCTCCAGAAATCTGGAAGCGGGATCAAAGGGGATCTCAACTGTTTTCAGCTTTCCTATTGAACCGGGATCTTTCACAAACTCGTAATGGTAATAGAAATAGATGGCATTGATCATATCGACGACCTGGGTCACTATGGGTTTGCCCGGGGGGATGTCGTAGAATTGTGGTTGGGAGCCCATGTTCTTAAATCCGAAGTCCATGAGGAGGGGGCACAGGATGAGCTTGTCGACTGATAATGGAAGAGAAGGGGCAATGGATGTTGGAGGTTGGATGTTGGAGGTGAGAGGTTGGATGATGGGGGTTTTGTTTTGGAGGAAGTAGTCGATGTAGAGGAAATGGGATTCGATGGCGTTTTCGAGGATGGAGAGGAGGCTGCGTAATCGCCCGGATTCGTGGAGGAGGAAGTGCCGGGCTTTGTCGGCGATGAGTTTTTCGATGCATTTGAACTGTGCGAAGCCAACCGGTATCATTTTCATGTACCAGGGGAGTTTCTTCATCAGGCTGTGTAAGGCTTCCGGTGTGATCAGATCATCACGTGACAGGAAGGCCAGGAGGTTGGCATGGCTGAGGTCGAAGGCGTGGTAATGGATATCGTACAGCCGCATCGATAGACTTTTTTGCATGTTACGACTGCAAATATAATTGATAATTGTGGTCTTGTCAATTGCGGATTTCCGTTTTTTTCTATTCCGGATTTCCGGAATTAATAAAATCTCCAATTAGGTTTATAAATTGAAATTCAGTATGTTACATAGATATTTTGGCAACCGGAGAAAAAACGTTGTGTTTTACAAAAGTGCTGATTTTACGCGCATAAGGCACAAATGACAGATCAATTGGATGCGATAAACTTGATCTTGTAGAGGGATATCTCACTATTGTTTTTCACCACATCGGGTGTTTGTTCGACCCAGGATTTTCCTCCGTTGCCGGAGTGGATGATGGCGGAGTAGGAGTTCAGTTTGGAGAAGGGGCATCCGGTGATCCAGATATGGTTGCGGCTGACGATGGAGATGCCGGTGTAGAAGTTATTTGCGTTATACGAGAGGGTATCCCAGGAAGTGCCGCCGTTGTTGGTGTAGAGGATCGCATTGTAGTCTTCCACCACATAAGCCTCTTCTTCTCCGAGGAGGAACAGGTCGTTGGAGTCGCCGAGGCCTAATTCGATGGTGATGTCGCTCCAGGTGGCGCCGTTGTCGCCGGAGCGGATCATCCAGCGGCCGGGGCCGCCAATGGCCCAGATGCTGTTGCCGTAGGCTTTAATCCCGAGGACATGGCCCGTGAGGGTGAAGGTCATGCCGAGGCCGGCGAATGGATTGACTCGGCTCCAGGTCTCGCCGCCGTCGATGGTCTTGAGGATGAGCGGGTAGGTGTCGTCGGGGGATGCATCTCCGCCAATCCAGATGTTGTTCTCATCTCGGACGAAGATCCGTTCGAGCGCTACCTGCTGGTATTCAGCGGGGATGGTGATCTGGGTCCAGGTGGCGCCGCCGTCATCGGAGCGGAAGCAGGCGCCGGGCTGGCCGACGATCCAGATCTTCTGGGTACCGATGGCTGCGATGTCGTTGTAGCTGTAGTTTCCGAGGTTTGGACCGGTGAGGCGGGTCCAGGAATTACCCCCATCGGTGGTTTTAAGGATGGTGGGGTCACTTTTCGTAACATTTCCGCCAACGGTGATGACGGTGTTTTTGTCGAATATCCAGAGGGCGGCAAGGTCACCGCGGAAGTGGGCGGTGGAGTCAGATTGCAGGGTCCAGGTTTGGCCTCCGTTGGTGGAGTGGAGGATGGTGGCCTGGTTCTCGGTAGGGTTGCCTCCGATGGCCCAGCCGACATATGAGGCGGGCTGGGTATCGTCGCTATCCTTGCAGGAGGCGAGCAGCAGCGGGAGGGAGGCTGCGATCAGGAAAAGAGGGATGAATCGTTTCATAATAATTTGAATTTGAAATAGTGAGTAAAGATAATACAATTTTTTTTTTTCACGCAATGGGAGGACTCTGTTTTAAGTGATATTATTTCACTGAGAGACACGGAGAATACGCTGTGTTATCCTCTTAATCCGGAAAATGGAAAAAAGTTGGCATCGAACGAAAAAGAATGTTTTTCACCGGGGAGGTTGACCGAATGAAAAAGAAAATTGTATAGGTTTGTTATTTGAATAACAGTCATGACTTTTTAATCGCACACAAAATCTTAACAGCATGAGTACCAACACAGAAGCCTGGGGGTCACGGATTGGATTGATCCTGGCGATGGCCGGCAATGCCGTTGGATTGGGTAACTTTCTGCGGTTCCCGGTTCAGGCGATACAGAATGGGGGAGGGGCTTTCATCATTCCCTACCTGGTGTGTTTCCTGTTGTTGGGTATTCCTTTGTTGTTCATTGAATGGTCGACCGGCCGGTATGGTGGCAATCTGGGTCATCATACTACGCCATTCACTTTTGAGAAGATGAGCCGGATGAAATTCTGGCGGTATATCGGTGTTTTCGGGATCTTTTCGAACATCGCCATCGCTTCTTACTACTGTTATATCGAGAGCTGGACCCTTTCCTGGACGATGCATTCAGCCATGGGTTCTTTCCAGGGGATGGATCAGCACCAGGTGGCGGATTTCTTCAGTGATTATTTGAATATCAGCACCACCACAACCGGGATCCCGTTTGAAGCGGTGATCTTCTTTCTCCTGTGTCTTTTTCTGAATACCTGGATATTGAGCAAGGGCTTGCGGGGTGGCGTGGAGCGCACGGCCAAGATCGCCATGCCGCTGCTGATTATCTTTGCCATATTTTTGGTGGTAAAGGCCGTGACGTTGAAGGCCGGTCACCAGGGGGCGATTAATGACGGAGTAGTTGGTTTGAACTTTCTGTGGACGCCGCAATACGATTCGCTGGCCAATCCCAAGGTGTGGCTTGCTGCCGCCGGGCAGATCTTTTTCACCCTTTCACTGGGTCAGGGTTCGGTGCAGTGTTTTGCTTCCTATGTGAAAAAGAAAGATGATATTGCCCTCAATTCGATGTCGGCAGGGTGGATGAACGAATTTGTGGAGGTGGTGCTCGGCAGCGCCATCATTATTCCGATTTCCATAGGATATCTGGGTATTGACAGGGTCATTGAACTCACCAACCTGGGTGGTCTGGGTCTTGGTTTCCGCACCATGCCCTACCTCTTCCAGCAGTGGGGTCCCTTGCTGGCTGCCATGGCGGGTGTTGCGTTCTTCGGATTGCTGTTTTTTGCAGGGATCACGAGTTCCCTGGCCATGGGTACGCCGTGCCTGTCGTTTTTACAGGATGAATTCAAATTCAGTCGAAAAAAGGCGGCTTACATGTTTGGTGTTTTCACCTGTCTGCTCGGACTTCCTACCGTCTTCTTCTTCCAGTACGGAGTGCTTGATGAGTACGATTACTGGGCGGGAACGATCGCCCTGGTCACTTTTGCGATGTTTGAAGCGATCTTGTTCTCCTGGGTTTTTGGGCTCGACAAAGGGTGGAAGGAGATAACCACCGGCGCCGACATCAAGATACCGGTGGTGTTCAGGTATGTGATCAAGTGGGTGACGCCGGTACTGCTGTTGCTGGTGTTCTTCGGGTCGCTGATCCGCCCGGAAAATGATGACTGGACGAAGATCAGCCTGACCGGGTGGGAGTTGCACAACGAGAGCATCATCGGGCAGATCACCCATAAGAATATCGGACCCAATTCCTCCTGGTTCAGTGATGAGTTCTATGCGGAGATATCCGGAACAGTGGATTCGGTGTTTATCCAGGATGGGAAAAACCGGGTGAGCATATCCAATCATTCTGAAGGACAGCCGGGTCAAACAGCGACCTATATCATTGGCAAACGCGACGAGTTGATGGTTCAGCCGGGAGAAGAGGTTAAAACGGGAGATGTGATCATTAGGGGAAATATGATAAATGGTGTCTTTTATAAGGATATTGGAAGGCTTTTACTGGTGTCGTTGTTCGTATTCGTCACGGTTCTCGTTTATATTGCAAGCCGGAAGAGGAAAAAAGCCTCCATCATGATTGGAAATAATAAATAACAAGTCAAGATATGAATACATCCGCCATCATTTTCATGGTCATTGCAGAGACGATCATCACTGCGTTTATGGTTTATTTTTTCATCAAGGCACTGGTTGTCAAGCCCAAGCCTGAGCCTGACTCCTATGTTGACAATGATGATGTGGAGAGGTAGGTAATGATGAACAAAACACCAGCAGATCAGCCTCGCTCGTTGCGGAAGAGCCTGGGGCTTTTTGACGCCACATCCATCGTCGTTGGATCGATGATCGGTTCCGGTATTTTTATTGTGAGCGCAGACATGGCGCGGACGCTCGGCTCACCGGGCTGGATCATGGTGATATGGCTGGTCACCGGCATCCTTACCATTTTTGCTGCCCTCAGCTACGGTGAGTTGGCTGCCATGATGCCCAAAGCGGGCGGACAGTACGTTTACCTCAGGGAAGCCTATTCGCCGTTGTTCGGTTTTCTTTACGGGTGGACCCTTTTCCTGGTGATCCAGACCGGTACCATTGCTGCGGTGGCCATGGCTTTCGGGAAGTACATGGGAGTAATGATACCTTGGGTTTCGGAAGGGAAAATCTGGGCTGATCTGGGGTTTGTGAAGCTGAGCACCGTGCATCTAATCGCAATCGGCAGCATCCTTATCCTGACGTTCATCAACTCGATGGGAATCAAGACGGGCAAGGTGGTTCAGAATCTCTTTACCTCATCGAAAGTGTTGGCCCTGGCGGTCTTTATCATCTTCGGTTTATTTTTTGCCAGCAATGCCGATGCGATCAGGATGAACATGGATGTTCTCTGGGAGGGTCAATCGGTTACGGGGGAGAGTGTGGTATCTCTTATCGGTATCGCCCTGGTTGCAGCACTGGGGACATCCATGGTAGGTTCATTATTTTCTTCGGATGCCTGGAACAACATCACATTTGCGTCCGCGGAGGTTAAAAATCCAACCCGGAATGTTCCCCGCAGCTTGTTTCTTGGAACCCTGTCAGTCACGGTGATCTATCTGCTGGCCAACATGGTTTACATGGTTACATTGCCGGTACGGGGCGATCCTGCCGGTGTGGATGCTTTTGAGAAAGGGATGCAGTTTGCGGTGAGTGACCGGGTTGCCACAGCGAGCCTCGACAGCGTCTTTGGCGCCTATGCCGCACTGATCATGGCAGTACTCGTGGTGGTCTCTACCTTTGGATGCAACAATGGCATCATCCTCTCCGGAGCGCGGGTTTATTATGCCATGGCGCAAGACCGCTTATTCTTTAAACATGTTGGAAAGCTGAATAAGCAGGACGTCCCCGGTTTTGCCTTGTGGTTCCAGGGGATATGGGCCAGCCTGTTGTGTCTTTCCGGCACTTACAGCAACCTCCTCGATTATGTGATCATGGCCGTATTGATCTTTTATGTGCTGACGATCCTTGGGATATTCATTTTACGGGTCAAAAGACCCCAGGTCGAAAGACCGTACAAAGCTTTTGGGTATCCGGTGATCCCTGCCATTTACACCATCTGTTCGATCCTGATCATGGCCGCATTGCTGATATACAAACCCGATTATACCTGGCCGGGGCTGCTGATTGTGCTGCTGGGGGTGCCGGTGTATTATGTTTGGAAGAGGGAGAGCAATCAGTGAACAGCAAACAGTGAACAGCAAACAGCAAACAGTTAACAGTTTTTTTTGGGGAAATAGATGACCTTTTGGGTTTTTCTGGATTAAGAGAGAAAAGGTCAGATATGAAGGAAAACAGCATTATTTTCGGAAAGGCTTTTGAGTTTGCCATTGAAATTGTGAAGATATCAAAAATCCTTGCCAGGAGCGAAAAGGAATTTGTCATCTCAAAACAGTTATTGAAAAGCGGTACCTCCATTGGTGCGAATATATCTGAAGCGCTTGGCGGGATATCACAGAAAGACTTTTCATCAAAGATGTCTATCGCATATAAAGAAAGTCTTGAAACAAAGTATTGGTTGAAGTTGCTCAATAAAACAGGGTATTTGCAAGAAGGCACTTTCTCATTTCTTCATGCAAAGAATGATGAAATTTCCAGAATACTCTTCTCAATTCTTAAAACAACTCGCCTGTCAAACAAAAACTGATTGCTACTTTCTGATCACTGTTTGCTGTTTGCTGCTCACTGATAACTGAAATCAACTGATTACTGATTGCTGTTAACTGAACGTGCTTTTACTCCTTATGTAATTCGATGAGGGTGATTTCAGGAAGTACGCCTACGCGGCCGGGGTAGCCGATGAAGCCGAGTCCGCGGTTGACATATAGATATTGTGTTTTGCCTGAAGATGTGGTTTGTGAGTAAAGGTCAGCCCAGTGTTCATAGATGAATTGAACCGGGCTCCAGCGAAAGGATCCCCGGTTGATGCCGACCTGGAATCCGTGGGTATGTCCGGAAAAGGTGATGTCGATCACATCCTGGTAATCCTTGCTGATAATCTTTTCCCAGTGGGTGGGGTCGTGTGACAGCATAAGGATGACTGGAAGATTTTCGATACCCCGGATGGCTTTGGCGACATCCCCTTTCCGCTGAAACCGCTTGACGAAACCCCAGTTTTCAACACCGGCGATGCCAAGACTTGCACTATCACGCCGGATCACAACATGTTCGTTATTCAGCAATGTCCACCCAACCCTGCTGTAGAGATCATAGATGGCCAGCAGATTTTTTTCCTTATCCTGTGGCTTGTCCCAGGAGATGTAGTCGCCGTAGTCGTGGTTCCCCATGATGCAGAAGATACCGTCACGGGCTTTCAGCTTTTTGAGGGTTTGTTCATAAGGATAGGCTTCGTCAGTTGTGTAATTGACCAGGTCGCCGGTGAAGAAAACCACATCCGGGTTCAGTCCGTTGGCACAGGTGATGGCTTCTTCCAACTGGTCGACTTTTCCGTAACTCCCCAGGTGAAGATCAGAAATCTGCAAGATCCTGTATCCATTGAATGATTCCGGCAGGTCTGCAAGCCGGATATTCACTTCCCTTACCCGGTAGGAGTAGACCCAGAAGAGCATTCCGGCGATGAGGAGGAAGAACAGCGCCCATCCGAGGCTCCATCCGATGCGGAGGAACAGACGGTCGCGCGGGATCTCCCGGAAAGATCTGCGTGGGAGCTGATGATTCCTGATCTTATCTATCATCCAACGGAAAAATCTGACGATGTCATTGATGGCCAGAAACAGGATCGGGAAAAGCTTGGAGATGTAGATGATGAAGTAGGCCCCGACAAAATACATCCGTTTAACCACATACCAGTCGGTAAAAGGATAATATAGCGATAACAGGGTAACTCCCACAATCAGGGCGGTGGGTGTCCAGAATCCAAATGCCACTGTGTAGGCAAACCACGGCTTCAGGGCAAAAACACGATCTTTGAAAGAAGCCCAGAGGTAGTGATCAAGAGCCAGGAGCAGGAGAAAGAACGGGATGACATTGGCATTCTTCGGAAACACACTACTCAGGATGACATAGAGGATCAGGAAGAGGACGACCAGTGGGATGATATAGTAGTCTTTCCTTTTCAAGGCTGATTGTTATCCATTCTTTTTTACGTAGTTAACCAATCCTTTCGCATCGAAGATACCCACCAATTTATCCGGGAGGGGCGCAAAGTGAAATGGTTTCGAACCAATTTTCACGATCCCGGCGGAGAAGTCAACATCTACCGCATCGCCAGGCTGGTAAGCCTCGACAGCCTCCGGCACAACCAGTATCGGTAGCCCCTGGTTCACAGAGGAGCGGTAGAATATCCGGTTCACCGATTTGCAGATCACGGCTTTGATACCTGCAAAAGCAAGTCCAACAGAAGGATGTTCCCGGGACGAGCCGCAACCGAAATTGGCCCCGGCGACGATGATATCACCGGCATTAACACGTCCGGAGAAGCTGTCATCAAATCCTTTGAACAGGTGAGGCATAATTTTATCGGCTTCGGAACTGTTGATGTTATAGGTGAGGTTACCGGCAAACATCTGATCGGTATTGAGGTTGTCGACATCTGCATAGTGCCAGATGCCATCCTTGTAACGGTCATCTCCGGCCTTGATGTCGACGGTTCCGCTTTGCGGGATTTTGTATGGAAATACATCCTGGCCGGCTTTCCCGCGCGGGTCGGTGATCTCACCGGCCAAAGCTGAAGCAGCCACGGTTGCGGGTGATGCAAGGTAGATGCTGGATTCCTTGTTCCCCATGCGGCCTTTGAAGTTCCGGTTGGCCGTAGAGATGATGACATCGCCGTCGGCCGGGATACCCTGTCCTGTTCCCAGGCAGGGCCCGCAGGAAGCAGCCAGCACGCTGGCGCCGGCATCGATAAAGATGTCGATAAGTCCTTCTTTCATGGCCTGCATATAAACCGCTTTGGAAGCCGGGATGACCAGCAACTGGAAAAATTTCGGGACTTTCTTTCCTTTCAGGACTGCAGCGGCTTCCCTGAGATCCTCAATACGTCCGTTGGTACAGGTGCCGATAAGAGCCATGGTTAGTTTGGTTCCCTGCACTGCAGAGACAGATTTAACATTGTCAACATGGTGTGGCGCGGCGACAACCGGGAAGATATCACCCAGGTTAATGTCAACGGTTTGGCAGTATGTAGCGCCTTCATCTGCCCAGACACCTTCTGTTTTCTTACCAAGATATTCCCAGAGGACTTCATCGGCGGGGAAGACAGCGTTCTTGGCGCCCATTTCGGAGGCGAGATTGCAAAGGACCATCCGATCCGAAACCGACAGTGTTTTCACCCCTTCGCCATGGTATTCGATGGACATGTAGTCGGCGCCGCTGGAGCCGTTCATTCCGATGATCCAGAGAGCCAAATCCTTGGCGTATACTCCTTTTTGTAGTTTGCCTCTCAGGTTTATCCGGATGGTTTCAGGAACCCGGAACCAGGTCTCTCCCTGCTTCCATAATCCGGCTGTTTCTGTTCTGTCAATCCCGGCTGCAAAAGCATTGAAGGCTCCGGCGGTGCCGGTGTGGCTGTCGCTGCCAACGATGATCATGCCCGGTTTGGCGTACAACAACATGATCTGGTGGCAGATGCCATCACCAACATCATGGAATTTGGCGATCCCATTCTTTTCGACCACCTCGCGGATGAGCTTATAGTCATTCGCCAGCTTAGAGTTGGTTGGCGGGGCATTGTGATCCAGGGTGATCAAAATATTGTCGGGATAGAGGATATTTTCTCCTCCCATCTTTTTGAAAGTGCCATGAATGCTCGATGAATTGTCATGAGAGAGCACAATATCGGGCTTGGCAAATACAATTGCACCCTGTTCAGCGTGGAAAATCTTTTCGGCAAAGGTTTGTGGTTTCATATTTATTAATTTGGTGATTTAGTGATTTGGTGACTTGGTGATTATTGTCATTGCGAGCCGCAAAGCAGCGTGGCAATGAAGATTCGAAGATTTGAGGATGTGAAGATGCATCAATTATTCTAAACTTTCCCTATTCGCTAGTCGCTATTCGCTAGTCGCTATTCGCTAGTCGCTTTTTTGCTAATCGCTATTTTGCTACTTTATTTCTGGCAAAGATCAGATTTTTTCGATTATTCAACACGCATCCGCTTCAATAAATTTGTTCACTCATATAAGAAACCACAAAAATCAACAGGCAGTTTTGTGAAACAAAACATTTTCCTACTTTTGCACCCGCATAACAGCTATTGTTAGCACACTGATCATTGTTCATTGTTCATTACTCATTGATCATTGTTTTGGAGAGGTGGGTGAGTGGCTGAAACCAATCCCGATTGATCGGGACTAAACTGTCGTACTGGGCAGAGAATTGAAATAATGGAGAGATGGGTGAGTGGCTGAAACCAATCCCGATTGATCGGGACTAAACTGTCGTACTGGGCAGAGAATTGAAATAATGGAGAGATGGGTGAGTGGCTGAAACCAATCCCGATTGATCGGGACTAAACTGTCG
>Ga0194126_10007138_pt1 | contig 15650 bp, 14 predicted proteins | sample TA2KigC150mmetaG_FD_148641 | JGI IMG/M metagenome (GOLD analysis project Ga0194126, IMG submission 148641) | Freshwater microbial communities from Lake Tanganyika, Tanzania - TA2015035 Kigoma Deep Cast 150m | ecosystem: Environmental > Aquatic > Freshwater > Lake | place: Tanzania: Lake... | reverse complement strand
GGCCCGATCCTACCTACGCAGCCGGCAACGCCAGCCAGAAGTGGTCAGGAGTTACTTTGCGGAAGAGCACGTCCGATATGCGGCAACATGACCTCAAGCTGTCAAACATTTAGTGCTCTCCGTAGTATCATCACGCTCGCCGCAATTGCCGGGCTGACCTCGGCCAACCTGCTGGTGAACGGCGATTTCGAGCAGACGGTCGACGTCGGCTGGGATACAATGGCCGTGAACACTGCCGGCGGCGATACATTCACCTGGTCCGACACGCTCGGCCAGCCTACGCCGGGCCATGCCGTCTCAGTCCGCAAGTACCTCGCCAAGTACGCCTCGCTGAACCAGACCGTGGACATCCCCAATGTGAACCTGACGCTCTCGTTTGACGGGTGCCTGGAAATCGGCGGCGGCTCTTCTACCTGCTGGCCGGTAGCTGCGTTTGCAGTACGCTATCTGGACTCGGCCGGGATGAGCATGGGCAACACGATGCTATACCTCCACGACCAATACTGCACCTGGGCCGTGAGCGACACCCAGAGCCTGATTGAGGTCACGACACCCGGGGTGTGGACGCCGTTCAGCATCGACATCGCCAGTGAGATATCGACGCACCTGCCCGGCATCGACCCGGCGAACGTCAGGAAGCTGACTATCGATCTCTTCGCCTACGACAACGGCACCTGAGGAGGCGGCTGGGCGGAAGTTTCCGCCGACAACATCTCGCTGGAAGCGGCCGCAATCGAGGAAGGAAACCAGCTCGGGGCCAACCGTCCGTTCATGGTGTCCCCGAACCCGGTCGGCACCCAGGCAACGATAGGCTACAGCCTGCCGCGGGGCAGCTCAGTGAGCTGCGCGGTCTATGACGTGGCCGGCAACCTGGTCTCCCGGCTCGCAGCCGGAAGTCGTGTCGCAGGCGAGCACCAAACGATGTGGAACGCTGCCGGCGTGAAGCCGGGCGTCTACTTCTGCAAGCTGGTCGCGGGCGGGAGCAGCCATACGGCACGCCTCGCCGTGGTCCGTTAGCCCGGGACGGTCACGATGAGGATGCGTCTCGTCTCCGCTGTCATTCTGCTCGCGGGCGCGGGGTTCGCGGCCGATTCGCTGAACTGCCGGCTGGTCGGCAACTGGCCGTTCGGCCCCTCGTCGAACTCGGCAGTAGACCCGGCGCGGAACCTCGGGTTCTGCGGGTCTGGGGGCGGCGTCTATGTGCTGGACTTGACCAACCCGAACTCGCCCATCGTCCTGTCCGACGGGATTCGTACCCGCGGTTACGTCCGTGACATGTGGTACGCAAGCAACCGGCTGTACGTGGTATCCGGGCCGCTCGACATCTTTGATGTATCGAACCCCTCGGCGCCGGTGCGGCTGGGCGGCACTGGGGTCGCGGGGCCGGGAAACGGCGTCGCCGTGTCCGGCAACTACGTCTACGTCGCGGGCCGCGACTCAGGCCTGCGCGTCTTTCACGCATCGGACCCGGCGCACCCGCTGGAAGTCGGCCGGCTCAACACCCGCGGCCGGGCCTGGGACGTGTGGGTGCAGGCGGGTTGGGCCTACGTCGCCAACGGTGATTCGGGAGTGGTCACGGTCAACGTCAGCGACCCGGCCAACCCGCGCGAGACCGGGCGCTGCGTATTCGGCGCCACGGCCAAGAACCTGGTGACCTCCGGCTCGCACGCCTACGTCGCCTGCGAAACCAGCGGCCTGCGTGTCATCAGTATCGCCGATACGCTCAGCCCCTGCGAAGTCGGCAGATTCGAAAGCCTGACCGGCGTTATGGGCGTGGTGGTCAGAGACACGACCGCCTATGTGGCGGACTGGGCCGCGGGACTCGTTGTCCTGAACGTGGCCGACCCGACCGCGCCGCTCCGCCTCGGCGCTGCGGGGATGATGCTCTATCCTCACGGCGTCCAGGTAATGGGCAACTACGGCTACCTGTCGGATTGGAACGGCGGCCTGCGAATCGTGGACGTCTCTAACCCGGTTGCCCCGAATGAAGTCCACCAGTTCGTCACGCCGGAATGGGCGCACAACGTTGCGGTCAGCAACAACAGCGCCTATGTGACCGACGGCTACGGCGGCATGCGCGTCATCGACGTCAGCGACCCGACCTACCCGGTTGAGCGCAGTACCTACCCGACACCGGACCAGGTACAGGGCCTGGCGATCGCCGACACTCTTGCCTATCTTGCCGCATGGGGTGATGGCATCCGGATCGTCAGCATCGCCAACCCAGATGCGCCCTACGAGGTCGGCTATTTCGACACCCCCGACTACGCGATTCACGTCTTCGTGGCCGTGCCCCATGCTTACGTCGCCGAGCGCGGCTCCGGCATGCGCGTGCTGAACATTTCCGACCCGGCCCACCCCACCGAGGTCGGGCACTTCGAAACACCGGGTATCGCCTGCGAGGTGCGGGTAGTAGACACGATCGCCTACGTGGCGGACCGCGAAAAGGGTCTGCGCATCATCAGCGTGGCCAACCCGGCCGCGCCCTGGGAGATCGGCTTCTTCGATACGCCGGACTACGCGTTCGGGCTCGACGTAGTGAACGGCAGGGCCTACGTGGCCGACCGAAACTCGGGCCTACGTATCGTCGACGTATCGAACCCGGCGAACCCCTCAGAACTGGGTGTCTACGACACCCCGGGCCAGGCGATGTCCGTGCGAGTGCAGGCCGGATACGCCTACGTTTCCGACGCGACTGCCGGGCTGCGGGTCATCGACTGCAACAACCCGGTAAACCCGGTCGAGCGAGCCTTCTACGACACGCCGCACACGGCCTGGGCCGCCTGGCTCGAAGGCAGCCTCGTCTACGTCGCGGACTTCGGCGCCGGGCTGCAGATCTACGAACCGACCCTGGGAGTCGAGGAAGGACGCCGTACGCCTGACGCCAGACGCTTGACGCTTGGGCCGAATCCCGTGCGTGATGAGTTGCTCGTTCAGGCGCCTTCCCTCACCGGTCACTCGTCGCTGAGACTCTACGACTGCGCCGGCAAGCTGGTCCGCCGGTTCAGCCTGGGCACCCGGGTCGCGCGCCTGCCGGTGCGCGGACTCACGCCGGGCATCTACGTAGCACGACTAGGCTCGCTCTCCGAAAAGTTCGCCCTGGTGCGGTAGACCGAAGCCGCGCCACCGTTACCTGGCGGCACTCTTTGACTTCACGGGCGGCGCGTATAGCCTCCCAACCATGGTGGACGGCAACCTCGGTCTGTCTGATCTCGGCTGGAGTGAGTTCTTCCGCCGTCAATTCGCGCCGCACGAAGCCGACGGTCTGCGCCCCGGGCGCGTCATTAGCCAGGAGAAGCTGCTCTACCTGGTCCACGACGGCAGCGCCGAGCTGTGGGCAGAACTCTCCGGCCGGTTCCGTCACGAGGCCGGGGAACACGGCGGGTTCCCGGCGGTCGGCGACTGGGTAGCGGTCAGGCCCCACTCCGCAGGCGAAGCGATCATCCACGCCCTCGTGCCTCGCCGTACTGCCATCTCGCGCAAGGTCCCGCTCGGCCTGACCGCAGAGCAGGTCATCGCCGCCAACGTCGACACTGTCTTTCTTGTCACCGGGCTCGACCAGGAGTTCAACCCGCGCCGCATCGAACGCTACGTCGCGGCCATGCTCGCGAGCGGCGCTACGCCGGTAGTCGTCCTGAACAAGACCGACATCTGTCCGAACACTGCGACCGCGCTTGCGCAGCTCGGCCCGATTCAGGCGATGGTGTCAGTCCTTCAGGCCAGCGCGGCCGAGGGCACCGGGCTCGAAGCAATCCGTGCCTACGCCCGCCCGGGCGAGACGCTCGCTTTCGTCGGATCCTCCGGCGTCGGCAAGTCCACCATCATCAACCGCCTGCTCGGCGCCGAACGGCAGCAGACCGGCGCGGTCAGCCAGGCGGTCGGCAAGGGCCAGCACGTCACCACGCGGCGCGAGCTGATTCCGCTTCCCGGTGGTGGGTTGCTCATGGATACGCCCGGCCTGCGCGAACTCCAGCTCTGGGGAAGCGAAAGCGACGTCGCAGGCGCCTTTGAAGACGTCGAGGCGCTTGCGCGGCAGTGCCGGTTTCGCGACTGCCGGCACGACGAAGAGCCGGGCTGCGCGGTTCGCGCCGCTCTCGAAGCCGGGACGCTCGACCCCAAGCGCCTCCACAACTTCGAGAAGATGCAGCGCGAACTCAGGTTCCTGGCCAGGCGTCAATACTGGGCCAAGATGAAGAAGCACCAGCCCCGGCCCCCCGACTCCGGCCGCGGCGAAGACGAGTAGAGACTGCTTGTGAAAGCCGGGACGCCGACGCTGACGGACTAGAAGTAGTGGCGGAGCGAAACGCTGAGACCCAGACCCCAGGTTCGCTGCCAGGACGCTGACTCACCGGACTGGGTGCCGTTCTGGTCGCAGGCTACTCCCACACTCAACGTGCTTCGGTCTTCAACGTATGACAGCAGGTCCGCTCCCACCGACGCGCCCTGGTAGGAAAGGACCGGCACCTGCGTCTGGGAGAGGTTGTCGCGGGTCAACTGCAGCCGGCCGGTCAGACTGAGCAGCATCCGGTCCGGCAGCAGATAGGAAAGGACAACGTCGGCCGAAGCGTCCTGGTGTCCGAAATGGGGCAGGTGGTGTGCTTCGGCGGTGCCGGAGAGATGCAGCCGGGTGGTGAAGGGATGCCCGAAGGCGAATGTCGCCAGCCCTGACAATTCCGCGTAGGCGTCCTCGGTCACCTCGCGCTGGCCGCCGCGGTTTCTCGAGTACCGGCTCAGGCCCGCGTCGATCCCGCAGCGCGTCGCCAGCTTCGCGCCGGTGCGCCAGTAGCGGTCGCCGAGTAGCGGCTGTCTTCCCACGATCTCCCGGATGCGCAGCCAGATTCGGGCCGGCAGCCTGCCCGCAATGCAGCCGGCTGCTGCCAGGACCCGCTCGATCTCTGCGTAATAGAACTTCGTCGCCCGGTTCGAGTCGTGCGTGTAGTAATAGCGGCTGCTGCCGGCCAGCGTCCCGGCCAGTCCCTGCACCACCTCCTCGCCCATCGGTGCGGCCAGCAACCCCTCTTTCGACAGCGCCTCTCCGATGAGCAGTGCTTCCAGAACAGGAGTTGCGTCGCGGAGCCGCCCAAACGCCGGCCCCAGCTCCATCTCGGTTGAAACCGACCACGAGTTGTCATTGTGGCTGGGAATCCAGACCGAATCATGTAGCCAGTCGTAGCGCCAGTACCCCGGGCCCTGCGAGTGGCCAAGGTCAGCGCTCAAGTGCGAATTCGTGCCGATGCTGACCGGCAGTTGACTCGGATACCAGTCGGCGTCCGCGTCCAGGCTCGGGCCGCCGGAGATAGAGAAAGACCTGCTCACGCTGGTCGAAACTCCCAGTCTCGCCGTTGCGGCGATGTACTTGCGCTCACCGACAACGAGGATGTCGTAGCGCGGGACCACCGCGCCGCGCAACCAGAACCGCTCCCCGGTGCCGAAGTCCACGAAAGTATCCGGGTCAATCTCGACGCTCCAACTCCTGGCGCTGGTCTCGGGCAGCCGATAGTCCAGCAACGGATTGCGCCCGAGCAATCCCGCCACCATCGCCAGCAGCAGGAGACTAGAAATCGTAGAGCCCTCCCCAGCCCGATGGAATCCGGCCGAAAGTCACCCTCAAAGCGGCGGCCCAGTGATGCTTGATGCTCGAACGGCTGTATCTCTCGCGGTACTGCAGGTCGAAGTCGGTAGTGTAGCGACCTCCGAGCCGGACGGCGAACCGCTCGGTCACGTAGTAGGAGAAAACCAGGGTATGGGTCGAGGGCAGCTCAAAGAGGTTGTCCCAGTAGGGTGTGGGCGCCGGCGAGTAGTACGGAGTAACGCCGACAGCGTATGACGCAACCAGGCCGTCGGTCATGTCGTAAGAAGCGTCGCCCGTCAGCTCGAGCCGATGCTCCACCCTCGGCTGGGTCCGGGGCCAGGGCAGAGCGTACGCCGCCGAGGCGCCGTAGCTCCAACGCAACCCGACCGGCCGTCTGAACTCCCACCCGACCCGGAAGCTCCGGTGGAACGAGGTGTCGATCTTCGTCCAGCTTATGTCGGACGCGTCGTACGACAGGCTCCCGAAGTGCGCATCTATGTCGGCGGTCAGGAAGCCACGCATCCCGAACCGGCGCTCATCCAAACCGATAAGCGGTGTCTCATCCAGTCGGAACAGGGTATACGCCGGCAGCGGCTCGCTGATTGCCCCGGCGCGCGTCAGCCACTGCTCCAGCGAATCGTAGTAGAACTTCGCGGCCCGGTCGTGAGCGTAGAACAGCTTCCAGGCCCGGGAAAGCAACCCGCCCAGACCCCGCAGGTCGTCGTCGGACAACTCGCGGGTGAGCACTCCCTCCTCCCTCAGGACACGGGCCAGACGGGCGGCGCGATACAAGGGCCAGGCGTCTCGCATCCGCCCGTATCCCAGCCCGAGCTGGCCGCTGCCCAGGTCAAGACGGGTGGTCCGGATCCGCGCCCACTCCCGCCCATCCCGCTCATCATCCACATCGCAGGAGGCGCCTGCATCAATACCGACGCGAACAAAGGCATCGGTCCCGGGCAGATAGGCGTGACAGGTCGCAGTCGAGTTCAAACCCAGCGCGGCCGAGAGGTAGTGCCGAGACGCCGGCAGCGTGTCCGGAGCGCCGCCGTTCTGCGCTCCGGCCCCCGCGGAGGCCGACGCGTTCAGGTCGAGGTCAAGCTGTTCGCTGAGGATGGAGGTCCGCCAGCCTGCGAGTCCCAGCAACACGCCTCCCTGCCCCGCTTCCCGGCCGGTCTGGTCGAAGGCGAAGAGGTCGGAGCGCAGCGACCAGTCGGCGCGGCTGGCGCGGGAGTACGACTGCCGGAATGTCGTCAGGTCGAGACCGAAGGCGGCGGCGGTCGTCAGCAGGAGAAGAAGGTACGCCGGGCTGCGCCGCATGGGGGCACCAGTCTATGCCTGACCGCGATGCTGTCAAACCGGGCCAACTCTGCCTCGCTTCACCCGACCACGGGACGAACCACAGATTGGCACCGATTTCAGGGCGGACAGCGCCTCGGCCGAAGTGCGCCCTTAGTGTCCTTGTGCCTTGGAGTTGAGATCCTGATTGCGGCCTCGCGACGGAAACGCGGTTCCGTCCCGGGAAGCATCCGTCGTTGTTCCTCACGAGGCATCGGGCAAGGTATCGCAACCTCCGTATTCGCTTGCGTCGGCGGCTGCGTCTTGCGCTCCATCTCGACCTGAACCTCGACCTCAATCCCAAGCTCTATAGGTCGCTGTACCACGCGTTGTTCAGGTAGTTGTTCGAGTCGTTGTTCCACCGGTTGTTCGCGGCGTTGTTCGGCTCGATGTTCGGCGCGTTGGCTTTTGACTTCTAGCTTTTGATTTTTGACTCCTTGGGTCGGCTGATGCTACCCCCCAGGCGGCCTGTGGGCCGTCCACTCCCCGGCAGAATTGTGGTCGGAAACGGCTGACCACTACATATAGACGAGGAATCTCTGACCTGTCTCTATGACCCAGCTAGCCGGAAGCCGACCCAAAGGGATAGCGTAAGTCTTTGAAAACCCGCCCGGTGGTCGCTCCTCCCATATTTGGGCACAGCCTTCCTCCTGTAGTCGGCCAAGGTCTGTGTGCGGCAGTTGCGCCCGTCGTCTCACCGGCTACGGGCCGGAGCGTTATCCCCGCACTCCCTCAAGTCCCCTGGACCGCAATCTCAGCGAGCGCGGGAACGGCCGCTTCACCCGCGCTCGACCCAGCAGTTTGCGCAATCACCTGCCCGAGCGTCGGACAAGCTGCCGGCTCCATTCCTGCCCCAATCACTGCTCCTACGGTTGCTCCCACTGTCGGTCTCACTCTCACCACCATCATCTCTCCCGCTGCTTTCCCGGCACTCCGTCCAAGTCTCTGTCCGAGTCTCTGCCACGCTTCGGCGGGAGCTTGATTTCGTATTGCCCGAGGGTATTCTTGAGCTTCCATGGGAGCTTCTCCTCCCGCATTGGTGGCTGACCTCGTCGAGCGGTTCTCCCGCGACCGCAAGGTCTTCCTGTCCCCTGACTACAAAGAGGAACAACTCCGCCCTGAGCACCGAGATCGGCGTTCGGCATTCGGCGTTGGCACTTCTCCTAGCGAGTTCCTCGGCAAAGTCATACGACTGACAGCAAGGCATCAGGCCAAGGTCGAGGAAAAGCCCGAGGTCAGGAAAGCCGGCGGCGTCTACTGCACGCCGCGAAATCCAAGGGCGCGTGCGTTCGCTTGACAATCGGCCAACCCCGCCGCAGTATTCTGACGATGATCAAGTCGGGGAGATACCCGCCCTTGACGAGTGGAGAGGAGTCAGCTGCCTCCTTACTGCCCGACATGTGAGACCATGATACCTCTACCTTCGGAGTCCAAAGCGTCGCATAACGCCATCGGTGGTCCGTCACCAAAGGAAGCCGTGCGTCAGGAGGCTCGGATGCGTATCTTGGCGGTGGTCCTACTGGTTGTCTCGGCAGTCCTGTTAGTGGTGGGTGCAACTGCAACCGGATCGCTCTCTCAGCAACTGGCAATGCGCGGGGTGCTGCAGCGATATCTCGCGGACCCCTGGCCACTTCGCATGACGGCCCAGACACCTAGCGGGCCCCGTGAATCCGAAGGCATCCTGATCTACGCGCTACTGCTGGCACGACTTATGAGACAGAGCGCAGGATACGTGATCGGCGCATGCGCAGGGGCCCTCTTCTGGCCCGGGCTGTTGTTTCTCGGTGTCTCGCTGATCTGGCGATACTTGCTCAAGCGACGGCGCTGGGCGACGTTCATCTTATGTTCCTCACTCGGGCTTCTAGCCTGGGGCGCGCTAAGGTTCTCAGCCTTCGTGGCATACAAGGCCAACGACCGGCTTCTTGACCAGATACAGCTACTCAACCCCTCCGTTCTCAGCGATCTGCAGCCGGACCCTGCTGGTTCCAGTGAACGGGCAGTGCTATCTCACTTGGGGGACGTAACTGAGGCGGTTGGCGTCGACGGGCAGAGGATCGCAGTCGGCGCGGCGTCGGTGGATACCTATGGTCAGTACGCGGAACTCAAAGTGCTTATTGATGCCTTTGCGAACCAGGTTCAGTGCGATGCAGAGAGCATGGACTCCGAGATCGGGCGTCTCGACCTAGCGGGGTTGATGTCACCCGAGAACTTCGGCTCCGCGTCAGTACTTACCTCTGGACGGCGCCGACTACGAAAGGCCATGGAAATAGCCGACAAGTACGATGCATTGGCTGATCGCCGCCTCGCCGAGCTCGAAAGCGCTGTTACGACGATGAAGATCCCCGCCGAGACGAAACGCGATCTTCTCGCGGGGATAAGGGAGAACGTCGCGGCACGCGCGAACACCAGGATGAGGTTCACGATCCAACGACGGATCTTCGCGTCGTCTGACAGCCTCCTAGCTTTTCTGCTGGCACGTCAGGGATCGTACTCCATCTCATCGGACCGAGTTGTCTTTGAATCGGATGTTGACGTCGCTACGTACAATCGACTGAGCGATGCCGTCCTGTCTTGTATCAGTGATGACAGCCTGTTCGACGCGAAGCTAAGATCAGACGCCGCTGCCAATGCTGCGAAGTATCGAAGTCTAGGGAGGCGGCAGTAGAGTTTCCTGCGACCCTGCAGTGCCCTTCGGGCGCGCGCTGAAGGTCAGAGGCTCTGTGTTGCGGTACGGGAACCATGGACCTGAATGTAGACAGACAAAGGCTGGCTGACCGGCAACTTGTTAAGGAGGCAGACAGTGACAATAGAAGAACGTCTTGACCTACTAGAAGCAGAGGCCGAACGGGCAAGAGCCCACCGCCGATGGTATCTGACGGCCACGGCGTTGAGTCTTCTGATTGCCGTGGTTGCGCTCATGTGGGGCATGACCCGCACCAGGAACAGCAGAGCAATCCGAACCCAACGCCTGATTCTGGAGGATCAGTGGCACAGGCAACGCGGCACGTTCAGCGCCAACTGGAATTCCGTGTCGCTCATCTTGGGAGATGAGAGCGGCATGCCCCGCGCTGCCCTTGCTGTGGACTCGACCGGTCCCGCTCTATGGCTATGGGATGAGAACGGAGCCAACCGTCGTCCTCGGATCGGACTAGCCGTCGTTAGGCAGGGGCCGACGGTGATTCTTCGCGATGCAGAGGACAGAGTTCGGGCATCACTTGACGTGCTGAACGATCGGCCAACCTTGTCACTGACCGACGACAACGGGAACACCTGCGTTTGTATGGGAGCCTTCTCCAGCGGGCCCGCTATTTCGATGTGGAATGCAGATTCCAGGATGATCTGGGCCGCACCGTGATGGTTCACGCACCGATACTGCCAAAAAGACTCTCCGAGAATCGAACGCAGGTTCTGCAATAAGAAACCGACCCTTGTCGCCGATGTGCGAACCACGTGTCCGATCTTGCGTGAAGGTGCCGTGAAGTACGCGAGAGAAGACTGGCTGAAGGAGCCAAGTGGGGTCATCCCGTTTGCCATGTGGCTAAACGAAGGGCTTCCAGTTGATAGGCTTCGCGATGCACTGATCACTTCGGGCTTCTTCGTGGTCGTATACGAGCATCTCTATTACGTCGTGGTTAGGAAGCTATTGGAGTTACACGAAACGGGTGGCGACGGGGAGTGGATATACGTCTCCGACGACTACGAGAGAGAGGTACTTGCGCTGGACCCTGAAGGAAAGAAGAGGAGGTTTGAGTCATCTCTGGAGTGGCTGGCCCATCGGGGAGTTCTGGATAGACAGAACATCACGGAGATGCAAGACATCCGGACTGCCAGGCATGAGCTGGCGCACAACCTGACGGAGTTGCTGCCGAGCTTCGACTCCGGCCGCTACACGCGTCTTTTCAAGGAGATGGTGCGTCTATTGGAGAAAGTGGATACTTGGTGGACTAGGGAATTCGATCTGCCGGTGTCATGGGCTGCCGCTGGCCATGAAGGTGAACCTGTCCTCAGCTCGGTTAGATCAGTCCAGGCCAGCTTCCTCGGACTCATCTACGACCTGGTCCTGGAACATGACCCGTTGAGTGAGCGACGATTAGAGGCGTTGCTGCATTCCGCCCGCGACCGCGATGGCTCCTAGTCTGGTCGTGGAATCACGCGTGCAGTCCATGGCCGTCTGTTCTCGAAGAATCCGGAGAGAACCCGGCGAGCGACGGCCATCCTATTGGACGTTGACGGACCGCGACAAGGCGCGGCATGACAACATGGTCGAACTGGTGGAACGGATGCTCGACCTGCACAAACAGTTGCCCAAGGTTGAGGCCCCGCACGAGCAGGCCCCCATCAGGCGCACGATAGAGGCGAACGACAAGCAGATTGACGTGCTGGTGCACGAGTTGTATGGACTGACGAGAGAGGAAATCCGAACGGCGAAAGGGGAGTTGAGATGGTCGACACGGAAACACGGGAAGCACCCGAGAGCTTCCGGCAGCGCAAGACCGTGAGGTGTGCAGTGCTCCTGGTGGCGCAACTCGTCGTGTCTGTTGTTGTCTGTGCTTCCCCGGTCCTTGATCAAGGGAGCTGGTGGAAGACCTACGGCGGCGCGAACGACGACTGGGGATGTTCGGCCCAGCAGACCTCCGACGGCGGCTACATCATCGCGGGCTACACCGCGTCCTCCGGCGCAGGATTGTACGATGTCTGTCTCATCAAGACCGACACCGCAGGCGATACGCTGTGGACCAGAACCTATGGCGGGGCGGACGACGATGAGGGTCTCTCGGTCCAGCAGACCGCTGACGGCGGCTACGTCGTCGCAGGCTGGACCGCGTCCTTCGGCGCCGGGGACTTGGATGTCTATCTCATCAAGACCAACGCCTCGGGGGATACCTTGTGGACCAGAACCTATGGCGATACGAGCCGCGATATGGGTTCCTCGGTCCGGCAGACCGCAGATGGCGGCTACATCATCGCAGGTTGGACCGCGTCCTTTGGCGCACGGGTCGGCGACGTCTATCTCATCAAGACGAACGCCTCGGGCGATACGCTGTGGACTGGAACCTATGGCGACACAAGCATGGATGAGGGCTGCTCGGTCCAGCAGACCGCAGACGGCGGCTACATCATCGCAGGCTGGACCACGTCCTTCGGCGCAGGGACGCCGGACTACGCCAACGTCTATTTGATTAGGACCAACCCCTCAGGCGATACCTTGTGGACCAGAGCCTATGGCGGGACGGATCATGATTGGGGCGAGTCGGTTCAGCAGACCGCAGACGGTGGCTACATCATCGCAGGCTGGACCACGTCCTTCGGCGCAGGGACGCCGGACTACGACAACGTCTATTTGATTAGGACCAACCCCTCAGGCGATACGCTGTGGACCAGAACCTACGGAGGGACGAGCATCGATCAGGGCTTCTCTGTCCAACCGACCGCAGACGGCGGCTACGCCATCGCAGGCGGGACCTACTTCTTTGGCGCAGGGAGCTTCGATGTCTATCTCATCAAGACCAATGCTTCAGGGGATACCTTGTGGACCAGAACCTGTGGCGGGACGCTCTCCGACTGCGGCTGGTCGGTCCAGCAGACCGCAGATGGCGGCTACATCATCGCGGGCACGACCGAATCCTTCGGCGCCGGGAGGTACGATGCCTATCTCGTCAAGACCGACGCCAACGGCAACCTCGAGGTGGAGGAACCTTCAACTCCTCAGCTCGCGAACTCGCGGACCGCGTTCCGGGCTCAGCCGAATCCGTTCAGCGTCTCTGCCAAAGTACCCGGGCATGAGACCGAACGCTTCGTGCTCTCCGACATTTCAGGTAGGAAGGTCGGTGTCTGCGGTGGCAACCAGATTGGGGAAGGGCTTCAGCCGGGGGTGTATTTCCTGTCGCCCGTCGCCCGGCGGGTGATACCGTTGACCCGGCCCTTGCGGATTGTGAAAGGTGAATGAGGCCAAGGGACGCCGCTCCTTCATCCTGATTCCTGCACGAAGCCAAGGTACGACATGACAAGACGGTCGCACTGGCAACCAAGGAGAAGTGGCACTAGCTGCACGGACCAGTGCCAGTGAGAATTCGGGGGACACCGCAAGTGACTGTTGACACGGCCCAAGCCATTTTGGATTCGCGATTTCGGATTGCCGATAGACGCGGGCGCTGCCCGCGGGCCTCAAGCCACAGGCCTCAAGTCGCAGGCCGAAAGCGGATGTCGATTGCCGATTGACGGGCCGGCGGGCCGACGGCTTGCGGCTAGCAGCCAACGGCCTCGGTCGTCTATCGTTCTTTCGTGCATCGTTCGTTCGTCCAAGAACGATGTACGGTGTACGGCTCCGCCGAACCAACGAGGATGCAGTTGGCTTCAGAAGCCCCTGTCGAATAGCGCGGAGCGGTCAGCCATGAAGATACGAAGATGCGGGTCACTTACATCTGATGGCTAGCCTCTGACTTCGTCCGCCCTCTCGGCCCCAGAACCGACATTCTTGCCACGTGTCAACCCGAGCGAACGGAGTGAGCCGAGGGTCTCTCAGGCGAGATTCCTCGACTCGGGCGCGGACGCCCTCGTGTGGCTGCGCCACCGTCGGAACGAGCGGAATGACAGCACCCAACGGGTGAGAGCCAGGGTCCTTTCCGCCCAAGCGTACGTGCACCAGCATGCCGTCCAATGTCGGAACCGGGGCTCGGCCGGTTGCTTGACTTCACCATGTCGCCGGGCTATATTGCTTGTCGTAAGAAGGCGTACATATGAGCACACTTGAAGAGACAGTCAAGCTGATGCAGGAACTACCTGACAGGCTCCAGGCTGAGGTGCGGGATTTCGCGGAGTTCCTGGCAACTAGGGGTGGAGAAACGTCCGCCGTGCGGGACGGAGACTGGACCGCCCTCTCGCTGATCTGCGCCATGCGGGGTATGGAAAACGAGGAAGGCCCGACCTACTCGCTGTCCGACTTGAAGGAGACGTTTTCTCGATGCAACCCGGCCAGATAGTGCTGTTCCGGTTTCCCCATACCGATTTCGAAGCCGGAAAGCTTCGTCCGGCCGTGGTCCTCGGGAAACTGCCCGGACGATTTGGTGACTGGCTTGTCAGCATGGTCTCCTCGCAGCTTCACCTCGAAGTAGCCGGGTTTGACGACGTAGTCCGAGAGGACGATGCCGACTACCTGGTGAGTGGTCTCAAAGCAGCAAGTCTGGTCCGCGTCGGCAGACTGGCGGTCGCGGAAGAAGGTACGTTCATCGGAGCCATCGGCCGAGTCGCGCCAGAAAGGCTTCGCCGCATCAAGCGCCGCCTGGCCGAATGGCTGGCGAGCTGAATTCTGCCATATCCTGGGTGTGTCAGTGGCGGGCGGCCTAGCTTCAGAAGCAGACCAATAGCACCAGCGGCGGATTCCGGGGACAGCAAGTGATTATTGACACGGCGAAGGTCGTGCATCGTTCTTGGCCCGTGTCGAACGGTGCGTACGTAGTTGGTCCGTCTGGGAACGATGATCGAATTCGCCGAACCAACGCGGATACCGTGAGCCGCAAGGCGAAAGCCGATGTCGATTGCCGATAGGCGGAATCAGCGGAACGAAGAATCGTCCATCGTTCCATCTCACATCGTGGAGAACTGGGGACAGTGGGGCTGCGCCCGCCAGTTCAAGCTGCAGAATGCAGATATCAAACTTCAAAATGGCGGACCGGACAGCGAGGCGACAGGGGCCGGAGGATTGCGGGTTTTTCCGACTGCCGGCGGGACAGGCATCTCCGGATTGTGGAAACCGATTGCGCGGTGAATTGATGAAGAGGCACGGCGGTTAGCAGCAGCATCGGCACGGCGCTCTTGCTTTCGACGCTGGCCGGCCTGGCAACTACTTTCGGCAGCCTGCTGGGTCTGGCGGTGCGCCGGCCCGGGCCGCGGTTCATGGCGTTCGTCCTGGGTTTCTCGGCCGGGGTGATGGTCCTGGTGTCATTCATCGAGCTGCTCCCGGCCGGGATTGAATCCCTGGGACTGCTGCTCGCGGTCGCGGTCTTCCTCGGCGCGATGCTGCTGATGTTCCTGATTGACGTGGCGGTGCCGCACGATTACATCGCCGAGCATCACGTCGCGGAGCGCAAGGGCAGGTCCCCGGACCTGCTGCGCACCGGGGTGTTCATCGCCCTGGGGATCGGAATCCACAACTTCCCGGAAGGGATGGCGGCATTCGTGGGAACGCTGCGTGACGTCGGGTTGGGAGTATCGCTCGCGGTCGCGGTCGGGCTGCACAACATCCCGGAAGGGCTGGCGGTGTCGCTGCCGATCTACGCGGCAACCGGCTCCCGGCGCCGGGCATTCCTCTGGTCGTTTCTGTCCGGCGTGGCCGAGCCGCTGGGTGCCCTGGTAGCCGCACTCCTCATCGGCCCGGTGCTGAGCCCGGCCCTGCTGGGCTGGATGCTGGCTGCCGTCGCCGGGGTCATGGTCTTCATCTCGCTCGACGAGCTGGTGCCGGTGGCGTCATCGTACGGACACGAGCACCTGAGCATCGTCGGGGTCATCTTCGGGATGGCGGCGATGGCCTTCAGCCTCTGGCTGCTGAAATAGGGTGTCGGAGACCGGACTCGGTGCGGGGAGAACTAGGGGCAGCGGGGCTGTTGAAAAACCCTCTTTTGATGCAACCATGTAAGTATGTCAGCCGTCTGAAGGTTGGATGCCACCGAAAGGAGCCCGACCTTGATTGGACATCAAGACCGCTGGCAAGAGGACCTGTTTGTAGCCTGTCCTCTACGCGACCTTG
>Ga0194126_10007134_pt1 | contig 15656 bp, 10 predicted proteins | sample TA2KigC150mmetaG_FD_148641 | JGI IMG/M metagenome (GOLD analysis project Ga0194126, IMG submission 148641) | Freshwater microbial communities from Lake Tanganyika, Tanzania - TA2015035 Kigoma Deep Cast 150m | ecosystem: Environmental > Aquatic > Freshwater > Lake | place: Tanzania: Lake... | reverse complement strand
AGGCGATGACCGTCATGCCGTCAGCGGTCTCCGCCACTTCAGCCACCGTCGCTTCATGGATCCAACGCAGCCATTGATTCTCGATGATCCTGCGGTTATCCGGCGTTACGGTCGCACGGACGCGCGTTACCACCGAGCCGATCCTGTAGCCCCATTCCCCCTCCCTGGCGTTCCTTGTCGTGAATTCGGCAGGCAGCAGGCCCACTTTTTGTTTTGTCTCGATCGACCTTGCGATATTCCACTCAGACGGGCTCGCCCTGGATGAATCGACAAATCGCAGCCACAGGATGCTCGCACCCGGAGTGTAATCCTTTTCGGAAGTCGGCTTGACAAAATAGGAGCCGGGCTGTGTATTCCCCGTTTCGTTCGTGATGTACCATTTCGGCCTGGCGGCCAATCCGCCGGGAGGCAGGTTTCCGCGGACGTGCTGGCAATGCTCCGCAGTCTCGTTGCATACCAGTTTGGTGACGATCAACTCGAGTGTGCGTCCGTGTTCATCGCGCCATGCGGTTGGATCGTAATTCTCCCACCCATCCATCACCGGGATGATCTGATAACTCTGCTGCGAGTAACGCTGGTCCTCTTCCGCCGCTGTGAGTTTTTCCCAATTCATGTCAGCCACCCCTGTCACGCGCAGCGTCGTGAGCTTGACGATCTCCTTCCAGGCCCAATCCGGGAAGTTGCTTTTCATCCCCAGCAGTCTCCTTAATACATCCTCTGTGGGCAGACTCCTGAGCTCGTAGCTGAGTTCATTTGTGAGCAGGGAGAGCAGACCGGCGCGGCGGGTCTTCGGCCCGCTGGATTTGACGCTCAGCAGGTCGCGTTGAAGTTTGTCCGTCCATTCCGGTTCGGTCGCGTGCGCGAGTTTGGGTTTGTTTGCCGCGCTGCCCGATTCATAGACCGAGATTTTTTCCCCGCAGCGCCTTGCGATCTCGGCATCGTCGAGGGGTTTAAGTTCCTTCAGGAATTCCCGCTCGCTCATGCGGATTATCAAATCCCTGGGGTCGGCCCAGGATCCGTGCGCGCTGGCATAACGCATGCCCGAAAAGTGCACGACCATATATTGCAGCCAGCCGGGGAATCGCCTCGGTTCCTTTAGGAAGCGTTGATAGATCTCATCCAGCAGTTCATATTGGTTCTTCCCCTCGAGGGAGCGCGTGTATTTCATGGCTTTCCAATGCGCGAGATCACGAACGGTGATCGGCCGGTCCGCCGGAAACTTCACCAGGAAGTCCACTTCCGGAGTTTTGAAGTTCGGATCATTTTTCGAAAGCCGATACCATGCCAGTTTGCGCTCTTCGACCAGGTCATAGATGGCGAGGAAGGCGCGCAGCTGCTTCAGCTCCTGCTCCGCCATTGGCAGTGTGGAAGTTTGCCAACCCTCCAATTGTTTTGTTTCGGCGGGCCGCTTGGGATGATCGTACACCATCGCCTCGAGCCGCCGTATTCGCAGCCGGATCCGATCGCGGATCCCGTCGCGATGCACCACCCAGCCTGCGATGAAACCCTCCACATAACTGCGTTCGCCGCGGATGTCCCTGGGCCAGTCCTGCGCGAAATTATCGTGCAGGGTGTTGATCCCGGCCATTTCGGCCTCATCGATCGCCTGGAGGTTGGAATACGCCGCTCGGACATCCTTGGTAAGGAAATAATCGCGCAGCTGCAGGTATTCCTTGAGAGCGGCGGCCGCGTTCTCCTGCCACTCGTTGATGTATGTTTTCACTTCACCGCTGAGCGCATTAATATCCCTGCCTTTGTATTGCGCCCAAATATCCACTTCCTTGTAGTAAACCAGGAAGTCGCGCAGTTTCACCTCGCGCATGGGATAGATGGTTTTGCGCAGGAAATCATTCTGCCACTGGAAGTAGAATTGAGGATCGAGGGCGGCCTCCCCCACGGGATGTATTTCCTCGAACATGCCCGCGGGAGCTCCAGGCAGTGCCAGAGCGCCGATCGCCAGGGAGGATAATTTCAGGAAATCACGCCGCGAGAGATCTTGAGCGTCTCCGATTTTTTGTGCTTCGATATCCGACATGGGAACTCCTTGTCCGTTGTTAGAAAAAAATTCGCTCGGCGTGAACCTTTACGAAGCAACACCGCCGAGACTCGAAGGTCTGCACTCGCCAGCGCTTCGACTTTGGAACTTCGGCCGGCACTCAGTTCCTCCGCTACCCAAAGGGCATGCTGTCAGCGCGAGATGGCTCGCAGCGGAATTACGTGGATTCCTTCAATGCACAGCGACGATGTCCGAATCCTGCGTGGTGCGAATTATGTCGTACGGCGCGCTGGCAAGCGAGTCGCCTATGAGATACGGCACACCGGGCGTTTCGAAGACGTTCGTGACTTTGAACGTAACTTCGATGGGTTCATTTTGCACGGTCGATTTCTCCGTAGACCTTTCGCGCAAGTTCTTCCCCCAACAATAAATCCGCCAGTTTGCGGCGCAGTTCGGTTTCGCTGGCTTGTGGATACTGGGTATGCAAGCCTGCCAATGCGAGCATACGGGCAGAAGAATTCAACTGCGCCAACATGCTCATTTTGCGCGTTGGACTGGCCTGCCGCCATAATCGAATCTGCAGGGCTTCCATTTTGGGGCGTGTGTCGGGGAATAAGACGCTCATGGTTTCCTCCATTTTACTAGCTTACAAAGTGTTGCGTTAATATCTAAACTGTAGTTGCGATTTCCTACCTTGTTTTGGCCCAATCCCGTTTAGAGATTTATGCAGGAAGCAGTACGTCCTTGCGGCAAACTCACTCACTGCTTCTTTCCACCTCCACGCGCATTTCCCTTCCATCGGTGCTCACCGAGATCCAGCCGCTGCGGTCGGTGCGCAGGAGCGAATACCCTTCGAGTGCATCCAGCACCTCCCGCGCCGGCAGGCCGTCCGGGTCGCCGGCTGAGACGCTGATCACGACCAGCTGCGGATTCAAGTTCTCGACCAGGTCCGGCGGGTTCGCGGGCGCGTAGCCGGAATCTGCGAGCAGCAGCACATCCACTCTGCCGATGGTATTTCCATATTCGATGGATTCATAGGTCCCTTCGCCCACGCCGAGCGGGAGCAGCGCGCGGAAATTCCCGTATTCGATGAGCAGCACGCAGCCGCGCGGACCCTCGGCCTGCACCTCGATGAACGCGCCTTCGCCCAGCTCGAGCCGCTGACCGTTCTCCGCGCGGCTGACGGGAATGCCCTCGACGGCGAGGAATTCATCCAGGGCGCGGGCGGAGAACGAGGCCTGCACGTTTCCGCTCCACAGCACGTTTTGCGGCGGATACCTTTCCATCACGCGCGGCAGCGCGGCTACATCCTCTTCATCGGTCGAAGCCACGATCAGCCAGTCCAGCCGGCGGGAGAAGAAGGGCAGCCTGCGACCCAACTCGTCGGAGAGTTCGTTCGTGCTCGGTCCGCCGTTGATCAGGATGTTGCGTCCCTGCGGCGTCTGGATCAGCACCGCCTCCGACGAGCCGACCTCGAGGAAGGTCAGGTGCATCTGCCCATCTCCTGCGGTGGCGGTGGACCTCCACAACAGCATGGTGCAGATGAACAGGAAAGCCAGGATGGCGGTCAGGGCCACCGTTCGCAGACGGTCCCCTAGGGCGGAGGTCCTTTCCTTTAAAAAGGACCAGCTAAAGGTCACGCCGAGAAGCGCTGCATAGAAGAAGACCATGAACCAGATGGAGAAGTCCCCAAGGAGGATAACCCCATGCGGCACCTGGTCGAACAGCTCGACCATGCCGATCGTGTACGTTGCGAATGGCCAGGCGATCCAGGCCAGCAGTTGACCGAATGGATAAATCACCAGGCTGGTGAAAAGCGCCAGCCCGCTCAGGATCATCACCGCCGGCTGAACCACCAGGATGAACGGGTTGGCGAGGAAGGAGAGCAGGGAGATGCGGTTGAAGTGATAGGCCATGATGGGCAGGGTGGCGAGCTGCGCCGCGAACGTGAGCACGATGTTCTCGTTGACGATGCGCACGAGCGCGCCGGAGGCGTGAAGAAATTTTTGGATCAGGTTCGCCGTGACAGCCGAGAACGGTTCCGTGTACAACGTCAGGCCGAGCGTGGCGAAGAAGGAGAGCTGGAAGCCCACATCCCAGATGAAGAAGGGATTGGCGATGCACATCCCCATGGCCGCGATCATCAGCCCGTTGAGCGTGTGCTGTTTGCGACCGATCAGGCGTGCCAGCATGGACATGCTGCCCATGATCGCGGCGCGCACCACAGCCGCGTCCGCCCCCACCAGCAGCGTATAAAAGAACACACCGAGTATGGCGGCTGCCGAACCGTATCGTTCGCCGAGCAGGTTCCTGAAAACCGCCAGGAACGCGCCGGCGATGATGGCGATGTTGAAACCGGAGATGGCGATGATGTGCGCCGTGCCCGTATCCTTGAAAGCCTGCTGTAATTCCTGCGTCAGGCCGGTGTCCACGCCGAGCAGGATGCCGGCCAGCAGGGAGGCCTCCGGGTCGTTGAACAGGCGGTGCGTATTTTCCAGCAACCTTTCCTTTAATATGTAAACCGCCCTCCAATACAGGCTGCCGGAATCCCCCGGCAGGACAGTCACCTCGGCCGAGGACACATAGGAATGGATTCCCTGGCGTGCCAGATAATCACGGTAGGAGAAGTCCTCGTCCTCCGGCGGGGTTTTCAACAGCCCGCGCAGCCGAACGTTTTGACCGTATTCGTATCTTTCTGTGTTTGGAATGCGCGCCAGGATGAAGCCGGAGACAGGCAGGTCGCCGTCGCCGGTGTCCACCGCTTCAACCTTGATGCGCAGGTTGGTGTATGTATCGCGCACATCCGGTATTTCATCCACTGAGCCGCTGACCAGCAGTTCGTAGTTCCTGTCGTTGAAGAAGGCGATGTGAAAGGCGTCGATCTTCGGCTGTGCAACCACGTATCTCCACCCGCCGAAGGAGAAGGCCAGCAGCAGGACGAAGGTGATGGGCTTGAATAATTTATTGTTTTGTGCGAGACGCCGGGCGGGGAGGGACGCCAAAAGGATGACGATGAACGCCGCCGCCCAGATCCATGCGGACAGGGGGACGAGGTTCGAGAAGACGATCCCCGAAAGAAAAGCGAGCGAGATCCAGATCAGGGGCATGGCAGGGATTGTACAGTAAAACGGCCGGACGGGCGGAGTTACCTGTCATCCACTTCCGCGCATCATCCACGCCGGACATTTCTGCTTTCACAGCAGCCGAGGCTGTTGTGCGTTCCGTTCGATCCCATCCCAGGGCAGCGGCGGGAGGGACAGTTCCCTGGATACGCGCCCATGCAGTTCCCGACACAGAAAAGGTGCCGCCAGGTTATCCGGGGAATGGCAAAACATATATACCTCGGCACCCTGCCTCAGGTGTGTGGTTATATATTCCGCCCATTCATCCAGGAATGGACGATTGATCTCCAGATCCGGATGACCAATGTATCGGATAAAAACAAATTCACAGGTGCGTTTTGGAGCCACCGGGAGATCCGGTTTTCGCTCTCTGGCTTCGATCAATGCTTGATAAACCGACCCTTTCAGGATTTCATCGCCGGCCAGGCTGCGGATCGGTCGTGTGTCAATGACGACCCTTGCCATGGAGTAGCCCGCGAGTAGCTGATCGAGCAGTTCGTCGTGAGGGGATTCAAACCAATCCTGGTGGCGGACCTCCACTGCCAGCCGCGTCTGCGCCGGCCAGGCGGCGAGAAAAGCCTTCAGGTCATCGATCTGATTCGGGGAAAAACGAGGCGGGAGTTGTAAAAACATGGGGCCGAGTCGCAGGTCAAGCTGCCTCATTACGTCGATGAATGCGCGCGCCTTGGCCAGATTGTCAATGAGTTTCCCCTCGTGACTGATGGCTTTTGGGATCTTGGGACAGAAGCGGAATGTCTCGGGCGTATCTGCCATCCAACCTGCGACGGTCTTCTGTGAAGGAACCGCGTAGAAAGTGGTGTTCCCTTCGATGGTTGTCAGACGGCGGGCGTATTCGCGCAGGAAGTCGGCCGGTTTTGTTCCCCTCGGATAGAAATTCCCCACCCATCCCTTGAATGACCAAATTGGACAACCCAGATGGATGGTCATGGGGATATTATAAAACCCATCCATAATGGCGGATTTGGGAGAATTATTGGTGATTGACAAAGACCTTGTATTTTGCATAATGAAGATGGAGGATCAACCTGTATCAAGGCGGAAGGGAACAGCCGTCTCAGCCCTGAGCGCCCCATTTGCATATGACCTGCCTGCCAGGTGTACCTGAGGGTGCGTTTTGACAGTATCACTCTTTGGCGGACCGATGATGGTTGGCCGGGTGACAAGTGCAACACCCTGGATACATGTTTCGAGATCTCTGTCCGGGATGTTACCAGATCTTTTTGGGATACCAATTTTTTCATTCCTGAGGATTGTCATGGAAGAAAATTCAAGGATATGACCGGCGGCCCATATCCGGGCATCTATGGACCGGAACCTTATGTGATTACCCTTCCACTATCCCCCGGTGAAAACCCCAGTGCCATCTGGATCAAGGCCAGGTTCTGGGATTCTGACCCGACGTGGAATCCCGACGATCTGTATGCAACCTTTGCCGAGCAACCTTTGGGAGCCTATGTTCCAAAGATAGGCGAAAAGTGGGCGATGAGCGAGACGTGGAAGGACACGGGCGAATACACAGGTTATTCGGATTACGATTGTTCTACCCAGATGACCAGCGGCAAGTCTATCACCGACGAAGCTACCTCCTCTTTAAACTTCAGTTATTCCATCTATCCAAATAATTGCAGGGACAAGCCTCCGGCAGAGGGATTATTAGATTGGCCCTCGCTGATCTCTCTTGATTACCTCGACACAAACGTATAGGAAACCACGTGAAAAAAAGGAGACTGCCATGAAACAAAAAACATCCCTTCCAAGCGTCGTTTCAGTTCTGGTTTATCTGTCATTGGCTTGCAGCCTCACTTCCACCCTTCCGGCCGTCAGGGCTGGTGTCACTCCAGACACACCCGGCGCAACGACATCAAGCGGTCAACCAGGGACATCTGCCCAGAACAACACCTACCAGGAGGATTTTGAAGGCACCCAAGTACAGGGATGGAGCCTGGATCCAGGCTGGCAGGTGACCCTGGACGTGAGTAACCATGTTCTGGCTGGCCAGGGACACGTCTGGGCGCGCGCCGGTCAAAACTTTGAAGATGACCTGCGCCAGTCGTTCCGCGTCAAACTCCTCGAGGGCAAGATCCATTTGGTCTTTCGCCTGACCACTGCCAGCCGTTATTATATTGGCTTCGATGGCAGCGGTTCGGATTTGAATAAACAGTACTTTCCCAGCGACTTTCGCGAAAGCCTTGCATACAAGAGCACACCACACGATCTCAACCGTTGGTATCAAGTGGAGATCGTCCTTCAAGGGAGTACGATCGAATTCCTGGTGGACGGGATACAGCAGTGGACTTACACCGATTCACAGGCGCTGACGGCAGGCTCCTTTGCCTTTGAAACCCTGGATAACTCTCAGGCGTATGTGGATGACATTGTGGTTGACCTGGGTTCTGCCCAGCCATCGGTTCCTTCCGCCTCCTCTTCCGCCGCGCCGGCTCCCTCGTCATCAAACTTGACCTGGGTCCGCACCGGCGGCCCGTTAGGCGGACTCGGCTATGATATTCGCATGAAGCCTGACAATCCTGACCTCATGTTAGTGACTGACGCGTTGGCAGGAGTCTTTGAAAGTGAGGATGGAGGCGAGAGCTGGTTTCCTTCCAGTACCGGCATCGTCACGCGTACCGGTCCTGCTGGCGACGCCATCCCGGTCTTCTCCCTGACCATCGATCCCAATACCCCCGAAATCGTCTGGGCGGGGACACAGTTTCAGCGTGGCATCTTCAAGTCCACAGATGGTGGGCAAACGTGGACGAAAATGGACAACGGCGTTGCAGAGCGGGAGGGCATCACCTTTCGCGGATTTTCTGTCCAGCCAGGCAATTCAGAGGTGGTCTACGCGGCCGGAGAAGTATCCAGTTGGACGTGGGCGGGTCGGGAGAGACTCGGTCGTGAATTCGATCGGACTCAAGGCGTCATCTACAAGACGGACAATGGAGGGAAATCCTGGAATCCGATCTGGCGTGGGGATAACCTGGCACGTTATATCTGGATCAATCCCCAGAACACGAATGTCCTCTATATCTCTACCGGAATCTTTGATCGTGAAGCTGCCAATTCGGATCCGGTCAATGAGATTCCAGGTGGCGAGGGCGTGCTCAAGTCCACGGATGGAGGCAGAACCTGGGCGAATATGAATACCGGGTTGGGCAATCTTTATGTAGGTTCCCTGTTCATGCATCCCACCAATCCGGATATCCTGCTGGCAGGCACAGGGAATAATACCTACCATTCCGGTGGAGGAGTGTATCTCACCCTGGATGGCGGGAACAACTGGACGCAGACCCTGGCAACGGATTTTGGCATACACTCTGTCGAAATTGCCCAATCCAATCCCAATATCGCGTATGCGGGCAACAGATCCGTGGTCTATCGAAGCGAGGATGGTGGAAGAAATTGGCAAAATGTTACTGGTGATGAAACTCCCTGGTGGGGCTCACCCGGCGTCCAAACAGGTTTCCCAATCGATTTTCAGGTGGATCCACGAGATCCCGATCGCATCTTCACCAACGCGTACGGGGGAGGTGCTTTCCTTTCAGCGGACAGCGGTCGCACCTGGCAGGATGTCAGCAAAGGCTATACCGGGGCGCAGGTACGTGCACTTGCCGTGGATCCCGGCGTCCCCGGGCGCATCGTTGCCGTGGCGCGCAGTGGTGTCTTCGCCAGTTATGATGGCGGGTCCAACTGGATGGGAATCAATCCCACCTCCATCGATTCGATTGAGTGGAATGCGATTGCCATCGACCCCTCCGACCTCCAGCACCTGATTGGCGGCCTGAATGTCCATGGTTTGATTGTCAACAGCAATGACTGGGGGAGCAATTGGACTACCGTTGCCGGCCCTTACGAAAACCGGGTGGGTTGGCGAACGATTGTGTTTTCACCTTCCAATCCTGATATTGTCTATGCAGGCTCGGCTGGTTTTTACTCACCCAGCGTCTATAACGCCGTCCAGCCGGGCATGGGCATTTTTGTCTCACGTGACAATGGAAACAGCTGGTCATCTGCGAACGATGCCCTCACCCAAGATGCAAATGTAGCCTGCCTGGCAGTCGATCCTGCCAACCCTCAAGTGGTTTTCGCCGCCACGACCAATCATGCTCTCTTGAAAACTACGGATGGCGGTCAGAGTTGGGCTCAGGTTGGCGGCGGGTTGTCTGGTTCAAAGGCAATCCTTTCCGTTGCATTCCAACCCACCGACCCCCGCATTCTCTTTGCCGGGTTGGAACGCGGCGCGATCTTCAAGAGCACGGATGGCGGGCAGACATGGACGCGTTCTGCCTCGGGCCTGAATGCGGAGGCGAGTGTCACAAGCATCCTCTTCGACCCAACCGACCCGGGAAACATCCTGTATCTTGCAGACCAAAGTAGTGGAGTCTATCGTTCAGAAGATGGGGGACAAACATGGATGGCTATCAATAACGGTCTCAACATGCGGGCGATCAACGCGCTTTCCATCTCTGACGATGGACAGCATCTCTACGCCGCCAGCGAGGGCATGGGCGTCTTCCGCCTCGACCTGAACGGCCAGCTGCCCCAGCCAGCATCGTCTCCGCCCTCCATCCCGACGGCTGTCCCTACTTCTCCACCCACTGCCGCGCCAGGAGCCAAAACCGGTATTTGCGGAAGCGCTATGATCTTGCCTTTGGTGATTATCGCAATGGCCTGGACATCACGACGAAAATGATCTATTGAGAGCGGTCAATTCATCCTCTCCCATGCAGCCAATAACCGCCTCTGATCTGGATGATTCGATGAGTCAAATGGAGGCTTTCATGAAACACAAACTTGGCCTGTGTCTGCGACTGCTGGGGATGCTGACCCTGTCAGCCGTCTTCCTGACGCCAGTCCGCGCCCAACAGACCGGTCTCACCGAAACCTTCGATGACGCCAAACTACCGGGCTGGGAGCTTTCCTCAAATGCCCAGGTCACCGATGGCGTCCTGCACATCGAACCAAGTGGCTATGCTTTCCACCCCGGTTCGTGGGCTGATCTGACGTTCGAGATCTCGGCGCGCTTCGTCGGTGATACCACGCTTGGCATCGGGTACTCGGCCACCGATCAGGGCGAGTACACGCTGCAAGTCGAAGCGGCACGAGTGACGCTGCTTCGAAACCGTGTCGAGCTGGCGCACTCCGACCTCGATCCGATCCCTCCCGGCGAGTGGATGCGCCTCGTGGTCACCGTCAGCCGCGGCCGACATGAGATCCGGCGCGGTGAGCGCGTGGCTATCACCGCGACCGATCCCGATCCCCTCCCACCTGGAGGCGTGATGCTGCGCGCCGTCGGCCTGGCCGCCGGCGAGTTCGACGACCTCAGGCTGACGGCAGCCGGTGGGCTTCTCGCTCCGACCACGCCCACGCGCGCCTCGCTTCCCGGTTCGCCCGAGCCCACTCAATCTGCCGGCGGCGCGGCCGCAATTCCCGCCTCTGGCATACCGGCCTACCAGGCCGAGTCATGGGTCAACCTGGGCGGTCCTCCGGGCGACCTGGGCTATGACATCCGCTACAACTTCGCCGATCATCAGACCTGGTACGTGACGGATGGCAGTGGCGGCTTCTTCATCAGCAAGGACCGAGGTCTCACGTGGAGCCCATCGAATACCGGCATCAGTACACTCGAGGGCTCAATCACGTGGCCGGTCTTCAGTGCCACCGTCGATCCGCATAATCCGCAAACCATCTGGATTGGCACGCAGATCGTTGGTCACATCTACAAGTCCATCGATGGTGGCCTGACGTGGACCCAGATGGACAACGGGGTCACGCCCAACAAGGGGCTCCACTTTCGTGGTTTCACTGTTGATCCCCGTTCCTCCGACACAGTCTATGCGCAGGCGGAGGTCGATTGCTACGTACTCAGGCAGGACTGTCTTGCTACAGTCTTGGGCTCAACTACCGGCGGTCGAGTCTATCGAACAACCGATGGCGGTCAGAACTGGAAGCTGATCTGGGAAGGGGAGGCAATTGCCCGCTATCTCTGGATTGACCCAGCGGATCCGTAGGTGATGTATGTTTCCACGGGAATCTGGGATCGCCATGCGCTGAATCAGAGGGAGGAAAGTGAACAGGCCATTCGCGATTCGGGCGTGGGCATCCTCAAGACAACCGATGGTGGGAATACATGGACGGCGCTTGGGAAGGCCAATGGCCTCGACATTCTGCACGTGGGCAGCCTATACATGCATCCCAAAGACGCCGATATCCTGCTGGCCGGCACAGGCCACTCGGCCGTGGCTGTCTCCGAGAGCGATGGAGTGATCACCGAGCGCTACGGAGGAGCCTTCCTGACGATCGACGGCGGAGAGACATGGCAAGAGGTCATCCAGGATGACGTCATCGGCGCGGTCGAGTTCTGTGCTCAGGATCCTCGCATCGCCTACGCCGGAGGCTGGCTGGCCATCTATCGCAGCGAGGATAGTGGTCGCACCTGGCAGGAATTCGGCGACCCCGACCGCGGCACCTGGGGGCCGCCAGGGATGTGGCCGGGCGTCCCCATTGACCTGCAGACCGACCCGGACGATTGCCGGCGTGTGTTCATTAACAACTACGTTGGCGGCAATTTCCTGTCGACGGATGGGGGCGAATCCTGGAGTGTGGCCACGCAGGGATACACCGGCGCCAAGGTGTTCAATGTCCAGGTCGATCCTTACGATCCGGCGCATGTCTACGCCTCAGTTCGGATGGGCACATTCGTCAGCCACGATGGCGGTCAGAACTGGATTGGGATCTCCAACTTCCCGATCACCGCGGCCGCGGCTTCCTCCCTCGCTCTTGATCCGTCCGATGGCAGCCACCTCATGGCGGTCGTCGGACGTGCAACCCATCCGAGCGCAGCCTTCGAGACGCGAGACGGAGGCAGCACCTGGCAAACGCTCATCCAGTTCCCCATCCCCCCCGACGTGGAAGAAGGGCTGGACTGGTACGCCATGGGCTTGTGGCGATTCGCCTTCTCCCCGATAGATCCCACAGTCGTCTACGCTGCCGCATTGAATCTACCCATGTATGGCGCAGAGGGTGAGATCTCTGCTGACTATCACATGGGACTGGGGATCTACCGATCGGAGGATGGCGGCTCGACGTGGGAGCCTGCCAACGATGCCTCCACCGACACACAAGGCTTCGGCGCCCTCGCGGTCAGCCCCGCCGATACCCGGACTGTCCTGGCGGGTTCCTTGTTCGGCATGGGCCTGTTCAAGACATCGGACGGGGGGCAGTCCTGGCGCGCCAGCAACGCCGGGCTCCCAATGCCCTATCCCTCCATAGAAACTCTGGTGTTCGCGCCATCGGATCCACAGGTCGTGCTGGCCGGCGGCCTGACCGGCTTGTTCCGCAGCCGGGACGGAGGCGAGACCTGGTCCCAGTTGACCGCGGGATTGGATCCATTCACAGGGATCAAGGCCGTGGTGATTGACCCGACGAACAGCCAAGTGGTGTATGTGGCGACCAGTCGGTTGGGCGCCTTCTACTCCGACAATGGCGGTGAAATGTTCCAGCCTCTCACCCAAGGCCTGCCATCCGACCTGGGACATCTTCCCACCGTCAGCCTGGCGATCAGTAGTGATGGGCAGGTGTTGTACGCAGGCACTTCCGGAGCAGGCGTGTGGCGGCTCGGCATGCCTGAAGTTTCACAGCTCCTGGAACCCACACCATCAGCCACACCCTCCAAACCAGGATTCATACCGGGCATTTGCGGTAGTGGAATGCTTTTGTCACTCGTCCTGTTTGTTTTCGTGAAGCGGCGCGATCTGGGGAGGAGGCATGGAAGATGAAATATTATCTAGTCCTCGCAGGTATGATCTTGATATTACTGGTCTCAATATCGGCCTGCACACCTCAGCCCGCAGCACCTGCCAGCACCTCCCCTTGGCCGCCGACTGGTCTGCCACTTCCTGTGACCGCGGTTCCTGCCTCCGGTGGTTCCATCACGGGGGTTGTCCTTGATTCACAGGGTGCTCCAGTCCCTCAGGCGACCGTTCGTATTCAAGCGACAACAAACGAAACCAAAACTGATGAGGATGGACGCTTTGTGCTGGTTGGCTTGGAGGAAGGTACCGCTTTAACCGTCAGCGCCTGGAAGCAGGATTATTACTGCGCAAAAGCTGAGACGGTCCTCCCGCCGGCCGGCGATGTCCCCCTCACTCTGCGCCTATACCAGACGAATGACAATCCCGATTACCAATGGATTCCCCCCACCGGAGAAAACTCGTGCTACAGCTGCAAGCCCGGCGTGACACAGGTCTGGCTGGACAACGACGCGCACGGAAAGTCGGCGTCAAATATCCGGTATCTGACCATGTACAACGGCACAGATATCCACGGCAATCAAAGCCCGCTCACACGCTACGGGTACAGCCGGGATTATGGCCGCATCCCGCTTCGCCCGGACCCAAACCAACCCTACTTCGGCCCCGGCTACAAACTGGATTTTTCCGACACCGCCGGGAACTGCGCTGCCTGCCACAATGCGGGGGCTGCCGTGGATTTACCATACGGCATCGATCCCAACCGGGTCAGCGGTGTGGAGAGCTTCGGTATCCACTGCGACTACTGCCACAAAATTGCAGATGTCAGACTCAATCTACAGAACGGCCTGCCCTACCCCAATATGCCCGGCGTTCTCTCACAGGATATCCGCCGTCCCTTCCCTGAGGACGAGGACCGCTATCAGTTATTCTTTGGATCCTTCGACGATGACAACGTCCCGCAGGAAGACACCTTCCTGCCTTTGATCAAGGAAAGCCAGTTCTGTGCGCCCTGTCACTTCGGCGTGTTTTGGGACACAGTGATCTACAACTCCTTCGGCGAATGGCTGGATAGCCCCTACAGCGAACCCCAGACGGGAAAGACCTGTCAGCAATGTCATATGCCCGTTCCAACCATGTTGGATGGCCAGCCCCTGACCAATGTTGCTCCTGACAAGGGGGGTGTGGAACGCGATCCAATGACCATTCCTGCGCACACTTTCCCCGGTGCGGCCAACCTTGAACTGCTGCAGAATTCAGTCACAATGACCGCCTCCGCGCGGCGCATCGAGGACCAGATTCTTGTGGAGGTGGAGATTCTCAACGATAAAACCGGCCATCACATCCCGACCGATTCCCCGCTGAGGCAGATGATCCTGCTCGTGCAGGCGGAAAGCCTGGATGGAAAACCCCTGGAATTGATCCAGGGATCAACTGTGCCGGATTGGGGCGGCTTGGGCGACCCGGCCGAGGGATATTACGCCGGCCTGCCCGGTAAGGGGTATGCCAAGATCCTGATGGAATTATGGACGGAAATCACACCCAGCGGTGCGTACTGGAATCCCACGCGCGTCCTCAGCGACAACCGCATCCCTGCGATGGACAGCGATACGACAACCTATATATTTTCCGCGCCTCCCGATGGCAGGTCCAACATAAGGGTCAGACTGCTATACCGCCGCGCTTTCAAGGAGCTGATGGATCTCAAGGATTGGGATGTGCCGGACATCGTGATGGAGGAAGTGGTGCGGACCCTCCCTTGAAAAATCCTGCCGCCTTCACCTGCATGCGAAGCTTGAGCTTCTTCCCGGATTGTACATGATCGGGGGTGCAAAACGTGGTGGTGTTCAGCATGGGGGAAGATTAAATTGAGATTGAAACCGCGCACGCTTTGCATGTTTTCCAGGCAATTACTGTGTCCACCTGGCCGAGGGTTGCACACACCTCTCGAACAGCCTGTCTATGTGCCAGAGGGGTTTCCCGCGGACTTTAAATCGACCATCCCCTCCGTCAAGAGAACACGACCGTGTTGGTGCCGCTCTTCTCGAGCATCTGGAACAACCGCAGTTGGCGCAGGTCCGAGTTGTCCTCGAACAGCCTCGCCGCGTTGGCCAGGTTTCTTAACGAAGCGCTCTCGGCGCGCGCCCGTTCGAGCGCGGCCAAGCCCTCCTTGCGGGTGTTGACCACCTGCGTGAAGATGTTCTTTAATTCCCCGGGGAACATGATATCCTTGAGCTCCAGCACCTGCAGTTCGATCCCCCGCGCGGCGGGCGAGGCAGTTTTGCATCCGCGTGTGGCGGCGCGCGTCGTCAAGGACTTGCAGGGCAGACGAGAGGATAACCTAAATCCTTTTACCGAATTAAGCGAACGCGAGTTGGAAGTGTTGAAGTTGATCGCGGACGGCATGTCCAACGCGGAGATGGCCGCGAAACTGGTCTTGAGCGAAAAGACAATCAAGGGGCACGTCAGCAACATCTTGAGCAAGCTGCAGCTGGCGGATGAAGAAAAGTACAATCGATATACCTACCTGACACGCTGGATTCAAGTAATGGTCGAGGGGCGTACACTTGTACCGCGCTCCGGAGGCTCGCGAGCACGGAAGACTTCTTCGGATGAAAATGAGGATCGGTGATGGGCTTCGCATATCCAACTCAACTCACAAATAATTTCCTTGAAGCCGGTCAGCAACTAAATATGAATCCCACTTGACAAACAGCAAAGAAATCTGTACACTGATGTTACCGGTAACGTGACCGGTAACAAGGAATAAAT
>Ga0194126_10007133_pt1 | contig 15656 bp, 14 predicted proteins | sample TA2KigC150mmetaG_FD_148641 | JGI IMG/M metagenome (GOLD analysis project Ga0194126, IMG submission 148641) | Freshwater microbial communities from Lake Tanganyika, Tanzania - TA2015035 Kigoma Deep Cast 150m | ecosystem: Environmental > Aquatic > Freshwater > Lake | place: Tanzania: Lake... | reverse complement strand
AGTCCATAGATTTGGATAGGGAAACATCATCAATGCGCAGTGGTATTATTGGAGTACCATTGCTGGCTGCTCGTCCCACCTCTCTTATTACCTGGGGTGAAGTATTGGAGCTTGACGACAGTACCAGGACTAAAACACTGCACCCATCAAGGGCATCAACTATTGACTCCGCCCATTCCATACCAGGTAAGACGTCACGCGGAGCAATCCAGCACTCTATATGTCTTTTTTCAAGCGTAGCGCATACTTCCTCAGCAACAGCTTTATCCTGTGTCGAATAACAAATAAAAACCTGGTGTGTCATAATTGTTTCTCTCTTGTCCGGTATATCTCGAAACGGGCCTTAGCCAATAATTGAGGCAGGTAACGGACCTGCTCCCTGTCCTTGTCTTTTTCCACTTCAGGTAAATCATCCCAGGTAACAATATATGGGGTAGTTTTTTTTCTAAGGTCTTTTGCAAGACCATAAATCCACCCATCGCTCAGCTTTTCTTCAACCCATCTCTTATGTTCCATCTTTGCCAGTAACTCCACCTCTTGTGGTGTGAACTCAAACTTCGGTACATCCCAATCATTAGTTATAGCAATATCGCAGCCAATAGCATCCAGCTTGATCCGAATGTGTTCTGCTACCCGCATGTTTGATATCTTATAGGCTTCTTCTAGTTCTCCCCAGGGAACTGCTGAAGGATTAGTCAGAGGTGTGTGACCTTTCGCCCTCTCTCTTTAAACATAATCCGCATGAATAGCACGTGCCAGGATTTCATAGGTACATCTGGATATCAAGTCTGGTGTACAGGTATGTTCTAAAATTCCAAATATATGTAGATTATTAAATATATCTTGCTTATCTTCACCGCCTTTTAAAAGAATAGCAGGTCCTTTATCCTGGATCATGCTTATTACTATTGGGGTATCAAGAGCCATAAATTGCTGGCGTATAGCCAAACCCGCTCTCAGAGCATCCAGGTCGTTATCCATACAAATATAAACTATCGTCACACCACTTTGTACCTGTTCATTAAAAATAAATTTGGTTTGATTAAACTCAAGGGTTCTTATATCTGCCTCGACAGGCATAAGATCACAGACTTTCTTAAGCTTGGGATATCTTAGGTATAAGGATTCCTTCTTTTTTACAGCTTCTTTATCTATCAAAGAAAATCGTAGGAGTCCGCTATTATTTTTACTTCTATCCAACCACTTTCTGGTCGCATTGACTATCAGATTTTCTCCTATATGCCCCATCCCCACTATAACCAGATGGGGACTGGAATTATGATCATTGGATGTTTTATTAAAGGGGGGATATTCATCCAGCAAGATTCTTGCCCCACTTTCAAAAACATTAAATAACTCCATCCTGAAAGCATCCAGCTTACCCAGTTTTAGTTCCCGCTCTCTGAGCAAATCGCACAGCTGGGAATCAGAGATGTGTATTAGGCACGATAGCGCCCTGCCCTTTCGGCTCAATACAAGTTCACGGGCGCGGACAGCAACTTCAGCATTTGCACCATCATCACCACATACTGATATGAGATACTTAGCTTTATTTACCCTTGCCCTGCGAAGTTGTATGGGTCCGCTGCATTACCTGATAATATGATTGTACCTTGTTCCTTACATTGTTTCAGAAGTCCATTATTTCCGTCCTTCTCTATTACTACCACATGTTCATCTTTTTCCCGGAATCCATTGGATAAGAGTAAGCCTTTTTCACCCAGTCCACAAATCACTACATGATTCTTCATCAGTCGTAAACGAAACATTTGGATTTGTTCTTTAAAAATAATTGCCAGAGCCTGTACGGCAGTATAAGCAGCTACAGCCGGTATTAGGAACCGCGCTATCTGTAATTCCCAGCCTATTGAGCCTGAAACAAAACCTGATTCAAGAGCTAAGAGTTGCAAAGTTCGGTAGAAGATGTCCCAAAAGTAATATATCTCGCCTGTAGCAGAAAAATACTCACTGAATCCTATATATCCTAAAGAAAATGCTACCACCCAGATGGAGCCAATTAGTGGCCATTTGTTATCTACAAAGAATCTTTTCAACTTCTTCCATAAAGATTTCTCAGGGATAGTGCTTTTTTTTGGCAAACTGACATATTTTGCTGCATTCTTAGCTTCTCTTATCATTTTAACTTCCATGCACAGAAAATTTTTGATGATACTTCTTTAGATTTACTTTTGACTTCTTTTTCAAATTAAACTGGTATCAATTTCTTCTATTTAGACTTCTTTTATCAGCATATATCCACTTGTAACAATAGTTCTGGCAAAAAAAATTAAAACTAACAGTATAGATATTTAATTTTATGTTTTTCGTCTTTCACTTTGATTTATTATCTTTTTTCCTATTGAATTAAAAAAACCGGAAAATTTTACCAATTCCGCTATTAGCTCTTCTTACTTCCTATAAGCGTCCAACAAAAATAAGTAAGCTTCATTGCCTCTAAATTTATTCTTATAGTATTTTAATTTATTTTTAATTTTATTTTACCACTTTAAATCTTGAATAGAAATTTAATTTAAGGCTATGTTAGCATCCTCATTTTCGTGATAACAATTAAAATAAAACTTTAATAGACTTGTTTAATTGTGCCTGTTGCCGAGATATAAGCTGATAAAAATACTTGAAAAATACATAAAGACAGGCATGCTTAGTGCTTGAAATGTCTCTTACCTGTAAATAGCATGGGGATTTTATATTTATTACACACCTTTAATATCAAAACGCTCTGGATTGTATTTACAGGATGCCAAGCCTGAAAGATAATTATACAGGTCAAAATCAATCTTATGTCTTCTTGATTACCCAGGTATAAATATAATAACTATGGGGTTCTAAGCCCCTGCTAATGATTACTGGATTAAAAAAGTAGCAGCCTTAAATAAAAAACCGAGTATTTTTAAAAAGAATTTGTCAGGTTCCAAGCTCCCATGAATTAAGATAGTTTCTTTGCTGGGTACTTAACCTATCAATTTTAATGCCCATACTTTCAAGTTTTAAATGCGCTATCTGCCTGTCAATCTCTTCTGGAACCGGATAAACTTTTTTTTCAAGTTTGGAGCTGTTCTGGTAAATATACTTTACTGAAAGAGCCTGATTGGCAAAGCTCATATCCATAACACTTGCCGGATGCCCTTCAGCAGCACCTAAATTTACAAGCCTTCCTTCAGTCAAGACATTTATACGCCTTCCATCTTTTAAAATATACTGCTGAATAAAAGGTCTTGCTTTTTTTACTGCCTTAGAATTTTTCTTTAAATACTGCAGGTCAATTTCCGCATCAAAATGGCCTGAATTTGCAACAATAACATTATCCCTGCACTTAGAGAGAATATTTTCACCAATTACATTAATATTTCCTGACACTGAAAGGAAAATATCACCGACTTTTGCAGCTTCTTTTGAATGCATTACATCATAGCCATCCATTTTTGCTTCAAGAGCTCTCAGAGGGTCAACCTCAACAATTATGACATTTGCGCCCATACCTTTCGCACGCATTGCAACTCCTCTTCCGCACCAGCCATATCCAATAACAACAAATTTCTTCCCTGCAAGCAGTACATTTGTTGCCCGCAGGATTCCATCAATTGTGCTCTGGCCTGTGCCGTACCTGTTATCAAATAAATGCTTGGTTTTTGCCTCATTTACTGCAATTATAGGATACTCCAGGACTCCCTTTCTCTCCATGGTCTTAAGCCTTATAACACCGGTTGTTGTTTCTTCAGTTCCGCCAAGAATTCTGCTTATAAGTTCTCTTCTTTTTGAATGAATCGTTGAAATCAAGTCAGCTCCATCATCCATTGAAACATGCGGAGCTTTATCAAGCACACTATTTATATGCCTGTAATAGGTTTTATTATCCTCACCTTTTATTGCAAACACAGAAACTTCCCAGTCTTTGACAAGAGACGCAGCAACTTCATCCTGCGTGCTGAGCGGATTTGAAGCACACAGAAAAGCTTCAGCTCCTGCAGCTTTTAAAGTTATCATAAGGTTTGCAGTCTCAGAAGTCACATGAAGACATGCTCCAACCACTGCACCCTTTAGTGGTTTGCTTTTAGCAAAATCATCCCTGATACCAGCAAGAACCGGCATATCATTTTCTGCCCATTCTATTTTATTTTTCCCTTCAGCAGCCAGTTTGATATCCTTAACATCAAAATCCATACTTTCCCCTTCCATTTATACAAAGTTACATCTATAAAAAAGCTATTTCCTTTTTTCTTATTCTTATTATAATAATTTGTTTTATGAAATTGTTACAGAAAAAAAGGAATTTAAAAAAAATAAAAATAGATTAAATTAATTAGTTTCTGCTGATTAATTCAATTTTTATTAAATTATTTGCTGAAAACAAGCTCAAAATATTTTCAAATCAGCAATTTATGTTAATTATTCAGCAAGAACTAATTAAAATATTTAAATTCGATAAAGAGCTAAATAAAACAATTTTAAAATAAGTTCCATCAATTATATACAATATATCTTCAAAATTATTTATCAAGCTTTGCAAGTTCTGCCTTCAAAATAGAAATTCTGTCCACAGATGTAGGGTCTACACCCGCCAGAAGTGCAAGATACACACTTGTAATATCACCAAGATACATGGTGGAAAGGGCTTTTGCAAGTTTTGTTTTGCCTTCAACATCTATTTCCACAACATCATTGAAATGGCTTTTTATTAATTGAATTGTTGTTTTAATCCTTACCTTTATTCTTTCCTGTGCTTCACTGTCCTTAAAAACAATTAAAACAAAATTTCCAGTTAAATCCTTTAAATTTTCCCACCCAACAGTCTCATTGTGGTTAAGTTCTGGAAATTCAGCCCAGAAACCTGGATATTTTGAATTTTCATTAAATTCACATTTCCATCTAAATGCTACTGCTGACAGATATCCATTTGTCCCGTAAACTACAGGAATTTTATTAAGAAGCTTTAAAGCTAACTTTTTTGCCTGGTTATTATCCGTGCATATATCTCTCTTATAAAGCTTGGATTTTTCCCTTACTAAATTCAGTGCCTCTTCAATTTCGTCATCATTAATATTTACAATATCAAGTTCTCTTAAAACAAGATACGTTGTAAAGAATAAATAACCCGATGCCCCTCTTGGTTGAAATCCTGAAGGAAGCCTGACAAGGCATTTACCATTTTTAAATGCTATTTCCTCTATTTTTCCACCTGAGGCAACACAAAGAAGCTCACAATTTTTTTGCAGTGCCTGGTCGGCTGCACTTATAGTTTCTTCTGTATTTCCTGAATAACTAACAGCAATTACAAGCCATCCTTTATTAACAAAAGCAGGCAGGTCATAACCTTTAACTATTTCTACAGGAATTTCAACTTGATCAATAATAAGACTTTTAATGATATCAGCTGTAAATCCTGAGCCCCCCATTCCCAGTATTGCAATACCTGCAAAAGTTCTATTTTTCAGTTGAGAAAGAACAGTGCCTTCTGCAATCTTTTTAGCTTCCAAAAGCTGGCTGTGAAAATTCTCCTCAACACCAAGCATATCCTGCTTATCCAGTTCTCTGATTTTTTCCAAATTATCAAGTATGTTCATTAACAAGTCCTTCCTAAGAATAAAGTAAATTATCTATCTTTAAAGTAATTTTCTGGTAATAGTTATTTTAACTTATAGGAATTCTTAATACAATTTTTAATTCTTTTTAATTTTTCTTAATTAGCATTTCATTTTTCGTAATTAAAAATGAGTTATAGTATCCTATCATTTTAATTAGTATGTTATAATAAAAAAAATCGATAAAGTAATAATAAAAAATTTTATAGATGATTTATTTTTTAAAGTAAGTAATAATTACTGAGAAGGCAGATATAATGGAAAAACTTCTGGACAAAAAAGAATTTACAGAAAAAGGAAAAGCAGTTTATAAAAAAATAAAACCCAAACTTAAAAAAGATAAAGGGAAAATTGTTGCAATTGAAATAGAGTCTGGTAATTATTTCATTGGAAATGATGAGCTAGAAGCTGCTGTGAAAGCCAGAAGAAAATTCCCCGATAAAATATTTGTATTTTTCCGTATCGGTTACCCTGTTGTTCATAAATTTAGAAAGATTTGTTTATGATAGAAGGCATTGTTAACAATTTTGATGAACCAATTATAAAGTTAGATCTTATGCTTTCAAGTGATATTTTAAAAAAAATTAGTGCAGTAGTTGATACAGGTTTTAATGGTTATATAAGTATCCCTGCAAATCTTATTGGGGAATCTGATTGGGATTTTATTGGTACAGAAGAATATGAATTAGCCAATGGAGAGATAGTGGAAGAAAAAGTTTACATTGGAAAGATTATTTTTGATGGAGATGAACTTCAGGTTTTTAGTTTAACCAATCGTTCTACAGATGTTCTCATTGGAACAAAAGTTCTAAAAAATAAGATATTAAAGGTTGATTTTAAAAATTCAAGGGTAATAATTGAATCATAATCCGCTACTCTCGAGTATCTTTCTGCCGAGCAAATGTAAATGATTTAGTTTCTCCTCACTACTGCTTTCAGCATATATTCTTACAACTGCTTCTGTGCCGGAAGGTCTGAGCATTATCCAGCTTCCATCCTTTAAAAAATATTTAAAACCATCAATTGTTATTGGAGAACCAGCACCTTCTGCACTTAAGATATCGGGCACTTTACTGGAAAGAAGCTTTTTTATTTTTTCCTTTTTAGCATTTTCAACTTCATAATCCTGACGTCTGTAAACAAAAAAACCGAAATTATCATAAATTCCTTTTAATATCTCACCGGCGCTCTTTTTTTCACTGCATAACACTTCCAGTAAAACTAACCCCATAAAAATACCATCTCTTTCAGGTATATATCCATTAATCCATAATCCTCCACTTTCCTCACCACCCATTATTACTCCACCTGACAAAATTTCTTCACTTATATGTTTAAATCCTACTGGTTTTACAACAAGTTCAAGACCGTATTTCAAACAAATCCTGTCTATGATTGATGAAGTAGTAACAGTTTTTATAACTTTTCCCTTAAAACCTTTTCTTCTTACAAGGTAATCTAAAACAACAGCAAAAATATGGTGTGAACTTACAAAACCGCCATTTTCGTCAAGGGCACCAATTCTATCCCCATCACCATCAAGACATAATGCAAGCATACATTTGTTATCTTTAAGAAATTTTTCTGCATCTTTTAAATTATCCCCAATTGGCTCGGGATTGATTCCACCGAAATAAGTATTTATAACAGAGTGAATTTCAAATACTTTTGATGAGCTCAGGCCTGATAAAATTTCGCTAAATAATTTCTGCCCTGCGCCATACATGGGGTCAACAAGCACAGCAAAATTAAAATTCTTTTTAATGGTTTCACAGTCAACCATTCTTAAAATAAAGTTTTTATAAGCAGACAAAAAATCAATTTTTAAGGTTTTCAAGTATTTGGAATCATACTTAAAATTATTCAAATTTTTTACAAAAGCACTGTCTTTATAAAGGCTGCTCACCCTGCTTTCAATTGGACTTATTATATCTGCTGCTGCAGAGCCGCCATAAGCTGCTTTAATTTTATATCCATTATAATAATAAGGATTATGGCTCGCAGTTATCATGATACCGAGGTCTGCTGCCTGGCTAACAACAGCATTTGAAAGTACCGGTGTGGTTATAAATCTATCTGAAAGAGATGCAACAATACCACTTTTACAAAAAATTTCTGCTGCAGACTCAGCAAATTTATCTGATAAAAATCTGGTATCATACCCGATAACAACTTTTGGCTTATCACCACCACTTTTTTTAACTTTTACCGACCGCAGCTTTTCAAGGTTAGCTTTTTCGTTTAAATGGACACTTATACCGGCAGATATAACTCTGACCTTCTCGTCAATAAAATCAAATCCAGTAATTCCACGCCAGCCATCAGTTCCAAACTTTATCTCATTCTCCATTTAAACTCTTTCTACAGGGTTATTATTAAAGATTGTTTTTCTTTTTTAACTCATTATAATCGTGCTCAACCATTATTTTTACAAGCTCCTCAAAACTTACACCCGGTTTCCAGCCTAAAATATTTTTTGCCTTTTTTGAATCACCAATTAAAATATCTACCTCAGCCGGCCTTAAAAGTTTTTCATCAATTTTTACATATTTTTCCCATTCAAGGTCAAGACATTTGAAAGAAGCATCAACCCACTCTCTTACGCTATGGTTTTCTCCTGTTGAAATAACAAAATCTTCAGGTTTATCCTGCTGAAGCATGAGCCACATTGCTTCAACATAATCCTTTGCATAGCCCCAGTCTCTTTTTGCATTGAGGTTCCCAAGATAAAGATAATCTAAAAGTCCTAACTTTATTTTTGCTGCAGCGTTTGTTACTTTTTTTGTAACAAACTCAAGACCTCTCCTTGGAGATTCATGATTAAAAAGAATTCCGCTAACTGCAAAAATATCATAGCTTTCTCTGTAGTTAACTGTTATGTAGTGCCCGTAAACTTTTGCAACACCATATGGACTTCTTGGATGAAATGGGGTGTTTTCATTCTGCGGTACTTCTTTTACCTTGCCAAACATTTCAGAACTTGAAGCCTGATAAAACCTGATATCGTCCTTCAGAAGCCTCACTGCTTCGAGCATCCTTGTAACACCAATACCCGTAAATTCTCCAGTCAGCACCGGCTGGCTCCAGGATGCCGGTACAAAAGACATAGCAGCAAGATTATAAACTTCATCTGGTTTTACCTGTTTTAATGCATTTATGATAGAAAGCTGGTCTAAAAGATCTGCCTGAACAAACTTTATCCTATCCTTTATATGTTCAATCCTGTCAAGTTTTTCAACTGAAGAGCGCCTTACCATACCATATACTTCATATCCCTTTTCAAGTAAAAGATCGGCAAGATAAGAACCATCCTGTCCCGTAATTCCTGTAATTAAAACTCTTTTCAACACTAACCCCCTCTAAAAATTTAAAATTTCCTTATTTAAAAACTTATCTGTTCCTTGAAAATTTTTGAATTAATATTAATCCTTATGCCATTTCTTAAAATATTATTATCTTCTATAACCGAGTTATCCCCAACAATTGAATTTCCTTCAATCTTTACATTGTTACCAACCTTTACGTTTCTTGCTATTATTGAGTTTCTTATAATACAATTTTTACCGATGCTGCAGCCATCAAATAAAATACTTTCAGATATGCTTGAATCAGGGCTTATAATACAATCACTGCCAATTACTGTAAGTGGAAGTATCTTTGTGTTCTGTTCAATAACAGTATTTTCACCTATTACAATAGGGCCGGTTGTTAAATTCTCTTTTTTATATTTTGCTCCATTACCAATATAAATATTCGGGTATACTTTTTTATAAGGATATTTGAAATCTACCTTCTTATCAAGTATGTCAACATGTGCTGTCATATATTTTTCAGGAGTTCCTAAATCCAGCCAGTAATCATCAGAAATAAAACCATAGATTTTATATCCTAATCTTAAAGCCTTTGGAAAAAGCTCTCTTTCAAAAGAATAATTTTCCCCTGGCGGAACATGACCCAGTATATGGGATTCAATTATATAAGTTCCAGCGTTAATCAAATTAGTATTTATCTCTTCAAGGCTTGGTTTTTCAAGGAATTCTTTTACCTGTCCGTTTTTATCTACCGGAACAAGTCCGTAAGCAGTCGGGTCCTCTACCGGGACAAGCGAAATTGTTATATCAGCTTTTTTTGATTTATGAAAGATAATCATATTTTTTAAATTAATTGAGGTTAGAATATCACCATTAAATACCATAAAAGTTTCATTACCAAGGTACTTGTCAACATTTTTCACAGCACCGCAGGTACCCAGCGGTATTTCCTCTTCAATGCATTTAAGATTTACTCCAAATTTAGACCCATCTCCAAAGTATTCATAAAAAATTTCAGGGAGGTACTGGACTAAAAGTATAATATCAGTAATACCAAAGGATTTTAGTCTTAATATAAAATGCTCCATAAAGGGCCTGTTAACCAGAGGAAGCATCGGTTTTGGACTTAAATAAGTCAATGGACGCATTCGTGTTCCTTTACCACCTGCAAGAATAACCCCTTTCAATTTACCTTACTCCTTTCTCTCCACCAGTTAAGAGTATCTTTTAAAGATCCTTTTATATCATATTCGGGTTTCCACCCTGTATGCAATTTTAATTTACTGTTATCCCCATATATTGAAATCACATCTATGGGCCGCATTTTACTTTTATCAACTTTTATTTCTATGTTCTTTACACTGCTGTATGAAAGTAATACATCAAGTATATCCGATATTTTTCTTTTTATCCCCGAACATACATTATAGGCTTCTCCTGCCCTGCCTTTCTCAAGTATAGCACAATATGCCTCCACTACATCCCTTACATCAAGAAAATCCCTATAAACTTCTATATTGCCAACAAGCATTACAGGCCTAATTTTGCCATTTTCAATTTCTACAATTTGCTTTGCGAAATCAGATGCTACAAATCTGTCGGATTGGCCAGGTCCTATATGATTAAAAGATCTTGAAATATAAACAGGAAGCCTGTTAACTCTGTAATATGTTGCAGCAAAGAAATCAATAGCAGCCTTACTTATTGCATAAGGATTGGCAGGCTCTATCTTAAAATTCTCTTTTATTGCTTCATTTTTGAAGTTATTGAAACCAGCATATTCTTCAGCAGTACATGCAACAAGAATCTTGCATAACTGGCAGTATTTCATTACAGCGTTAAAGATATTTAACCCTCCAAAAACATTTGTTTCCATAGTTTCTACAGGATTATTCCATGAATAGCTTACCGAGCTTTGAGCAGCAAGGTGATAAATCTTCTCGGGTTTGAACTTTTCAACTACCTTATAAACTTTTTCCCGAACTACAAGATTAACTTCCTGCAAATCAATTTCTGAAAAAATATTTGTTAAATCCTTTACTGCAGTATTATCAATTTTTAAATCTACCCCCAGTATTTTGTCATCTCTTTTTAAAATACCACCCTTTTTTGAATCCTTTTTGTAAATTTTATTTCCATCTGCAATTCTTGAAAGAAGATGCCTCCCAACAAAACCAGCAATTCCGGTTATTAGTATTTTCAATGAAGTTCTCCTAAGAAATTTTAACTGCCTATTATTTTAAAAGATTTTTTATAAAAGTTAAAAAAATTCTTAAGCCCAGTACAGGTAATATTAAAGGCAACAGCACAATCTTCCAGCTTTTCCTGTAATTTTTCCAGAAAAAGTACAGCACACTTTTCTGCATCCTTACACTCGCTGAAACAACATCACCCTTTATGCTTCCGCCGACATGATGCAGTATCTCAGCATAAGGATAATAAAACACTTTCCAGCCCTTCTTCCACATCTGATAGCAGATGTCTATGTCTTCTACATACATGAAATAATTTTCATCCATATATCCAGTATCGGTAAGTGCTTTTCTCCTTATGAGCATACATGAACCCGAAACCCAGTCTACTTCAAAAGGCTCATCTCTTTTTATATCAATAAGCTTATACCTCCTTGAAAAAGGATTATCAGGTGCAATATTTGTAAGAAGTGTATGCATTCCTGCATCAAATATAGAAGGGAATCTGCGGCAGGAAAATTGTATCGAGCCATCACTGTTTATGATTTTGGGTCCGGCTATTCCAGCTTTTTCATATCTGCTCATAAATGAAACCATACTATCAAGGGAAGTGCCATAAACCTGGCAGTCACTGTTTATTAAAAGTATATATTCGGATTGGCTTGATTTTATTGCTAAGTTATTAGCAGCAGCAAAACCGACGTTTTTATTATTCTCAATGAGACGTACTTTGGGGAAATTTTTTTTTACCATTTCAGCAGAACCATCTCTTGAAGCATTATCAACTACCAGTATCTCAAAACTGTTCTTTAAAGGATTTTCAAAAAGAGACGTAAGGCAGTCTTTTAATAAATCTGCACTGTTAAAGCTTACCACTATAATACTTATTTTATAAAAACTACTTAAACTCATTTAACAAATACTGTAAAATAACTCCAGAAAAAAGTAAACTTAAAAATATATATGCTCAACATTTCCTTTTTCGTAATAAGAGCAAAAATTAGTTTACAGGGAACAGCGGGTGGATGTTGAGAAAACCTTTTGAAGTCTGAAGCGGGCATGGTTCCTCCTCTAGGAGGAGAGCGAAGACTGAAACAGAGCAAGATTTTACTCGCTGGGGAAAAGCTTGCGTGTTTTCGAAACAAACACCCGCTGTTCCAATAATTTGTTTTAGAACACGAAATTAAAAATACTTTAATATATATGAAGCTAAATTAATAATGAAAAACAATTTCACAAAAATAAAAAATATCAGGGTTCTTGATTTTGGAAGTACAGATTATCTTGATTCCCAGGCAATATATCATGCAGTTGCGCATTCATTTGAAGAAAGCAGCCCAGAGACTCTTCTTCTTTTAAGTCCGCTTCAAACTTATGTATGTATTGGCTATTTTCAGGAACTTGAGAAAGAAGTTGATATTGAGTTCTGTAAAAAAAATGGTATCCCGATTTTAAGAAGAGAGGTTGGCGGGGGGGCGGTACTTCTTGATAATGACCAGCTGTTTTTTCAATTTATATTTAATAAAAATAAAATTACAAAAGATGTCTATAAAATATATCAGCAGTTTCTAACTCCCCCTGTTAACACATATCGGCGCCTGGGCCTTGATGTTTACCACAGGCCTATAAATGATCTTCAATTAGAGGGAAGGAAAATAGGGGGAACAGGCGCGGTAGAAATAGGTCTTTCAACTGTTATTGTTGGAAGCTTCATGTTCGATTTTAATTATGAGCTTATGGCTAAAATTTTAAAAGTTTCTTCAGAAAAATTCAGGGATAAAATTTATCAGAATATAAGGGATTATGTAACCAACATAAAAAAAGAATTTTTAAAATTAAAAAAAGTTCCACCATCCAGGGATAGGGTAAAAGAAATTTTTTTAGAAGAAGTTAATAATTATTTTAATGCGGAACTTGAGTTTAAAGAGAAGCTTCAAGCACATGAAATTAATAAATTAATTGGAATAAGAAAAAAACTAACAGATAAAAAATGGTTATTAAAAAAAGGAAAGTTTTTAGATAGAAAGATAAAAATAACCTCAGATGTCAGCATATGCGAGGGCAGTTATAAAAGTAAAGGTGGACTGGTAAGAATTGCTCTGTCAAAGCAAAATGACAGGATTCTGGATATTGATATATCAGGCGATTTTACAATGATACCCTCTGATTCTTTAGACTTAATCCAGAAAGAAATTAAAAGCTTAAAACTGGATTATCATCTAATTCAGTCACAAATAGAAAAGGTCTACAAAAGACATAACATACAATCTCCCGGTCTTTTACCTTCAGATTTTGCTACGGCTTTAAAAAATATCATGGAAAAATTTTAAATAAAAACAAAAAAATCAACAGCTCTAATCAATAAGAGCTGCCGATTTTTTTTATGCCTGATTATTAATTAAATTTAAAAATCAATGTTTTTCTTACAGCAATAGAGCTTAAAGCTTTTTCCCTCGCTCTGCAGCTTCAATCATCTTTTTAGCAATCCTTAACTCTGTCTTTCTCCTGATTTCCTCAGTGTAAACCCTCAGCTCTCCTACAAGCCTGTTATACCTCGTAATATATATTGTATCTCCCAGATTCTTTGTGAGATATTCTGTAAGGTTTACTCTTAAGTCATTAGTATCAATTCTTTTAATGTCATCTTCCATTTATTTCACCTCACATCCATAATATTTCTTACATAAGTAATAATAAAAATTATTTCCTTATTCTTTCACTTTTTTTAATTTTATTATTATTCTATCATATAAAATTATAAAAATCTATTACAAAAATATTAAAATTAAATTTTGAGTTAAACCATTAAAAAAAAATTATACTTTTTTAATTCTTTTTTAATGCATAAATAAGGATTAAATTTTTTTTTAAAAAAAACTTAAAGATTATTTACATTTAATATTTCGACAAAAAAATAAAAAATCTTTAATATTTTTTCCAAAAGGCAAGTCCGTAAAAATAGCCTGATAATTTAGCAGCATCTATATAGAGCAGGAGCAATGGAATTGAAAAAATGGAGAGAACTTTATAAACATTCAGATTTTTTTTGTTTTTAACAAATTCACCCATCTGTTGATTATTTAGAATATAATTTATTCTTGAGTACGGTCTGTAAGAATAAAATATAAATAGCGGGACAAGTAGCAGTAAATACCAGGGGCTTAATACTGCCGAAGCAGATACGATAATTAAAAATACAAAAAATGAAAAAAACCTTATAATGTGCCTGTATGAATACATCCTTCCAATTGCATCCCCCTTGGAATATCTGAAAAATTGTTTAAATACTGAATTAAGGTTATCCCTTAAATTCCAGTAAATGTGGGCATCCGGGTTAAATTCTATTTTATACCCTGCGTTTTTCAAATTAAAATTAAACTTCATATCCTCACCATAGTCCATATATTCCGGATATTCTCCGACTGCTTCCCATACTTTCCTTTTAAAACTGATATTGCGGGATGAGGGCATAAATTTTCTTTTATCTATCTCGCTCTTCTTGGGCAATATGCACATTGAAAGAACTGCATGAAGAAATTTTTTTATATAAGGCAGGTTATAACCACCCGTAACATCCAGATCATATTCATCTGTTTTTTTTATAAAATCGAAAAAATAATATTTTGTTATCTCGTAAAGCCAGTTGGGTTTTAACCTGCAGCCTCCGTCGCTGACACAGATAAATTTAGCAGTGGAATTTTTTATTGCAATATTTCTACCCTGTGATATTTTCGTAAAGGGAGCATAAAAAATCTTTACATCGGTTCCGCAGGCAAGAAAAGTTTCAAAGACTAATTTTTCTGGAATATATGATGCCGTATGTGATTTATCTGAGTTATATATCCCATGAAATGGAACTTCCTTCTCATAGTAAACTATACCATTTATTGATATTTTCTTTTTTAATGAACTGCTGCCTGATATTTTACTGAAATATTCAATAATTAAATTCAATGTATTATCATCTGAACCACCATCCACAATAACGATTTCTTCCGGCATTAATGTCTGACTGACCAGACTTTCTAAAAATAGTAAGACAGATTTCTCCTCATTAAATACAGTGGTTATGAAGCTTACATCTTTTAATATTTTTGCTTTCTCCATAATTTTAAAGTATTTAGATATACACGAAACCTGATTTTAAATTCAGGATTTTTCAACTTTATAAGTGAAGCTACTCCAAAAACAGCAATCCTGTTTAATATTCCTGCAAAATAAAGAATATTTAAGATAAATGCATGGGAATTTGAATAATTTTTTTTAAAATAAAGCTTTCTGCTCTTCCATATCTGATATTCCCTGAGTGCAGGATTTTGTGAAGCTATCCCTGCATCTGTATGAAGCATGCTGTAATCGCTGTAGTAATAGTTAATAAATCCATTCTTTGCAAGCCTTAAACACAGGTCTGTGTCCTCACTGTAAATGAAATAATCCTCATCAAAACAGCCAGCCTGAAAAAACGTATTCCTCAAAATCAGCATAAAAGCACCTGTCAGCCAGTCCACTTTTTTACTATCATCATGATCCCAGTAAGTCATGAAATAGGAACC
>Ga0194126_10007132_pt1 | contig 15656 bp, 11 predicted proteins | sample TA2KigC150mmetaG_FD_148641 | JGI IMG/M metagenome (GOLD analysis project Ga0194126, IMG submission 148641) | Freshwater microbial communities from Lake Tanganyika, Tanzania - TA2015035 Kigoma Deep Cast 150m | ecosystem: Environmental > Aquatic > Freshwater > Lake | place: Tanzania: Lake... | reverse complement strand
GCATGAGTCAGTGACTCCTTTCATCCGAAGACCAGATTGTCAGGGGAAACCGCACTAACTATTAGACGTTGTCAGACACCGAAGGATGCGTCAAAAGGCACGAATCAGCTGGTTTTTAGACAAGCTCAGTGTCCCTGTTTATTTCTCTATCTTCTTGACATCATCCGCCGTCCTGCTATGCTGAGCCGATGAGCACAGTGAACTCAACAGTCCGGACTCCCGCCGAAGTTCGGACGATTCTGGCCGAGTTCAGGTTGGGACTTGAGTCTCTCTATGGAGACCGGCTCGGCGGCCTCTACCTGTTCGGCTCGTACGCTCGTGGCGAGGCCGAACCGGGGTCCGACCTCGACGTGCTCATAGTGCTGGACGACGTGACCGACTACCCCGGCGAAGTGGACCACACCGGGTCGCTTGCTTCCGAGCTCTCGCTGCGGCACGGACTGAGCCTGAGCCGGGTCTTCCTGAGCCGGCGCGCGTGGACCCAGGGTACCGACTTCTTCGTCAAGAACGTCCGTAAGGAAGGAATCGCGGCGTGAAACCGGAGACGAGGAAGCTGCTTGTGAAGGCAGGACGCGCCCTGCGGGCGGCCGGGTTGTTGCTGCGCGACGGCGCGCCGGACTTTGCCGCCGGCCGCGCCTACTATGCCATGTTCTACGCCGCCGAGGCGGCTCTGGCCGAGAGGGACCAGCAGTTTCGCAAGCACTCGGGCGTTCACGCGGCCTTCGGTGAGTATCTGGCGAAACCTGGTTTGCTCGACCCGAAGCTCCACCGTTGGCTGCTGAACGCATTCGACAAGCGGATTCTCGGCGACTACAGCTACGAGATGGACGTCGACGAGGCCGCGGCCGGAGACATGATAGACCAGGCCCGCGAGTTCGTATCGGCAGTCGAGACTTTCCTCGGGTCTGACTGACCCTGCCCGCCTGCCCGCCGCACCTCGCGCTCCTCGTGCGCTTCTCGCCTCGCCATTCACGCTTCTCGCTCCTCTTGACTGGCCGGCGTGCGGGTGTATCTTCTCGCTATGTCTGGACGACGCGGTTCGCCCGCGTCGGACTCGAGCGCCGGCCTCGACCGTCCTGAGGCGCCGGTAGAGACTGGCCCGGTCCGAACCAGCCCATCCCTACGTCGTGGGCCCGGCAAGGGCCACGTCGTTCTGCTGGTAGCCATACTGGCCGTGACCACGGCCGCGTCCACGCTCTTGGCAATTGTCATCCTGTACAGCGCCTCGCTGAACCAGACTCGCAGTCGGCTGCGGGAGTACGTTCAGAGTCAGGCTCGCCTCATCGAACAGATTGCGGCCCACGAGGAAGGAGGCGGCGACCTCCTGCCCGCATCGACCGGACGCGGCGCGTCAAGGCAGGCGGTCCTGAAACAACTCGCCGGAGCGCACGCCTTGTACGGGCGCGCGAGCCGAACCGGCGAGTTCAAGATTGCCGAACGCATCGGCGACAGCGTCCACTACCTGCTCAGTCACCGGGGTCCTGGCGCGGGCCTGCCGAAGGCGAGAGCCTGGGACCGAGCAATCAGCACACCGATGCAGCACGCTCTTTCCGGTTTGTCGGGGACGATGGTTGGCCTTGACTATCGCGGAGCCAGGGTAGTGGCCGCGTACGAGCCCGTGCAGGTGTACGGCTGGGGCGCGGTGGCGAAGATAGACCTGGACGAGGTCCGCGCCCCGTTCGTGCAGGCCGGCCTCCTCGCCGGCCTGGTTGCTCTGGTCCTTCTCCTCTTCGGCAGTTTCCTCTTCTTCCGCGCCACCGACCCGGTGTTGCGCCGCCTGGCTGACAGCGAAAACCGGTATCGCTTCCTCTTCAACGAGGCGCCGGCCGCAATTGCCACCGCCACGTATGAAGGCGAGATAGTGGATGCGAACCGACTCCTCGGCACGCTGCTCGGTTACTCCAGCGATGAACTGAGTAGGCTCAACGTCGCCACACTGTACGCCGACCCGGGAGGACGGGAAGCCGTGCTTGCCGCGCTGCGCCGGGACGGCAAAGTAGTGGACCGCGAAGTGCCGCTCAAGCACAAAGGCGGCTCGATCATCACGTGCCTGATGAACGCGTGGCCGGCCGAACGCGAGGGCAGGCAGGTTGTGTTAACCACTTTGCTCGACATCACCAAACGCAGGCGGGCCGAGGAGCTGCGGCATGAGAGTGAGAGCCGATTCCACGAGCTGTTTGATAGCATCGGCACGTGTGTGGCGATCTACGAGGGACGCGAAGATGGGCAGACTTTCGTCATCAAGGATTTCAACCCTGCAGCCGAGCAGACCGAGAAGGTGAAGCGCAAGGACATTATCGGCCGCAGCGTGGCCGAGGTCTTCCCCGGCGTAAAGGAGCTCGGCTTGTTCGACGTGTTCCAGCGCGTGTGGAAGACCGGGAAGCCCGAGCACCACCCGATCTCGCTCTACAGGGACGACCGCATTGCCGGCTGGCGTGAGAACTACGTGTACAAGCTGCCGACCGGCGAAATCGTAGCCGTCTACGAGGACGTCACCGAACGCAAGCGGGCCGAGGAGCGAATGCGCTTCTTCTCCACGGTGTTCGAGCATACCAGCGAGGGCGTGTATCTCATCCGGGCGGCCGACGGCACGATCGTGCAAACCAATGCCAGGTTCGACGCGATGTTCGGGTACGTGCCGGGCGAACTGGTCGGTAGGAACGTGTCGGTGGTGAACGCTCCCGACAGCGAGTCGCCCGGCGAAACCGCCGCGAAAATCATCGCCGAGCTGAATCGATCCGGAACGTGGCGAGGAGAAGTCAGGAACGTCAAGAAGGATGGGACACCCTTCTGGTGCGAGGCGGTAGTTTCGACCTACAAGCACCCCGATTTCGGCGAGGTGTGGCTCTCGGTGCACCGCGACATCAGCGAACGCAAAGAGGCCGAGGCTGAGGAGGAGCGGTTGAACCGGGAACTCGCCGCCAAGGCAGCGGAACTTGAGCAGTTGATCTACGCCGCATCCCACGACCTGCGGGCGCCGCTTGTGACGGTGAGAGGTTTTGCCGGGGAGTTGCGCAAATCGCTTGAGGACCTGGCTGCCGAGCTGAAACTGACGGAATCTGCTCCGAAGGAACGTGAGCGGCTGGCGGCGGTGATTGAGCAGGACATTCCGCAGGAGCTCAAGTACATCGAGGCCGGGGCGGCGAGAATGGACGCGCTCCTGGCCGGGCTGCTCAAGCTCTCCCGATTGGGTCGAACCACCGTCAAGATCGAGGTGGTGGATATGGGCGCCATTGTCGACAGCGTCCTGCGCAGCTTCGAATTTGCCGTCCGGGAGGCCGGCGCCATCATAGACGTGTCCGACCTGCCGCGCTGCATGGGCGACCCCACGCTGGTCAGCCAGGTAGTCGCGAACCTGGTAGACAACGCCATCAAGTACCGCAGCCCGGACCGGCCGCTGGTCCTTACCGTATCGGGAAAGCTGGACGGCAAACGGGCGGTCTACTGCGTCGAGGACAACGGCCTCGGCGTCGACGGCGATTGCGTGCGGCACGTCTTCGAGCCGTTTTACCAGGTGGAGCCGAAGCAGGGCACGGGTGAGGGACTGGGCCTTACCATCGTCGGAAAGAACCTGGCCAGGATGCGTGGGAGAGCCTGGGTGGAGTCCGAGCCGGGTAGGGGGAGCAGGTTCTACATAGAACTGCCGGCGGCGGGCAAGCGATGAGTTGCGAGTTGCGAGTTACGAGTCACTGGTTGCGAGTCACGAGTCCCGGGATGAACTCGAAACCCGTCACTCGCAACGCGAAACTGGTGTGTTGCGGGTTGCGGGTTACGAGTGCCAGGTTGCGGGACGGACTCGAAACTCGTCACCCGCAACTCGAGACTGACCGAGAATAGGAGCTATGGATGAAGAAAGAAGTAGTCATACTGATTGCCGAAGACGATGAGGCGCATGTACTGCTGATCCAAAGCAACCTGAAGCGGGCCGGAATCAGCAACGAGCAGCTGGTGTTCCCGAACGGCCGGGAAGTGCTGGACTTCCTGCTTCGGCGCGGGACCGGCCGCAGACGCGAGCCGGACACATCGTACCTCCTGCTCCTGGACATCCGCATGCCCAAGGTCGACGGCACGGAAGTCCTGCGGCAGGTGAAGGCCGACCCGGCACTGAAGCGGATGCCGGTCATTGTCGTCACGACCACCGACGACCCGCGGGAAATCGCGCACTGCCACGAGCTGGGCTGCTCCAGCTATGTGACCAAGCCGCTGGGATACGATCAATTCGTCGAGGCCATCCGCCGACTCGGGTTGTTCCTGCTGGTGGTGGAGGTACCGAAGCTCAACCACGAGGAGTAGGTGCGGCTGTCGAGTTACGTGTTGCGAGTTGCGAGTGACAGGTAGTACAGTGGCGACTCCCCTCGACCCCGAGCGACGCCGGTCGACTCCAGTCGCCGGAGTCGAGAGCCCACCTCCCGTATCCCGCAACCCGCAACTCATCCCCCGTAACCCGCAACTCGTCACCCGCCACCCGTCGCCGTGAACCTCCTCGACACAAGAACCATCCTGTTCGGCGACCTGCTCACCACCGCCATAGGCGTCGTTGTCATGCGGTCGCTGTGGACGCGCTACCGCCGTCGCTCCGGAGCCTACGTCTTCTGGCTGGCCGGATACGGACTGCACTTCGCCGGCACCCTGATGGTAGCGCTGCGTTTGGTCATACCGGCCCCGGTTTCCATCCTCTTCGGGGTACCGTTGTTTCTGGCCGGTGCGCTGCTGCTGCTGCTTGGTTCCGAGCAATATGTCGGCAGGAACCCCAGTGCATTGCGTCTCTGGGTGAACTGGGGCTTGCTCGCGCTGCTGTTCCTCGTTCAGGCCTGGTTCACCTTCGTAACGCCCAGCCTTTTCGCGCGCAACACCAATCTCTCGGCAGGCCTTGTCATCTACATGGGCCAGGCGGCCTGGCTCTTCCTGCTCCGGGCGCCCGCGGATTATCGCTCCTCGACTCGCCTGACGGGTATGCTGTTCCTCGCGTTGGTTGTGGTGAGCGTGCTGCGGGTGGTTGCCGAGCTGTACGTCCCGCCCGGGCAGGACTTCTTCCGGTCCGGTTTGTACGACAACCTTGCGCTCGTAGCCTATCAGATGCTCTTCGTGGCGCTGGCCTTCGGCCTGCTGCTGATGGTGAACCAACGGTTCGCCGTGGAACGGGAGAGGGACGTCTGGGGGCGCAGGCTGGCGGAGAGGGAACTGCGAGAGAACGAAGCGCGCTATCGGGCGCTGGTGGAATCCTCGAGCGACCACATCTACATCCTCGACCGCGAGGGCCGTTACCTGGTCAGCAACGGGCACGTGTCGCTCCCGCCCGGGATGAAGGCCGTCGTGATGCTCCGCATCGAGGATCTGCATGAGCCGGTGACGGCAGAAACGTACGCGCGGAACCTGGAGCAGGTGTTTGCCACCGGACGGAGCGTCACCTTCGAGCATCCCATGGCGGCAGGCGATGGAGTGCAGTGGCGTCTGGACACGCTCTATCCTCTGTGGCGCAACGGCAAGGTCTGGGCGGCCGGCGGCATCTGTCGCGATATCACCGAGCGCAAGCTGGCCGAACAGGCGCTGCGCGATGCTGCAGCCCATTGGCAGACTACGTTTGAGGGCATCGGCGACGCGGTTTGCCTGCTGGATACCGAGAACCGAATCGAGCGCTGCAACGGTGCGACGTCAACGCTGCTGGGCAAGTCCGCGGAGGAACTGCGCGGGGAGTCATGCTGCAAGGCCGTCCACGGACGGTCCGCGCCGATTGATGGGTGTCCGGTGCTGCGCGCACGGGAGTCCGGCCGTCGTGAGACAGCGGAAATGACGCTGGGTGACCGGTACCTGCAGGTCACCGCCGACCCGCTCCTTGACCGGGAGGGTCGGTTTGCCGGCGCCATCCACATCGTTGCCGATATCACCGAGCGCAAGCGGGCCGAGATGGCGTTGCAGGCTGAACACGACCGGGCACAGACCTACCTCGACATCGTCGGCTCGATTGTCGTGGCGCTGGACCGGACCGGGCGGATCACCCTTGTGAATCGGAAGGCTTGTGAAGTCCTTGGCTATCGGGAAGAAGAGATGCTCGGCCGCGACTGGTTCGATACCTGTATTCCGGAGCACGTCCGCAACGAGGTGAAAGAAGTGTTCGACCAACTCATGGCCGGAACCGTTGTGCCGTTCGAGCGCTACACGAATGAGGTACTCACCAAGTCCGGTCAGGAGCGCCTCGTCGACTGGCACAACGTGGTGCTCCGCGGCAAGGACGGGCTGCCTGAGGGCACGCTCAGTGCCGGCATGGACTCCACCGAGCGCAAGCAGGCCGAGCGGGCGCTGAAGGAGAGCGAGGAGTTCCTTGTCGATTCTCAGAGGCTGGCCGACATGTGCAGTTGGAAACTGGAGTTCGCCGGCAACAAAGCGTATTGGTCTGACAATTGCTTCGCTCTCTACGGACTCAAGCCGGGCGAGATTGTGCCGAGTTTCGAGGCTTTCCAGTCCCTGGTTCATCCTGACGACCTGCAGGTTCTGGAGAATGAGTATGCAGAGGTTGTCAAGAGCAGAAGTACCCGGACGTCCGAGACGCGCATCGTACTCGCGGACGGAACCGTGAAGTGGATTCACCATAGCGTGGCGCCGATTGTCGAGAACGACCAGGTGGTCGGTTTGAAAGGGATTCAGATTGACACGACCGAGCGCAAGAAGGTCGAGGCTGCACTCTACCGGTCCGGTCGCGAGCTCGAAGCCCACCGCGACGACCTGGAGCGGCTGGTCGCACAGCGGACGCAGGAGCTGAGGGCTGCGCACGCGTCATTGGTAAGACAGGAGAAGCTGGCCACCCTGGGCCGGGTGGCGGGGAGCGTCGCCCACGAGTTGCGCAACCCGCTCGGCGTCATCCGCAACGCGTCGTTCCTCCTGCAGCAGACCGTGGCCGGCAAGCTGGAAGGCAAACCTCTGGAGTACCTGCGGGCCATCGACGAGCACATCGCACGCGCGAACCAGGCCATAACCATGATTCTCGACTTCACCTGGCAGCAGCGGGCCGAGCCGGGGTTGTGCTCGCTGCCGTCGGTTCTCGACCGGGCATTGAGCGAGGCCGCGCCACCGTCGGCGGTGAAGGTCAGCCTCGAACTGCCGAACTCCCTGCCACGGTTCGTGGCCGACGAACGGCAGATGACAGCCGTGTTCCGTAACCTCCTGACCAATGCGGTCCAGGCGATGTCGTGCAGCGGCACCATCCGGATCGGAGCCAGGGCCGCGGGCGCAGACGTCGTTGTCACGGTCAGCGATACCGGCTGCGGCATCCCGCCCCAGAACCTGGGTCGGCTGTTCGAGCCGCTGTTCACGACCAAGGCCGTGGGCGTGGGTCTGGGACTCGCCATCTGCCGGGCATTCGTGGAAATCAACCAGGGCTCGATCTCGGTCGCGTCCGAGGTCGGCAAAGGCACGACCTTCACCGTCACGCTGCCGGCGGCTGGCGAGCAGGCTACGAGCGACGCGTGACGATGCCCATCCGCCATTATTAGGGACACTTCCCTATTTTCCGTCGTCCTTGCGGGGTCTGCCCCGCTTCTGGACGCCCAGCACGCGGTCGAGACTCGATTCCAGCGATGAGAGGAAGGCATTACCTCCGAGGGGCCGGCCGGTCATGGTCGTGCGCCGGATCTCTTCGGTAGTCTCTTCCGGCTCGTCTCGCAGGTAGCTGCGGTACTTCCGTTGCTGCAGTTCCTCTGATAGCCAGTCAGGCTCGTTCAGCAGCGGGTCGGCTTCACCGGTGACGTGGTGTCGGGCGCTCGACCACCGGTACTCCCAGGCCAGTCGCTCGGTCTGCGTGCGGACCGGGTTCCGGTCGATGTATCTCAGGACGGCCCAGAGGTACTCGTCTTTGCTTACCGGGCAGGAGTAGAACCGGTTCTGCCAGAGCCTGCCGCTCCGGTGCTGCTTCCGGTTGACATGCTGCGTGTAAACCAGGTTTGTGCCGGCAAAGCAGCGGGCTAGCGACTCAGGCTCGTGCGGTACCGCCAAAGCATGCACATGGTTCTCCATCAGGCAGTAGCCCCAGATGTCCACCCCGTACTTTCTCCTGTACTGGGCCAGCGTCCAGAGGTAGAACCGTCGGTCGTCATCATCAAAGAACACCTGGCTGCGGTTGTTCCCCCGCTGTGTGACATGGTGCGGCAATCCGACCGCCACAACTCGAGCTATCCTGGACATGCCACGAGCATACCTCCCAGCCGTTGGGTGTCAAGAAAATAGGGAAGTGTCCCTGTTTTGAGCGGCTTGGGAGTCCGGTGCCTGGAGCCTAGAGTTTCTCGCCCGGGGGAAGCGCGGCCAGCTTCTTGACGAGAGCGAGGAGTTCTATCGGGTCTGTCGGCTTGTGGATGGTAGCGTCGATACCGAGCGCCTGTGCCTCGGCCAGCAGGTCGCTGTTGTAGAAAGCCGTGCACACGACGATGCGCGTGCCGGGCGCGGAAGCCTTGAGTCTCACGATTACCTCGACGCCGCTCAGCCCGGGCAGGACCATGTCCACGACGGCGACATCGTAGCGATGCATGGCCAGCAGGCCGAACGCGGCCGGCGCGTCGAGCGCCTTGTCGGCATGGATGTCCGCGGTCCACATGATGTCGGCCAGAGTGTCAAGCAGCCCCGGGTTGTCTTCTACCAGCAGTACTCTCATGGTTCGTTCGGGCATGATTGCCTCCTGACCCCGCGCCGACCCGGGGAATAGTGTATCGTGCATGGTGTAATGCGGCGTGCAGGTCTACCTCTCTCCGAACCAGCGGCCCGGAGCAGAGGTTCCCGCCGGCCGGGACAGCCGCGTCGCGAGCGGGCTCCGGCTGATTCCTCGGCCGCAAGGTGTGTCGCCGCCGGGCCGGTTCCATCCGGTTCCACCGTTCGCTTCAGGCTCAAGCGAGACACTCTAGCGCCGGTCTTCGCGTTTGTCAAGTCGCACTGCCGGTGACGAGAGCGACCCGGGACTTTGCCTCCGCCGCCCACGCCGGGCGCTGTGCCGCATGCACCCGAGGGAACCCGGGCAGCGACAACCGGCTCAGGCATTCTCCTCTCGGTGACGCAGTATCGGGTTCCGGGACCGGAAAGCACCGATTCCAGGGTCTCCGGACGGCCGGACGGTTCCCGCAGGGACGACTTCGTGCTGCCGGTGGACGAGCACACCCGGAGCGACGACCGCTGGGTCGATCCTCGTGCCTCCCCTCCTGGAGGATGACCGCCGGCATCTGCCGCGGCCCCCGTCTGTTTTCGCTCGACAGCGTTCGCGGGGTTTCTCTAGACACGAGCGCTGAGCGAGATGCTGCGGGCGTGCAAGGTGAGGAATCGGCATTCTGTAGATGAGAACCCGGATTTCGGCCTCGGTGTTCTCGCCTCCTGCTTCCCGCAACCCGCTCCTTGTTGCCCGCCTCGGTGCGCTACGGCAGCAGCGCCCACTCCCGCAGGTCCTGCATGTTGTCAAAGCAGCCGCGGCTGTGCAAGGCATACGCCGTGTCGCTGGTTATCTCCGCCACGGCCAGCGAGTCAAGCGGAGTGAGTCTGACATCCCAGGCGGGAGTGAAGTAGTAGTCATATGCGGTGGGAACGCTCGTGGCAAGATAGGGTTCGGACCGGGCTACGGTGAGCGCCGGGCTGGGGGCCGAGACTTCGGTCCGCGGAAAGAGCAGCCCGCCCAGCGGCGCGACCAGGCCGTGGGGCGCCGTCGAAGCCCCCTGCCGCCAGACATAGGACACGGTATGGAACTCGCGGTCGGGATTGACCCGGCGGACCCGGACTCTTGGTCCCAGGTAGCCGGTGGTCGACTCGGCGCCGGTGTAGAAGTCAATGCCGCCCAGGTCGGGGCCGGACCAGATGATACCATATCCGCTGTCAATGTATGGAAGGGCGTCCGGAATCGTCTCGGTGGGGGCGGTGCCCGTGTCGGAGGTCCACGTCGGGTCGTTGTAGAGCTTCCAATGTCGGCTGCGCAACGTCACCGTGTCTCCCGGCTTGGGGGTCGCGTACCCCTGCCGGCCATAGGCATACCAGGAATTCCACGCCGGGTCAATCCTCTTGGTGAGTTGGCCGCTCACCGAATACCCGCAGTAGCGCAGGTACTGCTCGGGCACGTCCTCATTGAAGAACTTGTACGCAGACTCAGGGGCTTCTCCCGGCACCGGTTCCTGGACAGAGGGGTCGTACCACTGCATGACGCGGAACGTACCCACAAGGAGCTGTTTGAGCCCCCGCCAGTTGCTGCTGTCGCCGTAACTCGCCTTGATGTTGCAGGTAGTGGGGTCAACCGTGGCGACCCCGACGGCGGGACCGATGTTTGAGTCGAGGGTTGGGATGGTGTCCAGTGCGGCCGCGATTTGCGTGAGTTCGGCGTGAATCAGGCTGTCGCCGGCGGCGTCGGCCACCAGCAGCGGCAGCGAGTCGTCGGTCCGGGTTATCACCCGGCCGCCACCGGTCTGAGACGGCGGATACGCGCCGGCGTTGCGGCAGGCCTCCTCTGTCCCCAACGTAGCCGCCAGGTCGTGGAAGGTTTCGACAATGTCGTCCTGCAGAGCAGAGAGCCAATTGGCCGTCGTATCCAGCTTCCGGATCGAACCGGGATACTCGAGGGAGGAAACGGCAACCGGGTCGGAGCTGCCGAACAGCGCCAGCGTCATCTGTTCTCCCATCAGCCTTACCGACAGATCGAGAGAGTCGCGGTAGAGCGCCTGCGCCAGAGCTTCACCCACGGTGAGCACGGTCATCCACGTGTACACGCTCTTGATGCCGACGTTCAGGCTCGCGTTCAGGTTGAGCGCCCGGGCAAGCCAGATGGAACCCGTGAAAGCACCGGCATCGGCCGCGGTCTGCACGCGCACCTTCTCGGTCGTGGCATGGGTCACGTTCGGTACCGTCAGTATGAAGGCTAGAAGCACCAGGAGCATGCAGGCGCCGAACAGAAGGACCTGCCCGTCGGTGTCCTGCAGCAAATGCCGCGCGAAACCGGTCGGTCTGCTTCCGCCTCGTTCCCTGCGCCCGCCGGCCGATGCCGGGCACTTCCCGGGGGGCCGGCTGAATCTACCCGCGTCACCCGGACTCCCGCGCCGGGCAGGCACGCGTCCGGCGTCCCGAAAACCACCCCGCCGCCGAGGCAGGCGGCGGGATGGATGGGTGTTAGGAGGCAGGTAGGATCGCGTTACATAAAGGGGGTCATGACCTCGCTTCCCGGGAGAATGCTCCATCCCGGTCTGCTGCTGCGGGTCCAGGTATCGGCCTTCTTTCGCTGCCATCAGGACCGGGCGGCGCTATCCGGCTGCTCGGTATGCACATGGGATTCCGCTCCGATCGGCCGATGCCGGCTGTTCTGCACGGTGATTGGCAGTCTCGTCCCGCCGGCAATGCGGTCTGGTTCTTCGGCCTGGACCGAGATCGCAGGGTCACCGGAGTTCAAGAGGGCCTGGAAGTACCCACAGATTCTGCGTTGGGGCCTGGCGGTTGAGCCGCTTCCTCGGTCCGGAGGCGCGAACGTTGCTCTCCGTCTTTGACTTGCGGCCCCACCAGAACCCGAAGGCTCGGCTTACGGTCGCAGCGTACAGATTGTCGTCATTGGATTTCATGCCTTTCCCTCCAATCCAGGCTTCAGACTTCACCTTTCCCGAAACAGCGTCCACAATACTCAGTGGAACGACGGCGCCGCCGGTCGCTTTCCAGCCATGGCCCCGGGCAGTGTGCCGGCCCAGGAGACCGGTCTGGCAACTGGGGCGCCCTTCAGGGCAGGCCGCGCGCCCGCCATCGCTCCGGGCAACAACCCGCCTACCCAGGCCGATGGCGCGATCCCTGAAAGCTGCGATCGAACCAAGCCAGATTCTTCCTTTTTCATAGCGCCAGCCGGGGCTGCTAGACGCCGGCCCGCAATCATCAGGTGAAGCTCGTCTTCGGTGATTTCCGGCAAGACATCCGTTGCGCAAGTATGCGTGCTCATCGTTCAACCTCCCAATCTACCGTCATCATGAGTTTCTTTTCTACCGTCATCATGAGTCTGCGGGATATGCGCGGAGCACCCACTCCGGCTTGGTCTGCTGCCACGATTCAGACCGAGCCCGCAGCCGGCGAAGGTCGAGATGAGGCCGTGTGACAGCAGACCAAGTTCTTTCGGATGTGCAACCCGTGGCAAACTCATACTGATAGTGATGCAGGTTCCATGCCATCGTCCTTTGTTGATGCTGCGATGAGCAAGATGACGGCAGGAGTCTGCCGGCAGGAGCTAGACAAACCTATATGAAATGGCTAGTTAGCCGCCCTGGGTCTAGTGACGTGGACCATACCATCACGTAGCGAGAGGACGGAATCGCAGTGAATGGTGAGACGCGGACAGCAGGTCTGGATTTGGAGTTTGGAGCCTGGGTTTTGGAGTTTGGAGTCGGTCGCAAGTTCTCGCTCTGGCTCGGAACCTGGGCCTCAGGCCTACGGCTGCGAGCGGGTGGACCTCCGAAACCGACAGTGAAAGGCCAAGCACCCGGGACCAGGCAGACAGGGTTGATTCCAGCCTTCACCTCACGTGTGCCCGGGTTTGAGCCCGGCATGGACTCGACGTAGATGGGACTCATTGACAAGTTCCCGCACGACACTATATTATCCGCAGTGCGTCCGCGCGCTGTCGTGAAGACTGAGCGGTACGGCGTCCCCGGGGCTGGACTTCTGCCCGAGACTCGCCGCTGTCTCCCTCAACAACGAGAGAGACCGACGTTCGCGCGTACCGGCCTGCCGCGCCGGGCTGCGGTTCGCGTGCAAAGCAGGCGCGAGTCGCGGGTGACCCTTGAACGGGCGCTCGCGGCCGCCTCGTCTCGACCGAGCCGACCAAACGCCGCCGGCTCGCGGGCCGGACCGACGCGCGCAACGCGCCTACGGGCCGGTTGCACGCCTTGCGGGAAGGGATATTGAAACCGACCGGCTGCGGCAAGTGACGAGCAGGCGATGGGTACGACACGAAGCAGGAAGAGAGAGGGAGGTCGTGAACCCGAAGTCCTTTCGCGCGCATCCGATTTTCACTTCCCGTGTTGCGCCCATAGTCAGGGCGAACAGCAGAGCGAGGTGAACTGTGAACGACACGCCTGACCCGGAGCGCGATTCGCGCCTGGCGCCTGGCGCCTCACCGCCAGCTTCGAACCGGCGCGTGATTGTTGCGTCAGGTGACCATGACCTCGGTCGGGTGATCTGCGAGCGGTTGGAAAAGGCGGGCTTGAACGCCGTCGGCGTTCTCTCGGGCGCGGACGCGATTGCCGTGGCGGAGCAAAGCCCGAGTTGTCTGCTGGTGCTCGACCAAATCCTGCCCGACATGGTCGCTCGCCGGGTCGTCGCCGAACTTGCGGCGCGGGGACGACAGGTTCCCTTCATTGTCATGACCGGCAGCGGCGACGAGCTCGTGGCGGTGGATATGATGAAGCTGGGCGCGCGCGACTACATCGTCAAGCAGGCCGACTTCATCGAGCTGTTCGCGCCCGTCGTCAGACACGCCCTCGCCCAGGTTGCGACCGAGGAGCGGCTGGCGGCGTCCGAACGAGCGCTGCGCGAGAGCGAACAGCAGCTGCGTACGATCACCGATACGGCGAGTGACGCCATCGTCATGATGGATGATTCCGGATGCGTGACGTTCTGGAACCCGGCCGCCGAAGCGACGTTCGGCTACGCCGCGACCGAAGCCCTCGGCCGCCGGCTGCACGAGTTCTTCGCACCCGAGCGGTTCCGCGCTGCTCATCACGCCGCGTTCGGCCGGTTCCCGGCGACCGGCGAAGGCCGGGCGGTCAACAAGACCGTGGAGCTGGCCGCGATTCGGAAGGACGGGACCGAGATTGCGGCCGAACTCTCTCTCTCTACGATCAAGCTGGGCGACAAGTGGCACGGCGTTGGAATCGTCCGCGACATCACCGAACGCAAGCGGGCAGAGGAAGCCCTGCGGGCCGCTTTCGCCGAGATCAGAACCCTGAAGGAGCAACTCGAGGCCGAGAACGTCATACTGCGCGAGGAGGTGAAGCTCAGCCATGTCCACGGTGACATTGTGGGCGAGAGCCAGGCCATCAAACGGACGCTGGCGCTGGCGGAGCAGGTCGCCTCGACCGACTCGACCGTCGTCATCTACGGCGAGACCGGCACCGGCAAGGAACTGCTTGCCCGTTCCATCCACAACCTGAGCAAGCGCCGCGACCGGCCGCTCGTCACCGTCAACTGCGCCGCCATGCCGGCCACGCTCATCGAGGCCGAGTTGTTTGGCCGGGAGAAGGGTGCCTACACGGGCGCGGCCACGCGGCAGGCGGGCCGGTTCGAAGTTGCCGACCGAGGGACCATCTTCCTGGACGAAGTTGGCGAGCTCTCCCCCGAGGCACAGGCCAAACTACTCCGGGTGCTGCAGGAGGGCAAGTTCGAACGGCTCGGCAGTACCAACACTCTGACAGCCGACGTCCGCGTCATCGCCGCGACCAATCGGAACCTGGAACAGGCGGTCAGGAACGGCAGGTTCCGTGAGGATTTGTTCTACCGGTTGAATGTCTTTCCGATAACGGTACCGCCCCTCCGCGAGCGGCGTGAGGACATCCCGCTCCTGGTCTGGACGTTCGTCCGTGAATTCGGTGAGAAGATGGGCAAGCGCATCGAGACGATTCCGAGGACAACCCTCGAGGCGCTGTGCGGCAACCCCTGGCCGGGGAATGTCCGGGCCCTGCGCAACACCATCGAACGGGCCATGATTCTGTCATCCGGCACCGCGCTTCAGGCAGAAGTTAAGGACGTGGCGCCGGGCGCGGCAGACCTGACCGTGGACGACGCAGCCGAGCGCGCCCGTATCACACGCGCGCTGGAGGCGTCCGGCTGGCGCATCCGAGGAGCAGGCGGCGCCGCCGAGCAGGTCGGCCTCAAACCGACCACGCTGGAATACCGCATGAAGAGGCTGGGGATTCGGCGGCCACGAGAGAAAGACAGCTAGCCCTCATTCCGCACTTCGCAGGTGCCGTGGCAACCGGCGACAGCAGCAGCCTCTCTTGGGACTTCTCCTTGAATAGCGAGGCGTGGACGGAAGAGAAAAGGCGCAGAGGCAAACTCCAGTGGCGCCTCGTGGCTCTCAGCCGGCTTTTCCAAGCGTACCGGGAGTTGGTGGAATCGGTTCAGCCCTGAGCGGGTTCGTTCTACCACCCAGCGCCGCTCCGGATGTCGGCGGCCGTCCTGCGCAGTGCGGATCTCCTCGCCGCTCTGGCGAACATGCGGAACACATTGGCACTGCTTCTGTGCCTGTGCGGCGAGCTTCCCGGCATATCCCCTATCGGCACACAGATGTTGGACCATCGCTCCGGGGCGACGAATCACCCGCGCGATCAGCGTCGGTCCAAGCAGCTTCACCCCTGCCGTTGGGCACCGCTCACGACCAATGACAGCGGGGATCCACGACCGTCGACAAGCAGACTGCGTTTGGTCCCATTGTTCACCGGGTCGGTTGGATTCCGCCCGACCGCTTCCTGCACCGGTATGGGGACTGCACCGGATTGCTGCCGCGTCCCCGCGGCCGGGGACTGTGGGGCTGTTGAGAAACCACCCTCAGATCGGTGACGATGCTGGTATCGGCTGGTCTGATGTTGGCCTCGGCCTGAAGAACCAACTGAGGAGCATGAGAAGGAGTGCCGCCAGGCACTTCAAGTTCATCACCGCCGCCGTGAGATAGGCCTGAATCG
>Ga0194126_10007126_pt1 | contig 15664 bp, 11 predicted proteins | sample TA2KigC150mmetaG_FD_148641 | JGI IMG/M metagenome (GOLD analysis project Ga0194126, IMG submission 148641) | Freshwater microbial communities from Lake Tanganyika, Tanzania - TA2015035 Kigoma Deep Cast 150m | ecosystem: Environmental > Aquatic > Freshwater > Lake | place: Tanzania: Lake... | reverse complement strand
GCACACGAAATCATTGTATCTGCCCGCCGGCATGGCGCCCAGGCAATCATAACAGCTTGCCCGCTATGCCAGTTTAACCTGGACTACCCCCAACGATCGGCAGAGCATCCCAGCCTTGATGGTATTCCGGTGCTGTATTTCACCCAGTTGATGGCGGTCGCGTTGGGTCTTGACCTTGAGGATTGCAGCCTTGATGGGCATTACGTAGACCCTAAACCCTTGCTGGTTCATGATCAGCCAATCCAACCCGGTTCAGGATAAATTATGATAAATCGAGCACTGGTCATTGGCGCCGGCATCGCCGGAATACAGGCTTCCCTCGATATTGCCAATAGCGGTTACGAGGTGGTACTGGTTGAAAAAGACCCCTCCATTGGCGGGCATATGGCGCAGCTTTCTGAGACCTTCCCCACCCTGGATTGTTCACAATGTATTCTAACTCCCCGCACGGTGGAAACCGGTAAACACGAAAACATCAAACTTTATGCTTACAGCGAGGTTGACACAGTCACTCGCATCTCCGATCATCACTTTAAAATCCGCATTCGACGCAAGGCAGCCTACGTCAATTGGGAGTTGTGCACCGGTTGTGGTGTATGCCAGGAAAAATGTCCCTTCAAAATCGAGTCGCTATTCGAACGTGGTGTTGGTCCTCGAAAAGTGATCTACACCCTGTCCCCACAAGCTGTTCCCAATAAACCCGTCCTCGACGCCGATAATTGTCGTTATTTGCAAAGCAAGTGGGATATTGAAAGTGGTAAAACGCCTGCTTTGGATAAGCAAGGCAACCCCGCCAAACCTAAATGTGGCGCCTGCGTCAAATTCTGCCCCACCAGCGCAATTGATTGGGAACAACAGGATACCTTTTACGAGGAAGAGGTTGGCGCCATTATAGTCGCCACAGGATTTGACCTGTTTCCCCAAGCCAGGCTACCTGAATATGGCGGCGGTCGTTACCCTGACGTTTTGGATAGTTTAGGTTTCGAGCGCCTTCTGGCAGCCAGCGGTCCCACTGCCGGTAAAGTGCTACGTCCTTCGGATGGCAAAACTCCACTGGAAGTTGTGTTTCTGCAATGCAGCGGTTCGCGCGATCCCGAACGCGGTGTGCCATACTGTTCAAAAATTTGTTGTATGTACACTGCCAAGCAAGCCATTCTCTATAAGCATCGCGTGCCACAAGGACAGGCATACGTGTTTTACATCGATATTCGCGCTGGCGGCAAAGGTTACGAAGAATTTCTTAATCGCGCTCAGGAAGAGGATAGCGTGATTTATTTGCGTGGTAAAGTGAGCAAGCTATTCCAGGAAGGTGACAAAATCATTGTCAAAGGCGTTGATACGTTGAGCAACCGCACCGTTGAAATTGCCGCCGACCTGGTAGTACTGGCAACCGCTGTAATTCCACGCCTGGAAAATCGCCAGGTAGCAGAGATGCTCGGATTATCTTGGGATAAGAACGGCTTTTATACCGCCAGCAATGAAGAATTGGATCCTTGCATCAGCGGCATACCAGCGGTTTTCATGGCTGGCACAAGTTTGGGACCTAAAGACATACCCGAAACAGTTGCCCAAGCCAGCGCCGCGGCTGCCAAGGTATTGTCCCTTTTTCTGCGCCATCGGCTACCGCATGAAACAGCATTACCGGAAGAAAAGGCTACCTCCTGAACCCTGAGAGTTGAGTGAACCTATGAGTCGAATTGGTATTTTTGTTTGTCATTGTGGTCATAACATCGCAGGCGTGGTGGATATTCAAAAAGTTGTAGAACAGGTTAGTGAACATTCGGATGTTGTTTTCGCGGTGGATTACAAGTACATGTGCTCCGATCCTGGACAGCAATTGATACGTGATAGCATCCAAACCCACCAGTTGGATGGTGTAGTGGTGGCAGCCTGCTCGCCAGCCATGCACGAAGCCACTTTCCGCCGCACGGTTGCCAGTGTTGGGTTGAATGCTTACCGCTGTGAAAGCGCAAACATCCGTGAACAGGTTTCGTGGGTGCACCAACATGACCCAGAAGCTGCTACCCACAAAGCGATCTTGATTGCCCGTTCGATTGCTGAAAAAGTTAAACACAACGAAGAGCTAGAATCCCTGGTGTTACCCCTCACCCACCGTACGCTGGTCATTGGTGGAGGTATTGCCGGTCTGCAAGCTGCGCTGGATATTGCCGACGCGGGTTACCCGGTGATCCTGGTAGAGCGGGAAGCTCAATTGGGCGGCAGAATGGCGCAGCTTTGCGGCACCTACCTGAATTTTGATAACGCCTCCAATTTACTCCAACAACGAGTCTCGAATGTCATGCAGCACCCCAATATCCAGGTGCTGACCAGCGCCGAGGTTGTTGAAGCCTCCGGTTACGTGGGCAATTTCAAAGTGCATGTTGTAGCAGCTCCTGGCGAACCACTCCCTGTAAACGATCAACTTGCAAATCAAAGTTCACCAGTTGATTCACCAACCAGCCAGGATGATCACACCAAATTTTTATTTGATATCGGTTCAATCATTGTTGCTACGGGTTGGCAGCCTTATGACCCCTCCCTTCTACCCGAATATGGCGGCAATGAATTACCCGATGTAGTGGACTACCTGAAGTTCGAGAAAATGTTAGCCAATGGCGGTATCCCGCGCCGCCCATCGGATGGCAAGATACCACGCGAAGTTGTTTTCGTGCAATGTGCCGGTTCACGCGATCGCGAGCGTGGCGTGGCGTACTGCTCCAAAGTCTGTTGTATGGTGGTAGCCAAGCAAGCCATGCTGTACCGGCAGCGTGTACCAGATGGTCAGGCTTATGTATTCTACATCGATATTCGCTCGGCAGGCAAGAATTACGATGAGTACGTGCAACGCGCGATGACCGAGCAGCAAGTAATGTACTTGCGCGGAAAGGTAAGTAAAATCTTTCAAGAAGATCAAGGTGCTGGTTCTAAAGTCATCGTGTGGGGCGCTGATACGCTCAGCGATCGCACCCTGGAAATTGCTGCCGACCTGGTGGTTTTGGCTACGCCCATGATCCCAGAAACAGGAGCATCCGATCTGGCGCAGCGTCTGCATATCAGTTCGGATGCATACGGTTTCTATAACGAAGCTCATCCCAAGCTTCGCCCGGTCGAGACTTTAACCGCTGGTATCTACCTGGCTGGTGTGGGTCAGGGACCTAAAGACATACCTGAGGCGGTCTCCCAAGCCAGCGCATCCGCTGCCAAGACGCTGCAACTCTTCTCGCGCGATGAGATGACCGCCTCCCCCCTGGTTGCCACCGTCATCGCAGAGCTTTGCGCCGCATGCGGGGTATGTGTCAAGGTATGCCCGTATGGCGCCCGCCAGATCCACCCAACCTGGAACATTGCCACCGTAAACGCCGCCTTATGCCAGAGCTGTGGCGCTTGCGTGGTCGCCTGCCCCAACAAAGCCAGCCAGATTCACAACTGGCGACCGGAACAGATATTGGCGATGGTTGATGAATTACTATAGCTTATAGCTATCAGCTTTCAGCTATCAGCCAATAATAAAAGGTACATTAAAGTGCAAGATTTTAAAAACTTAAAAGTTTGGGAAAAAAGCCATAAACTGACCATGGTTGTTTATAAATTTACCATGAGATTCCCGAAAGAAGAGTTATACGGGATAACAGGTCAAATACGACGTGCCAGTGTTTCAATACCTACAAATATTGCGGAAGGCTGTGGAAGAACAGGAGATAACGAATTTCGTCGTTTTTTGCAAATAGCAATGGGGTCCGCCAGTGAACTTGAATACCTTCTATTGTTAGCGGCTGAATTGAGATATATTGACGAATCTACCTTTTTACAGTCTCAAAAAGAAATCGTTGAGATTAAACAAATGCTTACAGCGTTAATAAAAAAGTTAACTTTATCGAAACCAAAGCTTAATGCTAATAGCTAATAGCTGATAGCTGATAGCTGATAGCTGATAGCTGATAGCTGATAGCTGATAACTATTATACGATTACTTATGAATAACATGCTCTTACTTACTCAAATAAATTCCCTAAGCTCCCAAACCATCGAGCTATGCTATCACTGCCACAAGTGCACGGCAGGATGCCCGGTTGGGCAGGACATGCAGTATGGGCCTGATCGCATCCTGCGCATGGTGCAATTCAATGAACGTGAAAAATTACTGGCAAGCCCGGATATCTGGTTGTGCGCTTCCTGCGAGACCTGTGGCACACGCTGCCCCAACGAGATCGATATTGCCAGAGTCATGGATGCACTTCGCAGTATGGCAATCGAAGCTGGCGTTACACCCGCTGAACCAGACGCAGTGAAATTTCACAAACTATTTTTATTTGTCGTCCAGAACCTGGGTCGCATGCACGAAGCCAGCTTGCTGGTGGCGTATAAACTCTGGACAGGCAACCTGTTAGCGGATATGGATGACGGCGCCCAGATGTTTCTCAAGGGCAAAGTGCCGATAATGCCACACCTGATTAAAGATCGTCAGGGCGTTAAACGCCTGTTTGCACCGCCGGAAGAGAAAGAGAACCAATGAATAGTACTGCCAAGACATTACCCACCCAAAAGAAGGAATATTCTTACTACCCAGGTTGCAGCCTTGAATCCACGGCTGGTGAATACAACCATTCGGTGACTGCCGTGTTTGCAGCGCTCGATGTTGGTTTGCACGAGCTTGAAGACTGGAGCTGCTGTGGCGCATCCTCCGCTCACTGTATCAGCCGCGAACTCTCGCTGGCGCTGCCTGCCCGTAACCTGGCCATTGCCCAGCAACACCGACTGGATGTGGTCATGCCATGCGCTGCCTGCTTCAATCGCCACAAAACTGCGGATCACGAGATGCGCAATAACCCGGAAACGCGGCAGATGCTGGAACGCACGGTAGGCTTTACCTTCAGCGGAGCGGTACAAGTGCAGCCGCTGCTCGCAATCATCGCCACCCAAATCGGACTGGACGCATTGAAAGCCAGGGTGGTGCAGTCACTCAACGGGTTGAAAGCAGTCAGTTACTACGGTTGCCTGTTAGTTCGCCCTCCAGAAGTCACCCATTTTGAAAACCCTGATAACCCGCTCTTTATGAACCAGATTCTCGATACACTGGGAGCAGAAGCTATGCCCTGGTCATATGCCACGGAGTGCTGTGGCGGCGGGCTATCTCTGACCAAGTCCAGCGTAGCTGCTCGCCTGGTGAACCGTCTGGCGCAACGTGCACGCGAAGCTGGCGCCGAAGCCATCGTCACCAGTTGCCCGCTTTGCCAGGTGAACCTTGAGATGCGCCAATCTGCACCCAAGATGCCGGTTTTTTATTTCACCGAATTAATCGGATTGGCTTTTGGATTACCAGAAGCATCCCACTGGTGGAGCAAGCACCTGATCGACCCCAAACCTCTGTTGAGTACGTTTAATCTCTGAGTTGTGTAAATGAGAATGAACAAATTTACACCTATCTAAGGAAGAAAATGGTACCTATGCCAGAACAAAAAATGGATCAAAATCAAATCGGCTCGGTGCTTGTGGTAGGGGCAGGTATCGGTGGAATGCAGGCATCGCTGGATTTGGCGGAGGCTGGTCTCAAGGTCTACCTGCTGGAACGCTCACCTGCCATCGGTGGGACGATGGCGCAACTGGATAAAACCTTTCCCACCAACGATTGCGCCATGTGTATTATGTCGCCCAAGCTGGTGGAGGTCGGACGACACCTGAACATTGATATCCTGACCACCGCCCAGATCGAAGAAATCAGCGGCGAGCCGGGTAATTTTCAGGTCAAGATTCGCCAGCAACCGCGTTATGTGGATATCGCCAAATGTACCGGTTGCGGTGACTGCGCTGTTGCCTGCCCAGTGACACGCCTGGATTTATTCAATGGTGGTCTATCGGATCGCCGCGCCATCTATAAACCGTATCCCCAGGCGATTCCCAACGCTTTTGCCATCGAGAAGCTGGGGGTTGCTCCTTGCCGCGACGCCTGCCCAATCAACCAACGCGCCCAGGGTTATATCGCCTTGATTCGCGAAGGGCGCTTTTGGGACGCTTATCGCACCATCAAAGAAGACAACCCTTTCCCTTCTATTTGTGGACGGATCTGCAACCATCGCTGCGAAGAAGCCTGCTCGCGCCACGATAGCGACTCCCCGGTAAACATCATGGGGTTGAAGCGCTTTGTCACCGATTGGGTACGCCAACAACGCAACGAACAACCCACCGAAAACCTAACACCTGCATCATCCGCTGAACCAAAAACCGATGCAACCAGCGCTCCAGCAGCCATTCAACCCTCTGGCAAAAAAGTTGCTGTGATCGGCTCCGGACCGGCTGGTTTGACCTGTGCTCAAGACCTGGTGCGGCGGGGTCATGCAGTTACCGTTTACGAGGCGTTACCGGTAGCTGGCGGTATGATGCGAGTAGGTGTACCGGAGTGTCGCATCCCATATACTCTGCTACAAGCAGAGATCAACGATATCCTTTCCGAAGGCATCGAATTGCAGCTTAACACCCCTATCCAGGACGCGCCCGGCTTGCTAAAAGCTGGATATGACGCTGTTTTTGTCGCGGTAGGCGCTCATGGAGGCATTAAACTACCCATCCCTGGCGCTGACCTGCCGGATGTATCGGTAGCTACAGATTTCTTGCGCGCGTCCAGCCTCAAGGAGGCTGCACACTCCAGACAGCTTGTGGAGGGCAAACGAGTGCTTATCCTGGGCGGCGGTAACGTGGCCATCGATTCAGCACTCAGCGCCATTCGCCTGGGCGCCAGTTGGGTTGGCATGGCATGCCTGGAAAGCCGCCAGACAATGCCCGCCCATGAGTGGGAAGTGCACGACGCCGAAGAAGAAGGTATCGAAGTATTTACCTCCCGCACTTTCAAAGAAATCACCTCCCAGGATGGCAAAGTGACTGGTGTGCGCTGCGTGGAGGTCAACTTCCGCGGTTTCATCGACGGTCGCCCTGATTTCGATGAAATACCCAACACCGAGCAAATCATTCCGGCTGATGCGGTCATCTTTGCCATTGGTCAGCGACCAGAAATTGAATGCCTGCAAGATCAGGTCGATACCGTGCGCGGACGCTTCCCGGTTGTGGATGCCGATACCCTGGCAACCAGCCTGGCGGGGATCTTTGCGGGCGGTGACGTGGTCACCGGCACATCATTTATCGTCAACGCCATCGCTGCTGGTCATAAAGCTGCTATATCTATTGACCGCTATTTACACAGCCAGCCGTTAAAAATAACCGAATACCGCCCTCCACGCGTACAGCTTGATGAACAAGAAATTCGATACCGCATGGCATCTAACCCGCTGGCGCAGACCCAACGAGCTGAGATGAAAGCGCTGCCTGCTGAGCAACGCCGCCGTGACTTTTCTGAAATCTATGCCGGTTTTACCGAAGAAGAAGCCCGCGCCGAAGCTGCTCGCTGCTTGAGCTGCGGTATCTGCTCCGAATGCCTGCAGTGCGTGTATGCATGCCGCGCAAACGCTATTGACCATAATCAAGTGGAGGAAATTATTGAGCTTAATGTCGGTGCAGTGCTGCTTACACCGGGATTAGAACCAGTTTCCGGCGCCATCCGTCCTGAATTTGGTTACGGGCGCTATCCCAACGTGGTTACCAGCCTGGAATTCGAGCGCATGTTGAGCGCTTCCGGTCCATTTGCTGGTGTGGTGCAACGTCCTTCAGACCAGGTGCACCCGCACAAGGTCGCCTGGATTCAATGTGTCGGCTCACGTGATGCCAGTTGCGAACAAGGGTACTGCTCTTCGGTCTGCTGTATGTACGCTACTAAAGAGGCGGTAATCGCCAGGGAACACGATGCTAACATCGAACCCACAATCTTCTACATGGATATCCGCGCCTTTGGCAAAGGCTTTGACGCGTATATCGACCGTGCTGAAAAAGAACAGGGCGTACGCTACGTACGCAGTATGGTGTCTTCGGTAAAAGAAATACCGCATAACCACAACCTGCGACTGAGTTATGCCACATTTAAAGACGATGGGCGCCCGGTGACTCACGAAGAAGAATTCGATATGGTGGTTCTATCCGTAGGGTTGAAACCTACCACTGCCACACTCGAAATGGCAGACCGCCTGGGAATTAACCTGAACGATTTCGGCTTTGCCGAAGCGCCAATTTTCCACCCCGCAGCCAGCTCTCGCCCCGGCATCTACGTGGCAGGGGCTTTTAGCGAGCCAAAAGACATTCCCGAAACCGTGATCGAAGCCAGTTGCGCGGCTGCTCAGGCATCCGCCCTGTTAGCAGGTGCACGTGGCAGCCTGACTCGCCAGCCCGAATATCCACCGGAACGAGATGTCTCCGAAGAAGAGCCACGCGTGGGTGTTTTTGTCTGTCACTGCGGCATCAACATTGGTGGCGTGGTAAACGTGCCAGAAGTGGTGGAGTACGTCCAGGGTTTGCCGGGTGTGGTGTATGCTGAACGAAATTTGTATACCTGCTCGCAAGACACCCAGGAGAAAATCACCGCCAAAGTGTTGGAGCATAACCTGAACCGTGTGGTGGTAGCAAGCTGCACGCCCCGCACTCACGAGCCACTCTTCCAGGATACTATTCGCCAGGCTGGCTTGAACCCACACCTGTTTGAACTGGCTAACATCCGCGAACAAGATGCCTGGGTGCACCGCAGCCAACCTGAGATTGCCACGCAAAAAGCCAGGCAACTGGTGGCAATGGCGGTTGCCAAAGCGACCCGCTTGCAGCCTATCACCCGCGGTACATTTGACATCCAACACCAGGCGCTGGTCATCGGCGGTGGGTTAGCTGGCATGACCGCAGCTCTATCCATTGCAGAGCAGGGTTATCCGGTTTACCTGGTAGAAAAAGAAGCCAAGCTGGGTGGAAACTTGCTCCATATTTTCACCGGTATCAACAGCAGCGACCCCCAATGGCTGTTAAATGATTTAATCACCCAGATTTCACGCCAGCCGCGTATCACCCTGTTGCTAAACTCCGAGGTAGTGAAAGTCAACGGGTACGTTGGGCAATATACTACCCTGGTGCGTTCCAACGATGGACTCACCCAAGAAATCCCACACGGCATCATTATTGTTGCTACCGGCGCCCGAGAGATTACCCCCAAAACGTATGAATATGGCAAACTGGCAGCCGTAATCACCCAACGTGAGTTAGAAGCCCGCTTGAATGCCGGTAGTGAAGCTATCCCCGAGCAGGTAGTCATGATCCAGTGTGTTGGCTCGCGTGACCAGGAACACCCTTACTGCTCACGCATCTGCTGCACCGAGGCAATCAAAAACGCCCTGGAGATCAAGCAACGCAATCCTCAAAGCCGGGTAATCATCCTGTTTCGTGATATACGCAGTTATGGCTTCCGAGAACGGCTCTACGAACAAGCCCGCCGCCAGGGTGTGATATTCCTGGAATATGACCCCGATCAACCTCCTGTTGTCAGCACCAGTGAAACCGGGCTACAGGTGCGAACGATCGTTCAACCGGATGGCGAACGGATCACTCTACCTGCTGGATGGGTGGTATTGAGCGCTGGTATCGAACCGGAACCCGGCAACGAAGCCTTAAGCCGCTTACTCAAGCTGCCCCTGACCGCCGAGGGCTTCTTCCTGGAGGCGCATGTCAAGCTGCGCCCGGTGGATTTTGCCGCCGATGGCGTGTACCTGTGTGGGTTGGCGCATTCACCACGCGGCATCGATGAAACGATAGCCCAGGCGCAAGCCGCAGCGGTGCGTGCTGTGGCGTTGTTGGCGAAAAAAGAACTCACTGCCACACCGATAATTGTCTCGGTCAACCCCCGGCTATGTTCGGCTTGCGGGTTGTGCGTTGAAATCTGTCCCTTCGGGGCACGTCGTTTGGAACCCGGCATGCAGTACGCAGAAGTGGTGGATGTGTTATGCCAGGGATGCGGAGCCTGCGTGGTAGCCTGTCCCAACAAAGCCAGCCAGCAACGTGGTTTCGAATTCAACCAGGTGACCGCCATGATCGATGCGGCGTTGAATTCACCGGACATCCACTAAGGCACAATCAAGGGTATTGGCAAAACTGGCAGCAATATTTCAACATGGAAACGAGGAAAGCATGAGCGAACCTGAAACTTTCGAACCCAAAATCATCGCCTTTCTGTGCAATTGGTGCACTTATACCGGGGCAGACCTGGCAGGTACCAGCCGCTTGCAATACCCGCCGAATGTGCGCATCATCCGATTGATGTGCAGTGGTGCTGTTGACCCCATCTACGTGCTTAAAGCTGACCTGGCTGGTGCAGATGGCGTCTTGATTGGCGGTTGTCATCCAGGCGATTGTCATTACCAGGAAGGCAATTACAAAGCGCGGCGGCGAGTTATCGCCATGAAAGAAATTTTAAAAAGCACCGGCTTCGATGAAAAGCGCATCTGGTTACGTTGGATTAGCGCCAGCGAAGGAGCCCGCTTTGCTGAAACCATCCGCGAAGTGACTGCCGAATTAAAAAAAATGGGACCCAATCCGACCCGTTTGGAGTGGGCTTATTAACCAAACGACAGGTTTGGCACTGTGTAAATACCAATACTGTGTTTAACAATCCTGTCATCTATCTGTGACATCTGAGGATTTATAATAAGGAAAACGCCCAGACATGCACACCACACTACCTGTAACCAATCAAGAAACTTTAACCGCTTTGCAGGGATTTCTTAAAAAATTACTGGCGGCTGGGATGTTCGATGCCCTCCTGGTTCCCATGCGCACCCAGAGCGGAACCGTGACCCCGGCACTGGTGAGCCACCCGGACCGTCTCGATTTTGCTGACCCCCTGGCGCCTGTGCTGCCCTCCAATAGCGCTACACTGGCGGGAAAATTAAGCATTAGGGCGCCACGTCCCCGGATTGGCGTTGTGATGCGCTCCTGCGAGTTGCGCGCCCTGGTGGAACTGGTCAAGATGCAGCAAGCCAGTCTAGATGATCTTACCCTGATCTCCCTGGATTGCGCTGGAACCTATAGCACACCGGTCTTTGTTAAAAAACAAGCCAATCAGGAAGATCAAAAGAGAACTCTCTGGCAAAGCCTGTTCCAGCACGCGATGACACTACCAGTTGAAACCGATCCCGACCTGCGGCTTGCCTGCCAGATGTGTGAACAACCAGTATACGAAGACGCAGCCATCCATATTCAATTATTGGGCAGTAATCTGGAACAAGAAATCCATATCTTACTGCCGGACGAGATGGGTTCCGCATTGGGCTTCCAGGAAACCCAAGCAGGCAGCCGATCCGAGATCCTTTCCAACCTGATTGCATCGCGCACAGCCCGGCGCGATGCGGAATTCACCGCCATCCGGTCACGACTGGAATCGGATGAAGGTATCGCCGGTGTATTTGCTGCCTGCATCCGCTGCCACAATTGTATGAATGTCTGCCCGATATGCTATTGCAAAACCTGCGTCTTTAAGAGTGCGGTTTTTGATCATGCTCCGATGCAGTTTTTCGATTGGACAAACCAGAAAGGCGCCTACCGCCTGCCCGCCGATACCATGCTCTTTCACCTCACCCGCATGAATCACATGGCTCTCTCCTGCGTTGGTTGTGGTATGTGCACCGAAGGCTGCCCGGCAGAACTACCCGTGGGGTTGGTCTTTCGCGCGGTCGGACAAAAGCTGGATCAAACCTTTGAATATCTGCCCGGGCGCGATGTTGCAGAGCCTTTACCACTTATCACCTTTAAAGCAGATGAATGGAGCGAAGTTGGAGAATAACTCTACGCACATCATGGATTATTCAAGATGAGATACGCTGAAACGAACGATTGAACTCCATACTCTAGTATTGAGGAGGTTTCTATGTCACAAACCATTGATCTCATTCCTATTTACATTATGGGCAAACGCTATGATGTTCCAGCCAGCCTGACAATCATGAAAGCTATGGAGTGGGCTGGGTACACGCTGATTCGCGGGGTGGGCTGCCGGGGTGGATTTTGCGGCGCTTGCTCCACCGTCTACCGCATCAAAGATGACCCCAAGCTTTATTTCGGTTTAGCCTGCCAGACCATCGTGCAGCCAGAAATGTACCTGGGGCAAATCCCATTCTTCCCAGCCAAGCGCGCCAGCTATGATATCAGCCAATTGGAGCCCCAGGCTGCCACGCTTTTCAAGATTTATCCCGAGCTGCTGCGTTGCCTGGGTTGCGGCACCTGCACCAAAGCCTGCCCACAAGAGTTGAATGTCAAGGGATACATGGCAGCCGCCATGCGCGGCGATATATCCTCTATTGCCAACATGTCTTTCGATTGCATCATGTGTGGATTATGTGCGGCGCGCTGCCCGGCGGAAGAACCCCAATACAATATCGCCATCCTTGCCCGGCGGCTCTATGGACGGTATCTATCACCCCGCTCCGAACACTTATACACCCGCGTGGAAGAAATCAAAGCCGGTAAATTTGACGGCGAAATTACCGAATTGAAACTGATGAAACCAGAACAACTGAAAGAACGTTACAAAGCCCGCGATATCGAGGCATAGAGGAGGAATATCATGACCTACACCACTGAGATGTTGGAAAGCATCAAAATTGTTGAATCCACCCGCGCCCAAAGGATTGGACAAGTATTTCCCACTATGTCAATGGAAGAGCGGAAAAAAGTGCTTGACGCCTTCCATCCAGATTTCATCACCAGCGGGATGCGCGAGGTGCGGGTGGGTGTTTGTAAAGGCGATCGTACGCCTATCGAACTGGCGGATGTATTGGAGGCAAGACCCCGCATCAGTCCGGATTTTGACTTGAGCTCTCCTGAATTTGAAACCGATGTGCTGGTGGTGGGGGGTGGCGGCGCTGGCGCCAGCGCCGCGTTGATCGCGCAAGAGAATGGCGCCAAAGTAACCCTGGTGACCAAGTTGCGTTTTGGCGACGCCAATACCATGATGGCACAAGGTGGAATCCAGGCAGCCGACCGTCCTGATGATTCACCCACCATCCATTACCTGGATGTGATCGGGGGCGGGCATTTCGTCAATTACCCCGATCTGGTAGAGGCGCTGGTCAAAGATGCGCCTATCGTTATCCAGTGGCTGGAAAGCCTGGGTGCGATGTTCGACAAGCAGCCGGATGGCATCATGATGGAAGAACACGGCGGTGGTACCAGCCGTAAACGAATGCATTCAGCGCGTGATTATTCCGGCGCTGAAATCATGCGTACGCTAAGGGACGAAGTGCGCAACCGCCCGGAGATCGAAGTGATCGAGTTTTGCCCGGCGGTAGAATTGGTATTAGATGAATTAGGACAAATTTGCGGGGTGGTTCTGATGAACCTGGAGACAAACCATCATTTTTACGTTCGGTCAAAGGTGGTGGTCTTAGCCACAGGCGGTAGCGGCAGGTTGCATTACCAGGGTTTTCCAACCACCAACCACTACGGCGCAACCGGGGATGGAATCGTGCTGGCATACCGCGCTGGCGCTCAACTGGCATTCCTGGATACCATGCAGTACCACCCCACCGGTGCAGCATATCCAGATCAGATTCTAGGTCAGTTGGTGACCGAAAAAGTACGCGGCTTGGGTGCACAGCCGGTGAACTGTAAAGGGGAACAATTTGTCTATCCGTTGGAGCCGCGTGATGTGGAATCCGCTGCTTTTATCCGCGAATGCAAAGAACACAATTTGGGCATCACTACGCCCAGCGGTCAACCTGCCGTCTGGTTGGATACCCCGATGATTGATATGATCCAAGGCGAAGGTACCATTGAAAAAGCCTTGCCTGCTATGGTGCGCCAATACAAACGCTTCCAGATTGATATGACACGCCTGCCAATACTGGTGTATCCCACCCTGCACTATCAGAATGGCGGTGTGAAGATGAACGCCGACTGCCACACCAACGTACCCGGCTTGTTGATTGCCGGCGAGGCTGGAGGCGGTATCCACGGGCGTAACCGTCTGATGGGCAATAGCCTGCTGGATATATGCGTGTTCGGACGCCGGGCAGGCTTCACCGCCGCCCAAATCAGCCGTGAGCAGCAGCCCGGAAAACCTCATTTGCAGCACCTGGTCACCTGGAATCAGGAATTGGATGCCGCTGGCATTAATGGAGATTTGCAATCACCGATCCTGATACCGGACTATGTGCGGCATGGGTAAATAAATCGTGCTATAATGCCGGTAACGCCCCAGTAGCTCAAAGGATAGAGCGAGGCTCTCCTAAGGCCGAGGTTGTGGGTTCGACTCCCGCCTGGGGCGCTCTCTTTATTAAGATATTCTTAAAATTTTCAAATTTGTCAGTTTTTTTACTTGATTTTTTTTTAAGTTATGGTAATATTACTTTAGATGCCTGGGTGCCCCCCTCACTCAGGCATCTGCTGTTAAACCACATTTCCCAAAGTTTTAAACAATTTGAGCGCCCGCAGCGTCACCCAGGGATTAGGTTTTTTAAGCTCACCAAAGTCCAGCCAGGTTTTTCCGCGGTAATCATATTCCAAAGCCCACCTGCCCATTGCGTCTTGCTTTTCCCAGATCAATGTAAGCGCTGGTTTCAATCGCGGGTCGCTGCCATATCCCAGGGAAACCAACGCCTCGGCAATTTGCAGAATATCAGTCACGTAAAAAACCGGGAAACCGAATTTCCACCAGTTGCGGCTGGGATGATCGCTGTAACCGGTTGGGTAGGCGGCTTGCGCCGGGTCAACAGCCAACAGAAAATCAACTCCAGCCTGGATGGCCTGATTGATGAGCGGTGTGCGTTGCTCCACTGGCAACTTACCCAAAGCCAGCATCACCTTAACACAACCCCAGGCACAAGCCAATTTGTTGTTCGCCCCGCAGGCAAAATTCGGACCGCATTTCCCGGCATAGTAACGCAATTCCGCCTGCCGGTCGCTTGCAGGTGCAACACCTTCACCGGTAATGCTGCGCGCAATCCAATCAAACGCAGCATCCAGGCGCGGGTCAACGCAGCCCATTTCCATCAAAGACCACACCATATTGCCTTGCAGACAATCCACAGTGCCAGAAGGCGCGCCAGAGCCACTAAATTGCCCATACCTGGTCAAAGCATGATCCAGCAGGTAAGCGCAAGCCGTAGCGATGCGCTGGTCTTCACCTACCTCAGCACCTAAATGCGCCAGTAAAATGATCGACCAGACTGTGGATCGGTACTTGGGGTTATAGCCCGCACCAGGCTGCTCCCAATACCCGGCTGGATCCATCTTTGACAACACGGTAGCGATGGCCCCAGTTTGATGAGCCATACGACGCACAGTTTGCAATTCCGGATCATCATGGGGACGATCAAGCAAATCGCGCAACACCAGGTAGCGCACATCGGGTGAATCAGTATCCAACAACCGGGCAATCGAATCGCCACGTAATGATTCTGACCAAGACATTTGTGTAGACCCTCCCGTTCCAAGAAATCATCCAAACATCTTAATTATATCGGCTTTGTTCAGTTGGAATAGGGATACTCGCTAAATGAGGAGGCTGGAAGATTTGAATGAATATAGCTTGTAAAATCCTGGTCTAGCAAAAGATCAACCATTAATTCCATATGCCAAAGCAATTACAGCAACTTTATGGTATTATCGGTCAGAATTTTGATGGTGTTTGTGCATGCAATTTCACAGGATGCCAGCCGTTTCAATTAAGGAAATACACCACAATTTTCAAAACTTACCCATAGATGTAAAAAATGATTCTACAGTCTTATACTTCTCAACATCACTCACCCGGGAA
>Ga0194126_10007119_pt1 | contig 15681 bp, 18 predicted proteins | sample TA2KigC150mmetaG_FD_148641 | JGI IMG/M metagenome (GOLD analysis project Ga0194126, IMG submission 148641) | Freshwater microbial communities from Lake Tanganyika, Tanzania - TA2015035 Kigoma Deep Cast 150m | ecosystem: Environmental > Aquatic > Freshwater > Lake | place: Tanzania: Lake... | reverse complement strand
AATCCGGCGGTCCCCTCTGCCAATCGGACCTCTCCTACAAGAAAGGCGACAAAATAAGTCACATAGATATTATAGGCCAACCCAAAGATGAAATAGACAAGAAAGATCGCCGGAAGTGTGAGGCCGCCTCCTCTGGTCCCGATTGATCCTGAACTGCTCCCTTGGTCCACCTTGAGCAAAGGGGGATCCGTACGAGATGGTTTCTCTTTTAAAAAAATGGATGAAATAATACCGACCCAAAAAGTAATCAAGGCCAGAAGAGACCAACACTCCCTCCATGCCTCCCCGCCCAGAGTGGAGAGGAGATAGGGAAGCAGAAGGCCTGTGATGATAATGCCAACTCCTGTTCCCCCTGTCACAATCCCTAATGCACCGCCCAATCTCTCTTTTCCAAACCATGTCATGGGCAGAGTGGTCATGGAGATATGAGCTCCTCCTGCAGCGCCTCCCATGGCAAAAGTAAAGAAGAGAAGAGGAATAAATTCTGACAGCCTGCTGATAAAGAACATGGAGATTGTTCCGCATAACAATGAGGCGATAACAACTTTTTTGGAGCCAAATCGTGTTGCCAGAATTCCACCAATCAAAGAAAAAAGGAGGTATCCCATCAGGATGCCTCCGCTCAGAAGCCCCATCTCGAAGTAGTTGAATCGAAGGGACTCTCTCATGCTGGGAAGTAGCATGGGATAGGCAAAACGGCCAAACCCCAGACCTGCCATCTTCACGAGAACGCCCACTCCGACAATGACCCAACCGTAGTGAATCGGTTTCATCGTTTTTGACCTTAACTCCGCTGTATTGACGAAGTCAACCTTTTTTTGATATGGATAAATTGTAATAATTAAACCCTTTAAAAAAGGTTATCTAATCCCCCTTCATCTCCCTTTGCCCGCTGCGCCAGCGCATGCGCGGCGAGTCAAAAGGGGGAAATATTTTCTCCTCCCTTTGGCAAAGGGAGGCTGGGAGGGATTTTAAAAAGTTTATTTCAAACCGCTAAATTGTTATGAATAGATCAAGATTTTAAAGAAGGAGAAAATAATGATGAAGGCAACGGTTCATCAATCTGTTTTAGAAGTGGTCCAGGGAGACATTACCCGGCAGGATACAGAGGCCATTGGAAATGCAGCCAATTCAAGACTTGCAGGAGGGGGCGGAGTGGATGGTGCTATTCATCGGGCGGGTGGACTGGTGATTATCGCTGAACTGAGCAAGAAATATAAGGGCTGTCCCACGGGGTCGGCGGTCATTACGGGTGGAGGAAATTTAAAGGCAAAGTATGTGATCCACGCGGTCGGCCCGAGATTTTCGGGTTCACCCAAGGACAGAGAACTGTTGTCTAGCGCCTATCGAAAGAGTTTAGAACTCTGTACCCAAAATCATATCTCTTCAATTGCATTCCCCTCCATCAGTACAGGCGTCTATGGATATCCTGTGGACGAGGCCTCCTGCATCGCATTACAGACCGTCATGAATTATCTGAAGGACCACCCCGAAATCAAACTGGTAAGATTCGTCCTTTTCGATTCAAAAACTTACAGCATTTATGAGGAAACGTTGAAGGAACTAACCAAAATAAAATAAAATTCCAAATCCCCCAAAACTTCACCTACAACTCATTACCGGCAGCCATATTTAAGAATCGGAGATTACCAGTTGAAAGTGCAGTAGCTTGTTCGGGTTTCTTTCATCTGGGTGTACTTTGAACCCATGCTGCAAAAAGTTGCTGACCATGAGGTCGGGAAAGCTCAATGAGGAGCTCTTTCGTAGCTGTGCGCTCAAACAATCGAATGAACTTGCAGAAGTCGTTGTAGTGATTCTCCGCATCGTTGCTAACGAAAGATTGGATTAAAACGACGGCATATTTTGCATGGAATCTTCTGGCTTCAATTACTGCCGATGCTGTGCGATGGAGCAACTGATAACGGATGTCGCCGGGAGGGGGTCCAGTAAGGCCAATGTTATCAGTAATTTCGGTCAGTCTCGCTTTGACACCCGTTTCCGACGTTCTGTTCCTCCAATCATCAAGCAGATCGTCGAAGTCTTCGCGCGCCTTGCCTTCCACCATCATTGTGATGAGGCCCCCTGAGCATGAGAGCAGCGCGAATACATCGTTCTGTGATGGGCGGGTACCACCGTCAAGATCAACTTTGTATTCAGGAATGGCCAAGGCAAGGGCAGCATCGCGCATTGCAGGATCATGCGCATCCTTGAACAGAGCTCGTATTTCAGGCGGCAACCCGTCCGCGCTTTCCCAGGAAAGTGCTGTGGACATCGCCGAGAATCCCCGTTGCTAGTGTTTATCCGGCTCAGCGAGGAATCGCTGCCATGTTTCAGGTCCATCGGTTGGGGTCAGTATTCGTTTCTGTTTCATATTAATTCTCCTCCAAATCTAATACAAAGCTCAGGGGCGATGCATTAGCGGCGTCCCACTAAAGCGATATGTTGGCTGCAAACCTATAGATAAAAGTAAGCAATCCAAATTGCAGCCATTGTTATCAACATAATCCAACCAGCGATGATCATTTTCTTTTGAAGAAAGCGACCAGATAGGACAGCATACTGTGTGAGGAAAAAGCATATAGGAATCAAAAGCCAGTCATATGGTGTAGAAGTCAGTTTTGCGTAAAGGGCTGGCAATCCTGTAATGACTATCGTATTTAGGAATGGCCTTCCAATATCGTTGTTTCTTTTCCAGTATTTATCAAATCGTTCCATAGGAACCCAACTCCAGAACATGAAAATTAAGAATAATCCGATTAAGAGTATAAACCAGTTAAGCCACGGTGCCATTATTTATACCTTTTGTCATCACCCAACGACTGAGGTCAACGGTAGATGTAAAGCATCCGCTGGAGAGCGTTGCTCTCCGGTCTACTCCGGTCTTGGTGTTCCCTCGGCTGAAGCCAGTGCCCCCTCAAACGCGTCGAACACTAGATGTGGTTCATCGGAGTACTTACGCGCCTCAATCAAGAGCGACTGAGAGAAGGTCTTGACGGAACTTATTGACCTCGCAACTTGCTCGGGTTTAATAAATTTATCCCATTCGTGGGTCCACCTGAAGTTAATCTCGTCATCGTTCGAAAAAGCGATATACTCACTTCTTATAACTTTCCCGTGGGCTACCAAATCTCTGAACCTTTTGAGTTTCTTGACATCTTGGTAGGGGAGTTCACCTTTCCGCCATTCATATCCAGGGAACTGGTGGACGATAGCGTCGATTCTGGCTTCTATGGCATCACCTTTGCCACGAAAGACATCCCTTTCATTTGCCCATAGACCAGGACACATGACTTCGCCGATGAAGTTAATAAATGCTTCGAAAGCAAGGTATGCCATCATCAGAGCAGATAGGCGATAGTAAAAATGCCTACTATCAAGAGGGGCATGTTTGTGTAAGGTCTCCGCTGCGCGCCATAGATACTCATGGGTGTATACTTCCTCAGAAACCTTAGTGGGCCTCATTGACCACTTTCTTGTACTTCATCGAACATTATTTATTTGTGCTGCTGCGAGGTTTCTTCAAAAACCAAACCTTCAAGACCTTCAAAAGTCCCCCCGATGCCGTCTTGAATGAACTGGTAATAGTCCTCATCAAATACGGGTTGTAATATACACCCTTTTCAAACTTTTTGGAAGTGAATGTTACAGGAAGAAGCCCTTATTCTCTCCGAAAAATTCCATGCCAAAGCCATTTTCAACGCTTCACCTACAAAGCATTACGGACAACCATAATCAGGAAACGAAGATTACGAGTTGAAAGAGAGGATAACAGGGGAGTTGGGCGATGTTCGCATCACGCACGTCATTTATGTTATAGAGTTCGTATAATCTCTCACTTTTTGTCACCGTTGCCAGTTATCTCAGTCTGTTGCCAAGGAAATGGCTTTGCATCAGGATATTCAACCTTGTAGGCCTTTAGTTCTTCTTGATCAAGAGGATACCATTCGTCGTAAGGATAACGTCTGAAGAATTCACTAATCCGTTCTCGGAAATGCTCATCTGCAATTTGATTAAGTCTGCCTTTCCGAAGATCGCGCAACTCTTCAAGTTCAGCTCGCGGAACACGCAGTGTCACCATAAAATCAACCGCCATTTTCTCTAAGAATCCGATCCCTTCATCGGGGGGCAGGTAAAACCACTTTTGGTTAATCCGTGCATGCTGTGTAATAATGTTCTTCAATTTTCTTGGATTGGTACAGTCTTTGCTTTTTCGTTCTACATCCCTAAACTCGCTGATTTCACAAAGTGTTATGTCGCGGCCATGGAGAGCATCGCAGTCCTGTGTGGCGACAATTGCGGTAACAGGCCGTACCGGCACAATGATATTCAACGACTCATATCTTTGGATAACCTCGACCCACTTCGCCGCTCTTTCTCCGGTCTCTCCAGCTATGAGAACATTGTTGAGCGAGATATCGATTCGTGGAAGGCTGACGAAAATGTCACCCTGTTGAATAGGTGCTGATTTGTCAGGGAACTCATAAATCATAACTCGTCACTCCATTGTATCCCACGAGCTGCCTCAAACTCTGCAAGAGCAAGGCGTTCGTGTTCCGCCTGCTCCAGGATCTGTCGCGCGATAATTAATGCTTCAGATCGTGATATGGCATGGCCAATAACTTCCTGAAAGATCGACACGGTCACAACAGTATCACGCCGTCTTTTCTCGATTAGCCATGGGTCTGGTATTGCTGTAATTGTAGAAACAGCCAAGGGGAGGAGGATTCCGGCAATCTTCGTTATTCGGAGTATTCCCCACAGATTCATGGATCTCCTTCTTATATAGGTCTCACTCCAGGGACCGGTTTCAATAGCCCGTGACTCTGGCGGTCTACCCTGGAGATCAACAGTATATGCGCTATTCACCTGAATACCTCCTTTCAAGCTCCCCCTTAATCATTTCGAAAAACCAATTATCAGTAATTTGATGAGCGGCATCGATCCAATCTGTAAAGTCTTTTGGCATATTTGGCAAGTCGTCCGTAGCAGATTCAACAATTGTTTCCCATACAATAGCAGGAACATTGTTTTTTTGTCCGGTGGCAAACCGGATAGTGACAATTCCCTTCGGTTTTCGGCATTTGAACGAACACTGCGATAATAAGCCGGTCGGCCTATTCTCAACCTCCGTGCCACTAAATAAATTCACCGGCAGCGAGATGTTGAGTTTAAGCATATCGCGCAAAAAATCAAATGCATTCTCAGACATATAGTCGAAATTTTCGGCGTCGATGTAACGAAGAATTATGTTGGTTAACTTCAAATCGGTCACCTTCGGATGTGCGTCATAAAGCTTCTCAAGAGCTGTTACCACACGGAGACGAAAGACAGGCCAAATGTAATCGCCGGTTGAATTTACAGAAAAAATTCCCGGTCCGACTTGAACCAGAGGCCACTTATTTGCGGCGACACGAAAACGATGTTGGATTATGTGGCCGACAAAATCATCAGGAATACTGGCAGCCGGCAGTTGTTCATGCTCGGGGTAATCCTGGAGAAATCGGTCAAACAAACGTCCAAGGAGAAGCTTATAATGTGGATCTATTACAGGCGCTGGAGGTGCTCCTTGCAGTTTCCATCTTACTTCGAAGATTGCCTCCACAAGAGGTTTGTTCTTCAGTTCCTTCGCCATATTTCACCTCAATCCATCGATTGTGAATTACCAATTTAGTGTACTGTCTCTGCTGGGTTTTCATAAAAAGTCGCCACGGAAAAAGGCCTTTTCGCAAAAAAATGATAAAACTTATTGTATTATACCGGCATTTATTAATAACGGCAATTGTTATTTTGGAAAACCCACCAGTGTTGTCGAAGGCGTAATGAAGAAACATCGTTCCCTTTATGCCCTCGTGCCCTCGATTACTGACTGCAATATACTAATTTTATTAGAATTAGTCAATCGAAAGTTTCAGGAAGGAATTTGCAAGCATAGGGATTAGTGGCTACGACTACAATTGGTCGCTCCTGGCAAGTTCAGGAGTTTGATGATGATAGGTGGATCTGTTGAGGATTTTCTCAATAATCCCTGTAAGCATTTTTTAGTTGATTGAGGACGCGATTCGACTTCTTCATAAAGGAAGGGATCTCTTTTGAAGGAAATTTCTTTAAGATGTAAAGGAACTGTTTACTCATGGGAACCGCTTTTTTATAGAGATCATAATATTCTCCATAGAACTTATTAAGAGGAAGAGCCGTCGGGAGCAAAGTATGAATAAAGTCGAAGTAGTCATAGTTATGGGTGATCAATTGATCTTTCACCTCTTCATTGAAATCGGTGCCGGGCAGAGGGGTAAGGACCGCAAAGCTGGCGAAACTTAATCCCAGCTCCCGGCAATATTGCCTTAGGGCTCTGAAATCCGCTTTGTTGAATTCCTGTCTCACGATGAAAGAGGCATAGACTTCAATGCCAAGATCTTGAAGGATCTTTATCGCCTTCTCATTGTCACTTGCCGTGGAACCCTTTCGAATGTAGCTGAGGTCTTCGTCTTTGAGGAATTCGAGCCCCACAAAGACCCTTTCAAGACCAATATCCCTCCACATCTCAAGGAGGTCAGGATTTCTGCAAATGGTATCGCTTCTCCCATAAAGAAAGTATTGCTTTCTTATCCCTGCCTCTTTGATCAGCCTTGCAAGCTTTTTCATTCTTGAGGCATCGACGAGTGATTCATCGTCAGCAAAGAAGACGAATTTCTCTGCCAAGCCAGCTAACTCCTGGACAACGCTCTCCGGATTTCTCCTCAAATAACGCCCCCCCGCCAGTTTCCACTGGGCGCAAAAGTTGCATCGAAATGGACACCCCTTTGAGGTCCGGATTGACGCCAAGGGCCTCATCCATTCTGAGTAGTAGTGACTCCGGTACTTCGATGTTAGTCTTCTCTCCGGAAAAGGAAAGAGATCGAGATCGGCTATCGCCTGACCATCGGTTCTGACAAGGCGATCCCCTTTCGGAATGGCGATTCCTGGGATGCCATCAAAGCTCTCTCCTCTCTCGAATCTTGTGATGATTTCCTGGAATGCAAAGACCCCTTCCCCAATGACAATGAGATCAACAAACGGGGAAAGGAAGTCTTCTGCCACCATGGTAGCATGATGACCACCCACCACCGTGAGAACCTTTGGATTCCATCCTTTTATATCCTCAAAGAGCTTTTTCACAGTGTTCACATGCACAGTATATGCGGTTATGCCAACAACGTCAGGGCAGAAGTCTGCCAAAATGCCTTGCAGGTCCTTTTCGAGTCGGAGGTCAAGGATTCTTACATCGTGGTCCTTTGCCACTCCTGTAGCGATGTATTCAAGGGAAAGTGACTCATAGATAAATACATCTTCTCCGCCTATTGTCAAAGGTGATTTGGCCGGTTCGATTAATAATATTTTCATCCAGTCCTCTCTCTTTACTTTTTAGGCCTTGAGAAAGTGGATTTCGAAATATCCTGAGTGGTGTCAACAAAACTATCGACCCCTTTCTTTAAAATCAATGACACCAGCTCATCCGCTCCGGAGGTCACTATGGTTTTCCATCGGATGATATTGCCTTTGAGTTCACCTTTGCGAATCATATCGTTAACCCTGTCAACATCAAATATCTTAAACGAGAAGCGGCCGTCGTCTGAAATTTTGTAGGGGACGATGTAATAGCCCGATTCCTCACCCTCTCCCTTTTTGACAACCATCTCCCTTTCTTTGAGGCAAAGAAATTTTTCCTGTTGAATCTGGGTGGTATACCCCTCATAGATATCAAGCTTGATTTTATTCTTTGAATCTATCTCGACACTAATGATATCTATCCACCCCGATCTTCGTGGATAAATATAGAGTCTCATCTTTTCATCCTTCTCGGCCATCTCCCATTCGCCCAATATCGCCTGATCCGGCTCCGATGACTTGGGCGGGGGAATCGGGTTGACAAACTCAGCCACACAGGAAGTGAGCAAAGGGATTAACCCAAACCACAGGGCCAATAGACGAAAGAAGTGACATTTTCCTGGCATGGATCCCCCCCTTCTTTAAGCCGTTATCATTAAACCTGTTGAAAACACAAAAATTTTTACCGTCCTGTTTGAAATCGCCCGCAATGAGCCGTATTCCCGTAAAAAGATTAAAAACTTTTAATCTTTTTTTAATCTTCCTCTAATGTGAGTTGTGTATACTTGTTCTCAACAAGAGATAAAAATCTCTTTCCTCCTACTTAAAAACCTTAACCCAATTAAATCCACCGAGCCAAAGGCTCGGTGGATTTTTTATTGCAATTGATTGAAATCGAACCCTTCTTTCAAGATCGAACTCTTCAGATCCTTGATGTCCGCCTCCTTTTCGATGGCATTGAGTAGTTCTGCCCTTCCCCTGGTCTCTCCGAGCAGGATACAACCGACGATTTTATCCTCCTTGAATGTAACCTTACAGTAACTGCATTTCTCGCGGTCGCTTCTCACCACGCACTCGAACTTCCCCTCCGCATCGATCTCTCCGGTGGAGGTGAGATCGATCCCGACCACTTTAAGAGTATTGGAAACAACCGTGCCTTCATAGGACTCGTTGCCTCCCGCCATATTGACTCCGGCAATCTCACCCTGCTTCTGGGCGGCCGGCCATAACCCATAAACACGACCCCGATGTTCTGCCACATCCCCGGCTGCAAAGATGTCCTTTGTTTTTGTTTCCAACCGGTCATTGACCAGAATTCCATTCTTCATTTCCAGCCCCGTCTTTTTGGCCAGTTCGATATTCGGCCTCACCCCTGCGGAGATGATCGCCATCTGGCCTTCAACGATCCTGCCATCCTTAAGTCGGACCCCCTCCACGCTTTCGCCTCCCAGAATCTCCTCGGACTGCCCGTTGAGAAAAAAAGAGAAACCCATGGTTTCCATCTTCGCCTGAAGAATCTGAGCTCCCTCAGAGTCCATCTGTCTTGGAAGAATTCTCGGATTTTGCTCAATCACTGCCACCTTAATGGACCGTCTCAATAAGGCCCCGCCTGTCTCCAATCCGACGAGCCCTCCTCCGATCAGGATCGCCTGGCTGATCTTCTCTGAAAATGCCTTCATCTCAATGGCATCTCTCATGGTGCGAAGGGTAAACACACCCTTCTTCTCATTTCCCTGAATGGGCGGCACAAAAGCATTGCCGCCGGTTGCCGCCAGCAGGAGGTCATAAGAATAAGTATGCCCCTTCTTGCTGAGAACCTCCTTTTTCTCCGGACGAACCTCAACAATTGGCTCTTCCAGATGGAGGGAGATGTTTTTCCCCTGATAAAACTCTTTGGTGTGGATGGTGATCTCCTTGATCGTCACCTCTCCTGCAACCAGCTCCGGGAATCGAACCCGGTAGTAAAAGGGATAGGCTTCCCCTGTAAAGATGTGAATTTCACCCTTTGGGTCTCTTTCTCTGATCTTGACCGCCGCCCTCGCTCCTGCCACTCCGTTACCGATGATGAGATACCGTTTCATTCACAGCCTCCCTGAGTTGAAAAGTCGATGGTGGAACGTGGAAGGTAGTTTTTAAAAAAATCGGGTTTCGCTTTCCACGCTCTGATGTTATAGATACCAAACTTTTCTCGCCTAAACAAGCAGTTTTTAATAAAATCCATTGGTAAAATGAAGGGAAAAGGGTTATAATTTTTGGCATAAACGAGGGGGAGATGAATCGTGGAGGTGGAATGATGAAATTATTAACCATCATCATATCTTTTTCGATGGCCATCGGATGGTTAACTCCTGCCTTTTCTGCTGAGGCGCCAAGGATGAGCAAGGAGGAGTTGAAGGCTTTGCTCAGTAATCCGGACCTGGTCATCATCGATGTCCGTTACGGCAGAGATTGGACCAATAGTGATGCAAAGATCAAAAGCGCTGTAAGAGAAGACTCGGATAATTTAAAATCCTGGGCAAACAAATACTCGCCGGACAAGACCATTGTTCTTTACTGAGCCTGACCCCGGGAAGGGACCAGTGCCAGTCTGGCACAGGAATTGATCGAAATGGGATTTAAGAAGGTCTTCGCCCTGAAGGGCGGATGGAAGGAATGGTCTAAGGCGGGTTACCCGATAGAGAAGAAGTGATATTCTCACCCATCATCCTCAATGCCGGATCGTTACCAAAAGCCCTGGTGGATGAGCCCATCGACATTGCCCTGACTCTTTCATTGGCTGCTCTGAAAGCCCAGTTCATCGATCCAGAAAGGGGCGTTGTCCGGTATGATGCGATCCACACCTCTGAGAAGTTCGAAGAGTACAAGGCCCTCACAAAAGGATTGCAATCCTTCGATCTTGAATCCTTAAGAGACCGCGGAAAGAGACTTGCCTTCTGGATCAATATCTACAATGCCGCCGTCATTCATGGGGTTATCGAGCTCCGGTTGAAGCATTCGGTCAAAGACTTTTTTAGATTCTTTGATCGAATCGCCTACGAAATTGGAGGGTATCGTTTTTCTTTAAACGATATGGAGCATGGCATCCTCCGAGGCAACCGGAGGCCACCCTACCGGCTTTTGAGGCCTTTCGGAAAAAAAGACCCGCGGGGAAAATTTACCATCCTGCCAATAGACCCGAGAATCCATTTCGCACTGGTTTGCGGAGCAAAGTCCTGTCCGCCTATTGGATTTTATGAGCAAGATCAAATCGATTATCAGCTTCAACTCGCGGCAATGAGCTTCATCAACAGTCCCCAGGTCAGAATCCTTCCGGAAAAAAACACGCTCTTGATTTCAATGATTTTCAAATGGTATAAGACAGACTTTGGGGGAGATGACCGGACAATGGTCGATACGATTCTCAATTTCCTCGATGAAGGAGAGAAAAAGAATTTTTTAGGCAAGAACGGAAATCGAGTCCGGGTTAAATATCAACCCTATGACTGGAATCTGAATCAGGAGTAGGAAAAGGGATGCCAACTCGGGATGAATGGGGCCATGACCCCACTGTTCAGATGATGCGCCGGATATTCTCTCTTATGGAGAATTCTCAGAAAGATTTGCTGAGGGATCTGAACATCTCATTATTTGACCCAAGGCTCCGTCGTGCCCGCTCCCGCGCCCGGGATCTCTTTGAACAAACATGGCCGCTTGCCATGCAAAAAGAGATCGTTTCCAATGAGAGGGGGGCCACCCTCCTCTATATGCATTGTTTGGCCCACACGTTAAGCCTGAACGGGATCGAGGTTCCGGAGCAGGTATCGTCAAAAGATGAAAGAATCGCCATGTTTCTCCGGAAGGAGTTAAGATGATCCGCCTCCGTCTCTTTGGCCGTTGCCGTATCTATCATGATCCGGTCACCCCTGTCCTGAGGGCTCCCGCCCGGATTGGATGGGAGGCCTGGTTTCGAAAAATCGACCTGATCACACCCCAGATGCTCAAAGGCGAGGAACTCCTCTCTCGGACACGGGGCTGGTGGACCATAGAGCCCGTTGAAGTAGCGGAGGTGGTTAAGAAACATGGCCGGTTGGTTGTAGGAGACGAAGGAGAGCTGATGGTGGAGTTTCCCGACGAGAAAGCGACCGAAAGCCTTGCCGTTGCCCTCGCCGAGCGCTTTGGGGACCAAGTCTTAATCGCTCCCTGACGGATGCTTTCGTATAGGTTCAGGAGGTCATTCCGATGAGAAGAACGTCTTATCGAATCCACCGAAGCCGACAGACGAAAAAGGCCGACTCCAATAAGTCTGTTGAGGAGATCGTCAGGGAATTACAGCATACCCCTCCTAAAAAAGGCGATTACAGGGAACGATCGCTCAACATCCACGGTTTCATCTGCGCCCGATGCGGAAAAGAGTTTGACCACAAGACCAGTCATCTTCTCACTGTCCACCACAAAGACGGAAATCACCTGAACAACCCGCCCGATGGCTCAAACTGGGAAAACCTCTGCGTTTACTGCCATGATGAAGAGCACAGTTGGTAAATTACGTTTGCCGTTGTCGAAACTCGTATCGATGCTCGACTGACGAAGCTGGAGGCTCGAATCAATTTTTACCGAAATTCGAGCATCGAGCTTCCTGCTTCGATACCAGCATCGTCGCCGTTAAACGATATTCTCTTTAACTTGTTGTTATCTCCGGCGGGACTTTCTTTCAAACCTCCGATGGATCCAGAGCCATTGATCAGGATACTGGCGGATGATCGATTCGAGAACCCGGTTAAAGAGCTGAGTATTGGCTTCCACATCCTGCCTGAAAACGCCGGTATGGATGATTTCGAGAGGGTCCCTGATGATGAGACGGTGTTTCCAGAATCCCTCCCGGACCATGAAAACGGGCAGGACAGGAGCGCGGCTTTTGATGGCCATGACTGCCAGGCCGGAAGTGGTCGGCACCTTTCTTCCGAAAAAGTCGGCCCAGACCCCTTTGCTTCGCTTTCCCCTCTGATCAAACAGAATTGCAACAATCTGGTTCCGGGAAAGGGCCTGCAAAACTTTCTTTGTCGCATTCACAGGAGGAATGATCTCCAGACCTATTTTATTTCTGGTTCCGATAATCCATCGATCCAACCGTGGATTCTTTTTGATGGGTTTGGCAATGGCCAGGATCGGCCTGTTGATGACCTTCGACATCAGAGCCATCAGTTCCCAGTTCCCGAAATGCCCGAGGAGAAGAAGCGCTCCTCTGTTCTCATCGAGAACCTTCAATGCCTTATCGAGCCCTTCCACGGCTACTTTTCTTTTGTAAGTTTCCAAATCCATCTTCGGAATCTGGAAAAACTCAATGGCCATCATTCCCAGATTCTGGAAATTTTTTCTCGCAATCGAACGCCTCTCCGCCCCTGTCTTCTCCTGCCCGAAAGCAATTTCAAGGTTATCAATAGCAATCCCACGGTGCTCAAAATCAAGGGCATACATCAAATTTCCAAACTGCCTCCCGATCCAGAGGGCAAACCCCTCCGGCAGAAGATTGATGAAGAAGCCGAACATTCTTAGGAGTATGTAGATGGGATAAGCAAACATTTTGGGTTTTGAGTATTTTGATTTCAGATTTTTGATGAAGTCGTAAAAAGGCTATCGATCGTCATTCCGGCGAAAGCCGGAATCCAGTAATTTCATATAATTATAAAAACACTGGACACCGGTTTTCACCGGTGAGACGACTTTTTACGAAACCATCATTTTTAACTTTGTTTAAATTCCTAAATCCGAAATCCGCATTCTCTCCGAGCCAGAGGGCTCTCTGAGCCGGAGGCCGAATTCCGAAATCGATCACCCCTCTTCCCCTTGATAAGGCAGGGCTTCATCGATGAGCATGATTGGGATATCGTCTTTGATCTGATAGAGCAATCGACAAGACTTACAGATCAACCCATCCCCTGCATGGTTAAGGAAAATATCTCCCTTGCACTTCGGACAGGCCAAGATGTCGAGAAGTTCCTTGCTAAGTGCCATCTTTGTCCTCCTTTAAAAAATTTCGTTTTACTCTCCACCTGCCACTCTCTACCTCACAGTTGCGTAAAAATTACATAAAAAGGGAGGCGGGTGTGCTGGGCGGATACGGGAAACCGCAGTTTCCCAAACCTTTACAGCGGCACCTTTAAACGTTTGGCTACGCTGTTTTCAAGCAAAACCCAAAGGCCCCCTCAGGTGACATCGTATGTTCCCCATAAAAGATAAAATAATCCGCAATTGTAAAGGTTTGTAAGCACACTTGCCTCACTTTTTATGCAACGTTAAGGTCTGCTTTCCACTTTCCCTGTTAAGAATCCAATCGACCGCCTCAAACAGATCCTGAGCCACAAAATCAGGCTTTGACTCCCACTGGTCTCCGAAATATTCCCACTCCCCTTTGCCATATCCTGTGAGGACCAGAATGGTCTTTGCCCCGATCCGGTGGCCAAACTCGATATCCGCCCCGCGGTCACCGATCATATAACTTTTGGAACAGTCGATCCCCAGATCCCTTGCGGCCTCTTCGATCAGGCCCGTTTCAGGTTTTCGACATCGGCATTTCTGACGGTAGGGGGGCTCTCCTGCATCAGGATGATGGGGACAATAATAGATTCCATCGAGGTGCGCCCCCTTTTCCCTCAAATGGTCTTCCATCTTACGGTGGACCAGGTGGATTAAGGATTCCGGGAAATACCCCTTCGCCACTCCGGCCTGGTTTGTGACGACGACAGCTTTGATTCCGTTCTTGTTCAATAACCGGATCGCCTCGCCTGCTCTTGGAAAGAGCCTGAATCGTTCGAGATGATTCACATACCCCATCTCTTCATTAATCGTTCCATCCCGGTCCAGAAAAACCGCCTTATGTCCCCCCATCTCCCTGTCTCCCCATCCCCCTGTCTCTCCATCTCCCCAACTCAAACTTATCCGGAGGCGTAAACCGCAAAAAAGACCGGTGGATCATCCAGTCTCCCACATTGAAATAGAGAAATTTCTTTTCGTCTATCCGTTCCTCCACCTCCTCCGGGAAATGGGAGTGGCCAAGGATCACCATATCAAAACCCTCTAAAAATTTTTGATGGGCAAATTGTTTGAATTCCGGAGGAGGGCCGGAGGAAAGGATTGCATGATTTTTTTGATAACTCCTTTGACTGAGCCATTTCGCAACACGACGGGAGAATCCGGGACCAACCCTTTCGATGAGACCGTATGTCCATTGATTCTTGATCATTCTTCGCCATGTCCGGTATCTCCATAGTTTCGGATTGGACAGGTCTCCATGAGAGATAAAAACCCTTCTTCCTCCTATCCTCTCCTCATTCCCCTCAGGGAAAACCTCCACCTCCATCCCGAATCTTTCCGAAAAGAAGGAGTGGAGGAAGAAATCGTGATTTCCCTCAAAATATTTGATTCGAATGCCCTGACGATATAACCTTTGTAGACCTTCCAAAATGGGAAGGTATTCTACGAAAGGAAAGGTCTGCCCGCTAGTGGGTCTCTCTTTAAACCCAAAAAGAAATTCGAACAGGTCACCCAGGATGACCAGATGACTCATCCGCTCTTTCTCCGAATTTAAGAACCTTAAAAAGACCTCCATCACCCCGGGCTCCCTTCCGTTAAAATGGGCATCCGAGACAAAGATCCAGTCCTTTTCGGTTTGAGTCAATATCAATCCTTTACCTTCCGTAATAGCTCACTCTTCCTTCGATTTTCTCCGAGATCCGGTGGGGATTCTGGAGAAAATCTTATAGCGGATACCTCGACTTGTTGGCAAACTAAAAGGATGATCCCGTATATCAAGGATGATTCTACAAATGGACAATGTTACCCTTACCCTTAAAAATATGAACCATCCGCTTGATAAGATTTTCGGAGGAATTCCTGCCGGATCTCGGAGCTCCCCAACGCTTCAGTGAGGCATTACTACCTTCCTACGCCGCAGTAACGAAAGCCCAACCGCTTCATATGGGCTGGATCGTAAACATTCCTCAGGTCGATGAAGATTGGCTCTTTCAATAATCCTTTAATACGAAGGAGGTCGAGTCGCCGGAATTGATTCCACTCGGTTACCAGAACAAGGGCATCGGCTCCACTGGCCACATCGTAAGCATCCTTCCCGTACTCCACCTCGGGAAGAATCGCCTTTGCCTCTTCCATGGCTGCAGGGTCAAAGGTCTTCACCTTTGCTTCCATTTCGAGAAGCCCTCGGATGATGGCAATCGAGGAGGACTCCCGGATATCATTCGTATTCGGTTTAAAGGAAAGTCCAAGGATGCCGATTTTCTTTCCCCTGAGATCTCCCACCATCTCCTTGATCTTCGCCACCAT
>Ga0194126_10007117_pt1 | contig 15683 bp, 12 predicted proteins | sample TA2KigC150mmetaG_FD_148641 | JGI IMG/M metagenome (GOLD analysis project Ga0194126, IMG submission 148641) | Freshwater microbial communities from Lake Tanganyika, Tanzania - TA2015035 Kigoma Deep Cast 150m | ecosystem: Environmental > Aquatic > Freshwater > Lake | place: Tanzania: Lake... | reverse complement strand
GATCGGCGCCTCGCCGACGCCCAGAATGCTCACCTCTACGAACTGCCCCGGCTCGTGGCCGAGCGATTGACCCCACGGGAGCTCGACTGTAAACAGCTTCTCCAGGACGGTCAACGACTCAACCCTGGCGATCTTCGCGGGGCTGGGAATGTATATCGAACCGATGGTTGGTATTGCCATACTTGTATCTCCCTATCCGGCCACGAACTACGCGCAATCTCCTTCTGCGTGCGATTCGTGTAATCGGTGGCCAGAACAGACTAACTCGCGTGCGCCTTATAGAGCGCGTTCCAGACGCCGACAGGCGTGATATCCACCAGACAGGCGCGCGCGCAGCGACCACAACCCACGCAGCCCAACTCGCTGTGCATGTCAGGGATATACTTGCCCTTGCGGAAAAAGCGATGGCGCTGGCGCTGGGAACGCTTGTGCCGGAAGTTCTCGCCGGTCGCCACGCGTGCAAACTCGTCGAGCTGGCAACTGTCCCAAAGGCGGATGCGCTCGCCGGTCTTCCCATCCAATGCGATGCGATCTGCCACATTGAAACAGTAGCAGGTGGGACACACCAGGTTGCACGAGCTACACGCCAGACAGCGCTGCCCCAATTCATCCCAGAGGGGGTCTTTGTAGCTGAGCGCCATCAAGTTGGGCAGCTCGGCGCCGTCGAAGTCCAGCTTGTACGGAAAGCGCGGCCACTTCTCTGATAGCACCTGGTTCAAGAGCGCGACGTCAGCCTGGTCTGCAGGCCGGGCTGCGCTGTGGACGCTGAGCAGCGTCTCACCGGCCGCCGTGGCCGTCTCCACCGCGTATGCCTCGCCCAGGTCAATCAAGTGCAGGTCGAAGCCCTTCTCGGCGGTCAGCGTGCCCATGCTCTTGCAAAAGCTGTGCTCGTCGCACGGCTGCAGGCACTCGATACCGATGATCACCGTGGCGGCGCGACGCTTCAGGTAGTGCTCGTCGCGCTGTCCCGTGGCGAACACCGCATCCAGCAGGCTCATGGCATGGATGTCGCACGTGTGCGCGCCCAAGATCACGCGCGCGCGTGTGTCAAAGGCGGGCGTCGCCGACAGGCCTTCGGACTCGCTGGCTGATCGGCGGCCAAAGGTGAAGAGGACCTCTTCCTGCGGCAGCAGGTACTTCTTGGGCGGAAGGATGGTGGTGGTGTAGTCCAGACGCAACTGAGTGTAGTCGGTGATCGAGTCGAAGACGAACTGCCCCTGCTTCGCGCGCGGGCCGACTACCTCATACTGCTGCGCCAGGCTGGACACAAAGCCTGCCATCGCTCCCTTGTCTATGATCTTCAATGTCATCCGACCTCCCTTGGGAAATGATAACTGCGTGTTGTCCGCGGGGGCAATCGTCGCAGTGTCTGTAGCTGTCTGGTCCGCGCCCGCGGGCAGGCTGAAGGTAAACGTGCTCCCGCGGCCAGGCTCACTGACGTTGGCTGAACAAGGGTCTTAACTTCTCGCAGCCGGCCGAATTGCAGCAAATCGGCCAACAGAGCTAGTTGCTCTTGCGCCCGAGCCATAGCCTTTTCGAGTATCTCGCGTTGCTTCCCCGCCAGCATGGGCGGCACATAGCCGCTAAGCATGAGCTCCAGGTAACTATGAATGGCGGCTATCGGCGCTTGCAGTTCGTGAGTTGCCAACCGAATGAACGCCACCTTGGCCTTGTCAAGCTCTTCCAGCCGGGCCTTCTCTTCGGCCAGTCGCTGCGCCTGGGCTTCGATCGCCTGGAGCCGTTTGGCCTCCAGCGATAGCCGTCGCCGTTCCAACCCTTGATTGACCGCCAGCAGTAAGTCGTCCGCAGTGAACGGCTTGGTGAGGAAATCGTAGGCGCCTTGCTTAATGGCTCTGACCGCTAACTCAACTGTGGCATAGCCAGTAATGACGATGCAGATAGTTTCCGGGTCGTGCGCGTGAATCGAGCCGATCAAGTCAATGCCGCTGATGCCGGGCATCATCACATCGAGCAGCACGAGGTCATAACCGTTCGCCTTGACCCACTCCAGACCCTCACTGCCATCCGCGGCGATGTCCACCGCGTAGCCCTGGGGCGTCAACGCACGGCGACAGCCCTCGCGGATGCCGGGCTCGTCATCAATGACCAGGATTCTGGCGCGTGCAGTCATGACAGGTTGTTGCACTCGGTATGCGACTTCATGAAAAGACCAGCCGTCCTATCACAGCCTGACGCCTCACCCGATCAGACCGCTCGACTTCTCCGAACGGCCGGCCGTCGCGGGCTGCTCCAGCGGTCCGCCGGTCGTCGGCAGTCTAACCGGCAACTGAATCGTGAAAGTCGCACTGGGGACCGCCGGATCGAGCGACATGAAGCCCCACTTGACGCCCGCCGGAAAGCCCGCACCCCCGCGCCCGCGCAGTCCCGATCGTTTGACCATTTCAACCAGCGCGGCAGGGGTGTGCTGCGTGAGTGCAACGCGCACAGCCTCGTAGCCTCCGTGCGCCAGGTAGGTGGCGATCTTCTCGGAGTCGGGGCGGCGGATGTTGCGGGTGAGAATGGGTTCGAACTTCACGCTTCACGCTTGACGATTCACGCCTGACGCAACCTCTCCAGCAACGCGTCAATCCTCTCCGGCGTCATATGCTCATACAGATCGTCGTTCACACGCAGGACCGGCGCGGACCCACACGCGGCCAGGCATTCCACCACCTCGAGGGTGAACCGGCCATCCGCTGTTGTCTCGCCCGGCCCGATCTGCAGCCGCTGGCCCAGGTGTTCAAGAACCGGATCGGCGCCGCCCACAAGGTGACACGACAACCCCTCGCAGACCTGGATGCGGTAGCGGCCCTGCGGTTGCAGCTTGAAAAGGGTGTAAAAGCTGGCGGTGGCGTAGACTTGACCGGCCGGTACGCCCAGCCGGCGCGCTGCCCGCTCGATCGCCTCGGAGCTGAGCCAACCATATTGCTCCTGGACGATATAAAGCGCGGCCAGCAGCCTCGCCCGTCTGGCTGCTGGCTCATCCGTGATCACTGGCTGCAGATTCACCACTGCGTCGCTGCCCCCCATCGGGCCTGGCCAGACTCATCGGGCAGATCGGCCATCTACCCTACACTCACGCCTGCTGGCGCGCCGCTCTCCGCGCATGTGACCGGCCCGCTATTGGCCCGCGGCCAGACACAACGTTTGCGCGGACCGTGTAGACGGTATCACGAAGCCAGGTTCGCGCCAATGACGTTGGTCATATCGCTGTTGAGGAACTACGGAGGAACCCGGGGGCCGCGCTAGAACGTCGGTCAAGTAATGCTATCGGGCGGTTAGAAACCGCTGCAACCAGCGCAAAGCCGATCCTTCGACAAGCTCAGGACAGGCTCTTCGTCGGCTGAATTCAGTCGCCGCAGGGCGACTTCGCAGGGGTGGCAGCGACCTCGGTCGCCCGTGACGGACTACTTGACCGGTGCTCTAGGGGCACTGCACGAAGCCCTGCGCCCACAGGCAACCGCCGCACGTGGGGAAGGTGTTTTCAGTGCAGTCCATGGAGTTGCCGGCAAAGCGTTCGCAGCCGCCGCAGGTGGTACAAGGCGAAAACGGGAACCGGCGCAGTTGGCCGCGATGAGCGGCGAACGCGGCAGACTCCCACAGAGCGCGAAACGAACTCTGACCGATGTTGCCGAAAGAGTGATGCGCGACCTCCTTGCGCCGGCCGCGCACGAAGACCGGGTGAGCGTGCAAGAGCTCCAGGCAAGGGCTCAGCTCGCCATCCCAACGCACGGCCGCGTAGCTTTCCTGAGCAAAGCGACAGTAGTCATTGCGCGCACTCAAGCTGCCATCCAGCAGGCTGATGCTGGCGGTTGAGGTGAACACCTGGCGCAAAGGCTCCAACGTTGCTCCATCCAGGTCGAGCTTCGGCAGGCTCATGGTCGGCACCCAGACCGAGGAACGATAGGCGCACGCCGTCAGAGCATGTCCGTAGAGGATTTGCCCTTCCATTTCGGCCGTGTGCGGGATGACGTTGGAGACCTGGATGCTCGACGCGCCGACTGCCGCGGCCAGGGCCGGCAGGTGAGGCAAGTCTGCGACATTCTGCCGCATGGCCACAAAAGCCAACCCGACTTGCGGGTTGCTGTGACGCGTGGCCTTGCGCAGTTTGATCCGATACAGATCGCGCAGGTTCTCCACCACCTGAGCGAAGACGCCCTCGGGCCGGATGGCTGCGTAGCTGGCCGGGGTCAAGCCGTCCACCGAAACGACCAACCGATCGAGACCTAGCTCCACCAATGCGATCGCCATCGGCCGATCAAGCAGCATGGCGTTGGTAGTGACTTCGACGCGCAGGTTCGCAGCCTTCGCCAGCCGCACCAGCTCCAAAAAGTCGGGGTGATAGGTTGGTTCGCCGTAGCCGCCCAGGTGGATGATCGGCGCTGGCGAGAAATCGCGCAACTCCTCGATCAGGGCGCGGAAAGCGGCCGCCGGCATACTGCCTGGCAGCTCGCGCCATGCGCCGCGCACACACATCGTGCAGTGCAAGTTACAGGTCGAGGTGAGCTCGACGTAGAGTTTGGTGCAGTGATCCATGTCGGAGATCGCTCAGGAGCAGTCTTGCGCAGGAGCATTCGCGGCCGCGTTCAAGGAGTCGCCCTGGCTTGCGACGTATCGGCGCCCAAGATCACCGCCAGATCGGCATCTGGCGAAGGCGCTTCAGAGCGGATGTGGTCGGGGGGAATGCCGAAGCGCCGGATGAGCGCCTCGCGCGTGAGCGGCTTGGCGTTGCCATAGGTGATCAGCCAACTCTTGGTATAGTCTGTGCGATCGGCGTTGCCCACAGCCGACACGGTGAACCCTTCGGCGCTCAGCGAGGTTGCGGTCTTGGCCGCCAACCCCTCTTCACGCGTGCCGTTGAGCAGCACCACGCGCGCCGCCTCAGCCTGGAGGCGCTGGCGAGCCAGCTCGGCCGCCGAAGGGCCGGCCGGCGCATCTGCGAAGACGGCCGCGGCTGCCGCGCGCAATCTGACCATATCTGGCAGCAATACGAAACCCCATTCGGGATCGGTGGTTTCCGTGCCCATATTCCGGTCAATGACCAGCCGCGCCGGGTTCTGCAGGTTCATCTGACCCGCGGCTCGCGCCAGGGTGATAGCCCGCTCCACCGGCATGTCGGTTTGGATCGAGTTCGCCAGGGCAATCGCCAGGCCGGGCAAGCGCGGCAAGAGAGCGGCCAACTGGCCGGACTGCATGACCTTGTTCTTGATCGCGATGATCACCCGCTGCTGCCGGTCGGCCCGGCCGTAGTCATCATCCACATGCCGCGTGCGCGCGTACTTCAGGGCCAGGGCGCCATTCATGTGTTGGCGTCCAGCCGGAATGTAGAGCGGGTCGTAGCCATAGGCTTCGTCTGGAAACAGATCGTCGCGAATTTCCTTTGGCACGTCAATGTCAATCCCGCCGATCTGATCTACGATCTGCCGGAAACCATCGAAATTGAGTCGCACGTAGTAGTCAATCGGATAGCCGATCAACTCCGCCACAGTCGCGCGCAGCAAGGCCGGGCCGCCGCCGGGGTATTTGTTCGCCTCGCCCCAGAAGTGCACCGTATTGATCTTGGCGCTCTTGTTCCAGCCAGGAACCGGCGCCACCAGGTCTCGCGGCAAAGAAAGCATGCCGGCTGCTCCGGTGCTCGGATTGATCGTGAGCACCATGATGGTATCGGTGCGCGCGACCTTCTCGTCCGGCCGGTTGTCCACGCCCATCACCAACACCGTCACGCGGCCGGTCACAGCCGGCGCAGCCTCCTGCGGCCGGCCGGCGGCCGGCTGAAAGAGCCCTGGCAGCGAACCGCTCTGTTGTCCGCTTGCAGAAGGCGCGGCGCGCACCAACGCAGGGAGATTGAGCGGCGGCAACTGCGGGATGGCCGCCAGGGCCGTCTGTCCCCACGCCAAAAACAGATAGGCAACGTAGACGAACGCAGCCAGGAAAAGAGTCAGGAGAAACCCGAGCAGCAGGCCTGACCAGATGGCTGAGCGCGGGCCAGGATGACGCACCCGCCGATTATCGTATGTCTTCATAGTTCGTGTTCAAGCCACATCCACGGCCCACCCATGAGCAAGCCGTATATGACGTTATCCTCGTAAAGTCGCCATGCACCAGTTGGCCGCTGCGGCCTCACCTGGTTGGCGCAGGCGCGGCCGCAGGCTTGGGCAGATCTGCCTTGTAGAGCGCGTCGGCCGTGAGTATGTAGAGCTTGTCGCCTGCTTCATCCAGAAAGACGTCACGCATCTCGCGCAGTTCCCCCTGGCTCGGCCGAAGCTGCCGCAAGAACTTGCCTTCCTTGTCGAATTCGACGATGCGGCCGTTGCCGGCGTCAGCGATGTAGACCTGGTTGCCGTCCACCGGCGCGACGACGGCTGTGGGCGCGCTCATGGCGTCGGGCAGGCCCCGCAGTTCAAAAGGCTTCGAATCGCCCACGAAGAACTTCAGCAACCGGCTGTCGGCCATCAATAGCCAGATGTTGCCATCAATGGCGATGGACTGGATGGATGCCATATCCACCGCGGTATTGGCCGTGAAGTACTTCTCGGGCGGGTTCTCGAAACCCTTATCGCTCGGCCGGTAGCGCCAAACCATATTGATCTTGGTATCCACGATGTAGAAGTTGCCGCCATAAGTGGCTACCAACTGCGGCAACCCCCATTGGTCGCGACCTGCCAGCGGCACGCGACTGGTCTTGTACGTTACGTCGAAGCTGACCAGGCCGCCGTTGGTGTCCAGGGCCAACAACCGGCTGCGCTGATTGCCCACGGCGTCCATCCAGGCGATGTCGAGCAGGTCGCTCACCACCAGATCCCCGACCTGATCGCCTTTGCGGAGGATGACCGGCTTTTCGGCCGGCGTCACGCTCTCTTTGAGCTGCCCGAAGACGAAGCGATAGATTTCGCTGCGGCCGCGGTCGAGCACGAAGAGCGAGTCGCCGCCCGCCACCACCCGCTCCAGGCGACGATTGCTCTCTTTGAACTCCCACAAGAGGATGACGCTGTAAAGCGGTGTGACGTGATCGACGCGGTTCAAGCTGTCGGAATAGCGGGTTTGCAGCCTGGCCAGCTCCGCATCGGCGGGCCGCACTGTGCGAGCCTTGTCCAGGAACTCCCTGGCGGCTTTCAGGCGGGCCCGCGCCAGCGTCTCGTCGGTCAGTTTTTCGGCATCTGCGATCGCCGCAGCCGCGCCGGCCAGCGTCTGCTGGAACTGCTCCTCGGCGGCGCGTGTGCGCAGCCACAGCATGCTCAGCACAATCACGGCGACGATCAGCGGAATGACGATCACCGCCAGGATCAACGGCAGCAGGCTGCGCTTCGGCGGCCGATCCGTCTCACGACTCACAGCTCGAGGCTCGGCCGCCGCGCGTGACGCCTCCCCATCTCGCAGAGAGGCCGCAGGTTCGGCGGCCGGCTCGAGTGGCGTTTCCGGGGCCGGCATCGCGACCCGGCCGCCGAAAACGCGCAGACCCTCGACCAGCCAGGTCGCGCCCGCCGCCAGCCCCCGGCCGGCGTCGCCAGCCGGCTGACCATCCGCCGTTGCACCAGGAAGGCGGATCGCCGCGGGCGCATCCTCGCGCACCTCGGGGATTACTGCGCCGAAACCCACCATCAAGGCGCTCAATTCGACTGTGCCTGCCAACTGCCCCAGGTAGTCGCCCGCCAGCGTCACGCTCTCGGCTGCGGCCGCCACAGCCAACGCCTCTGGCGCAACCCGGTCCAGCCAATCGCTCTGCGCCAACAGCAGAATGCTGCCCGGCTCGACGGTCGTCTCGAAGAGCTGCACCTCTGGCCGCTCCCTGCCGCCGAGCGCCGGTCCGCTTGGGCCTGGGACCGCCGGAAACTGATCCACCGTTTTGGGATGGCTGACCAGCGCCAGCGTGGGGCCCGCCTGCGCGATCATCAGCTCGCGGCCTTGCAGCGCAGCGCAGGTGATCCCGGCGCGCCAGTCAGCCTCTGGCAGAGCCTCGTTGGCGCGCACCAGGGCGCTGTGCGCGCCGCTCACCGCGCGCGCCAGCGCGGCCGGCAACGCGCCGCGCGCCTCGTAGAACGCAGTTTGCGCGGCGTTGAGAACCTGCCGGTACAGCGCGGCATGACCGCCGCCGCTGCCAGTCACCTCCACCAGCATATACAGGTTCCCGTGCTCTGCGCCGGGCAGATCGGCTGCTGGCTCGACGGCCCGCACGTTGATCGCCCGTGCTTGCGCGCGGCCGCCGGCGCTACCGAACTGACCGATGGTGGTACGTAGGGAATCAGGCATCAGAGGCTCCTTGTAAGGCCATCCGTTGTCGGTACCAAATGGCTGATGGCTGACCGTTGATCGGTGGAGACCTGTCAGGTCTCAGTAGATCACAATTGCTCAGGCCGGATCCGTGATCCGACGGGTCATGAACCCGCTTGGAACATGAATCTGTGATCTACTGGGTCTCCATGACGCACACTCAGCGGCCATATCCCATACGCCAGATTGTAAGCCAGTGCGCGCGTTTTGTCAACCGTTTGGCTCACGCGTAGCTTTCGGCTATAATGGCTGCGAAGATCCGTTCGGGGTATCCTCTCAATAATCCGGGGAAACGGCGGTCACAGACCGCCTACGAGCCTGCTTTCAGGGGGTCTGCGACCCCCGTCGGCCCCCACTTATTGAAAAGATACCGTTCGGGGGTTGGCTGTGTCGCTAGAACTGAGCAAATTGACCGCCCAGGTTGAGGTGATGGGCGCGGCCCTGGCCCAGCGCCGTCAGGATGATGCCGCGCTGCTGGCGCAGGCTCGCTCCATGTTGCTCGCTCATGGGCAGGTCACAGATGAGCTGCGGCGCAAAGTCGCCACAGCTCACGAGGCCGACATCTCCTGGCGCGGGGCCGACCCACTCGGCGCTCGGCTGGATGAGCGGCATGCGCCAGCCGTGGAGCCGCGGCCCGCGACCCTGATCGCCGCGGACGGCAGCCAGATCTACCCAGATCGGCACGGCATCGCGCTCTACTATCTGTTGAATACCGGCAGCATCGTCCTGCGCCAGGGCGGCAGCCAGGCGCCCGCGGTCAGCACGAATCCCGAGGTCTTCTACGAAGACGCCGACCTGTACGACGAAACCGGCCGGCCGCGCGATCCCGAATACATCAACAGCCAGCGCGATCGCCGCGAGCTCGAGGCGTTGGCGGATTTGGCCGAGGCCGAGCGGATCGCGCTTGGCGGGGACCTGGCGCGGCCCATCGTCGTCCTGACAGATGGCCCGCTGTTGCGCTGGACCCCGCAGCGGATCACCGACCGCGAGGTCGTGCGCGAGGTACACCACTTCACGGCGCAGTTGGAGCGGTTGCGACGCAGCCAGGCTGTTCCGTTCGGCTATGTGGATCGGCCCAGCAGCGCCAATGTGCTGCGCACCGTGGAGCTGACCACCCTCGCGGCTGAGGAGATCACGCGCGAGACGGTGCGCCACGGCCGCTTCCGGCCGTTGGCCGATCGTGCGCTGTTCGACGACCTGGCGCCAAACCAACGCACCGGCTTCTTTGCGTCCACATCGGATTTGAACGATCGCTATCGCCGCGCCGGCCACCGCATCGTCTTCTTCTATCTCAATGTCGCGCAGCGGCCCGGCCCCGAGAACGCCCTCATCGTGCGCATCGAACTGCCGGAATGGGCTGCGCACGAGAGCGCCGGCCTCGACGTGGCGCAAGCCGCGGTGTACGCCGACTGCGCGCTCAGCGGCTTCCCCTATGTCCTGGCGCGCGCCCACGAGTTAGCGGTGGTGGGCTATGTGGAGCGACATAGCCTGGAGGCGATGCTGGGCCAGGCGATGCTGCGCTGTGGCCTGCAGCCGGTCGCTTCGACCAAGGCTGAGGCGAAGCGATTGACAGGCAGCCGATCGCGACGATAGCCGAAGAACGGAGCCAGTTTTATGAGCAACGAAACGAGCATCGGTCGTGTGCTGCGCGCCAGCACGACGAGCTTCGCCATCGGCTGCCAGCAGCCGATGGCCGAGCAGGAGCGCACGACTCCTGAGTTGGGCGCGCTGGTCAAGGCGCCGAACGGCGCTGGCCGCGTGACCTATGGGCTGGTGTACAACGTCGTAGTCGAAGATGATCCGTTCGTCCGGCAGCTTGTGGCGGCCGGGATCGAAGATGAGGTCTACATCGCAGATCAGCGCCAGCGCCGCCAGGTTCCCGTGGTGGTGAATGTGCTGATCGTCGGCTGCGGCCAGGGGCTCGAGGTGTATCACCGCCTGCCGCCGATGCCGCCGGGCACGCTCGATCGCATCTTCGCCTGCAACCACGCCGAGATCGTGCGCTTCACGCAGCGCCACGATTGGCTGCGCACGGTCGTCGCGGCTGCGCAAATCCCGGCCGACGCGCTGCTGATCGCGGCGTTGCGCAACGCCGCTGCGGCGCGGCCGCCGGACCAGCGAGAGGCGTACCTGGTGGGCGCGGGCCGCGAGATGGCAAAGCTGCTGGCGCTGGACTTGGCAAGACTCGACGGGGTTCTGAGGCAACTGAGATAGGCAAAGGAGAGACGCAGTGAGCGACGCCCGCAGCAAACTGCAAGACCTCAAGACGCGGCTGATCGAAGTCAGCGATGTCGAATACGCGAACGCGATCTTGGGGTGGGACCAGTCCACCTACATGCCGGCCGGCGGCGCGGCCGCGCGTGCGCGGCAATCGGCCACGTTGAGCCAGATCGCGCACGAGAAGTTCACCGACCCGGCCATCGGCCGGCTGCTCGATGACCTGCGGCCCTACGAGGAGAGCCTGCCCTATGATGCCGATGACGCCGCGCTGATCCGCGTCGCACGCCGCGAATACGAGCGCGCCTTGAAGGTGCCGCCCGACTTCATGGCCCGGCTCTCCAGCCACATGGCCGCGTCCTATCAGCTCTGGACCGCGGCGCGGCCGGCTAACGACTTCGCCAGGATGCAACCGAACCTCGAGAAAACGCTCGAGCTCAGCCGGCAGCTCGCCGAGTTCTTCGCGCCCTATGAGCACATCGCCGATCCGTTGATTGACTGGGCGGACTACGGCATGAAAGCCTCGACGATCAGCGCCATCTTCGCACAGTTGCGCAGCGAGCTCATCCCCATCGTCGAGGTGATCGCCAGCCAGCCAATCGCTGACGACTCATGTCTGCGCCAGCAGTATCCAGAAGCCGAGCAATGGGCGTTCGCAGTGGAGGTTATCAAGCGCTTCGGGTACGATTTCGACCGCGGACGGATGGACAAGACGCACCATCCATTCATGACCAAGTTCTCGCTGGGCGATGTGCGCATCACGACGCGTGTGGATGAAGGCTATCTCGGTGAGATGATCTTCAGCGCCATGCACGAAGCCGGCCATGCCATGTACGAGTTGGGCATCTGCGCGGACTACGAGGGGCTGCCGCTGGCGCACGGTGCGTCCGCGGGCGCGCACGAAAGCCAGTCGCGCTTGTGGGAGAACCTGGTCGGCCGCAGCCGACCGTTCTGGAACTTCTTCTATCCCAGGTTGCAGGCCTTCTTTCCGCAACAGCTTGGCGGGGTATCGCTCGACGCGTTCTACCGGGCGGTGAACAAGGTGCACCGATCACTGATCCGCACCGACGCCGACGAAGTGACGTACAATCTCCACGTCATGTTGCGCTTCGACTTCGAGCTGGCGCTGTTGGAGGGCAGGTTGGCTGTGGCTGATCTGCCAGAGGCGTGGCGAGCGCGCTACCAGACCGACCTGGGCATCGCCTCGCCGGATGACCGGGATGGCGTGCTGCAGGATGTCCATTGGTACGGCGGCATCATCGGCGGCTCGTTCCAGGGCTACACCTTGGGCAACATCATGGCCGCGCAATTCCAGCAGGCCGCGCTCGCGGCGCATCCCGACATCCCCGCCCAGATCGCGCGCGGCGAGTTCGGCGTGTTGCACGACTGGCTGCGCGAAAACATCTATCGGCCCGGCATGAAATTCACCCCCTCCGAGTTGGTCGAACGCGTTTCCGGCCAGCCGCTGAGCATCGAGCCGTACATCGCGTATTTACGGACGAAGTATGGGGAGTTGTATGGGGTTTGGGGCAGTTTCCTCCACTGATTCGTCTCAACCTGGCGCTGCTGGTTTCGACATCGAAGGAATCGCTCTATGTCTGACATCTCTTTCTCATCCGACGCCGAATTCGACGCCATCCCCTCTGCCGCCGAGGAGCGTGCGGCCCTGGCCGCGAAGCGCGAGCACAGCGACCGCCTCGGTGTGGTCATCGGCGGGTCCCTATCGGCCGGGCTGGATGTCAAGCTCGACCGCGACATCTCGCTGGAAGAGCTGGCCGTGGGCTGCTACGTGGTAGCGCGGGGGCAGCGCGCGCGCTTCTTCTGCATGATAACCGATGTGGCGCTCGACAGCACCAACCCGCTGATCGCCAAGCAGCCGCCCGATATGTCCGACCCCTTCCTGGCGGCGATCCACCAGGGAACGACCGCCTTCGGCACGGTGCACCTCAGCCCGCTGCTCATCATGGAGGAGGGCAAGGAAGAGGTCAAGCCGGTTAAGACCGTGCCGGCGCACTTCACGCCGGTCGCCACCGCCAGCCAGGCCGAGGTGGACCAGGTCTTCGGGCCGGAGGGGGAGCGCAAGGTCGGCGGAAGGGCTGCGCATTTCTTCCACATCGGCCAGCCGCTCGACATGGAGAGCGTCAAGATCACGCTGAACCTGGAGCGGCTGGTCGAGCGGTCGAGCGGCGTTTTCGGCAAGTCGGGCACGGGCAAGACGTTCCTGTCACGGCTGTTGCTGGCCGGCATCATCCAGCAGCGCGTGGCGGTCAACCTGATCTTCGACATGCACAACGAATACGGGTGGGAAGCCAGCTCCGAGCAGGAAAACCGCGTCAAGGGTCTGAAGCAGATCTTCCCCGGCGGAGTCAGCATCTTCACGCTGGACGACGAATCGTCGCGACGACGCGGCTCCAACCCCGATTACACCATCAACATCGGCTACGACCAGATCGAGCCGGAGGATTTGGAGATGCTGGCGGGCATCCTGAACCTGTCCGAGCCGCAGATCGGCGCCGTGTACGCGCTATTCCGCAAGTTCGGCCGCGCCTGGCTCAGCAACTTCCTGGACGATGATTGGGTGGACGGCTACACGGCCTACGTTGTGGAGGACGAAAAGCCGGTCTCCGGCCTGAAGGCGCTGGCCGACGACACGGGCCAGGGGCTGCAAACGCTGGCCGCGCTGCGCCGGCGCTTCGAGCGGATGCGCAACTATGGCTTCCTCAAGCCCAAGGCGCTCGACGACTCGGTGGGGCGGATCATGAAGTACCTGGAAGCGGGCACGAACGTCGTGCTGGAGTTCGGCCGCTACGGCTCAGACCTCGGCGCGTACATCCTGGTGGCGAACTTCCTGACGCGGCGCATCCACCGCCAGTACGTCGAACGCAAGGAGAAGTCATTCGGCGACCAGAAGACCGAGCCGACCCCGCTGGTCATCACCATCGAGGAGGCGCACAAGTTCCTCGACCCGACCATCGCGAGCAATACGATCTTCGGCACCATCGCCCGCGAGCTGCGCAAGTACAACGTGACGTTGTTCATCGTGGATCAGCGCCCTTCCGGGATTGATGGCGAGGTGATGTCGCAGATCGGCACGCGGGTGACGATGCTGCTGGATAACCCGGAGGACATCAAGGCGGTGCTGAGCGGCGTGAGCGGCGGCGACGCGTTACGCGAGGTGCTGGCTCGCCTCGACACGCGCGAGCAGGCCCTCATCCTGGGCCATGCGGTCCCCATGCCCGTCGTCGTCCAGACGCGGCGCTACGACACCGAGTTCTACAAAGCGATGGGCTTCGCCGACGCGCACGAGCTGAATCAACGCCTGAACGACAACGTCGCCACCATGCGTCCGCCGAAGGAATTCGCGGGGTTCGATTGAGCCGGCCGGAATAGGACGCGGACGAGCGCGGATGAACGCGGATAGAACCTTTTTCTGAATGGTCTTTTGCGCATAACTTTCTCGGAGGGTCACTGTGAACGAAACTCTCAAGCACGCCGATGTGACGGACAAGATCCTTCATGCGTTCTACAAGAAGGTGTACCCAAAACTGGGTTATGGATTCCTGGAGAAGGTTTACGAGAACGCGATGGCCCTGGAACTGCGCCGCATGGGCCTCAAAGTCGAGCAGCAGGCAGGGATCGAAGTCTACTATGATGGCGTGATCGTCGGCGAGTATTTCGCTGATTTGCTCGTTGAGGGTGTCGTGATCGTGGAGTTGAAAGCCATTCAGCGCCTGACCGCGACAGATGAAGCCCAACTCCTCAACTACCTGCGCGCGACGCCTTACGAGGTCGGCTTGCTCCTCAACTTTGGCCCGCGCCCAGACTTTTGCCGCAAAGCGTACGACAACACCAACAAGCCCTCCATAACATGGATTCCTTAACTGGACGCGGACGAGCGCGGACAAGCGCTGACAAAATAAGAGGTGTCCGCGTTCATCCGCGCTCGTCCGCGTCCTATCAACTTCCGCCAAAAGGCGAGCAATATGCCATCTATCAAACTCCTCCACACCGCCGACATCCACATCGGCATGGAAAACTACGGCCGGGTTGACCCCGCGACCGGGATCAACGCCCGCGTCATGGACTTCCTGCGCCGGCTGAGCGACATCGGCGAGTACGCGATCGAACAGGGGGTGGACGTCTTCATCTTCGCCGGCGACGCGTATCGGACGCGCGACCCCAACCCCACCTATCAGCGCGAGGTCGCGCGGCGCATCAAAAAGATCGCGGACGCGGGCATCCCGGTGATCCTGCTCGTCGGCAATCACGACCTGCCCGCGGTCGCGCGCCGCGCCACCAGCATTGACATCTTCGGCACGCTGGAGGTGCCCAACGTGATCGTGGGCAACCGCGAGGAGCTGCATCAGATCGCCTGCCGCCGCGGGCAGCCGCTCCTGGTCGCCGCCGCGCCCTACCCGCTGCGCTCCGCGCTGGTGAGCAGAGAGGACGCCCAGGGCAAGAGCCTGGCCGAGCTGGATGCGCTGCTGCAAAACGCCATGATCGCCAACCTCCAGGCGCTGGCAGCCCAGGCGCGTGAACGCCCCGACATCCCCGCGATCCTGGTCGGTCACTTCAGCGTCAACGAGGCTAGCCACGGCTCCGAGCAGAACATCATGATCGGCCGCGACGCCGCGCTGCCGCGCTCCATCCTCACCGATCCAACCTGGCGGTACGTAGCCTTGGGCCACATCCACAAGCACCAGAGCCTCAACGGCGACCACCAGCCGCCCGTGCTCTACGCCGGCAGCATCGAGCGGATTGACTTCGGCGAGGAACGGGAGCCGAAGGGCTTCGTAGTGGCCGAAATCTCCGATGGGCCGACGACGTGGGAATTCGTGCGCGGCTATCAGCGCCAGGCGCGGCCATTCATCACGGTGCGCGCCGACGTGCGCGACACGGCCGACCCGACCGCCGCGGTCGTCGCCGCGATCAAATCGAAGCCCGACCTCTCCGAAGCGGTCGTGCGCGTGATCGTCACGCTGCGCCAGGAGCAGGAGCCGCTGCTCGTCGAGCGCGAGATCACGCGAGCGCTGGAGGGCGCGTACTTCGTGGCCGCGCTGCAAAAGGATGTCGAGCGGGCCGAGCGCCAACGCCTGGGCGCGGTCTCGGTGGAGTCGCTGACCCCGGCGCAATTGCTGGAACGCTATCTGACGGTCAAGGACGTGCCAGCCGAGCGCGCGAAGCTGCTGTTGGAGCAC
>Ga0194126_10007109_pt1 | contig 15688 bp, 5 predicted proteins | sample TA2KigC150mmetaG_FD_148641 | JGI IMG/M metagenome (GOLD analysis project Ga0194126, IMG submission 148641) | Freshwater microbial communities from Lake Tanganyika, Tanzania - TA2015035 Kigoma Deep Cast 150m | ecosystem: Environmental > Aquatic > Freshwater > Lake | place: Tanzania: Lake... | reverse complement strand
CCAATACCGAGCAACTGCTCAAGGAACAGGTGGACGAGGAAATGGTGGCGGAAGTCGTTTCCAAATGGACAAAAATCCCCGTCAGCAAACTAATCCAGAGCGAAATGCAGAAACTTGTCCAACTGGAAAGCATTCTGGGTCAGCGGGTCATCGGTCAGGAAGAAGGCATTTCCGCAGTGGCCAATGCCATTCGCAGGTCACGTTCGGGCCTCAGCGACACCGGTCGACCCATCGGTTCCTTTATGTTTCTGGGTCCTACCGGTGTGGGTAAAACGGAACTGGCCAAAACTTTGGCGGCGTTCCTGTTTGACACAGAAAAAGCGTTAATCCGCATCGATATGTCGGAATACATGGAAAAGCATTCTGTGGCGCGTTTGATTGGCGCTCCTCCCGGCTATGTGGGGTATGAGGAAGGGGGCTATCTGACCGAGAATGTGCGGCGCAGACCCTATTGCGTAATTCTCTTTGACGAGATAGAAAAGGCGCATCAGGATGTGTTTAATGTTCTGTTGCAGATTCTGGACGACGGGCGGCTCACAGACGGCAAGGGCAGGACGGTGGACTTTCGCAATGCGGTCATCATCCTGACCAGTAATATCGGTTCACAGCTTATCTTTGAAGCGGAAGATGCCGATCCGGAAGCCCTGCGTCCGCAACTGATGCAGATACTGCAGCATCACTTCCGTCCGGAGTTTCTGAACCGTCTGGATGATGTCATAATCTTTCACCGTCTGGCTCACAGCCATCTGCAGCAGATTGTCCGCCTGCAATTGGATAACCTCAAAGAGCGTCTGGAAAAGCGAAACATCAAGGTGGAGTTTACAGAGGAACTGGTAGACTGGCTCACCCTCAACGGCTACGATGCTCAGTTCGGCGCCAGACCTTTGAAGCGGCTTATCCAGAAGGAACTGGAGAACCAGATTGCCCTGTCTCTGCTGGCAGGTGATTTGGATACTGCCAAACCGCTTCTAATCAGCGAAAAAGATGGTATCATAACAATTCGGAACGGCATTGAACAGTAACTGATTACTTGTTGACAAAACAAAAAAACAAAAAACTTTCTTGACAGATTTTTACACTGCTGCTATTCAGGCATAAGCTGGAGTTATGTCTAACTTCTGTTAACATAGAGTGTATTAACCGCCATTCTGACACGCTATATTGCGTTGAGCTGCAAGGTATTAACGCAGAAGTCAGAATGCTTGGCAGTTTGTTACTGCACGATATTTTTTAGGATATGTGTCATATAAATGTCGTTATGCGTAATAAGGGGTTACGAACTTGCAAGGTTCGTATTTTAGTTTGAAGAGCAACGAAGAGGAGCTAAAAACCAAATTGAAAGGAGTTAATTTGTGATCTCAACCGTCAATATTAAACAGTGGACAAGTTCGCAGCAAAGTCTCATGGCATGTTGCCACCATGCGCACTATGCGATCAATCCATCGATTCAATATATTATTTTACATAATTACACACCAAGATGCAAAAATCTAAAAAGGAGCTTCTGATATGAAAAGAACGCAATTAGTATTACTAATCCTGGTATTCTTACTGGGAATCACCTCACTCGTATGGGCTCAGCCGGTCAATATCACCATTGGCACAGGCACTGGAACCAATACGACAACCAGTACACCCACTCCCTATGGGACTTTCTACAAGTCATTCCGCCAGCAGTATCTGTTTACTGCCATGGAACTTGCACAAGCCGGTGGAGGCGCAGGTCCGATCAATTCCATCGCCTTTAACGTCCAAGCACTGAATACTTGTTCCCCTATGCCAAACTTCAGGATTCGGATCAAAAACACCACTCTGACTGCACTAACCACCACTTTTGAAGCGGGCACTTACACTCAGGTTTGGCAACAGGCTGAGTTTACACCAGTGGTGGGATGGAATACCCATACTTTTACCACGCCTTTTGCCTGGGACGGGACATCCAATATTATCGTTGATATTGTATCTTCACTTATCCCCGGCGCTTATACTCAAAATGCTTCCGTCTTTTTTACTCCTACAACAGGTGTAAACACATGTCTTCGTTTCCAAAGTGATACTGTCGAAGCCGATACCGGAACAACTGGGTCGGTATCCGTAAACCGTGCCAATACAGTTTTCAACATGGCACCCTATATTCCTACCAATCCTCCCAATCCGGCAGTCCTGGTCGGTCCTCCCGACGGAGGGCAGTATATTGCCGTATTGCCAGTTTTGAGCTGGCTTCAAGGCGGTGGTGCTCCCACCGGATACAAGGTTTTTCTGGGCACGAACACCCCGCCTACAAATGTTGTGAACGGCTTTGATGTAGGCAATAATACAACATATACACCTACTAATCAGCTTCAGAACAATACTCAATACTACTGGAAAATAGTACCCTATAATAACTATGGTGATGCTACAAACTGTCCGATATGGTCATTTACCACCGTGACTTCCGGTCTGGCAATTGCCAATATCGGGTCTGGTGTAGCAATGAATGGCATTTTTGAAGCGCCCACTCCCTATGGGACTTACTATAAGGCATTCCGCCAGCAATATCTATATCTGGCATCGGAGATATTGAGTAACGGTGGAGCTCCAGGTCTTATCTCAGGCATAGGGTTCAACGTTCAGGCATTGAATACCTGCGTTGCCATGCCCAATTTTACCATCCGGATGAAGAACACGACGCTAACAGCATTGACGACTACCTTTGAAGTAGGTGAATATACCACTGTCTGGACAAATGCAAGTTTTCTGCCCGTTGTCGGCTGGAATATCCACACCCTTGGTACTCCCTATTTCTGGGACGGTGTTTCCAATGTTATTGTGGAGATTGTAACTGATATGATTCCTGTCGCTTACACTCAGAATGCATCCGTATTTTACACTCCAACTACCGGCGTTAATACCAGTCTGCGTTTCCAGAGTGATACGGTAAATGGCAGCACCGGCACGACAGGTTCTAATTCAGTCAACCGCGCCAATACCCGTATCATTGTTCAAGTCGGCGGGATGGGCGCTCTGAATGGTACAGTTACAACCGGCGGTAATCCGTTGGCTGGTGCTACAGTATCCATTGTCGGAACCAGTCACACTGCTACTACTTCTGCGACCGGTACTTACAGTTTCCCCTTTATAACACAGGGGGCCTATCAGGTGACCTGCAGCAAGACCGGATTTCAGCCTCAGACGGTTAATGTTACCATCGTAGAAAACCAGACTGTTACTCAGAACTTTGCCATGGTTTCTCTGCCTCTGGTAAATGTTACCGGTATGGTTGCTGGAAGTGATGCCCCAACAGTAGGAATACCCGGCGCAACCATTACTCTGACGGGCATGGCTAATTATACTGCCACCACCAATGCTCAGGGACAGTTTACAATTACCGGAGTTTACGCCAGCCAAACCTATAGCTACACAGTTGTTGCTACAGGTTACTCACCTGCAACAGGAACGGTTAACGTAGGTGCTACCAATCATAATATGGGAACTGTTATCGTCAACGAAATTACCTTCCCGGCAACCGGGGTTCAGGCAACAGAAGTGCTTCCCAATGTAAATCTTACCTGGACAGCACCGAATCCCAATGTTCAGAATCTTACTGAGAGTTTTGAAAATGCTACCTTCCCACCGCAGAATTGGGCGCAGACCATTACAGATACAGGTCCCGCCAATACTTATGGAGTTACTCCAACCTGGTGTAGAGTGGGTTCTGTTGCTTTGACACCTCCTGTAGCACCTCCCGACGGTCAATGGCAAGCAGGTCTTTGGTGGTCTTACAACCATCAGGATGAATGGCTGAAGACACCACAATTCACCTGTCCGCCCAATGCTTCTCTGGTATTCAAGTCTTATGTTTATCTCGGTTCCACTTATAATGACCATTATTATGTAAAAGTATCTACCAATAACGGTAGTACCTGGACCATGCTGTGGGATGCATCCACCCAACCCGGCGCTGCCTGGAATGCTTATGCCACCAATCCTATCACCATTCCTCTTGCCAGTTATGGCGGACAGCAAATCAGGCTTGCCTGGCATGCATTAGATCCACCGTCCAATGATGGATTGTGGTACGTCTGGTTTATGGACCAAATCTTTGTCGGAAGCCCTACTCAAACCGTCACCTTCAATCTTGAGGATATGGAAGTACAATCTGCAGGTCCTCAGGCTTTCAAGGTTGGACGTAATCTGTTTAACGGTTACGAATTGCCTGCCAAGGGTATGGCTCTTGGAATCGAGCAGGCTGCTCCAGTTATCAGTTCTACACTCAGAAACGACAGGGCTTTGACAGGGTACAAAGTCTGGCGTCTGTTGGAAGGACAGGAAACCAACGAAGCTGCCTGGACACTTTTGACTCCGACTATTATTCCCGTTCCGACAACTGCTTATTCTGATACGGGATGGGGCGCAGTTCCAGACGGAACCTATAAATGGGCTGTCAAAGCCGTTTATACAGGTGACGTGCTTACAGCTGCCGCTCTTTCCAATGCAATAACAAAGCAGACTCAGATTGGTACCATTGCCGGTATCGTCCGCAAACCAGATAATACCCCGATTGTTGGCGCAACCGTTACCGCCGGAACTGCTACCGCTACATCCAATGTCACAGGCGCATATTCCATGCAGGTTCCCGCAGGATTCTACACAGTAACCTGTGCTGCCATTGGCTATGTAACCGGAACTCAGACCGGAATCGTCGTATTGAACGGAGAAACCACAACTGTCAATTTCGTATTGGCTGTTTCCAATCTGGTAACAGACGGATTTGAGTCCTATGATAATTTTGTCATCGACTTTGCTCCGTGGGTTAATGTGGACGTTGATCAATCCACCACTTATACCATTACCGGTGTAACCTTCCTGCATAGTGGCGAAGCCATGGCTTATATCGTCTTCAATCCCAGTGCCACAACACCTCCTCTGACCACTGCTGCCTGGACTCCTCATGGTGGAGCCAAGTTTGCCGGATGTTTTGCCGGAACCACTCCTCCCAATAATGACTGGTTGATTTCTCAGTTGTTCAACAACATTGGTACCGAAGCTGAGGTCAGTTTCTGGGCAAAATCCGTGACCGCCAACTATGGTCTGGAAAGATTCAAGGTTGGCGTTTCCACAGGTGGAACTGCTCCGGCAAACTTCACCTTCATTTCCGGAGCTACCTATATTCAGGCTCCGATTGACTGGACTCAGTACACCTTTGATATTCCTGCCACCTATGTCGGTCAGAATATCAGAGTCGGTATCCAGTGCGTTTCCGATGACGCCTTTGTCTTCATGGTTGATGATTTCGTCATGAATCTGGGCACTGTCTCCAATGTTGACCCGGTCACTCCTGTTGTAGCCACAGCATTGAAAGCCAACTTCCCCAATCCTTTCAGCGCAGCCACCACTATCAACTACTCCGTAAAGGGACGTCAGCCCGTAGTCGTGGATATCTATAACACCAAGGGTCAGAAAGTGAAGACTCTGGTTAATGAGACCAAAGCTGAAGGAAATCACAGTATTACCTGGGATGGTAAAGACGACAACAACGTCAGAGTATCCAACGGTGTTTACTTTTACAAGATGAATGCCGGTAAATACACATCTTCCAGAAAGATGATAATGCTGAAATAACAGCACAGTAAACAATACAACACCTAATACAAGAGACGCTGCCTATCGGGTGGCGTCTCATTGTATTATTTATGAACAAATCTTGAACTACATTCGAGGCGAATGTAATTACAGACGCCCCGTCTGTAGTGTATATTACCAACGGTCTTTGTAAATTGATAGTCAGTTGTATATTGTCACAATTAATAAAGTCCGAAATACAATCCCATCGGGATTTTCCATTGGTAGCCAGTGGCTTTGAGCCACTGGTAAACAGCCCTTTTAAACAACCCCATAGGGGTTTCTCATTCCAAATTAAAGAATAGGCAGGTTTAAACCTGCCTATAATCTATGAAAAACCCCGCTGGGGTTAATTGCCTTGTTCCTTTTAACCAGTGAATAAATTCACTGGCTACCGAATATGAAATCACTATGTGATTAGGTTAACTGCCTGTATTATAGATTTTACCTCTGTTCCATCGCAATGCACGAAACGGGACAAACTGCCTCACACAGTCCGCAGCCGTAGCATTTGTCTCTGTTGACAACCAATTTGCCGTTTTCCAGAGTGCGCGCTCCGAAGTAGCACACTTCCACGCACAGACCGCAATGAATGCAGCTTTCCATATCCGTTTGTTCGATGAACTTGCCTTTGTTGCAATGCTCGTTGTTTTCGGTGAAATAACCGCAACAGTCCTGACAGCAGAAGCAGATGCCGTCTGTATCGGTGAAGTCGTTATTGCGGAAGGGGCGTGCTACCAGCTTTTTATCGGATGCTTCCCTGAGGATTTCCTCAACTTCCGCTTTAGTGATTTCCTTCATATCCGAACCACTGGAACCGGTTTCTGTGGAGAACATCAGGCAGACGTCCTTTCTGGACTGCTTGCATTCGCCAGCGTTCTCCCGGCAACCGCAGTTGCAGACCCAGAACTTATCGTGTAAATCAATCAAATCCCCGGCTTCAGCAGGGGTGCAGACATAGTGCATAAACAATTCGGTAGAACTCATTTTTTCCTCGCCATTTTTATTTTGTGTCTATTGTATTATTATCCAACAGATTACTTAGTAATCACGGATATATTCTGAATTACATAAACAATTCTCATGTCAAGGTCAATTTCCAGGCAAGTTTGTAACTCATTCAAAATTTGCATCTTGCCTGCTTGCCTCTTGGGATCCTCCTGGGGTCATCGTGGGCTTTGCTCACGATACCCTCCCGATGACTCCCCGCAGCAAGCAGGGAATTGGTTAAGAAAGTCGAATGATTGATACATATCCAAAACTGCTTGACAAAAGCAAGATGTTGTATAATTGTTAATTTTAAAGGATTTCTTCATTAGAATGAAGATTGGGTTTATGTAGTTGTATGAATATTGGTAATATGAAGTCACTGGTTTTAATTCCTGTGCTGTTCTGCCTTGCTTATATCTGCAATGCAATAGAGGTGCAAGGTCATTTGACACGGGATACGGTCTGGATGCCGGAATATAATCCCTATATTGTAACCGGATATATATACGTAGATGCCGGTATTACGCTTACCATACTTCCCGGCGTTCAGATTTACGTTAATGCTGCAGATGCCAATTACAATGAGAATGGCTTTATAGCATACGGTAATAATGAAGCCCTTGCCAAGAAGATTATCGTTTATGGGAAGCTGATAGCCAAAGGAACATCTGCAGATCCCATCGTATTTGACCGTTTGCAGACAGGTGCAACACATCGCTGGGGTGGAATCTATATCTTTCCGGATGCTCCCAAGGCAGAGTTTGAATACTGCAATATCAATAATACGTTCAAGGGTTATGTCCCTTCTGTAGGACTGGTGACAGGAGCGATAAACTTTAAGAATGGAAGATTACATATAAGGAATTGCTCATTTACGGATAACTACTGCTCTTTGTATTCAGATGCTATAGTCGAAGATTTGCTGATATATAAAGTCAGGTTCTCGGGAGAGCAGCGTTTATCAGCCTTTACACAACCAACAAGTTATATACTTGCACCTATAGATGAATATCATCAACACTTGGAAGTCACCATAGCCCGTTGTTTATATACTGGTGTTGGCCAAAGTGGATTATCTGCTTATTTAAAGAGAAGATTTCTATTTAATAAAGTAATAAATATACAACCTGTCTCGCGTTTAGATAGGTGGATTGCGCAAAGATCAGTTAGTTATGGTAATCATATTGAAAATGCATGGGGCTGTCAAGCAACTGCGAATGCTTCTTTCGACCCTAATGCAACAGACACCGTTTATTGCAGACGTAATACAATTATCCAGCCCTATTCGCATGAGTACACTTCCGGAATCTATGCATCAGGTGATCGTACAATAGTAAGCGATAACTTTTGCTATGGCAAAGTCATGATGTTTACCAATAATACAGGGAATTCTGAAAGTAAGTATCATAACAATATAATTATGTCCTATTTTAGAGCTATTGAATTTACCTATGCAGGATTTGGAACAGACACAACAAGAGTGTATAACAATATCTTTGTATCTCTGGAGGGAGGTCCATTAAACTACCGTAGACTTCTAACTATGCCGTTTAGATTTGTGCGATTTTTCAATAATACATGCTATGCATTTAGTAAAATTGGTACGGGTGAATACAACTTAGCTCAGAATAACATATTTGCATTTATTCCTGATAACGGGGATAATAATATGTCCTTTTCTCATAATCTACTATCGACACCATTACCGATTGATTATCCGTATGATTTGGGTGGAAATCTTATAGGCAATCCAGTGTTTATGGATGCGGCATCAGGTAATTATGAGTTACAGGCGGATTCCCCCTGTATTGACGCTGGAAGCACAATGCCCGACCTGCCGGTATATGACTATCGTTATCACTTGCGGGTAAGCGGTAATGCGCCGGATATGGGAGCTTTTGAATACAACTCCCCATATATAGGTGGCATTAGAGCTTATGTGTACGATGCGCAGACCCAAAATCCTCTGGATTGTGCGGAAGTGCGAATCAGCGGAAAACTTCCTGAGTATAGTGACAGCTTGGGCAATGTGGTCTATCACACAGGGGCGGGTAACTGGACAGTGCACGTAAAACGCTGGGATTACGCAGATGTGACAATATCCAATGTTAATGTGACTCTGAACGATACTTTGTGGCTCTTTATCCCTATGCAGAGTACCGTGAATACAATAGATCCCTTCTTGCCAAATCCAGTAATAAAACTAACAATAAACAGCCATCCCAATCCTTTTCGTTCTGAAGTGAAACTGAGCTATAATCTGCCCCAAGCTGCAGAAACAAGTCTTTTCATATGCAATATCAAAGGACAGGTGGTTCGTGAACTTACCGGTCATGGACTAAAGGGTTACAATACTATTCTTTGGGATGGTAAAAACAAGACGGGGCAACGCTGTTCCAATGGGGTTTATATCGTTAAGCTTATATCAGGCAATCAAGTGGCTTTTCATAAACTGCTTATGTTAAAATAGCTTTAATAAACTATGAACAAAGCATTTTATACTTTCTATATGAGATAAGCCATGTTAAAGTCAATATACATAATAAAGAGCTATAAGCAATTTAACTATGCATCTAAAAGGGTAACACATATAACAAACGGGACATACCTCAGACTGAGTTGTCCTTGACAAAAGTTGAATTGGAATACTTTCTGCATTAGTAGATAAAGAGATTTTGATGAAGGACATAGTATGAAGTATATATTGACTCTGATTCTCGCAGTAACAGCGGTCTGCATGATAGCTGCACCCGTAACTCAGGAGCAGGCAATGACGGCTTCCCGTAACTGGATGGCTACCTGGGCTCCGCAAGGTTTTGAAACTCAGCAGATAAATACGATAATTCCCCTTTCCGACAAGGGCACGACTCAGATATACCTGTTTCAGTTCAAGGAAGGTTTTGTGGCGACCAGCGCTGATGATGCCGCCGTGCCGATTCTGGGATACGGATTTAATACGGTTATTACGGAAATGAATGCCAATCCCGCTTTCAGGGATTATCTGAAAACGATGCAGGAAGAGATTGAGGAAATAGTTGCCGATAATCTTTCCAATACCGAGACTGCTGCCCGTTGGCAGGCAGTTTTGAACAACGAAATTCCCCGTAACAATCTGCGCAGTGTGTCACCTTTGATTACAACTCGTTGGAATCAGGACTGGCCTTACAATAACGATTGCCCGGTTGACGCTGCAGGACCGGGCGGGCACGTCTATGCAGGATGCGTGGCAACGGCAATGGGTCAGGTGATGAAGTACTGGAACTGGCCGATAACAGGGACAGGTTCACACACATACTACGCTACTGGTTATGGCAGTCAGACAGCGAATTTCGGAAACACCACCTATTTATGGGCGGAAATGCCAAATTCCGTTCACAGTCTCAATCCGGCTGTGGCAAAACTGCTCTACCATTGCGGAGTGGCAGTGGATATGATGTATGCTCCCGATGGTTCGGGCGCTTACAGCGCATCCGTTCCCACTGCCTGGAGCCAGTATTTCCGATATAGCCCCACAGTTCAGCAGAAACTGAAAAGAAACTACAGCAATGCAAACTGGGAACAACTTTTGAGAAATGAACTGGATGCTGCCAGACCGATGTATTACAGCGGTTCAGGTTCCGCCGGCGGACACGCCTTTAACTGCGATGGCTATCAGGGCACCAATTACTTTCACTTTAATTGGGGCTGGGGCGGAGCTTATGACGGATACTTTTATGTGAGCAACCTCAATCCGGGCTCCACTTTTAACAACAATCAGGGCGCAATCATCAACGCCTTCCCTTTGAACTACAGTATTGCCGCAATCCAGATGGGCTTGCAGAGCATGGATTGCTCTGTGGGAGATACGGTTCCGGTGACTGTGACCACCTATCCCATTATGCCCGAGTGGAATGTCTATAATGTAAACTTTGTGATAGAATACGACAACGAATATGTTCAATATATGGGCTTTGAGGCATCCGGCACAATGCTGGAGGGAGCTACTATCAACGCCACATTACTGCAACCGGGCAGAATCGGATTTACAACCAGTTCGGCATCAGTATTGTCGGGAGGCGGAAACCTTTTGAATGTGTTGTTTATGCCTACAATTCCGGGTAACTATGTGTTCAACCTTGCGGATTGCAGTATGAACTCCACTCCTGTATCGCTGGTTAATGCGGTTTCCATCAACGTAGACGCTCTTATTAATACGCTTCAGGAATCAGTGATAGACATCTATAATGCTTTGCAGATTTACTATAACAGCATTGCAACAGTAAATATGACCACCACCTATCTGCTGCCAACCTGGAATGTGACTACTGCAAGTTTTAACCTGCATTATCCTGTTGATTTGGTTAGTTGGGAGGGTTATGAAACTGTTGGTTGCATGGCGGATAATGCAGTAATAGAAGTGAATAACAATAGTGATGGTGTTCTGAGCTTTAATCTTGCCTTTTCCAGCAACCTATTCGGCAGCGGTAATCTGCTCAAACTCAGGTTCAGAGCAGTCGGCAATAATGGAAATGTGTCTCTGGTCACGCTTACTCTTTCTAACTTTTACTACAATCAGACACCAGTCCAGAATCTGGAACCGGGCTATATCGTGCTGATGCCTGTTTCAGCCAATGAGGACAATCTTTCTGTTCCTGCCATTAGTCTGGTTATCAGTCCCAATCCGTTTAAAACAGAGGCCAATCTTTCCCTGCAACTGGCAAAACCCAATCAGCAGACGCAGGTCTGTATCTATAATACTAAGGGTCAGCATATCCGGACTTTGAATAATACTGAAATCAAGGGGACGAAACTCGATTTGATATGGGACGGCAAAGATAGCCGGAGGCAGGATGTTCCAGCCGGAATGTATCTGGTGAAGATGATTTCAGGCGGGGTGAATAAGACGACAAAACTTCTCAGGCTAAAATGAAACAAGCCCTCGGTTGAGGGCTGTTTCGGGAGATGTTCAGGAGGGTATCGGTTTATTGGGTTACTTGTCTGAGTAATCTATTGACAGGGATAATCTTCCCCTTGTTTTCAATTTATTTATCAACCTATTAAAAACCAAACCAGGGTCCCACGGTAACAGTGTATCCCTGAAACTTTGTATCAGGCGAACCTTTCAGTTCATAGGTTTCAGTTTCTGTGTGGTTTGCTTTCCAACCCTTGGTCGGTCCGTAGCCATAGATATATCCGCCTTCTGCCCTTAAACCCAGCCAGGACAAAAGACGCACCATCACTTCCGCTCTGGGCTGAACAAGAACATAGCCTTTGCTGATGTTGACGCTGGTGTTACTGTTCATTATATCCGTAGTTGTTGCAGTAGCTGTACTAGGCCAGTTGTAATCACCATTGGAATGAACCAGGTCCACGCTGTGCTCAGCTCCGCCTATCATAACGCCCAATGAGGTGATAAGACCTCTGGTGATGGGGATTCTTTTATCCAGGGTAGCGCCGCCTATGAACATATTGTAATCCATATTATTGACATAGTTACTCGCCACATTTATTTTCTTGCTGTCTCCGTAAAACTGGAATTGACCACCCACAAACCAGCCCTTACCGACAGTAATCTTGCCGCCGAATCCTTGTGTCAGGACTCCGTCTTCCGGCAGTGCGGAAAATCCGATGGCTTGCACTAATTCGTTGACATCAGCCATATCCACTGCATACCACATGGGTATCCAGGTTCCGCCACCGTAACCAACTGACTTTGATTTCTTTATAACCGGGATTTCTCCGGGTTTCAATGGCTCTTTGGTGGTTCGGGAACCGAAAACAAAGTCTAAACTAATGACCTCTCCACCTCTGAAAACAGTCAGTTTAACGGCATCACCAGCCCTGTATGTAGACTTTAACTTGTCAAATTCCTTCAGGTTTTTGGTCTGCTTGCCATTGATTTCCATAATGATATCGTCTTCTGCAAGACGGTAATTATATGCAGGTGAATTTGGCACTATGCCGGTAATCAACACGCCATAGTTATGAGGATAGTTCAATGCTTGCGCCTTGGGGAAATCAAGGTCGGCAGGATATATCCCGACAAATGGAGCATCAGGTGCTTCATTACCGATATTTCCGCTCAGATTGAGAACTTTCAGTTCATCAAGTTTGGACAAATCTCCGCTCTTTTTAATGATAATTCTCTTTTCACCTTTATTCAGTTCAATCTCTTCGTCGGCAAGAAGCATTGCCGGTAGCAGCAAAAGCATGATAACTGCTGCAAATTTTAGTTTCTTAATCATTTTTTACCTCCAGTCTAAATAAATATCAGCATATTAAATAGCAATGAGCATGCCAATTGTGAGGAAGTAAGTAAACCTACAGCAATATAATAAGATACAAGATGCGGAGGTGTTTGCTGGATGGTTTTATTATATCATTTTGATAATTCTCGCTTAGTATCTTGATGAATTTGATATTGACTTAATTCTGTTCTGATTTTATCAATGCCTTATATTTACTTGCTTTGTTGATTATCTTGTTGTTACGGATAGCGTTAGCAATAAGTATGTGGAAAAACAAAACATGGTGTTAAAATTGCATAGGTATAGAGTATTAACTGGTCCCGATTGGAGAAAAATGATGAAAAAAGCACTATTCATAATGGTCTTGATTGTGCTGGGTTCTCTGTTGATTGCTAATACGCCGATATCGCATATTGTGCGAATTGACCGAGAATTAATCAGCAGTCAATTCAGTTCTGATAACTCATTTCAAAACGAACAGCAGCTATTTAATCAGATACAGGTCTTCCATCTGACAAACAATTACATACTTGCTGGAGTAGACAACCTGACCTTAAAAAAACTACCCAAAAACTCTTATCTAAACTTAGCTATACATCCTTCTAAAGAAAACTGGTACATACTTACCAAACTTAAGAATAAAGCAAATTTGGTAACATCTGCAATGGGCAAAGAAGTTACACGGATGGATAACGTTATCATCCTCAAATCAGCTCTCAGTGATATAGAGCTTGCCTCTATGACGGAGATGCCCATTGTCAGGCTTGATTTCATCCCTATGGATATAAATCAGAGCCGACCTCTAAAGACAGAGCCATCAGGAAGAGTTGACTTCGGCAACTTGCTTACTTCCGTTAATGCAGACAGTATTCAATGGTTTATGCAGCAACTGCAGAACTTTGGCACCAGAAACGCCATTGCCGGCAACAGATACGATGTGGCAGTCTGGATAAGGAATCAGTTTATCAGGATGGGCATAACCAATGCCTATATTGAGCCGTTCTTTGTTCAGAATTATGACCAGTATAACGTGGTTGCAACTATTCCCGGAACGCTGACTCCATCAAAGTATATTGTAATCGGAGGTCATCACGACAGCATAGTTATGGATGGCAATAACCCCACTGTTACTGCTCCCGGAGCAGATGACAATGCCAGCGGTACAACTGCTTGTCTGGAGATGGCAAGAGTAATGAAAGCCAATAACTATCAGCCGGAGTGCAGCATCAGGTTTGTCACCTTTGCTTGTGAGGAATATGGTTTATGGGGCAGTAAATATCATGCTCAGCAGGCTTTGGAACAGGGTCAGGAGATAAAGCTGATGATAAACCACGATATGATATCCAATTCCTCCCAACAGCCCAATAACTGGTGGGTGAAACTTAATCCTTATGAAGGATTTATGGATTACACATACTTTGCTGGAAGTGTTACGGCTGCTCAGACGGTTTTGATGCCTTACGGATGGCTGCTGAATAGTGCAAGCAGCGACAGTCATCCTTTCTGGCAAAGAGGTTTTCCCGTGGTTTATTTTTCTGAAGACGAGTTCTGTCCCTTTTATCACACAGTAAATGATTTAGTGGTCAATACCAATCCCCAGTATGCCAAGGAAATTATCAAAGCTTCCACGGCGGTATGCGTTTCCATCGACCAAATGCCTTCTAAAGTCAGTAACATTGTCGTTAATGACACCGGTATCGGCAGTTCATTGCAGGTCAGTTGGAGTACTGACAATCTGGAAACAGACGTGGTTTCATACAAAGTCTATGTTACAGACAATCCGGATATGCCACCGATTGAATACAATGCTGTTTCCAGTCCTTATATACTGGGAAATCTGAACAGCGGGACTTTGTATTTCGTCGGAGTGGCAGCAGTGGACAATTTGGGAAATGTAGGAATGGCTACTTCTGCGACAGGAACGCCCTATACCATTCCCCAGACACCTGCAGGTTTTGCCGATGCTCCCGGAATGCACAGTGTTACCTTGAACTGGCAGCCAAACATAGAACTGGACCTTTCCGGATACAATCTTTTCCGTTCTCTTTCTCCTGAAGGACCCTTTACTTTAGTTAATACCGCTCCGATTGCCGTTACTTCTTATACGGATAACACAGTTGAGGATTTGTTATATTACTACTATATTCTGACAGCGGTAGACCAAACCAGTTATGAAAGTGTTCCCACTGAGATTATCCGTAGTAGAGGCGTTACATTGAATCAGGGACTGCTGATTGTGGATGAAACAAGGAACAACATCGGAAACACCGTCTTTGCTCCCAATGACGCCACCAGTGACGCTTTCTTTGACAGTGTTCTGCAGAACTTTGACAGAGCACAGTTTGATGTGGATACAGATGGAAATTTGAGACTGGCTGACATTGGTATTTATTCATCTATCTTCTGGCATGGTAATGACTTTGGTAACTTGACATATCCTTATCAGGTGAACCAGGAAATTCAAAAATACTTGCAACTTGGTGGTAAAATTCTAATTTCTTCTTACTATCCTACGCAGGCTTTTGACAATAATGCAAACTATCCTTATACTTATGCTGCAGATAGTTTTATGAGCACAACCTTTGGTATCAGGGACACGGATTACAGAAATCAAGCGCGGTTCAGATATGCTTTACCGCAGAATTCAGGTTTTCCACCTCTGACAGTGGACAGTTTAAAGACCCTCTCTGCGCTGGCTGGTCATATTTACAGCATTGCATCCATTGGAGCGACTACTTCTGCTCAGAACATATATTATTATGGCTCCAACTATGCCAATGATGCCACACAGGGAGTTATGAACGGTATGCCGGTCGGAGTTTGTTATGATAATGGTGCAGGTAAATCCATCATGCTAAGTTTTCCGC
>Ga0194126_10007094_pt1 | contig 15699 bp, 18 predicted proteins | sample TA2KigC150mmetaG_FD_148641 | JGI IMG/M metagenome (GOLD analysis project Ga0194126, IMG submission 148641) | Freshwater microbial communities from Lake Tanganyika, Tanzania - TA2015035 Kigoma Deep Cast 150m | ecosystem: Environmental > Aquatic > Freshwater > Lake | place: Tanzania: Lake... | reverse complement strand
TGGTTCCTTATGAGAATTGCCAGAGTCGGAGTTGGCGCGATCATTTCCCCGGCATTTGCGTTCCTTGGGGAATCATCTTGATGACAATCATAGTATAGCAAACAAGTGTCTCTTAACTGTCTCAACAATCGGAAAGCAGCTCTATCGAAAGGATCATTTTGTCATCGTCGTCTTATTCCGATGGCTACATGATCCCATTTTACAGAAAGCCATACAAGATGCCATAAAGTTGGCGTAAACAGAGCTTGAAATTATGTCAGGAAGCGGGGAAAGACCGGTTACACGCAAACGGTTCAGGTACTGGTATTGCGGATATAGGCAGCCGATTGTTTCACCGGAACTTTATTGATACCACCTTGAAAGTCTGGAATTGTATTCCGTATCTTCAAGATAGCATATCCGATGACTAAGAACTCACATCATTAATTGCCAGCAGGTGCAACCAACCGTCAGACTGCCAGAATGTATCAAACTCAATAAAATAGACAATTGACTTCATTTGTATATAATAGTAATATACTATTATGTTTGACGTCCATAGTATCGATGGCTTCGATTGGGATGCAGGGAACATGGATAAGAATTGGACAAAACATCGAGTGTCTAATTCTGAGTGCGAAGAACTGTTCTTCAACTTGCCCCTTCTATTATCAGATGATGTAAAACATTCCCAGGCGGAAAATAGAACCTATGCTTTAGGGCAAACAAACGACAATCGCAGGCTGTTTATTGTATTTACCATTCGAGAGAATAAGATACGGGTAATATCCGCACGTGATATGAACCAAAGAGAAGGAAATATTTATGCTAAAGCCAATCCCTAAATTTGAAATTGAAGATGAAGAGCGAGAGTTTTGGGCACAACAAGACTCGACCGAATATGTAGATTGGGGAAAAGCGGAACAAGCAGTATTCCCGAAACTAAAACCTACTACAAAGACGATATCTTTGCGAATGTCAGAGTCCATGCTCAATGAACTAAAACTATTGGCAAATAAAATGGATGTTCCCTATCAATCTCTGATCAAAGTATACCTGAGAGAACGCATCGATAAGGATTTGCGAAGAGAAGAATCTGAAGTGCAGAAATAAAAAAATCAGCATATAGATGAAAATTTTACTGTACATTATGGATAAATATGTGTGGCACAAGCAGGTTCTGGCTTGGCGGCGTAAGGAGAAGTATGGTAGAGAGTAATTACCAAAATCTTACTTCAGGATCATTACCCATCGATTACCATGAAGTTCTGTCATGGAAATTGACAAAAACAGGTATGACGGTGGGTTGTTTCGCTGAGAAATTAGCGTCTTTCATACAACGACAGCCAATTTTGTGAAAACCCTGTCTTAGCATAGGCAGTTTATGCAAGAAAATGGCTTTCGATGGTATCATAGTTCTGTCAGCCAAATAGTATTCAGGTGTTTATAAATGAGTACCCAGAGAACGATTGCTAAAACTTACAAGAAAGTGAAGTTGCACGAACAGAAAAGCGACTTTGAGTATTGGCAGAGTCAGACGCCTGAAAAACGCCTGGAAACCCTCGAACAGATTCGCGCAGAATATCACACCTGGAAATATGATACTCAACCCCGATTTCAAAGAGTTCTTTCAGTTATTAAACGTTCTTGATGTTCGTTACCTGATCGTAGGGGGTTATGCGGTTGCATATCATGGTTACCCGCGATACACCAAGGATATCGATATATGGATTTGGGTTAATCCTGAGAATGCTGAGAGAATTGTCAAAGCATTGAGAGATTTTGGTTTCGAGTCTTTAAACCTTAAAGCCAGCGATTTTCTTGAGCCCGAAACCATTATTCAATTGGGCTATGCACCAAATCGGATTGATCTGATCATGGGTTTGCCTGGGGTTGACTTTGAAGATTGCTATGCCCAAAGAGTAGAAGTAGAAATCGAAGAGGTACGCTTGATGTTCATTGATTTGGAGAGCCTGAAAAAATCAAAGAAAGCATCAGGCAGATTGCAAGATTTAGCCGATTTAGAAAACTTGAAGTAGATAATGAATATTGCAATCTTGGGTGCGAAAATCATTGGAAGTGCATTGGGGTGGTGGAGCAACTGATCCGCGATGTTGGGCTACGGCCTGTACGAGTAGGCGACGTCAATCAAGACCATCTTGTTGATATGATCGGTAGCCTGTGGTTTGTCCTGGCTTGTGGGCAATATTTGAGGCGTCATGTGGCTTTCAAAGTGTTGATGCGTTAATTATCAACCAGCAAACACCTGGCTACCATGTTTGTTCCTCCAGGCTACCAGGTGAAGGCGATGATGGGGGGAGTTGCCATAAAATAGGCATTAACACTCCTTCAAATTTTGTCAGGGTTCTCTATCACCTTGCGTTTTTAATAAGCGTTATTTATTCTCCATTTACGGCATACCAGCCTCTTCTACAGCATAATGGCTTGGGCAGCCTGGCGTAACAGTCGCACAAGGCTGCATGAATGGTGTTTTGCTGAAAATTCACAAAGCCAAAAAAACGATTTTTAGGAGTATTGGTATGCAAAAACGCAGTATTTCGATCACCGTACAATTGTTTATTACCATCGTCAGCAGCAGCACGTTGCTGGTGGTGTTGTTAGCTGGCGCTTTCTATTTCATGGCGCGCACCCGGCTGGTGGCGCGCTCGCAGGAAGCCGCCATCCAGCAGGTCAGTGCAGTTGCCAGTGACTTGAGTGGCTATTTCGGCCGTTTGTTGCAAATTCCTGCCACCCTTTCCAGCATCGATGCCAGCCTGGTGGGCAAGGCAGACCACGAAACGCGCATTCTAGAGGTTTTGGCAGCCTCATTGGTAGGCTCTCCGGATGTGCTGAACCAGTACGCGGCCTACGAGCCGCAGGTCATTCCCGGTAAGGATTATGCTCTACCGGTGTATGCCCATAGCGAGGCTGGCGGAATTGAATTCGTTCATATCAACATCCCTGGAGATGAGACTTATGATCCCAGCCAGCCGGTCTACGAATACCACAGCGATGAAAGTTGGTACGCCCTGGCTAAACGGGAGGGTAAACCGGTGTGGGGTCCACCTTACATGGATACCGGCGGGATGAACCAGGTGATCGTCTCCGCGGTCAGCCCGACCTACGATGCTTCCGGCAGGTTCGTGGGCGTTGCCGGCAACGATGTTACCCTATCTCACATGCAAGAGGTGGTATCCCAGGTGCGCCTGGCTGAGACCGGTTATGCGTTCGTTGTGAATCGCGATGGCACTTTTATCACCTTTCCGCAGGATGGCTGGGTACTGGAGAAAACACTACAGGTGATGGCAACCGAGCAGGAGAACCCGGGTCTACTGCAAGCAGCCGAGTCGATCAGCCTGGGGAACTCCGGCTTGGTGGAAATCAAGAACCCGCTGGATCAGAAACCAGCCTGGGCGGTGTATGCGTGGATGCCTTCCACCGGATGGGGAATCGTGGGGGTGCTGCCACAGGCGGAAGTGCTGGCTGGGATCAACCAGATGCAATTTGTGGTGATGTTGATTGTTCTGTTTGGGTTAGGATTACTGGGAGTAGCCAGCTATTGGATTGGGCGCAGCACCGGCAAGCGATTGGCAGGGTTGGCAGGGTTAGCGGTGCAGGCAGCCAACGGCGATCTGAGTGCTGAAGTTGACCAGCAACAACAATCGGCCTGGATCGAGTCGCGCAATGAAATCGAGCGCATCGCGGCTGCTTTCTGGGCGGTGTTGGCGTATTTAAAAGAGATGACTGCTGCCGCCGAAAGGATTGCCAATGGCGACCTGACAACCGCGGTAACGCCAAAATCAAGCAAGGATCAAATGGGGCAGGCATTCACGGAGATGATTGCCAGCCTGAAAGAAGCCATCCGTCAAATCAATGTCAGCGCCTCCGAGTTGGCAGCAGCCTCCGGCACGCTGGCGGCGGCTTCTAACCAGGCAGGGCAAGCCACCAACCAGATTACCGCCACGATCCAGCAAGTAGCGCGTGGCACAGGTCAACAATCCGAATCCATCAGCCGTACAGCAGGATCGGTAGAACAAATGTCACGGGCGATAAACGGTGTGGCTTCCGGTGCGCAAGAGCAGGCACAATCGGTGGCGCGCTCCTCGGGAGTGGTGGCTCAGATGACCAGCGCCATCCAGCAGGTGTCTTCCAATGCTCAGAAGGTGACTGACGATTCTGCTGCGGCAGCAGAATCCGCTCGCAGTGGCGCGGACACGGTGCAAAAGTCAATGCTCGGCATGCAGGCAATCAAAGAGAAGGTGAGGCTATCGGCTGTCAAAGTGCAGGAGATGGGGCAGCGCTCCAGTGAAATCGGCGCCATCTTGGAGACGATTGAGGATATTGCCTCCCAAACCAATCTGCTGGCGTTGAACGCGGCGATCGAAGCGGCGCGGGCGGGCGAGCATGGCAAAGGGTTTGCGGTGGTGGCTGACGAAGTGCGCAAGCTGGCGGAACGGGCGGCACAGGCTACCAAGGAGATCGGCATCCTGATTGGACAGATCCAGCGCACCGTCGCAGATGCGGTCAAAGCCATGCAGGATAGCACGCACGAGGTGGAACAGGAGGCCGGGCGGGCTGGTGAGGCTGGCGAGGCGTTGAACCAGATTCTCAGCATGGTGGAGTCGGTGTACCAACAGGCACAACAGGCAGCCACGGCAGCCGGGCGGATGAACGAGGCTTCAAACGAGCTGGTTTCAGCTATGGATTCGGTTTCGGCGGTGGTGGAAGAGAACACTGCAGCCACCGAGCAAATGGCAGCCAGTTCCAGCGAGGTGTCCCAGGCTATTGAAAATATTGCCAGCATCAGCGAAGAAAACAGTGCCGCCATGGAAGAAGTTTCGGCAGCATCCGAGGAGATGAGCGCCCAGGTGCAGGAGGTGAACCAGGCAGCATCCACGCTGGCAGAGATGGCTGGCTCGCTGAAAGCCGTGGTGGCACAATTTCAGTTGGAAGATGGCTACCAGGCAGAAGAAACCCTGGAAGCTATCGAAGAAATGGGATGATCTATTAAGCAGCCTATCTTAAGGCTGCCAGGCGGGGGCAGATGCCCTTTCTCCCCCGGGCAGGTTGAGCAGCTTATTCATAGTGCCTGACTGAATATCCACCAGGTAGATATTTCCATGGGGAATATCCTGATCGATGGCTATCTGCTGTGCATTTGGTGACCAGGAAAGTATGGCTCTATCTGAAAAAATTGGTTGGGTGATTTGTTGAATGTTTGTTCCATCCCTGTTGATGACATACAACGCGAACAGGTTGTAATTGCCATCTCGCTCGGATAGAAAAGCAATTTTCGAACTATCTGGCGACCAGGTTGGGCTTATGTTTGCCCAGGTGTCGTTGGTGAGCGCAATATCATCCTGTGTGCTATCCATTCGCTTAACATGGATTTGGCTGGCGCCATCATTACGCTGTTTTTGTTCAACCAGCGACATATACGCCAGGTATTGTCCATCGGGTGACCAGGCTGGCGTTTGAAAGAAAAAATCATAGGATGATTCAGAATATTGAGAAATTTGATTGTTTTCTCTATCCAGAATTCTCCACCACCATAGACCCTGCCTATCAGTGGTGCGAAAGGCAATCCTCTTGCCATCTGGCAGCCAGATAGGGAAATCATTCGAATAGTCAAACGTTAATTGTGCCGGTTTACCTCCCTTGCTATCAACAATATAGATCTGACTGCTTTCATTATGTAATGAGGCAAAAGCAATGGTTGCACCATCCGGTGACCAGGCAGGTTGAGAATCGGGGTAAGGGTCATCGCTGATATTTACCAGACGGCTTCCATCGGAACAAACGGTGTAAATATCGCTTGCTGCCTCTGTCGTCAATACCAGTGCAATCCTGTTGCAGTCATCCCGGTTTGCCTTTTCCACCGTCGCCACAGCAGAGGTGGCGATGACCTGCTGTGTAACGGGCAATGGTTTATCAGATTCCAGGGTTGGAGTTGATGCACCTGCGCAGCCAGTAAGCCATAAACCAATCACAAACCAAAGTATCAAGAAAGATTTATGTTGGAATTTCATCAGTTCACCTAATTTTTTTATGACCATCAAGGGGTTAAAGAGCTAAACCTTTGTTATCATCGACGCCAGGTGGTGTGGCAGTGCAGGCACTGCGGTCTATGAACACATACGATATTCCCACAATGCGGACAGGTATACTTGATCACTTCTGACAGTAGAAATGCTTGTATACCAGAATCCCTGATGCTTTCAAGATTTGCTATCATACTCATACCATATTTTGTGCGGTAGCGCTTATCGATGTACTTGATTTTTGTGCAGGGAAAGGAGTCGCATTCAAAACAATAAGAATAATTGCCCTGGATAGCCTGGTCGCAATTTCTAATTTTACATTTCTCGCAATACTCTATCCTTGCTCCTATTTCCGCCTTGCATCCCAGGCAGCCATTTTTCTTGCGCTTATAAGCCAGGCAGAGATGGCAATTCATGCCACAGATGGCAATCAGGTGTTCTGGGATTTCACTTTGCTTCATGATTTCCTGCTTTCTTTATAACATTGCTTAACGGTTCAATGGTCGTGGGTGGTTGCTTGTTATCGCAACTACTCGGCTGTCGGGATGCCTGGGTTTCCGGCATAAGCTTGCTGCAATGCCACGATATCCAGTTTCTTCATCTTTAGGAATGCCTGGGTGAGCCGAGCTAATGCCGCGAGGTCTTTGGTTTGCATCATCTCGTCCATGATCGCTGGGACAATTTGCCAGGAAAGCCCATATTTGTCCTTTAACCAACCACACTCCACTGCCTCACCACCTCCACCAGTAAGCTGTTCCCAGTAATGATCGATTTCTTGCTGTGTATCGCACCTGACCACAAAGGAGATTGACTCGTTAAATTGGAACAACGGACCGGCGCTGATAGCCATAAACTCCTGACCTAGCAATTGGAAGGATACCATCTCTACAGAGCCTGATGGTGTATCCTGCAACGTAGCCGTGCTGATGATGTGTGCGTCTTTGAAGACGGATGTGTAAAAGCGAGCTGCCTCCAAAGCTTCCTTATCGAACCACAAGTGAGCAACGATTTTTTGCTTGATGGTTGCCATGATTTTTTCTCCTTTTTCAACTTCTTTATGATCCGGAATCACAAGATGGCGATGGTGAAATGCTAGCTGATGGAGGTCAGAAGAATTGGAGGAATAGGCTCGCCGTGTGCTTTTAAACTTTCTAAATAGACTTCTATAGCTTCCTTTATGTTGTTCAACGCTTCCGTTCTGGTAGTTCCTTGTGAGATACATCCAGGCAAAGACGGAACCTCTGCAATATATACATCATCTTCGTCTTGTTCAATGATCACTCTGTATTTCATTTAACTGCTCCTTGTTAATTACTAGCATATCATACCCTAATATGCTTTTTTTTGCCCAGATCATTAAACGCACAAACCTCATCAATGATACTCTGGCTGATAAGAATCGGAGCGACGATTATACCGGACCAATGTTCTCATTTGTGCTATAATCACGGTTGAGGGTTGTTTTCTCAAGCGCTTTTACCGGTGGTGGTTTGACCGGTTTTCTGTTTATCATCAATACATTTAGCAAGGTAATAGCACCTTGCAAGCTGCTAATTCCTTAGTCAAAACAGTTCATCGCCCTGATGAAATGAACTGTTTTTTCAAAAAACCTAAAGGAGAAGAAAATGAAGAAGATAAGTAGCCTGGTTGTTGTATTGTTTATCATCAGCTTGCTGATGACTGCCTGTGGCGGACAATCCGCCACACCAGCAGCCGAAAAGCCCAAGTTTGCGCTCTATGCCTTGAACAGCGAGCCGCTCACCAATTGGGATCCAGCCATCGAGTTTTCCAATGGCATCCACGTGCACAACAATATGTATGAACAGTTGGTGCGTTATGACGCCCTGGAGAAGAAGGTTGTCCCCTTGCTGGCGGAATCCTATACCGTCTCGGAGGATGGTCTCACCTGGACATTCAAGATTCGTGAAGGGGTCAAGTTCCAGAATGGCGATGCCATGACTGCTGAAGATGTCAAATATTCCATCGATCGCACCCTGGCGTTGGGCGCAGGCGCATCGTATATCTGGTCTGCGGTAGAGCAAATCAACGTGCTGGATGCTCAAACCGTGGAATTCAAGCTTGCTTACAACACCCCGCTGGATTTGGTGGCAGCCACCGGTTATGCTGCCTTTATTTACTCCAAAAGCTGTGTGAACGAAGATAACACCTGGATCGAAGAGAAAAGCGGCTGCGGTACCGGACCCTACAAGCTGAAGAGCTCCAAGTGGGGCGACGAGGTGATCCTGGAGAAGTTTGACGATTACTGGGGCGGTTGGAAAGATAACACATTCTCCACCGTGGTCTTCAAAAAAGTGTCCGAGCCTGCCACCCGCCGCCAGATGATCGAAACCGGTGAAGCCACTATCACCGTTGAGCTTCCATTTTCAGATGTCAATGTGCTGAAGAATGATCCCAAGGTGGTGGTGCATGTGGATCCATCGCTGCAAAACATGATCGGTATGTTCAACACGCAGAAGCCGCCGCTGGACGATGGTAAGGTGCGCCAGGCGCTTTCCTATGCTTTCCCCTATGAACAGGTGATCAGCACAGTCATCGGTGGATACGGGCGACAGTCCTATGGCATGGTGCCCTTCGGCTTGTGGGGGTGGAGCGATACTCTGCCTCAATACCAATACGATCTGGATAAAGCCAAACAGCTTCTCCAGGAAGCTGGCATTGGCGATGGCGGCTTGAAATTGCTGCTGACCTATACGGCTGGCAACGAAGCCGAAAAGAGCATGGCGGAATTGTACAAAGCGGAGCTGGTAAAGCTCAATATCGATCTGGAGATTCGCGGTATGCCCTGGGATAGCCAGTGGGAGCTTGCCCTGGGTGATCCAGCAACCCGGCAGGATATCTTTGTCATGTACTGGTGGCCCGATCTTCCCAGCCCGTATTCCTTCCTCTTCAGCACCTTCCACTCCGAGGAAGAACCGCTCTTCAACCTGGCTTACTACAAGAATACCGAGTTTGACACCTTGATCGACACCGCCAATGAGTTGACAGCCTCCGATATCAACAAAGCCGAAACCATGTTCGTCGATGCACAGAGGATATTGCTCGAAGATGCAGCCTCCCTGTTTATCTATGACCGTCAGGACATCTGGGTTACCGTCAAGGATTTGAAGGGTTTTAAATTCAATCCGGCTTACCCAACTGTGGTCTTCTTCCACGATCTGTACATGGAGTAAGCAGGCGAGATAGCTTAAATCTAAGAATGTTACCGGCACGACACAGGGATACCCCAGGCGAATAACCACCGGCAACCCTGTGTTCGTGCCATAGCAGATATAGCCAGGGAGCCAGGATGAAAAAATTCATTCTCCGGCGTTTATTACTGGGTGTGATTGTGATGCTGGGGGTGGCTGTAATCACCTTCTTCGTTGCCCGGGTGGTACCTTCGAACCCGGCAGCAAAATGGGCGGGACCACGCGCCACGCCTGAACAAATTGCCAGGGCTACGGTGGAATTAGGGCTGGATAAACCCCTGGTGGTTCAATTCGGCAAATACCTGGCGGATTTATTGCAGGGCAACCTGGGATACTCGCTGCGTACCCGCCGACCGGTCACGCTGGAACTGATGGAAAGCCTGCCAGCCACCATTGAGTTGGTATTCATCTCCACTATTGCGGCGGTATTCATCGGCATACCATTGGGAGTCATCTCCGCCAGGCGTAAAGACCAGCTTGTAGATCACCTGAGCCGCCTGTTCTCCATTGGAGTGGTCTCCCTGCCCACTTTCTGGATCGGCTTGATCTTGCAACTGGTTTTCTTCCGCACCCTGGGCATTTTCCCGATGGGTGGTCAATTAAGCACCGAGATCAAGGTCATGATGGAGATCCCCAAAATCACCGGCTTCATCATGTTCGATTCACTCATCACCGGCAATTTTAAAATCTTCTTTGATGCCTTGTGGCACATTGTTCTGCCTGGAATCACCATCGGGATGTACCCGGTGGGGCTGGTAGCGCGCATGACACGCTCCGCGTTGTTGGAAATTCTGAGCGAGGACTACATCACGGCTGCCCGCTCCTACGGTCTTAGCGAACGCATTGTCCTGTGGTCGTATGCGCTGAAAAACTCGATTGGTGCAACCTCCACGGTAGTGGCGCTTTCCATTGGCTATACATTGGTGAACACCTTTCTCACCGAATCAATTTTCACCTGGCCCGGCATTGGCAGCTATATTGCCACGGCGGTCATTGGGTTGGACTATCCAGCCATCATGGGAGTCACCATTTTTTCTGCATTTTCCTATGTGGTTCTCAACCTGGTGGCTGACATTATCATTGCGCTGGATCCGCGTGTACGCACATAGAAGAAGGTGAGCATGGAATGGTTTTCGGATACCCTTAAAACACTGCAACCTGTGATCCGGGATTACCGGTTGTCGTTTTACTTGCTGAATCGCAATGCCCTGCAACGCTACTCGTTGATCATCATTGCGCTGCTCATCCTTTTAGCTATTTTTGCGCCCTGGATTTCCCCTTTCCCCACCCATGCTATCAGCGAGACCAACCCGCAAGATAAGCTGCTGCCTCCATCCTCGCGCTACCTGTTCGGAACCGATGAGTTGGGTCGAGACCTGCTCTCCAGGGTCATCTTTGGCACGCGCATTTCTTTGCAAACTGCGCTGATTGCCGTGGGTCTGGCTTTGCTGGTGGGGGTGCCTTTAGGCGCGATAGCTGGCGGGGTGGGTGGGATTGTGGATGAGATCATCATGCGCATCACGGATGTATTTCTTTCCTTTCCGCCCTTGCTGTTAGCGATTGCCATTGCTTCCTTCCTGGGACCCAGCTTGCAAAACGCCATGCTTGCCATTGTGATTTCCTGGTGGCCCTGGTATACGCGCATCATCCGCGGGCAGGCTGTTTCCATCCGTGAGCGCCAGTTCGTCCGCGCGGCTCGCGCCACCGGTACGCCCATGACCAGCATTGTATTCAAGCATATTTTGCCCAACACGATGGCGCCGGTCATTGTGCAGGCGTCTATGGATATTGGCGGTGTGATCCTGACGATTGCCGCCTTGAGTTTTCTTGGCTTGGGTGCACAGCCACCCACACCCGAATGGGGATTGCTGATCTCCACCAGCCGCACTTATTTCCTGAATGCCTGGTGGTACAGCACCTTTCCTGGAATTGCCATCTTTATAACCGTTTTGGTATTCAACCTGGTGGGCGATGGCATACGCGAAGTGCTCGACCCGCGCACCCGCAAGTTTTAAGGAGCCTGCCTTGACAAAGTATTTCGAAATACATGATCTTTCCGTAGGCTTCCAAACGTTTGAGGGCATCCATCCGGTGTTGAACATTGAACACCTGTCCATCGAACGCGGCGAGACCTACGGGCTGGTTGGCGAGAGCGGCGCCGGTAAGACTATCCTGGCGCTCACCATCCTGGGGTTGCTTCCTAAACCCGCTGCTATTATCCACAGCGGCGAAATCTGGATGGATGGCGTTGACCTGTTGACGCGGAGTGAAAAGCAGATGGCAAATGTTTACCGCGGCAAACGCCTGGCAATGATCTTCCAAGACCCCATGTCCACGCTCAACCCGGTGTTTACCATCGGACAGCAGATCGAGCGCGTGGTGCAAAAACAACAGCGTCTGAAAGGCGCTGCCTGCGCCAAACGATGCCTGGAATTACTGGATATGGTCAAGCTTCCCGATACCAGCAGCCTGATCCACAAATATCCGCATGAGTTAAGTGGTGGCCAGCGGCAGCGCATTATTATTGCCATTGCCCTCTCCTGCGGCGCTGAATTCCTGATCGCCGATGAACCCACCCGCAACCTGGATGTCACCATCCAGGCGGGTATTCTCAAGCTGATCGCTGAACTGCAAAAAGAGCTGCAGATCAGTGTGCTATTTATAGCCAACAACGTGGGGTTGGTCAACGTGGTTTGTAAGAATGCGGGCATCCTCTATCGTGGCAAACTGGTTGAAGAAGGTGCCAGCGAGATGGTGGTCAATGCGGCAAAGCATCCCTACACCCAGACGCTGATCTCTGCCATCCCGCATGATAAATCAGAAAAACTACGCTTTGCCAGCCTGGTGATTAAACCTGAAGCGCAAAACGGTTGCCCGTACTATGCGCGCTGCGGTATTGCACAGGATATCTGCACCAACCAGATACCGATGCTGAAAAAGATCGATGGTGAACAGAGAGTTGCCTGTTTTATGGCCGGAGGTAATCCGTGAGCGATCCGCTGGTGAAAATCAAAAGGTTGAAGAAATACTTTCCGGTGCGTTCTGATGAGTTCCTGCCCACCAAGAAAAATTGGGTCAAAGCAGTGGATGGGGTGGACCTGGAAATTCAGCCCGGGGAGGTGGTGGGGTTGGTTGGTGAATCGGGTTGCGGCAAAACCACGCTGGTGAACGTCTTGCTGCGACTGGAAGATGTGACCGAAGGGCGAATTACTTTCGATAACCTGGATATCACTTCCCTCTCGCAGAAAGAGCTGCGCCAGAAGGTGCGCAAGCACATCCAGATTGTCTTCCAGGACCCGTTCTGGTCGTTGAACCCGCGCATGTTGGTACGTGATGTGATTGGTGAACCGCTGACTGTTCATCTCAAGCTCTCCCACGCTGAGCTGGTGCGGCGGGTGGAAGAACTGCTGGAGATGGTGGGTCTGCCGCGCGATAGCGTCTACAAGTATCCCCACGAGTTCTCCGGCGGGCAGCGGCAGCGCATCGCCATCGCCCGCGCCCTGGCGCTTGAACCCAAGCTGGTGGTGCTGGACGAACCCACGTCATCAATTGACATCCTTTCCCAGGCGCAGATCCTGGATTTGCTCATGCAGCTCAAGGAAAAGCTGGGGCTTACGTACATCCTGATATCGCATGATCTGAGTGTGGTTCATTACATGTCCGACCGCATCATCATCATGTATCTCGGCAAAGTGGTGGAGCAGGGTCCCGCCGATACGATTTTCAAACACCCCCAACACCCATACACCCAGGCGCTTTTTAATGCCATTCCCTCATTAAAGATGAGCCACCTGGATGAATTACAAACGCTGGAAGGCAATGTGCCCAGCGCCATAAACCCCCCGGCGGGTTGCCGATTCCACACCCGTTGCCCGCAAGTGATGTCTATTTGCGAAACACAGGAGCCAATCATGGTGGATATCAGCCGGCAGCATCAAGCGGCCTGCCATCTGCTGGATGGAGAGCCGCTGAAATGAGCCATTCTCGCGCCGCCGAGTTCCCCTGGTTCACACCACGAGATAAAGCTACCGGTTTCGGAGGAGCAACCATTGAACTGCTATTACGAATATGAACTTGCCAGGGCTTCTTCTATCCTGGTAAACGAGATGTTTTGCCTGAAAGCAGGTGAGACTTTTGTCATCACGGCAGATACCCAATCTGATCTGCGCGTGGTGCACGCCACAGCCGCAGCCGCACACACCGCTGGCGCCAAGCCCATGGTGATTACGCTGGCTTCTCCGCTGGGGGTGGCAAAAGCTGCCGATGCAATGTTGCCAGTAGATGCCCTGGCTGGCGCTTTGCTCCAGGCTGACGCCTGGGTGGAGTTTAACGAACAATGGCTGCTGTATTCCACCCCTTTTGAGCGCGCCATGGCGGAGAATAAAAAACTACGCTACTGTTGCCTGGTGGGGATGACGGTGGATATGATGGTGCGCCTGATCGGGCGTGTGGATAACCTGCTGCTCTCCACTTTTCTGCATCGCGTGACCGAAATGACCCAAAACACCCGCCACATGCGCATTACCACACCAGCTGGCAATGATCTTTCGTTTGAGTTACTGGGTGATGAGCGCCAGGTATCCTGTGATGATGGGCTGGCGGATACTCCCGGCATGCATTTCTTAAGCGGTCAGATCAGCTTTAGTCCCGATTTCGACTCCATACACGGCAAACTGGTTTTCGATGGCACCATCTCGCCGCCGTGTGGATTTTTGAAGGAACCGGTATTGCTGGAGGTGGAAAAAGGACGCATCCAGCGCATCAGCGGCGGGCGCCAGGCGGAGGAGCTGCGTCTCTGGTTGGAAAGTTTTGATGATCCGAACATGTTGCGCCTGGCGCATGGTTGCTATGGTTTCAACCCGGGCGCCCGCTTGTGCGGCAACGTGCTGGAAGATGAACGGGTTTGGGGAAGCACCGAGTGGGGCATGGGTTACCTGAGCCCGGTGGATGCTCCCCCGGATGGCATCATGGCGAAATCGCACTGTGATGGCATTTGTCTGAATTCCTCAGTCTGGCTGGACGGGGAGATGATTTTGGAAAACGGTAGGGTTGTTCACCCTGAATTAAAAAGCATGGCGGACCAACTGATTAAAGTTTGATCCTGAAGGAGAACCTATTATGATTATACTGACCCGGCAAGATTTGGTGGATATACTATATGGCTGCACCATTCTGGGGACAGGCGGTGGCGGCTCATTGGACAAAGGACTGGCGTTGATTGATGATGCCCTGGCAAAGGGCAAGCGCTTTCGGATGGTGGATTTTTCGGAAATTCCGGATGACGCCTGGATAGCCATACCCTACATGTGTGGCAGCCTCTCGCCCTCTGCACCCGAGCAGGAAGCCATGTATGCTGGGTTGGCAACGCTCCCCGAGCCGGAACCCTTCCTGGCGTACCAGGCGCTGGAAAAGTATATCGGTGAAGCATTTTACGGGGTGCTTTCCACCGAATTGGGGGGTGGTAACACCGCCGAGGCATTCTACACCGCTGCGCTGCTTGATCGCCTGATCATCGATGCTGACCCTGCCGGCCGGGCGGTGCCTGAGCTGCAGCATTCCACTTTTTATCTCTACGATCTACCCATTTACCCGCTGGCTTGCGCCAATGCTTTTGGCGATGTAGCCATCTTGCCTCACGTGGTGAATGACCAGCGCGCCGAGGCTTTGGTGCGCGCCATGGCGGTGGCGAGCAAGAATCGCATCGGTGTCGCCGACCACCCGGCGCAGGCAAAAACGCTGCGCTCTGCGGTTATCCAGGGCGCCATCTCTTACGCCTGGAAGGTGGGCAAGCTCTACCGCGCAGCCATTGAGCAGGGAATTCCGGCCGCGCAGCACGTGGCGGCTGGCATGGATGGCTTTATGCTCTTCCAGGGGCGTGTTTCCCGGTATCACTATGAAACTGTGGATGGTTTTACCGTGGGCGATGTTTACCTGGCTGGAGAAGGCGACTACACTGGCAGCGAATACCGCATTTGGTTCAAGAACGAACACATGATCGCCTGGCGCGATGGGCAGGTGGATGTCACCGTGCCAGATTTAATCTGCCTGTTCAATGACGACACCAACACCCCGAACCTGAACCCCCATTTCACCGATGGCATGCAAGCCTCCGTAATTGGCTTGCCAGCTGCGCAGCAATGGCGCACCGAGCGTGGTTTGCAGGCGTTTGGTCCGCCCTTCCTGGGTCTCGATCAGGAATATGTACCGATCGAGAAGAAGCACTCAACCAATTAACCAGGATATTGATCTGAGTTTGAAATCGGCTACCAGCGGGGACGTGCGGGTTAAAACCCTTCCTCAGTACATGCAAGCCCTGCGGGAAAAAAGGGGAATAGGGTAAAAGGGGAAGAGAAAAAAGGGAAAGATCTGCAGCGGCAACCAAAATGAGCCATCCGCGAATTTGAACACGAATACCCGAATGAGCGGCGCCAGGCAAACGAGCCCCCCACCGTCATTGCGAGTAACTCCAC
>Ga0194126_10007087_pt1 | contig 15704 bp, 18 predicted proteins | sample TA2KigC150mmetaG_FD_148641 | JGI IMG/M metagenome (GOLD analysis project Ga0194126, IMG submission 148641) | Freshwater microbial communities from Lake Tanganyika, Tanzania - TA2015035 Kigoma Deep Cast 150m | ecosystem: Environmental > Aquatic > Freshwater > Lake | place: Tanzania: Lake... | reverse complement strand
CGCCCCGCATCTCGTACTCGGAGAACTTCCAGCCGGGAGTCGCTTCCTCGCGGGCGTCCATCGCGACCCGGACCCCGGAGGCCCTCAGCCGCTCGACGGCCTGCTGGGCGACCGGGAGGACGGAGGACTTCCAGTCGCCGATGGAGATGGGAACGGCCATAACCTGGACCGGCGCGATGCGGGGCGGAAAACGGAGCCCGGAGTCGTCCCCGTGGACCATGATCAGGGCCCCGACCGTCCGCGTGGTCATGCCCCAGGACGTCTGCCAGACATACTGCAGCGTCTGGCTGCGGTCCTCGAACTTGATGTCGAAGGCCTTGGAAAAGTGCTGCCCCAGATTGTGGGACGTGCCCATCTGGAGGGCCTTGCCGTCGGACATCAACGCTTCGATGGCGTAGGTCATCTGGGCCCCGGCGAATTTTTCGCTGAGTGATTTGCGCCCGTCGAGGACGGGAATGGCCAGCTCCGTTTCGCAGAATTCCTTGTAGAGGGCCAGGATCTTCAAGGTCTCGGCCTCCCCTTCCTCGGCGGTCTCATGGCAGGTGTGGCCTTCCTGCCACAAGAATTCCGTGGTCCTCAGGAAGGGACGGGTCACCTTCTCCCAGCGGACGATGTTGGCCCACTGGTTGATCAGAACAGGGAGGTCCCTCCAGGACTTGATCCAGCGGGCGTAGAGGTGCCCGATGATGGCCTCGGAAGTCGGCCGGACGGCCAGCTTCTCTTCGAGCTCCTCCTTGCCGCCGATCGTCACCCAGGCCACCTCGGGAGAGAAGCCCTGGACGTGCTCGGCCTCTTTCTTGAGGAAGCTCTCGGGGATGAAGAGCGGGAAGTAGGCGTTGACGTGACCGGAGGCCTTGATCCGCGCGTCGAGGGCCCTCTGGATGTTCTCCCACACGGCGTAGCCGTGGGGCCGGATGACCATCATCCCCTTCATGGGCGTGTAATCGGCCAGCTCCGCCTTCTGGACGATCTCCGTATACCACTTCGAGAAATCCTCGCTCTTCGGGGTGATGTTCTTGACCTGCCGTTCGTTCTCGCTCACGTCATCTCCTTATCTTCCAGCGTTTTAGGATTCTAGCGGCCGGCCGGTTTTTTGTCAAGGAATCCCCTCGCATTTCATCGTTAGGGGTGATTGACCGGGTCTTCCGTGGATGCCAATCTGGTCTCGCCAATCCAAGGAAAAGGAAGCTCGATATGTTGAGGAGAACGAACTGGGAGTGCCGGCCCGCGAGGGCCCGGTCCGCCGAACGGGGATTCAAGTTCTCCCTGCCCATGCTGGTCGAGGGCCCGGACGTCGACGGAGCGCTGTTCCGCGAGGAGACGACCCTCGTTTACATGAGCCACGCGGGAGCGCTCTTTCCGCTGCAGAGCCCGGTGACGCTCGGCTCCCGGCTCAAGCTCGTCGTCGCCCTGCCGGACAAGCTGTCCCAAGGCAAGGGCCTCAAGCTCGTGGTCAAAGGGACGATCATCGACATCGATTCGGGGAACCGGGAGGACCGGGCGGCCAAGGTCGCCCTCCGTCTCGAAAGCCGGTACGTCATCGAATCGGGCGCCGCCTAAGCCGCCCCGGCGGCCGGCCTGATCTATCGACGATCGCCTTTCCGGGGATAGATCAGGCTAGCCGCCGGCGGTGAGAAAAGACCTTGAGAAATGACCCCGGGATTCCCCATGCTGAGGGATTGTCGGACCGTCGGGCAAGGGGCAAAATGGCTGTTGAGATGGATATCGCCAAGTCTTTTCATGAACCCTCCTTTCAAGGCGCGGCCAAGGCCGGAAAGAGAGAGCGGGTCTTCGAGCTCTCTCTTCCGGCTTTGGTCAAAGGCCTGGAGGCGGCCGGGCAAAGGTTCGAAGAGCGGACCTCCGTCTGCGCCATCAGCGCCCAGGAGGCCTCGTTCCGCCTCAAGTCCCGCCTTTTGATCGGGTCCAAGGTCGTCCTCGCCCTGGAAATCCCCCGGACCCTGATCCTCGAGAAGCCGCTCCGGATGGTCCTCACGGGAGCGGTGATCTATGTCCGCTTCGAGGCCGGGAGCAACGGCCAGAACCAGTTCGTCTCCGTCAGGCTGGAGCGCGGATTCCGCCTCCTTCCCAATCCCTACCCGTCTTCCTGACCTCCGCACGGCAACCCGTCCGGCTTGACAATCCCCGGGGGATTGTCTATGATTCGGACAAATCATGAGGTAAAGGCGCACCGGATGACAAAATTGCCCAAGGGGACCGATACGAACATGGAGAAAAAGAAAGCCCAGCCGACCGGGCACGACAAGAGGATCACCCTCCTCGTGTTCTGCCCGTCCGACATCATCTTGGCCGGGATCCTGCGGGCCCTCGAGGCCGACCCGGACCTCGAGATCCTGAACATCGAGAAGAACACCATCGAGTCCTTCATGGATTCGATCCGCAAGCTCAAACCCCAGGTCATTCTCTTCGCCCACATGGAGCCCCTCCCGAACCTGCGGGAGATCTGCAAGGCCATCCGGGAGATCTCCAAGAGCCAGGGCCGCTCGGAGCTTCTCCTCCTCGGCAGCATCCCGGCCCACGAGGAGATCGTCAACCTCATCAACGCCGGCGCCCGCGGCTATTTCGATCTCAACGACGCCTCCAGCCAGCTTCCCGAGGCCGTCCGGGGCATCCACAAGGGCGAGATCTGGCTGCCCCGCGACAAGATGTCCAGCATCATGGACCGGATCATCTCCGTCGTCGGCCGCGACCTCAAGGAGAAGACCCTGGACCAGCTGACGCCGACGGAGTTCCAGGTCCTGCGCCTCATCGGCCAGGGCAAGAGCAACGACGATATCGCCGAGCTGATGTTCATCAGCAAGAACACGGTCCGGTCCCATATCAAGAGCATCTACGCGAAGCTCGACACCCACAGCCGTCTCCAGCTGGCGCTCTACGCCATCAATTCGGCCCTGTTTTAGCCCAAGGAATCGAGGTCGCCATGAAAAAAAGAGCCGCCGCCAAAAAGAAGACCCCGGCCCTGCCCGAGGACCTGGAGATCAACCGCCGCCGGGAATGGCGGTTCGACCTTCCGCTGAACACCCTCGTCGAGGGCAAGCTTCCTGACGGGAAGGCGTTCAAGGAACAGACCCTCCTCGAGAATATCTCCTCCGGGGGGGCCTTCTTCTGCCTGGATTCCGGAGTCACCGTCGGGTCCACGCTCAATCTCTATATCGACCTCCCGGAAAAGCTCGCCGACGGCAAGCCGATGAGGCTCCGCATCGGAGGCGTGACCGTCCGCCTGATCAAGCCTCCCAGCAAGGCCAAGCGACAGGGTGTCGCGGTGCGCTTCAAAGATGAATTCAAGGTCGTCCCCGTCCGCAAGAAGGCGGCCAAGAAATAGCGTCCTCCGCGTCGCGCTGACGGGGGGGATCGCCTGCGGCAAGTCCGTCGTCTCCCGGATCTTCGAGAGCAAGGGGTTCTTCGTCCATTCCGCCGACCGGGCCGCCCGCGAGCTCGTTTCCCCCGGGGCTCCCGCGTGGGAGAAGATCGTCCGCCGCTTCGGCCCGGGGATCCTCCTCCCCGACCGGTCCATCGACCGGGCCCGGCTCAGCGGCCTCGTGTTTTCCGACCCGGACGCCCGAAGGTTCCTGGAGGCCCTCCTCCATCCTCTCGTCCTCGCCGAGCGGACCAGGGTCCTGCGCTCGGTGGAGAAGGAGGGTCGTCACGCCGTCTTCGCCTCCGAGGCCGCCTTGACGATCGAGGCGGGCTATGACCGGCACTTCGACAAAGTCGTCGTCGTCCACTGCGACGAGTCCGTGCAGATCCGCCGTCTGATGGGGCGCGACGGGATCGGCGAGGAAGAGGCCCGGCGGAAGATCGCGGCCCAGCTGCCGCGGCGGGAAAAGCTGAAGCGCGCCGATTACGCCATCGACACGTCGGGGACGCCGGCCGAGACCATCGAACAGGCGGAGAGGGTGTGCGCCCTGCTCATCCAGGACGCGGGGCTCATGAAAGGGCGGCGGCGGAGGCCTAGTCCTTCGAAAGCAGGGCCTTCAGCTCCTGGCCGGGCCGGAACTTGATCCGGTGCCCTTTTTCGATCTTGATCTGCTTCCGCCGGCGGATGTCCCTTCCGAAACCGGTCTTCTTGGCCACGACCTTGAAGCTCCCGAAGCCGCGGATCTCGACCTTTTCCTTGTTCGCCAGGGCGTCCTTCAAAGATCCCAGGACGGCCTCGACGATGAGCAGAGACTTGGCCCTGTTGAATTCCGATTTCTTCTCGATGGCGAGGGCGACATCGTTCTTGATCATCGAAGGAGCTCCTTGTTTCGAAAGGACGCAATATAATTAATTTATTGATAATAAAATGTCAAGAACAATTATCCGGCCTTCCCGCGAGTTGACTTGCCCTTCCCGAGTTCCTATAATGAGACTGCCGTGCGATCCCTCAACATCCTCGCTTGTCTTCTCCTGCTGGCCGTCCTGGCGCCGGCCCAGGTCCTGAAGATCACGGTCGACGCCCCCATCCATCCCATCACCTCCGAGTACATCGTCCAGACGATCGAGCGGGCCGACCGGGAAGGCGCTTCCCTCGTCCTCCTGGTCCTCAACACGCCCGGGGGCTTGGACACCTCCATGCGCGAGATCATCGAAAAGATCGTCAACGCCCGGACCCCCGTCGCCGCCTACGTCGCCCCGAGCGGGGCCCGGTCGGCCTCGGCGGGCTTCTTCATCGCCATCGCCTGCGACATCTTCGCCATGGCCCCGGGAACGAACACGGGCGCCGCCCACCCTGTCGGCGTCTCCCTCACCGGACAGGCCATGGACAAGACCATGGAAGAGAAGGTCACCCACGACGCCGCGGCTTACATCAAGACCCTGGCCGAAAAGCGGGGCCGGAACGCCCGGATGGCCGAAGACGCCGTCCGCAAGAGCCTGTCCTATACCGAAGAGGAGGCTCTCAAGGGAGGGCTCATCGATCTCGTCGCCGGGACGGAGCGGGACATCATCGACCGGTTCGACGGACAGGTCGTCAAGCGGTTCGACGGGCGGGAACAGACGCTGCAGCTGGGCAGCGAGCCTCTCAGGGAGATCCCCATGACCTCCCGGCAGAAGTTCCTGCTGACCATCTCCAACCCCAACCTGGCCTACATCCTCCTCATGATCGGCCTGCTCGGGCTCTATTTCGAGTTCTCGAACCCGGGGGCCATCCTGCCGGGGGTCCTCGGCGGGCTGTCCCTGCTCCTGGCGGTCTTCTCGTTCCAGATCCTGCCCATCAACTACGTCGGCCTGATGCTGATCCTCCTGGCCATCATCTTGTTCATCCTCGAGGTCAAGGTCACGAGCTACGGAATGCTTTCGGTCGGAGGGATCATCGCCATGATCATCGGATCGCTCATGCTCATCGACTCGCCCGTCCCGGAGCTCCGCCCGAGCCTCGGGTTCGTCATCCCCGTCGTCCTCGGGTTCTCCTTGATCGTCATCTTCCTCCTCACCCTCGTCGTCCGGGCCCACGCCCGCCGGTCCTCGACGGGGCGCGAGGGAATGATCGGGGAAAGGGGCACGGCCCGCACCGACCTCGCCCCGTCGGGGAAGGTCTTCGTCCACGGCGAGATCTGGGACGCGGAGGCGGAGGGGCCGGTCCGGGCGGGCGAGAGCATCGAAGTCATCGAGGTCCTCGGAGGACTGAAGATACGGGTCAGAAAAACCTGACCGAAAGAACGCGTAAGGGAGGCCCCGCGGCCTCGTGAAGGAGGGTATCGTGATCACTTATCCGGTCATCGTCATCGGGCTCATCGTCCTGTATATCCTGAACTCCATCAAGGTCCTGAGGGAGTACGAGCGCGGGGTCATCTTCAGGCTCGGGCGCGTCCTGCCCCAACCCAAAGGCCCGGGTATCATCCTGGTGTTCTCCCCCATCGACCGCATGGTCAAGATCAGCCTGCGGCTGGTCACCATGGACGTCCCGCCGCAAGACGTCATCACCCGGGACAACGTCTCGGTCAAGGTCAACGCCGTCCTCTATTTCCGGGTCATGGAGCCGCTCAAGTGCGTCATCGAGGTCCAGGATTATCTCTATGCGACCTCCCAGCTGGCCCAGACGACCCTGCGCAGCGTCCTCGGCCAGGTGGACCTCGACGACCTCCTCTCCGAGCGCGAGAAGCTCAACGCCCATCTCCAGGAGATCGTCGACAAGCAAACCGACCCCTGGGGCATCAAGGTCCAGCTGGTCGAAATGAAGCATGTCGACCTGCCCGAGAACATGGTCCGGGCCATCGCCAAGCAGGCCGAGGCCGAGCGCGACAGGAGGGCCAAGGTCATCCACGCCGACGGGGAGTTCCAGGCCGCCGACAAGCTGACCCAGGCCGCCGACATCATCTCCCGCAACCCCCAGGCCCTGCAGCTCAGGTTCCTGGGCACCCTGTCGGAGATCGCCACCGAGAAGAACTCGACGATCATCTTCCCGCTGCCGATGGAGCTGCTCAAGGCCTTCAGCTTCGACCGCGGCCAGGAGAATAAATAGCCCATATGAAAAGCAAAGATTTTCGGGAGATCCAGGTTTCAAGCTCCCTCCTGGTGGTCATTTTCCTGGGAGTCCTGGTCCTCGGTGTCTTCATCTTCCTGCTCGGGGTCAATGTCGGCAAGAACCAGGTCCAGATCGCGGCCCGGACCCAGCTGGTCTCCGAGCCCATCGCCGAGCCGGTCAAGGAACCCGCGCCCGTCGGGTTGCCGGAAGAACGAGCCGAGGCGGCCAAGCGCGAGGCGTCGCCGAAGCCGGGACCGGCGGGGGGGACCGCTCCTGCCGTCACGCAGGCCGCCGCCGGGAAGCCCCGGACCGAGACGAAGACCTCGGCCCCGCCCGCAGCGAGCGGCCTGTATTTTGTTCAGGTGGCGGCCTTCACCGAGAGGTCTCAGGCCGTCGCGCTGGCGGACAAGTTCCGGAAGCAGGGACACACGGTGATCATCACCGATCCCCGCCCCGGGGATTCCAAGGACTGGTACCGCGTCCGGCTCGGCGGCTATTCCTCGAGAGACAGGGCCGTTCAGCTCCTCGATAAGCTGAATGCGGCCGAGAACAAGAAAACGGACTATCGGGTCGTTCAGGACTAGCCGGGGCCCGGCGCCCCGACGTCCGTCCCGACGCCGATCACCTCATCTTGAAGGGAAAGCCTGATGATGACGAACAACGACAGATCGACCGACCTCAAGGCCCGCCTCGACGGCCTTTTCGAGAAGCTCGAAGAGGTCCGGGGTTTTCTTTGACCTAGATCGCAAGAAAACCGAATGGGACGCCCTCAACGCCCGCCTGTCCTCCCCTGAAACCTGGAAGGACCAAAAAACCTCCCAGTCCCTTCAGCAGCAGAAGAAGAGGCTCGAGAAGGACCTCCAATTCTTCAGACAGCTCCGGGAAGCGAAGGACGAGATCGAGGTCCTGAGGGAGCTCGCCGACGAGGGCGAGAGCGTCGAAGCCGATATCGCCGCTTCGATCAGGAAGCTCGAGGAGGGGTTGGAGCAAGGAGAGCTCCGGGCCCTCTTCTGCGACGAGGACGACCCCCGCAACGCCATCCTCACCATCCATCCGGGGGCCGGCGGCACGGAGTCCCAGGACTGGGCCCAGATGCTGTTCCGGATGTATCTCCGGTACGCCGAGCGGAAGGGCTTCAAGGTGGAGGTCCTCGACCAGCAGCCGGGCGAAGAGGCCGGGCTGAAGAGCGCGACCGTCCGGGTCGAGGGCGACTACGCCTTCGGCAACTTGAGCCAGGAGGCGGGCGTCCACCGCCTCGTCCGCATCTCCCCTTTCGACGCCGCCAAGAGGCGCCACACCTCCTTCGCCGCGGTCTTCGCCTACCCGGAGGTCGATGAGGACATCCAGATCGACATCAACCCGGACGAGCTGCGCGTCGACACCTATCGGGCCTCGGGGGCCGGCGGCCAGCACGTCAACCGGACCGACTCGGCCATCCGCATCACCCACATCCCGACCGGGATCGTCGTCCAGTGCCAGAACGAGCGCTCCCAGCACAAGAACCGGGCCTCGGCCATGAAGATCCTCAAGGCCCGCCTCTACGAGGTCGAGAAGAAGAAGCGGAACGCGAAGCTGGAAAAGCTCGAAGACGCCAAATCCGAGATCGCCTGGGGCAACCAGATCCGCTCCTACGTCCTCCACCCTTACCGGATGGTCAAGGACCTCCGGACCCGGGTCGAGACCGGGGACACGGACAAGGTCCTCGACGGCGACCTCGACGACTTCGTCAAGGCCGCCCTGATCCTCAGGAAGAAGGCCGCCCTCCCGTGACCGCGCGGGCTTGAAGTCCGGCCGTCAAAAAGGTAAGATGGATAACCGAAAATCCTCCGCTCGGCGCGTAAGAGACGCCAGGGCGTGACCGACATCGAGGCGGAAGGATACAGAGCATGGCCGGCAAAGACGAACCGCTCGACGACGACCGGCGGACAAGGCCCGGGGGCGAGGAATTCCTCCCTCCCCTGGAGTTCGCATCCATCGTCATCCTCCTCTACTTCCCGGCCCTCATCCAGCTCGGGCTCATGGACGACCCCGTGACCGGAAAAAGGGCGGAGAACCTGGACCTGGCCCGGCGGAACATCGACCTCCTCGACCTGCTCAGGGACCGGACCAAGGGCAATCTCGAGAATGAGGAACGGGAGTTCCTCGAAGGGGCTGTCGATCAGCTCAAGGCGGCCTATCTCCGGAAGATCGACGCTCTGAAGATGTGATCCCATGGTGGTGTATCTCGGCCTGGACGCCGTCCGGCCCTCCTCCCGGCCCGCCGCCGTGGCCGTCGGCAACTTTGACGGCCTCCATCTCGGCCACCGGAAGATCCTGGGCCGGCTCTGCGCGCTGGCCCGGGAGCGCGGTCTGCGGTCCCTGGTCCTGACGTTCCACCCTCACCCGGAAAGGGCCTTGGGCAGAAAGTCGGTCAAGATGATCGACACTCTCGAGCAGCGCCTGGACCGGTTCAGGGAGACCTGCGTCGACGCCGTCGTGGTGACCTCTTTCGACGCGTCTTTCGCCGGGCTGGGATGCCGGGCCTTCGCCCGCGAGGTCCTGCAAGAGAGGCTGAGAGCCCGGGAGGTGGTCGTCGGCCAGAGCTTCCGTTTCGGCCGGAACAGGCGAGGCGACACATCCCGCCTCCGGGAACTCGGCCGCGGATCGGGCTTCGAGGTCCACACCGTCCCCCCCGTGCTTCTCGACGGCGAGGTCATCAGCTCGAGCGCCGCCCGCCGCCTCCTCGACCGCGGCCTCGTCGGCCGGGCGGCCCGCCTCCTCGGGCGGCCCTACGAGATCGCCGGCCGGGTCGTCGGGGGCCGGGCCGTGGGCCACGGTCTCGGATTTCCCACCGCCAACCTCATGACGGCGAACGAGATCCTGCCGACCGGGGTCTACATTTCCGAAACCGTCCGGAAGGGGCGGGCCTGGCCGTCGGTGACCAGCATCGGCACGAACCCCACTTTCGGGCCGGGTCCCTTGAGCGTCGAGACCCATGTCCTCGACCGCCGGCCGTCTCTCGACGGGGCCCTTCTCAAGGTCCGCCTCCTGCGCAGGATCAGGCCGACGCGGAAGTTCCCGGGACCGGGGCCTCTGGCGTCCCGGATAGCGCGCGACATCGAGGAGGCCCGGGCCTTTTTCGAGGCCCGCCGCGCGTCGGGTTGACATTTGCCGGACGATAAGGCATCTTCAGGGCGACGGAGCGGAGCAAGGCGAGAGGAGCGAACCCATGGAAGAGAAGATCAAGGCCCGGATCATGGACGCGAACAAGATCCGGCGCGTCATCGCCCGCATGGCCACCGAGATCATCGAGACCAACCGGAACCTCAAGAACCTGGTCATCGTCGGCGTTAAAACGCGGGGCATCGCCATCGGCAAGCGCATCGCCCAGCTCGTCGACGACCTCGAGGGCGTCGCCGTCCCCGTCGGCATTCTCGACATCACCCGTTACCGGGACGACGTCCCGGCCCCGAAGGCCAAGGCCGCCCTCGAGCCCGCGGAGATCGGGTTCTCCATCTCCAAGAAGGACGTCCTCCTCATCGACGACGTCCTGATGACCGGCCGCACCATCCGGGCCGCCATGGACGCCATCATCGACCGGGGACGGCCCCAGTCCATCCAGCTGGCCGTCCTGATCGACCGCGGTCACCGGGAGCTGCCCATCCGGCCGGATTACGTCGGCAAGGTCCTGCCGACCTCCCGTCGCGAGGTCGTCAAGGTCCGCCTGAAGGAAATGGGCACGGCCGACGAAGTCCTGATCGTCGAGCCGGCCAAGCTCGTCTCGAGGAAGCGCCGTTGACCCTGCTCATCCGCAACGGCCGTCTGGTGGACCCCGCGACCGGGGTCGACGCCCTTCTCGACATCCTCATCGCCGACGGCCGGATCGCCCAGGTCGGGCCTAAGATCGCCGCCGTCCCCCAAAGGACGATCGATGCGACCGGCCTGGTCGTCGTCCCCGGGCTGATCGACATGCACGTCCATCTCCGGGAGCCCGGTTACGAGGCCAAAGAGACCATCGCCACGGGCGCCCGGGCCGCGGCCCGCGGCGGCTTCACGACGGTCTGCGCGATGCCCAACACGAACCCCGTCAACGACGATCCCGCCGTCACCGGGGCCATCCTCGCCGAAGCCGCCCGCAGCGCCATTGTCAGCATCCTGCCGGTCGCGTCCGTCACCCGCGGCTCCCGGGGCGAGGAGCTGGTCGACATGCCCGCCCTCAAAGCGGCCGGGGCGGTCGCCTTTTCCGACGACGGCCGCCCGATCATGAACAGCCGGATCATGCGCCGGGCCATCTCCGCGGCCGCGGAGGCCGGGGCGTTCGTCATCGACCACTGCGAGGATGCGGCCTTGGCCGCCGGCGGATGTCTTCACGAAGGGCAGGTCTCGGCCCGTCTCGGCCTGCCCGGCATCCCCTCGGCCGCCGAGGAGATCATGATCGCCCGCGACCTCATCCTGGCCGAAGCCGCCGGGGCCCGCGTCCATGTCGCGCATGTGTCGACGGCGGGCGGGCTCCGGAGCGTCCGCGAAGCCAAAGCCCGAGGCGTCCGGGTATCCGTCGAAGCGACGCCTCACCACCTCCTGCTGACCGACGCGGCCCTCGAGTCCCGGGACACGGATCTCAAGATGAACCCTCCCCTGCGCCCGTCCGCCGACGTCGACGCCCTCGTCGAAGGCCTGCGGACCGGCGACGTGGACGTCATCGCCACGGATCACGCCCCTCACACCGCGGAAGACAAGGGCCAAGAGTTCAGCCTGGCCCCCTTCGGGGTGGTCGGCCTCGAAACGGCCGTTCCGCTGGTGCTCGACCGCTTCGTCCACCGGAACGTCATCACCTTGGCGCGCTTCGCCGAGCTCCTGTCCGTCAATCCCGCGCGCCTGCTGGGCCTTCACGCCAAGGGCCGTGTCGCCCCGGGCGCCGATGCCGACCTGACGATCCTGGACCTGGAGCGCGAGGCGACGGTCGACAGGAGCCGGTTCGAATCAAAAGGAAAGAACACGCCGTTCGACGGCTGGAGGCTCAAAGGGGCGGCCGTCATGACCATCGTCCAAGGGCGGGTCGTCTATCCCTTCGATGGGGACGCCCGCGCGTCGCGGGCGTGAATCCGCGAGTCGAGGAGCCGCCGTGGACGGCTTGAAGCCTGAGAAACTCGAAAAGCTCATCGGATACGCGTTCGCCGATAAAACCCTCCTGACGAGGGCCCTGACCCACACCTCCTACGCCTACGAGACGAGTCCGGACCGCCCGGAGGACAACGAGCTCCTGGAATTCCTCGGCGATTCGGTCGTCGGGCTGGTGACGGCCGAATTCTATCACGGCGCATTCCCGGGCCGCAGCGAAGGGGAGCTATCGAAGCTCAAGGCCTCGGCGACCAGCACGGTCGCCCTGGCCCGCCTGGCCCGCGAGCTCAAGCTGGACAAGGCCATTCGCCTTGGACGGGGCGAGGAGCGCAGCGGCGGGAGGAAGAAGAGCTCGATCCTGGCCGGGGCGCTGGAAGCTTTGGCCGGCGCCGTCTTTCTCGATGGGGGGTTCGAAGCCGCCCGGCAATTCTTCGGCGGGCTCTTGAGAGACTCCAGCGAGCCCTTCCGTGGCCAAGCCCTCGGCATCAACAACTCCAAGTCCGCCCTTCAGGAATGGCTGCAGAAAGCCGGGCGGCCGGCGCCGGCCTACCGGCTTGTCTCCGAATCCGGGCCGGCCCACGACCGGACCTTCGTCGTCGAAGTGTCCGTCGAGGACAGGCCGCTGGCCAAAGCCCGGGGCGCCTCCAAGAAGCTCGCCGAGCAGAAAGCCGCGGAAAAGGCCCTCAAGTCCCATTTCGGACGGAGAGTGAAGAGGCTCTCGCCCGAAGCCTTGCTCATCGAGCCGGGCGACTGAGCCCGCGGCCCATCCCCCCCCTGCCGGGAAGCCTTATTCCTATGTGCTCATCAGGACGGCGATCGGCCGGAGCCCGGGGACGTTCTGACAGAAGATCTTGACGGCGGCCGTGAACGGGACGGCCAGGACCATGCCCGGCAAACCCCAAAGCCAGCCCCAGAAGAGGAACGAGAAGAGGACGAGCAGGGGGCTGAGGTCCAGGCCTTGGCCCATGGCCCGCGGCTCCACGAAGCTGGCCAGGAAGGAGTCCAGCCCCACGGTGATGACCAGGATCCAGAACGGCGCCCAGGGGGTCCCGAGCTGGAAGAAGGCGAAGCTCACCCGCAGGACGGCGGCGACGATCGAACCGATGTAGGGGATGAAATTCAGGATGAAGGCCAGAAACCCGAAGAGCAGGGCGAAATCCACGCCGAAAATCACCAGGACGACCCAGACCTGAAAGCCGGTCCCGAGGCTGATCGCCGTCTTGATCACGAGGTACTTCCGGACCTGGCTGTTGGTCGCCGCGAGGACGGCCGTGATCCGGCCGGCCTGATCGGGGCTGAAGATCTTCCGGACCCTGGCCAGCCCCTTACCGCGGCCCGCGACGATGACACCGAGGAAGAGAAAGACCAGGAAGAGCTTCAGGACGAAGGCCAGGAACGGGCCCAGGCCGGACAGGATGAGGGCCGCCGCCCTGTCGAAATCGATCTTCTCGAGGACCGAAGAGACGTCGAGATGGAAAGGACCGACGCCCTTGTCCAGGAGCAGAGAGAGCTCGGTCAATCTCTGCTGATACTTGGGCAGTTCCGTCGCCAGCGTCTTGCCGCTCGAATAGACGAGGGTTCCCAGGAGGTAGAGGAGGACGAAAGCCAGGAGAAGAACGACGGCCGCGGCGGCCGGCCTGGGGAAACGGCGCTTCTCGAGGAACCCCAGCGCCGGATCGAGGATATAGGAGAAGAAAACGGCCAGCAGGATGGGAAAAAGGAACGGCTTGGCGACTTTGAGGAAAGCGGCGGCGGCGAACAGAACGAGGGCCGCGACGGCCGCCCCGAGGAACCTGTCTCTATCCACGAGGTCATACTCCTTTGCGCCGGGGGCGGGCGGATTGCGCGTCGGCGTCATCCGCAGCTCAGGGCATCTGGGCCGACGCTCGGGCCAGGGACCCCTTCAGCTGTCCGAGGAGCTTTTCACCCCAGGCCTCCAGTCCGTTGGGCACCCGCGTGACCCCGCAAAGGGTATCGCCGGCCCGGCCGATGAAGAGGTGCTGGCCGTAGCGGTTTTTCACATGGTAGCCGAGCGCGATCTTTTCGGGGACCTGCTTGTCCTTGGCGAAGAAATCGAGGAGCTTTCCGAGCATGCCCTCGGCCGCCGTCTCGTTTTCCGCCTGGATGAAGAAGGCCTCCAGCTCCTGTCCCTCGAACTTGTAGGAGGCGGTGAAGCCGTTGCGGAGGAACTCGTAACCCATGAAGTTCTTCTTGATGAATTTCTCGCTGCGCGGAACGAGGTTCTCCGCCGGGAAGAGCCGGAGGGGCCGCGGCAGGAGGCCCTTGTCCTTGACCGCTCCGGCCACTTTCCCGCCGACGCCGGTCATCACGGAGGCGGCCTCATCGCCCAATCCGAAGCCGAGGAGCTTGACGTAGTAGCGGCCGGCCACGAAATTCAACGCTTCGTCCTCGAGGTAGCCCAGATCGCCGACCGGGACCCCCTCGATCTCGGGGTACCGCTCGGCGCTGAAGATGCCGAAGGCGTTGGCCGGGTCTCCCATGTCATAGATCTCCAGCGTCAGCGACGCCGCGGCCCCTTCCTTCTCGAGCTGAACGACGAGCAGCTCCTCGAAGTCGTAGCTGAGGTAGCTCTCGGCCGCGCCGTTGATGTATTCGAAGAGGCTCTCGGGGAAGTAGCTCTGACGTTCTTCGGGTTCCGGCCAGCCCTCGATCGCGGGCACCAGGGCGGCGAGCTCCCGGCCCGCGGCCCTGTCCTGGGCCGGGCCGGCGAACGCGGCCAGCAGGAGCGTCGCGGCCAGGATCGGCCCCGTCGCGAGCTTGAATGGGCATCGGATGCTGCTCATCCTCGACCTCCGCGCGGTAAACGTGACGGTTCTACTATAACGGACGCGCGGCCGGTTGGCAAGCCGGCGCATTGACTCAACTAATATGTAACCGAACGGGAGGTTGTTGAATCAAATAAAATGTAACCGAAATCCCTGAACCAGGGAGGTTACAGAAGGACGATGGATATGGCATCTCGAAAACAGTACCTCCGGACGCTCCTCGAGCGGTATCTGAGAGCTCGAAAACGGCAAAAGGGCCCGATTTTGGATGAGTATTGCCGCAATACTGGCCAGAATCGCAAGTATGTCATCCGGAAGATAAGCCGCATGGCGTCGACCGAGCCCCGGGCACCGAGGAAGCGGGCGCCCCGGTACGGTCCGGAGACGGCCCGCCCGCTCGAACGACTCTGGAAGATCTTCGATTATCCCTGTGGACAGCGCCTGAAGCCGCTCATCGAGGCGGAGCTTGGCCGTCTCCGGCGGCTGAAGGAGATCGAGGTCTCAGCCCAGACGGCGGAGAAGCTGAAGGCCATCAGCCCGGCCACGATCGACCGGCTCTTGAGGCCCAAGAAACAGGCTTGGAAGCTTCATCACAAACCCGGTGCCAAGGGGCCGGGGCTGATCGCCAAGAAGATCCCCTTGAGGATGGGGACGGGCAAGAACCTCCGGGTGGGGTTCGTGGATATGGATCTGGTGCTTCACTGCGGCAGTTCGACGGCCGGCGAGTACGGGCATAGTCTGTCTACCCTGGACCTGGGTTCCGCCTGGTGGGAGGCGGAGGTGGTCATGGGCCGGGCCCAAAGACGCATCTTCAACGCTCTCCAGGAGATCGAGGCCCGGTCGCCCTTCCCGTGGCTGGCCCTCCACTCGGACAACGACAACGCCTTCATCAACGGCCAGCTCTATGACTATACCGAAGAGCGGCATCTCGGCTTCACCCGTTCCCGGCCCTACCGCAAGAACGACAACCCGCATATCGAGCAGAAGAACTTCACCCATGTCCGCAAGCCACTGGGCTACCTGAGATATGACACACCGGAGGAGCTGGCCATGATCCAGGACCTCTACCGCCGGGAGCTTCGGCTCTACAAGAACTTCTTCCAGCCGGTGATGATGCTTCGAAGGAAGGTTCGGGTCTCGGGCCGGCCCAAGCGGACCTATGGCCCGGCCAAAACGCCCTATCATCGGCTGCTCGAGTCGGGCCAGCTATCACCAGAGAAGGCCCGGGAGCTCAAAGAGCTTTATCTCCGTCTGAACCCGGCTGAGCTGAAACGGCAGATCGACCGGAAGCTGGCCCGGCTCTATGACCTGTACCGGAAGAAGAAAAAGCGGCCGATCACCGTCGATCCCTATAAAAA
>Ga0194126_10007081_pt1 | contig 15714 bp, 11 predicted proteins | sample TA2KigC150mmetaG_FD_148641 | JGI IMG/M metagenome (GOLD analysis project Ga0194126, IMG submission 148641) | Freshwater microbial communities from Lake Tanganyika, Tanzania - TA2015035 Kigoma Deep Cast 150m | ecosystem: Environmental > Aquatic > Freshwater > Lake | place: Tanzania: Lake... | reverse complement strand
CCGAACGACCGAATCCGCTCGGGTGGAGATCCGCCCGCTCCCGGACGAGGCCGAACGTCCGATCCTTCGTTTTCTTCCCCTCCCGCCGGGCGCGTCCGAACCCGTGATCGCGCATGAAGACGCGGCGGCGGGCGGCATCTCCCTCGACGAGCCGATGATCGCGCGCGGGACCGTTCTCCTCCCCATCGTTGTCCGCTCCGCGCCGGGAGGATCGGCGAAGGATCTTCCGGAGATCGTTTTCGATATCAACTATCGACGCGATCCCGCGAAGACGCACTCCTCGAGCTCCGCGCGATTCGGACGCGGCTCCCTCTCCTCGCTTGGCAAGCTCCTCGCCAGCGGGGAGACCCTGCTCGCCCCGTCCGAGGAAGAAGGAAGCTACCTCATCGTCTCCGCCCCCGAGCTTCTCCCCGCGGTCGAGCCGCTCGCGCGATGGAAGCGCGAGATGGGCTTCGAGGTAATCGTCGTCTCGACCGCCGAGACCGGCGTCGGGAACAGCCAGATTCTGTCGTACGTGAGAGACCTCTACGAGAACTCGGACCTTCCGCCCCTCTACCTCCTTCTCGTGGGCGATGTCGATCAGGTTCCGGGCTGGGATTACCACCAGAGCGTGTCCGATCATCCCTACGCCCTACTCGACGGGGACGACTTTCTTCCGGATCTCTACGTGGGGCGCCTCTCCGCGCGAACGATCCAGCAGGCGAACACGATCGTCGCGAAGATCGTCGGCTATGAGAAGGACCCTTACCGCGCCGACCCGTCCTGGTTCTCGCGCGCGCTCCTCGTCGCGGGGGACTTCAGCTCCTCGACGCCGGTCCCCGTGTCTCGATGGTGCCGCGAGCTCCTGTACGGAATCGGTTTCGCAGCCGTCGATACGGTTTTCTTTCCCCCCCATTGGGCGACCGCGCCTCCGTTCATCCGCGCCTCGATCGACCGAGGGGTCTCTCTGGTCAGCTACCGCGGGTGGGCGTACGGGTGGCGCGGCTGGGAGCCCCCGAAGTTCACCGTGGACCACATCCCCTCTCTCTCCAACGGATGGATGCTCCCCGCGGTCTTCAGCTTCGTCTGCGAGAACGGGAACTTCGCCGTGGCGGAGTGCTTCGGCGAGGCGTGGATCCGCGCGGGGACGCCGGAAGTCCCGAAGGGAGCGGTCGCGTTCCTTGGGAACAGCGAGCACTGGTCGCACACGAGACACAACGACGCCGCGGCGATGGGCGCGTTCGACGCGATCGGCGGCGAGGGCATCCACAGGCTCGGCGATATCCTCAATGCATCGAAGTTCGAGATCTATCGGGAATTCCCCGACATGATCTATTACGACAGTTTGGGGATCGACGGAAATCCGTTCGCCGACAACTCGGTCGAGTTCTACTTCTATATCTACAGCCTCCTCGGCGATCCCTCGCTGGAGCTCCGTCTCGGGCCCCAGAGAGAGATCGCGATCGCGAGGCCGGACACGATCGTCAAAGGGAGCAACACCTATTTCGTCCGTGTGACCGACGCGGGTGGAGCCGTTCCGATCGCGGGAGCGAGGGTCGGCCTCTCGCAGGCGGGAAACCGGCTCGCCTCGGCCTTTACCGACGCGGCCGGCGAGGCGCGGTTCCTCGCGGACTTCTCGAACGACGCCGCACCGGTCGTGATCACCGTGACCGGCAAGGGTCTCCTTCCCCTCAGGGACAACGTGACGGTCGTCGGCAACCGGACGCATCTCGGTCTCGCCGCGATCGCGGTCCGCGACGACGGGACGGGCGCGAGCGCGGGGAACGGAGACGGGAACCCGAATCCGGGGGAGACGCTGGAGATCCGCGCGACGCTTCGGAACCTCGGCTCCTCCGCGGCGACCGGAGTGCAGGCATCGCTCACCGCCCTCTCGACCGGATCGATCGTCGAGACCGCGACCGCCTCTTTTCCGGACATCGCGCCCGGAGCCGCGGCGGCGGCCGTCGCCCCCTGGGTGGTTCGCGTGAACGGAGATGTCGAGGACGGCCGCGTTCTTCGGTTCCTTGTCCGGGCTTCGTCGGGAGGCGTCGAGACGGACAATGCTTTCGATCTCAAGGTCCGCTCGCACGACTTCCGGTACCAGGCGCATCTCCTCGGCGAGGACGGCGTGCTCGATCCGGGAGACACGCTCGCCCTCTCCGTGACCGTGCGGAATGGGGGATCGGCCGCGGCGCCCGCGACGAGCCTCGTGCTCCGGAGCGGGACCGCGGACCTCGCGATCGTCCTCGACTCCGCATCGAGCCTCGGCCCCCTCGGCATCGGCGCGTCGGGAACCGCCGCGATTCCCTTTACGGTTCATGCGACGGACAGCGCCGCCGTCGGGCAGGGAGCGGTCTTCACCCTCGCCGCGACGACATCCGGAGGGATCGTGCGGACGACGAGCTTCACGATCGCCGTCGGCACGGCGACCCACCGCGCACCGCTCGGCCCGGACGCGTACGGCTACTACGCCTACGACAACTCGGATACCGACTACCCCGAAGCGGCGCCGCTCTACGAGTGGGTCGAGTGTTCCTCGGAATACGGAGGGAACGGAACGAACCTGAACCTCGGCGACAACGGCTTCGCGATCGAAACGCTCCCCTTCCCGTTCACGTACTATGGGGAGACCTACCGGAGGATCCTCATCTCGGACAACGGGTGGGCCGCGTTCGACACGATCCCATCCTACGATTTCTACAACTGGAGCCTGCCGAACCGATACGGCCCCGCCGCCCTGATCGCCCCGTTCTGGGACAACCTCGATCCGGACAAGAAGTACGAAGGCGCGCGCGTCGGGGACGGCGTGTACGTCTTCTCCGACACGGCGAACCAACGCTTCGTCGTCGAGTGGAGCCGCCTCGGAAACCTCCGCCCGCATCACGAGAACCGGACCGACTATGACGAGCTGCAGACCTTCCAGATGATCCTCTACGACCCGGTCCGCCACCCAACGCCGACGGGGGACGGCCCGATCCGATTCCAATACAAACAGATCGTGAACAACGATTTCGATCGGATGTACGCGAGCGTCGGCATCGAGGACCGGAGCGAGGCGATCGGCCTCGAGTACTGCTACACGAACCTCTATCCGGCTTCCGCGGCCCCGCTCTCCGCGGGCCTCGCGATCGAGTTCACGACGAGGCCGCCCCGCTATCGACCGTTCCGGCTGGAGAAATTCCGCGCGGAGCGGGATGAGAACGGCGTGCGGCTTGGGTGGGAGCCTTGCGACGATCGCCCGAGAGGATCCACCGTCGTCTATCGGACGGACACGGAAGGCGAGCGCGCGGCGCTGCCCGGGGGAGTGCTCCCCGCCGCCGCCCGCGCGTTCCTCGACCGGGAGGCGCACCCCGATTCCTCCGCCGTCTACTGGATCGGATCGCTCGATCCGGTGGGGAATGAAACGCTTCTCGGTCCGTTCGCCTACTCGGGAAGGGGCGCGCCGGCGGCACTCGCGCTCTTGTCGCTCGGGCCGAACCCCTCGCGCGGCTCCTCGATCGTGAGGTACATGCTTCCCTCCAAGGAGAACATCAAGCTTCGCATCTATACGATCTCCGGCCGGGTCGTGAGGACCCTGATCGACGGCGAGACAAACGGCGGGAGCGGAACGGCCGTCTGGGACGGGAGGGACGATCTCGGACGCGAGGCGCCGAGCGGGGTCTACTTCGCCCGGCTGGAAACGGAACGCGAGCGGCGCGCCGTGAAACTACTTCTACTTCGTTAGGGAATGCGGGTGAGCGGATCGCGCCCTCTTCGAATGTTCGTCGGCCGTGGAGGTCTTCTCTCCTACGCTTTCCTTTTCGCGCTCGCCGCGAAGGCCGAAGCGGACTCGTTCGATGCCGTGACGAGCGGCCCGCCGGCGGTTTCGCTCGCGACCGCGGGACGCATGGGGGACGAGGAGGATCCGGCCGCGGCACAGCCGAAGAAAGCCGCGCCGGGTAAGAGCGCCAAAGAGACGAAAGAGGGACACGATCTCCGCGTCTCGGGGCTCTTCGCTCTCCGATTCGAGTACGACGACAACATCATCCACTACTCGGACGTGGACCTCTTGGTCTTCTCCACCCAGCCGAGCTACGGCAAGTACTCGATCACGCAGGCGGGGGATTGGATTATCCGGCCGAGACTCGACCTCACCGCACGTTCCAAGGCGCTCACCGGCCGGGATCTCGAGGCACAGCTTCGCCTCACGAGCTGGCGCTACGTCGAGAACGCCTTCAAGAGCAACGAGTCGTATCAGCTCCGCCTGAAGCACCCGGGATTCGGGAAGGACAACTTCCAGCTCACGTTCTATCATGCGCCGATGTCTTATATTCGAAACTTCCGCGACCGGCCGCCGTTCACGTCCAAAGCCGCACCGCTCGCGTACACTGATTTCTCCTATACGTCGACTTCGGTCACGCTGAGCTATTGGCGCCGCCTCGCCTCCGTCCTCGAGGGGAAACTCGACGTGAAGCGCTCCTGGCGGTATTTCAACCAAGCCTTCATGGAGAACGATACGTGGGAGTGGCGCACCGGAGGTTCTCTCACCTGGCGCGCGATCGGCCCCCTCAAGATCACGGGCTCGTACGACTACACCGACGCGAAGGGGCGGGGAGCCGATTCCGCGGGCGAGACCATCGAGGCATCGGACAACGGCGATCCCTCCTTCGTGAGAGACACCTACGGGCTCGACTTCTCTCTCGGCTCGCGCAAGGGATTCCTCCGCGTGAACGATCTCACGGTCGGAGGCGAGTACCAGGCTTTCTACTTCACAAGTCGAAAACGGGCGGATCTGGATCCGCTCCACGTCGGACGCAAAGACGAGGTCCGCCGGGCCGAGATCACGTTCCGAACCGTCCCGGTCGTGGGAGCCGCCTCCCTCGAGGGAGGTTATCGCTACACGAAGCGCTCCTCCACCGCAGTCGAGGTCGCGGTCGGCATGGATATCGGAGAGGAGAAGGACTACACCGACAACCGAACTTGGTTCGGCATCGAGATACCGTTCTAGGAGGAACTTCGCTCATGAAGAATCAGGGTGGACGGAAGCCGGGGTGGAAAAGGTGGGGAGCGCCGGCGGCGGCCCTCCTTCTCCTCGCCGGCTGCGGCGAGCAGAAGCTCTACAGGCCTCCGACCGCACCGATCCAAGTGATCGGGAGGCTCAAGCTCCCGAGCGAGGCGCAGGACGTCTCGGTTCTCGGCGAGACGGCGTTCGTGGCCGGCGGGCAAGCGGGCCTTCACATCGTCGACCTCTCGGATCCCCGGCAGCCGGTCTTTCTCAAGACGATCGACACCGTGAAGTTCGCGGAGACGGTGAAGGCGGCGAGCACCGCGTTCGGCGGGAGCGTGGTGGACATCGCCTTCGTCGTCGAGGGGACCGAGGGGATCACGACCTACGATGTGTCCGATCCCTCGAATGCCTTCTCCTTCAACCAGGGAACCACCGCGGTCGACGGAAACGGGATGTTCGTCGAGCTTCCGGACGATCCGTCCGAGCCGTACGTGGTCTACCTCGCCGAAAGCTGGAAAGGGATGCGCATCTTCGAGTCGAGCCCGGCGACGCCGGGGCTTCTCGCGTACAACGGCGTCTTCGCAGACACGCGGGGCTTCGCGCGCGCGGTCTCCGTCAGGGACGGCTTCGCTTACGTGGCCGACGATGAGATGGGGCTCGCGATCCTCGATGTCCGCACGCGCTTCCTCGGCTCGGTCCAGGTCGTCTCCTCGTGCGACACGGACGGATACGCCCGCGGGGTGGCGGTCGAGGGGAACTACGCCTTCCTCGCCGACTACCACGGGGGGCTCGTCGTGATGGAACTCGTCGACGGGACGAACGCCTCGGGAGAGAGAATCCCGGTCCCTATCCTCGCCGCGACGCTCGCTCTCGGCGGACGGAGCCAATCGATCGTCGTCCGGGACGGCCTCGCGTTCCTCGCCGCGCAGGACGGCGGCGTTCATGTCGTCGACGTGTCGATCCCCTCCTCGCCCGAGTATCTCGGAACCGTCGTCACGCCCTTCGCGAACGGACTCTCGGTCGCAGAGAACGGCCTCGTGGTCGTGAGCGACCGCGACGAGGGGCTTCTCGTCCTCGGAGGACTCGACGAGTTCGACGATGTCATGCCGCCGTCGAAAGTCTGGACGCTCGACGCCGCCGCCGCTTCCTCGAACGCGATCCGGCTCGAATGGACCGCTCCGGGAGACGACGGCCTCTCCGGAAACGCATCGGAGTACGACATCCGCTTTCGCACCGGACCGATCGCCTCTGCGGAGGATTGGGATTCGGCCGCTGCGTGCGCGGGTGAACCCTACCCCTCAAAGCACGGGACGAAGGAGCGGTTCTGGGTGGACGGCCTCGCGCTCGGCACTGAATACCGTTTTGCACTCCGAACGTCCGACGAGGCGGGGAACTGGTCCCCGATCTCGAACCTCGCGGAGAAAGCGACGACCTTCACCAATGTTCCTTGCGCGGTGACCGAGTGGAAGGTGACGCCCGGCGTCGGCGCGCCCGGCACGAACTTCATCTTCGAAGTGATCTACACGGACTGGGACGGCGATCCGCCCGTGGAGGCGACGATCGTCCTCGACGGGACCTCGGACACTCTCGACTACGTGAGCGGGAGCATTCGCGACGGCGCTTTGTACCGATTCGCGAGGGTCCTGGACGACTGGGGACAGCACGAACACTTCTATCGGTTCAGCGACGGCCGCCATCCGCCGGTCGTGACGAACGTGATCGCGGGTCCCGGGGTCGGGTACGTGTTCACGATGGGGAGCCCCGCGAACGAGCGCGGCCGGGACATGGACGAGGTGCTTCACGAGGTCGCCCTCACGCGCGAGGTCTGGTTCTCCGATCACGAGGTGACACAGGCGGAGTACGAGACCGTGACGGGGACGAACCCCTCCCGCTTCCGCGGCGGCGGTTTCCCGGTCGAGAACGTGAGCTGGTACGACGCGGTTCTCTATTGCAACACGCGCTCGCGAGCCGAGGGCTTCGCCGAGTGCTATTCGATCCAAGGGGCGAGCGTCGTCTGGAACGAAAGCGCGGACGGCTACCGGCTCCCGACGGAGGCAGAGTGGGAACGCGCATGCCGCGCGGGGACGAACACGGCGTTCTTCGGCGGCGATCTCACGAACGAGGGGTGCGGTCTCGATCCGGTTCTCGACCCGATCGGCTGGTACTGCGGGAACTCCGCGCGCGCACCCCACGCCGTTCGCGGCAAGCAGCCGAACGCATGGGGCCTCTACGACATGCACGGAAACGTCTGGGAGTGGTGCTGGGACTGGTACCAAACCAATCTCGGGACAAGCATCGCCATCGATCCGAAGGGACCGGAAACCGGCTCGCAAAAGGTCGTGCGAGGCGGGTCTTGGTACTATTTCGCGCGCGAGTGCCGTTCCGCGGCGCGCGCCCCGTACTGGCCGAACTCGCGGGACGACGTCGTCGGGTTCCGCGTGGTCCGCACCCTGGTCGAGGACTGAACCTTGAGTCGGAGCGAGCGATTTCACTTCATCGATCAGTTCCGCGGGCTCGTCGGCGTCCTCATGCTCCTCGGGCACAGCTCGTACTACTTCAACGCGGTCTGGAGATACCTCGACCCGATCGACCCGGTCTTCGACAACTGGCCGCAATTCGCGCTCCGCTATCTCGGGTACATCTGCGCGCCGGGCTTCCTCATGATGAACGGCGCGATGGTCTGGTACTCGTACACGAAGCGCCGCGGAGCGGGAGACGCCGACTGGAGCGCGCGCTGGCACCTCATCCAGCGCGGCCTCTTCCTCGTTCTCGTACAGATGACGTGGGTGAACTCCTCGTGGGGGGGCTTCGCGGAGTTCAAGCCGGGGCATCTCGGCATCATCGCGTGCATCGGGCTCGCGATGGTCTTTCTCACGCTCTTCGTGGATCGCCCCTGGCCGTTCCGCCTCGGGATCGGGCTCGGGCTCTTCGCCGTTCATCCGCTCCTCCTTCGGATCTCGTACGATCCGTCGATCATGAATATCCAAACGATTCTCATGCAAACCTTCGTCGATTCCGGCGAGTTCAACAAGTACCCGGTCCTTCCGTGGCTCGGTCTCGCCGCGATGGGCTCGGTGATGGCCGAGGGATGGATCTGCGGCTGGAAGACGGCGGACCGCCGCGTGCTCATGGGGCTCGGCATCGGGATCGCGGCGATTCTCCTGGCGACCTTCGTCCGCCTCGGGCGGGGCTACGGGAACCTCTTCCCGTTCACCTCACTCGGCGCGTACTCCTTCTTCATCGATCAGAAGTACCCGCCGAGCCTCTACCACAATTTGTGGTTCTTCGGGTCGGTGTCGATCGGCGTGGCGGCGATCACGGCGATCGGGAGATGGGCGCCGAAGCTTCCCGCCGTTCTCGGGATCGTCGGGCGTGTTCCCCTCTTCTTCTACTGCGTGCACATCGGGATCCTCGGGATCTTTTCGAAGCGCATCGGGATCTACTACCGCGAAGGGGGAGTGGCCGCCTCGCTCGTCGGATTCGCGCTGATGCTCGTCGTGATGCTCCCCCTCGCCGCCTGGTTCGGCGGCGTGAAGAGGCGGAGCAAGAACTACCTCATCGGGCTGATCTGATGGAGAGAAGGAACTCGACTATGCGAAGGGGAAGGACGGCGATCGGAATCCTCGCCCTCGTCGCGGCGGCTCTCGTCTTCTCCTGCGCTTCTCGAGAGGAGACGCCGACGGTGCGGGAGGATTCCACATTGGTGTATCCGTCGCGGAAGGCGGGCGGGGTCGGGGCGCGCATCACGCTCTACGAGAAACGATCGACCAAGAGCGGGAAGCTCCTCGGGGAAGGCCGCCTCTTCACGATGGGCGAGGACGAGAAGGTGCGCGCGCTTGTGGAGATCGAGAACGGCCGCGCGCTCGGCGAGGCTCCCCTCCTCTTCCACCTCGTATGGCTCGACCCGAAGGGGAAGTCGATCTACACGAAGCGGATCGACCAGCATCCCGGCGACCCGACGGAACCCCTGGAGGGCTCGATTTCGATTCCGCCTGACAAACGCGAGCCGGGACTCTACACTCTCCGTGTCTACCTCTTCCGCGAGCTCATCGCAGAGAAGACGTTCGAGGTACGACGAAAGGAATAGACGCCCGATCCCCCGCACCCTCCGTTTCGGCGGAAGCGACACGCGGAGGACCTTGGAACGAGGCATTGGGCGGCTCGACGGAAAGCGCCATGTGGGTCCTCCTCCTCCTCATCGCGATCGTTCTCGTCTACTGGGGGATCGAGGCGGTTCGGCTCCATCGCGCCCTTCGCGCGATCCCGATTCGTATTCACGTGAACGGGAGCCGCGGGAAGTCGTCGGTCACGCGCCTCCTCGCGGCCGCTCTCCGCGAGTCGGGGATGCGGACGGCGGCGAAGACGACGGGGAGCAGGGCGCGCTACATCCTTCCGGACGGGAGCGAGGAACCGCTCATCCGGCTCGGCTCTCCCAACATCTGCGAGCAGGTCGGGGTCCTCGACCGTGCGCGCCGCGAGAAAGCGGAAGCGATCGTGATCGAGTGCATGGCGGTCCGCCCGGACATCCAAGTGATCGCGGAGGACGGCATCGTGCGCTCCACGATCGGCGTGATCACGAACGTGCGCGCCGACCATCTCGACGTGATGGGGCCGACGGTCGCGGATGTGGCGTATGCTCTCTCCGCCACGCTTCCGCGCAAGGGGTTCGCCGTCGTTCCGCCCACGCACCACGTCGATGTTCTGCAGGAACAGGCCGACGCCCGCGGGACGCACCTCGAGATCGCCGATCCGAGGAGCCTTCCGGAAGGCGCGATGAGCGGGTTCGCGTATCTCGAGCACGAGGAGAACGTAGCGACCTGCCTCGCGGTCACGAGGAAGCTTGGCATTCCCGACGAAGCCGCGCTCCGCGGCATGTACCGCGTGATCCCGGATCCCGGCGCTTGCACAAGCTGGACGATCGAGCACGCGGGACGCACGATCGAGTTCCACAACATCTTCGCCGCGAACGATCTCGAGTCGACCGCTTCGGTCTGGAAGCGCCTCGGGCTCGATCGGAGCGGGGACGGGCCGACGGTCGCGCTTCTCAACCTCCGCGCCGACCGCGTCGATCGGTCGGTCCAGTTCGCGGAGGCGGTGGAGCAGCTCATCCGCGCCGACCACTACGCGATTGTTGGCGATACGAGCGACCGCGTCCTCCGGCGCTATGCCAGGCGCGTCCCCGCGGAGCGCCTGCACGCGCTCGGGAAGATGTCGCCCGGCGAGGTCTTCGACCGTCTCGCCGCGATCGGCGAAGGGACTCTCCGGGTCGGCGCGATCGGCAACATCGGCGGGATCGGCCACGAGATCCTTCAATACGTCTATCAAAGGAGACGGGAAGCATGTTGATCGCCGAAGCGATCGGTCTCGGGCTCGTCGCGAGCCTCTTCTTCGTCGAGGCGGTCGGCTTCGCCGCCGGCGGCTTCGTGGTCCCCGGCTACATCGCGCTCTTTCTCGATTCGCCCCTCCGCCTTCTCGGAACGGTGCTCGCCGCGACCGTCACGTACCTCTGCATGCGCGTCGCGGGCCGTTTCCTTCTCATCTACGGAAGGAGAAGCCTCGTGCTCGCGGTCCTTCTCGGGTTCGTGTTCGGCGCGCTTACCTCGCGTATGCCTCGGATCGGCGCGCTCGATGAACAGGGGGCGCTCACCGCGATCGGCTTCATCATCCCCGGTCTTCTCGCGTATTGGATGACGCGGCAGGGGATCGTACGGACGCTCTCCTCGATGCTCGTCGCGGCGACTTTGGTCCGGTTCGCCCTCATCATCATCCACGGAGGTGCCCTTCTTGAAACGCCTCTTCTCTAGGGCGATTCCGTGGACGCTCCGCGCGGATGTTCTGCTCGTCGCGCTCGCCGTGATCGGCATCGGCTTCCAATGGCTCGCCGAGTCGACCCGTCGCCTCGCGCCGCAACCCCACATCCAGGAGAAGATGGCGGCGGCGACGCGCACCGTGCGCTGCTTCGAGGCGATCCGCCAGTACCGCATGGGAAGCCCCTCCTCCGCCGACGTCGAGAACGATCCCGAGGGGAGCGGCCTCATCGGGCAGGAGTTCACCCTCACGACCACCGACCGCGGCGTCCTCGAGTCGAAGCTGACGTCGGTCAACCCGAACTTCGCCGCGCTCTTCATCGACTACTTCCACGAGCTCCGGCTCCGCCCCGGCGACCCGGTCGCGATCGCGATGACCGGGTCGTTTCCCGCGCTCAACATCGCCGTGCTCGCCGCGGCCGAGGAGCTTCGTCTCCGCGCGATCCCGATCACTTCGGTCGGCGCGAGCATGTGGGGCGCGAACGACCCGCGTTTCACCTGGCTCGACATGGAGAAGCTCCTCAATGAGCGCGGACTTCTTCACACACGAAGCGTCGCCGCGTCGATGGGCGGGAGCAACGACCGGGGCCGCGGCCTCTCCCCGCGAGGCAGGGAGCTTCTCCGCGAAGGGATCAAGCGAAACGGCGTTCTCTTCATCCACGAGCCGACGCTCGACGAGTCGATCCGCCTCCGGACCGCGATCTTCGATCGGGAAGCGGAGCCGCTCGGGGTCAAGGCGTACGTCAACCTCGGCGGGAGCTCGGCGAGCATCGGCACGAGCCTCGGGGGGACGCTGATTCCGCCGGGCGTCAACCGGAGACTCAGGACTTACAATTGGACCCAGCGGGGCGTGCTTCATCACTACGCCGCCCGAGGGGTCCCGATCATTCACGTCTTGCAGATCGAATCGATCGCCGAGATCCACGGTTTCCCGATCGCGCCGGAGGAAATCCCCGCGATCGGAGAGGGGCAGATCTTTCACCAACAGGTGTACGATCTCCGAATCGTGGTCCCGGCGTTTCTGACGTTTCTCCTGCTTTGCTTCGGGGTCCTGCGCTCCCGCCACCGCGCGGCGCTCATGGCGCGCGAGGAGAGCGCCCTCAGAACTCCGGCGAGCGTGGAGGCGCCTCTCCAAAGGAGCAGCTGATGAGGATCCCCCTGTCGTCTCTCAACCGGCTTTTCGTCTGCGTGCTCGCGGCGGCGATCGCCGCGCCTGCCGCGGCCGCGTCGACTCGGATTCTCCCGGAGCCGGGCGCGGCGTCCATCAGGATTTCGATCGGCGGGAAACGAAGCACGTACCACGTCGCCACGCGCGAGACGCCGCTCGAGTTCCGTGTTCAAGGCCCGGCGCCCGTGCGCCTCTGCACGCGGTACCTTTATGCGGAATCCGAGGCGGCCGAGCCGAAGGAGTACCGCGTTCGGATCGAGATCGACGGCGTTGAGCTCCGCACAGTGGGGGAGGTCGCCGCGCCGGATCACCCGGCCCGTACGGCGGACGGCCTCCCGGTCGGTTCGTTCGAGAAATCGATCGTGCTGATCCCCTCCGGGTCGCATCGCGTGCGCGTCTTCCCGCCGGAAGAGGGACAAACGGTCGCCGTCCGCCTGTTCAAGGGTTACGGAACGAAAAAGCAGGCCGCGTGGGTCTCGTTCGCTCCGGCGTCGTACGAGCGCGCGGTGCGCCTGCACGCGAAAGAAGCGGAGACGGTCTATTATCGGTTCAGCGCGGACAAGCCGATCGGCTTCCGCATCTACGGGCCGCTCAGGGTGCAGGCGATGACGCGGCTCGATTTCGGGATGGAGCGCGCTTCCTCGCAGATGTACCGGATCCAGGTCTTCGTCGACGGGAAGCTCCTGACGAGCGTCCCCTTGAAGACGAAGCCGAGCCACACATCGGTCTATCCGGAGCTCCCCGAGATCACGCCGGGCCTGGCTCGGACGATCGAGTTCGAAATTCCGAAGGGGAGGCACGACGTGAGCATCGCCCTCGACTGCGCGACCTCCCGAACGGCGGCGCTCCGCATTCTGATTCCGCAGAGGGCGGTGCGGAATCGAGGGTGATCCCGGTCATCGTACCATGAGCGAGCGCATCCTCTTCGCGGTCGGTCCATGAGCTCTTCCTCCCTCCCGATCGGCGAGATCGCAGCCCTCGGCGCCGCCGTCATCTGGGCGACCACGTCGATTGTGTTCACGAGCGCTGGGCGCGCCGCGTCGCCGGTCGCGGTGAACGGATTCAAGACGCTGATGGGGACGCTCCTCTTCGCCGCCGCCCTTCTCCTCCGCGACGGGTGCGCGATCGGGCGCGGGATCTCGAGCGAAGATGCGGCGCTCCTCGCCCTCAGCGGTTTCATCGGGCTCTCGATCGGCGACTCGTTCCTCTTCCGCGCGTTCGTGACGCTCGGGACGAGGCGCGCGATGCTCGTCTTCTCGTTGAATCCGGCGATCGGGGCGCTCGGGGGATATCTCTTTCTCGGCGAGCGTCTCGGGGCGCTCGCGCTCGCAGGGATGGCGGTCGCGCTCGGCGGGGTCGCGCTCGTCATCGGCGAGAAGCGGCGCGCGGCGCCGGACGGCCTTACGCCGGCGACGAACGGGCTCGAACCGCCCGCGCGCTCGCTCGTCGCGCGGCATGTCGTTCTTTTCGGAGTGCTTTACGCGATCGGAGCGGCGCTCGGGCAGGCGACGGGCGCGCTCATCATCAAGTCCTCGCTCCAGCGCGTCGACACCCTCTCAGCGACCGGAATCCGCATGGCGGCCGGCGCGGCGGGGCTCCTTCTCATCGGCGGAATGACCGGGAGGCTTCGGCGGTGGACCGGGCTTCTCGTGCGCGGCCGGATGATGGCCCGCATGCTCGCGGCGAGCGTGATGGGACCCTTCATCGGCGTCTATCTCATGGTCGTTTCGATCGACCGCGCCCCGACCGGGATCGCGCTCACGCTTCTCAGCACGACCCCGATTTGGCTTCTTCCCCTCGGCGCGTGGTTCCAAGACGACCGCCCGTCGGCGAAGGAGATCGCCGGAGCGTTCATCGCGATCCTCGGGGTCGGGCTGCTCATGCTCCGGTGAGACGACGCGGGCGAGCTGGCGATTTAGGGATCGATCGTATGGAAATGCACGATCTGCTCCGAGAGCTGGAAGCGAAGCCGGTCGTCCGGGTCGAAGACGAGACGCTTCGCGCGCTTCTCTCGGGTTCCGAGATCCTGAAGGAAGAGCGCCCCCCGGGAATCGATCCGATCCGTGTTCTTCGAACCGGCGACGCGATCCTCTTCCAGGAAACTTCCGATCGAAAGGAGATACTGGTCCGGCGCTTCACCTCGCGCGAGGAGGCTTATCGCTTTCTCCGCGCCCGCCTCGATGCTCACGAACGGATTTGGGACGGCTGCGGATGCCGGATCGATTACTGGGGGTGAGGGGAGAGAGGGCCTGCCGCGCGCGGGAAACGAGCGGCGCGATCCTCTGCGCCGCCGGAAGACCGGGCTTGTCTCCGTCCGGATCCCATGCGAGAATGGGCTCGCCTACGCCGCATGGGAGAACGATCCATGCGGTACGCCCCGGCACGGGAGTGTCGCTCCGCTCCGCAGACCACGCGGCGAGCGATCGGCTCAGCCCTTGTGGTTTCCGAATCAACCCCTCCGCCTTACTCTGCGCCCCGACTGCTCGATCAGGTACGCGAGGCGATTCGCGCCCGCCATTACAGCCGGAGAACCGAGAAGGCGTACGCCGGCTGGATCGTGCGCTTCATCCGCTTCCACGGCATGAGGCATCCGAAGGAGATGGGGGCGACCGAAGTCGCCGCGTTTCTCTCCGATCTCGCGGCGCGGAAGAAGGTGAGCGCGTCGACTCAGAATCAAGCGCTCGGCGCGCTCCTCTTTCTCTATCGGCACGTCCTCGGCATCGAGTTGGAATGGATCGACGGCGTTCTTCGCGCCAAGCGACCCGCGCGGCTTCCGGTGGTCTTGACGCGGGGCGAGGCGGCCGCGATTCTTCGACAGCTCCGAGGAATCGAGTGGATCATGGCCTCGCTTCTCTACGGCGCGGGACTTCGGCTCCTCGAGTGTGCGCGCCTGCGGGTCAAGGACATCGACTTCGCTCGGCGGGAGATCACCGTGCGGGACGGAAAGGGCCGCAAGGACCGGATCACGATGCTCCCGGCGGCGGTCATACAGCCGCTCCGGTCTCATCTGGAAAAGGTCAAGCAGCAGCATGAGGCCGATCTTCGAAAAGGCCTTGGAAGCGTGGAACTGCCGGATGCTTTGGAGCGCAAGTATCCGAGAGCCCCCTGGGAATGGGCGTGGCAGTGGGTGTTCCCAGCCGCTCGCTTCTACACCGACGGAAGGACGGGACGGAGAAGGAGGCATCACCTGCACGAGTCGGTGCTCCAGCGGGCCGTGCGCGAGGCGGTGCTCCGATCGGGAATCCCGAAGCGGGCTTCTTGCCACACGCTCCGCCATTCGTTCGCGACGCACCTCCTGGAAGACGGGTATGACATCCGGACGATTCAGGAACTCCTGGGGCACAGCGATGTCGCGACGACGATGATCTACACCCACGTGCTCAACCGGGGAGGGCGAGGCGTTCGAAGCCCGCTCGACCGGATGGAACGGGAATGAAGCGGACGGGAGGCCGCACGTTCCAGCGGCGAGCCAAGGGAGATCCGATCCTCGGACTTCTCGCCCACGTTTATCCAGCTACGCGGGCGGGGCTCGCAGCCTATCCTGAAGAGCCCGCCGCGCTTCCCATCTCGCATTTCGTTGTCGCGCCTAGGGTTGCGAGCCCCTGCTCTCGGCTCGTAGCCCGGGATATACTGTTTCTTCTTGCAGGGATATCTGTTATGGTGGAACAATCGAATAGTAGTTAGAAAGCATGGGTGGGCGGCGTGTTCTTGGAGAGTCGCGGGAGTTCCCGCGGCCGGGAACTCCCGCGATCGACGCGGTGAGAGAGGGAACA
>Ga0194126_10007080_pt1 | contig 15714 bp, 9 predicted proteins | sample TA2KigC150mmetaG_FD_148641 | JGI IMG/M metagenome (GOLD analysis project Ga0194126, IMG submission 148641) | Freshwater microbial communities from Lake Tanganyika, Tanzania - TA2015035 Kigoma Deep Cast 150m | ecosystem: Environmental > Aquatic > Freshwater > Lake | place: Tanzania: Lake... | reverse complement strand
GTGGCCGGAGAGCTTCGACGGCCGCAACGGCTGGGCGATCGGCGACACGCAGCCGATGCAGGATCGCGAAGCGCAGGATCGCAAGGACTCGCAGTCGCTCTACGCGATCATCGAAGGCGACATGCGCCGCGAGTTCTACGACCGCGACGCTGCCGGCCTGCCGCAGCGCTGGATCGATCGCGCCCTGCAGAGCGCCGCCACGGTGCCTGCGATGTTCAATACCCATCGGATGCTCGCGGAGTACCTGCGCGAGGCCTACATCCCCGCCCACCGCGGCGGACTGTGATCCGGCTGCGCAGCGTCAGCGCGCTTTCGGGCGCGCCGTTGCACCCGCACGACCGGTGAGCACTGCCAGTGCGTGGAGCCGATCTGCGGCGGCCGGTCGCAGGCTCGCTGCGCCACGCGACTGCAGGCGCCAGTGCCAGTTGCCACTCGCCGTGCCCGGCAGGTTCATGCGCGCTTGGGCACCCAAGCCGAGCGCATCCTGCATCGCCACGATGGCCGTGTTCGCAGGGCTCGTGAACGCCAGCCGGTTGAGCTGCGCTGCCGGATCGGATCCATCCCATCCCATGTACGCGCGCGCACGGTTCCGGGCGGCAGGCTGCAACTGCTCCCACCACCCAACCGTCGTGTCGTTGTCGTGCGTGCCGGGATAGCACACGCAGTGACGCGGGTGGCGATGAGGGGCTTCGCCCGAATCGTCGCCGTAGAAGGCGTTGTGCAGGAGCTTCATTCCCGGCAGGCCGAAATCATCGCGCAACGCCACCACCGGCGGCGTGAGCGCGCCAAGATCCTCCGCGACAAGCGGCAAGCTGCCGAGCGCCCGCTCAAGAGCACCCAGCAGCTCGCGACCCGGGGCGCGCTTCCACATCCCCGCTCGTGCCGTGGTCGCTGATCCCGGGATCTCGTAGGCGTGATAGAAGCCGATGAAGTGATCGATGCGCACGGCATCGAATCGCTCGACGGCCGCGCGCACGCGCTCGATCCACCAGCGATACCCAGTCCGCCGATGCTCGCTCCACCGGTAGTGCGGGTGACCCCAGAGCTGGCCATCCGCGCTGAAGCAATCAGGCGGCACCCCGGTCACGACCGTGGGGCGCCCGTGCCGATCGAGCCGGAAGAGCGATGGGTTCGACTGCACATCGGCCGAATCGAGCGAGACGAAGATCGGCACGTCGCCGAGCAGCCGGATGCCCTTGGCCGCCGCGGCCTGCTTCAGGTCGGACCACTGCGCATCGAAGGCGAACTGCAGGAACGCATGCAGCCCGAGCTCATCCTTCATGTAGGCGCGCCAGCCTGGCAACCAGAAGCGCTGCCGACGCTCGAACGCCTTGAAGGAGGACGACCGCAGCCCGCCCTTTCGCCGGAACGCCTCGAACGCCTGCTCGAAGCGCGGCCACTTTGCCGAGCGCGCCGGGGCGTACCGGCTCGAACCGCGCGATAGCGCCGGAGCAGCCCGCAGTGCCGACCGCGGCAGCAGCCGGTCGCGCACGAGTCCATCGATCGAAATGAAGAGCGGCTCGCCGGCGAACGAACTCGTGCTCGCGTACGGCGAATCGCCGGCACCGATCGGCCCCACCGGCAGCATCTGCCACCATGTCAGGCCTGCGCGAGCGATCCACTCCAGCGCATCGTGTGCGCCAGGTCCCAAGTCACCCACACCGAACGAACCGGGCACGCTCGACAGGTGCAGCAGCACGCCACCGGTGCGTGCATCGAAGATCGATGGCTTCATCGGGCCTGCCTCCAGGCGCGAGCGCCGATGGCGGGGATCGAGATCCCGTCGATCGAGCGGCCATCGATCGCCGGATCACTGTCGAAGACGAGTTCCCACGACCCTGCGATGCGCTCGCCAAAGGCTTGATCAGGCGCCGCACGCTGCACGCGGTCCGATCCGTTCACGATGACCAGCAGGCGCTCGGAGCCATCCTCGCGAAGCCAGCCCCAGAGATCCCGCTCGTCATCCACGAGCACGGTGGTGAACGAGCCGGTGCGCAGGGCCGGGTGCGCATGGCGCAGCGCGATCACACGCTGGTACCACTCGAACTGCCGCGCATCGACGGCGTCCTCGGCAAGCGCGTAGGGCTCAAGATCCTTCCACAGCATCGGCTTGCGGTTGGTGGGGTCGTCGGCGCCGTACATGCCGACCTCGTCACCGTAATAGATCATCGGCGCACCGGGGTGGGTCATCTGGATCAGCGCGGCCAGCCGCATGCGCGCGTACTCCGGCGCACCGGGCTTCGTGCCGAGGTAGGTCGCGTTCTCCTGCTCTCGGCTGCCGGCCTTGAAGGCCAGGTCGCGGTTCAGGAGCATGCTCGCCAAGCGATCGGTGTCATGGCTGTCGAACAGGTTCTGCGCGGCGTAGGTGACCTGGTCCGCATACGAACGACGCAGTTCAGCGAGCCTGCCATCCATCTCGCTCACGGGAATCGCGTCCTTGCCCTTGGCCAGCCACGGCAGCACGGCCTTCGCGAACGGATAGTTCATGAGTGCATCGAAGCAGCGGCCATCGACCCACTCCGGCTCGACCGTCCAGATCTCGCCCACGATGTACGCCTGAGGATTGATCGATCGGACATGCGCGCACCACTCGCGCCAGAAGCCGATCGGCACCTCCTGCGGGACATCGAGGCGCCAGCCATCCACGCCATCGCTGGGATCGCCGTCGCCATCGGGATCCATCCATCGTCGGGTCAGGTCCATCAGATGCTTGCGCAGCGATGGGCTGGCCAGGCCGTCCTGGTCCTTGCGGAACGCAGGCAATTCGCCGAAACCAGCCCAACCCTGGTAGACGAACGGCTCCCACGAGGTGATCTCGAACCAGTCGGCGAAGCGGCTCTGCCTGCCCTTCGCCTGCACATCCTTGAACGCCGGGTGCTCGGTGCCCACATGGTTGAAGACGCCATCGATGATGACGCGCATGCCCATCGACTTCGCTTCCTTGAGGAACTCAAGGAAGAGCCGATCGGTCGGGGTCCAGGTCCAGGTCGACGGGTCGAGCAGGTCCTCCTTCGCCTCGGCCACCGCATAGTCGCCCTTCACGCCGAAGTGCTCATCGACATGCAGATAGTTCGTGGCGTCGTACTTGTGGGCCGTGCGAGCCTGGAAGACCGGATTGAGGTAGATCGCGTTGATCCCCAGCGACTTGAGGTAAGGCAGAGCCCAGCGCAGCCCCTGCAGATCGCCGCCGTACTTTCGCGAGAACACGAAGTGGTTGAAGAAGGTCTGGCCATCCTTCCCTTCCCACTCGCTCGGCTCGTACCACGAGCTGCGCCAAGGCCGCACGGGCTGCGGGTCGTTCGCCGCATCGCCGTTGCGGAAACGCTCGGGAAAGACCTGGTACCAGATCGCGTGCTTGGCCCATTCAGGCGTGGTGAAGGCCGGCGCGGGCGCCAGCGCATACGTCATGGGATCTCGCACGGTCATGGTTCCATCGGTGAGAAGAAAGGTATACGGCGTTCCGCGCAGCGCTGCCAGGCAGCCTGACCACCACGTGAACGCGCCTCGAGTCGGTTCGGGCGAAAGGTCGATCCAGTCCACGCCGTCGGCGGCCACGCGCACGCGCTCCACATCGTGGGCCAGGGTACGCACGCGCACCCGCACGCTGCCGTCGGCAAGCGCACTGGCGCCCATCGGGGTCCGCGCGTCGTGCAGGATGGCGGCAGCCTCGATGCGACCATCACCGCGCACGCCACGCGCCGAGTGGAGTGCAGCCTGCGCACCCAGGCGCAGCACCGCATTGAATCCACCGTGCCCATCAGGCTCTCGGTCCTGGTTCGCCGGATCGGTGATCCACTCGAGGTTTCCGCTGCGCGTCTGGACGAACTTGTAGCGCACCGTGCCATCCACGCCGATGCGCGCACGCCAGACGCCATCGGCGCCGCGCTGCATCGGGGTGGACGATGGATTCCAACGGTTGAAGTCGCCCGCCACCATCACCGAGTCGATGGGTGCGGGTGGTCGATACGAGAGTTCGACCTGCCAGATGCCGTCGGTGCCGCGCGTGGCATCGATCGATGTCGGCAGGCGCGGCGCAGCGAGTTCGCTCGTGGCCATCGGCACCTGCGGCGGGAAGGGCGGAGCCACCACGCTGCAGCCGAGAGCGATGATGAGCGGCCGGGCGTACATGCGGTTTTCCTATACTAGAACGATGCTCCGCGATGGTCGCACGAGTCTTGGCTCATGGCTGCGCCGCGGAGCCATCGCCATCGTCGGACTGGTCATCGCGTGGGCGTTCCTCCATGTTGCCGTGCGCGAATGGAACCGATCGGGTGGCATGGATGGGCGCACCGAGTTGGTCGTCATGCACTGGTCGGGCGACGGCGGCCAGGAAGAGGACCAGATCGTCGATGCGAGCCTGCGCGCCTTCGAATCCGCCAACCCCGGCATTCGCGTGCGCCGCGTCAACCCCGGCGATGCCGGCAGCTTCTACACCAAGCTGATGACGATGCTCGCTGCCGGCGAGCCGCCGGATGTCTTCTATGTCGGCAATGAACGCGTGCCGAGCTTCGCCGACATCGGTCTCATCCGCCCGCTCGAGCCGTTCCTCGATGCGGACCGTGCTGCGAACGATCCGACGGCGATCGACCTCGCCGACTTCTACCCGGCCACGGTCGATGCCTTCCGCTTCGACGGCACCGCGAGCGGCCGGGGCGCGCTCTATGGGATCCCCAAGGACTTCACGACCGTCGGCTTCTACCTGAACCTGGACCTGTTCGAGCGAGCAGGCGTATCCGTGCCCGGCAACGACTGGACGTGGGATGACTTCATTGCAGCCGCCCGCACCATCGGCCAGCTCCCCGATGCGACCGGCAGCGAGTTCGTGACCTGGGCGGCGATGCTGCGTGCGTACCTCATGACGGAAGGCGTGGATGTGAAGGGCGAGGATTTCGACGAGCTCACGATTGAGGATCCTCGCGCCATCGCAGCGCTCGAGCGCCTGCGCGCCTGGCGCCACGACGAGGACAACACGCTCACAAGCGGCAAGAGCAAGATCGCCACCGGCTCGAGCGTGTTCCTCTCGGGCAAGGTGGGCATGGCGGGGCCCTTCGGCCGCTGGGTGGTGCCGAGCTACCGCAAGATCCCGCCTGCCGGCGAGCCCGGCGGCTTCCGCTGGGATTTCCGTCCGCTTCCGCGCGGTGCGGTGGCCTCGAACATCGTCCTCACGGTCTCGTGGAGCATCGCCTCGCGCAGCAAGCACCCTGATCAGGCCTGGAAGCTCGTCAAGTGGATGACTGATGACCGCAGCCAGCGCGACTTGGCCAAGCTTGGCCTTGCGATTCCCACGCGCAAGGGTGCCGCGATGGGCCCGGAGTTCAGCGATCCAACGCAGGAACCCGCGAACGATGCGGGCTATCTGCTCGCTGCGGAGCGCGCGCAGGTCGTGGAGTGGCCGGTCAACCCGCAGTTCGAATCGCTCTTCGCCAGCACGATGGATGCCGCATTGAAGACAGGCACGATCAGCGTGCGCGAAGCCATCGACACCTTCCTGCGTGACTGGACGAGCGAGAGCCAGTCTCCGCTGGCGAAGGCGGATCTTGCTCCCATGCCGTGGCGCGGCCTGGCCATGGCGGGGCTTGCCGCGCTGGCGGCCGCGACCGCGTGGTTCATCTGGTGGATGCGCTCATCGAAGGGTTCGAGCGCCCATCGCGCCGAGGAACGCGCAGGATGGTTGCTTGCCTCGCCGTGGGTCATCGGATTCCTGGCGTTCATGGCGTTTCCCGTCGTGATGAGTCTCGTGCTGTCGCTCGCCCGCTGGAAGGGCGTCAGCACGCTGGAAGAAGCCGAGTTCGCCGGACTGGCGAACTACGAGCGCCTGCTCACCGACGATGCGCGCCTGCGGACCTCGCTGCGCGTCACGCTGTACTACGCGCTCATCGCCGTCCCGCTCGGGCAGGCCATCGCGCTCGGCGCGGCCATGCTCATGAACCTCAAGGTCCGCGGCATCGCGCTCTGGCGCGCAGCCTGGTATCTGCCGAGCGTGCTCGCTGGCGTCGGTGTGAGCGTGCTCTGGCGCTGGGTGTTCGATGCCGACGGCGGACTCATGAACCGCATGCTCGGTGGCATCATCGGCGGGATGGATGCCGTGCTGTCGTGGTTCGGCGCCGGCCCGACCGGCCTCGTCCCGCCGGAGTGGTTCGAGGCCGACGCCGCCATCTGGGGCGCGCCCGCGTTCGCCATCATGAGCTTCTGGTTCATGGGCGGCACGATGATGGTCTACCTCGCGGGGCTGCAGCAGGTGCCGATCGATCTGCACGAAGCTGCCTCGATCGATGGTGCGGGCCGCCTGCGCCGCTTCCTCAGCGTGACGCTGCCGATGCTCAGCCCGGTGATCCTCTTCAATGTGATCATGGCCGTCATCGGCAGCTTCCAGGTCTTCACGCAGGCGTTCGTGATGACCGGTGGTGATCCGAACAACCTCACGCGCTTCTACGTGCTCTACCTCTACAACCAGGCCTTCGAGTTCTACGAGATGGGCTACGCGAGTGCGATGGCGTGGCTGCTGCTGGCCATGGTGCTCGTGCTCACGGTGGTGCTCATGCGCACGAGCTCGCGCTTCGTCCACCACGAGGGGGCGCCGCGATGAAGTCGCTCCGCCCCTGGTTGCAGTCCGCCCTGCTTGCCGCAGGCTCGGTCGTCTTCCTCTTCCCGCTCTGGTGGATGGTGGTCGTGAGCCTCGAGACCCCCAAGCGCGCCGGTGCGGCCATGACGGGCCAGGATGGCGTGGCGCTCTGGCCCGCCGATCCGCAGTGGGGCAACTACGCCGAGGCGCTTGCGGAGATGGGCAGCGAACCATGGGTCGGTTTCGTCAACGCGCTGGCCAACTCGATCGTCGTGACCACGCTGGTCGTGATCGGGACCGTGCTCAGCAGCAGCCTCGTGGGCTTCGCCTTTGCACGCCTGCGCTGGCGCGGACGCGGAGCGCTCTTCACGCTGATGCTCGCCACGATGATGCTGCCCGGGCAGGTCACGCTGATCCCGCTCTTCCTGCTCTTCCGCGGCCTGGGCTGGATCGACACGATCCTTCCGTTGGCGGTGCCAGCCTTCTTCGGCAACGCCTTCTTCATCTTCATGTACCGGCAGTTCATCGTGCAGGTGCCCGAGAGCCTGGTCGAGGCCGCCAAGGTCGATGGCCACGGCTGGATCGGCATCTGGTGGACGGTGATCCTGCCGCTGTGCCGCCCGGTCACGGCGATCTGCGCGGTCTTCACCTTCATCGGCACATGGAACGACTTCATGGGGCCGCTGGTCTACCTGCATGCCGAGGAGCAGTCCACGCTCGCGGTCGCGCTCAACAGCTTCCGCAACCAGTACGGCGGGCTCGACGATGTGCACCTGCTCATGGCAGCGAGCCTCGTCACGATGCTTCCCTGCATCCTTCTCTTCATCGCGGCGCAGCGGCAGTTCGTCGAAGGACTCGCCCGAGGCGCCGTCAAGGGCTGATACGAAAGGCACCCATGGCAGAGGTCATCCTCAAGTCGGTCGGCAAGGTCTATCCCGGCGGCGTGCGCGCAGTGCAGGGCGTTGACCTGCATGTACGCCACGGCGAGTTCATCGTGCTCGTCGGCCCGTCGGGCTGCGGGAAAAGCACCACCCTGCGCATGGTGGCCGGCCTTGAGGAGATCAGCGAGGGCACCATCTCCATCGGCGGGCGCGTGGTCAATGACATCGCCCCGAGCGATCGTGACATCGCGATGGTCTTCCAGAACTACGCGCTCTATCCGCACATGACCGTGGGCCGCAACATGGCCTTCGGCCTCGAGCGCCGCCGACGCCATGGCAGCCTGCTGCGGTCGCTGCTGAGTCCGGCGTATGCCGCGGAGCGCCGCGCGGAGAGCGCTCGGATCCAGGCCCGCGTCGACGAGGCAGCCGGCCTGCTTGGCCTGCGCCCCCTGCTGCAGCGCATGCCGCGCGAACTCTCCGGCGGCCAGCGCCAGCGCGTCGCCGTGGGCCGCGCGATCGTGCGCGATCCTGCGGTCTTCCTCTTCGACGAGCCGCTCTCGAACCTCGATGCGAAGCTTCGTGGCGAGATGCGCACGGAACTGCGCATCCTCCATCGGCGGCTCGGCGCGACCATGATGTACGTGACGCATGACCAGGAGGAGGCCATGGGGCTTGCCGACCGCATCGTGGTGATGAAAGATGGCCTGGTGCAGCAGATCGGTTCGCCCTCCGAGCTCTACGATCGACCGGTCAACCGTTTCGTCGCCGGATTCATCGGCACGCCGACGATGAACTTCGTCGAAGGCGATGTGGAGCGCGATGGCAACGGTCTCGCACTTCGATGGGCTGGCGGTCGCATCACGCTGCCTGCCGGCATCACGCTCGTCACCGCGCGGGCCGCCATCGGGATCCGGCCCGACACGCTCGTGCCCGTGGCCGATGGCCCCTTCCGCGGCACGGTTCAGTCGATCGAGTTTCTCGGCGACCGCGCCGATGTGCTCGTCGAGTCGAGCGGCGCACGGCTCAATGCGCGCGTGCCGACCGACTCAGCTCGCGCCATGCGCGAAGGCGAGTCGATCACGCTGGGCATGCCAAGCATCGTCCACGTCTTCGATGGTGAAGGCCAGCGGGCCGAATGATCCCTGCAGCCTCAGGCAGGCTCGTGGAGCAGCTGGCCGCGGTGCACGCGTGGAACAAGCGCCAGCAAGCGCCAACCGGTGCCCTGGCCGATCACCACTCGACTCAGCTTCCCCAAGCACTGAGCAGCATGCCAAGGTCGGCGCCGTTCACGGTGCCATCCTCGTCCAAGTCACCCAGACCGGTGCCGCCCCAGTTGCCCAGGAGGATGCCAAGATCGCCACCATCCACGGTCCCCGACCCATCAAGGTCCGCGGGGTTGCCGGGCGGCGGCGGGTAGGTGCAGGTTCCCTGCGTGAAGATCGCGCAGGAATAGGCGCCCAAGCTGATCAGGCCGCTCTGGCCAAGGCCGTCCCAGGCCACGCCGTTGGCCGTGGTGTCGAAGCACGGCTGATTGGCATAGTCGCTGCCGTAGCCCACCCAGTCACCATTGAAGATGCAGCGCCAGAGTCCGCCGCGCGGCAGGCCGATGCGATAGTTCGAGATCGGGTTGGTGCTGAAGTTGAAGACCACCACCACATCATCGCCCGGGCCGCCGCTCGACCAACGGTGCATACCGAGCACCTTGTTGAAATTGTTGAGGTGGAACACGTTGGTGTTCTGGCCCGACAGCCCCTCGGTGCACCCGTAGTCGTTCTTGCGGAGCTTGATCAGGTCCGTGTAGTGGCGCAGCGTGCCGGCGTAGGTCGTGGCCTTGCTCCAATCGAGCGGATCGCTGTCCTGGAACCAGCCGTCCTCCAGGAACTCCTGCCCTTGGAACAGCATCGGGATGCCGGGGCTCGTCATCACGATCGCGCCGCCGAGCATCGAGCGCTTGCGGCTGAACCAGCTGCCGGGATTGCTCGCCCAGATCTCGCTCGGCACGCGCTGCTTGCCGTTGGCGACCTCGTCGTGGCTCTCGGTGTAGATGATCCGCTGCTCGATCTGGCCGTTGTATCCGTAGAGGATCGCATCCTTGACCGCGAACATGTTGCGGTCAGCGTCGTTGGAGGTGATCAGGTTGCCACGAATGTTGGGGAAGAACCCTGGATCCCACTGGCTGTCGAAGCCGGCTCCGCCCTCGCCGGTCGTCTTGCCGAGCCATGGATTCAGGTCCATGTCCTCGGCGATCATGAACTTCCATGGCGCGGTGGCATCGACCGAGTCATTGATCCACTGCAGGAGCGACCAGCCCTCGGGGATATCCACGCCGTTCTGGTCGGTGCGTCGGATGTACTTCGTGCCATCCATGCGGAGTCCGTCCATCCGGAACTCCTCCAGCCACATCATGCAGTTGTCCTTGATGTACGTCCGCACTTCGCCGCGCGTGTAGTCAGGGCGCGTGTTGCCCCACGGCGTGTTCAAGCGGAAGTCGTTGAAGAAGTAACTGCCGCCGCCCGTGCCCGAGTACCAGTGGTCGAATCGCCACAGGTCCATGTCGTTGGGGCCGATGTGGTTGAAGACCACGTCGCCCATGATGGCGATGCCGCGCGAGTGCGCGTCGTCGATGAGGGCCTTGAGGTCGTTCGGCGATCCATACGCGCTCTCGACGCTGTACGGGTACGACGGGTTGTAGCCCCATGAGTAGTCGCCGGGGAACTCATTGATGGGCATGAGCGCGATCGCGTTCACGCCAAGGTCTTGCAGGTGCTGCAGCTTCTGGCGAACGGTGGCGAAGCTTCCGGGGGTGCCCGCCGTGGGAGCAAAGAACGCGCCGGGGTGCATCTCGTACATCACGAGCTTGCGCCACTGCGGCATCGTGAACTGGTGCTGCCACGTGTAGGAAGCCGGGTTGTAGATCACCGAATCGCCGACCGAGCTCGTGAGGTCGCGCGCGCGCGGGTCGTTCCGCCAGGCCGAACTGGTGCCGCGCTTCACGAAGAACTTGTAGCGCTGCCCGGCGGTCACGAACGGCACATCGCCGCTCCAGTAGCCGTTGAACTCGTTGCTCAGCGGATACTGCGTCGAGTTCCAGCCGTTGAAGGTGCCGCCGACAGCAACGCTGTCCGCGAACGGCGCGAAGACGCGGAAGGTGGTTCCGTATTGCCCCGCCGCCGAATACGGAATCGCGCCGATCCCCGGCCGCGTGGATGGCGGAAGCGCCATCACGGAAGCGGCGCAGGCGAGCGCGGCAGCGACCGTCGTCAGGGTGCGGGCCATCATGGCTGCGAAGTTTAGGCTGGGGCTCGGGGCGCGCCACTTTGCGATCAAAAAAACGCAAGGGTCCCCGCAACGGGGACCCTTGGAGATTCCCGAGGTACAGGTCAGCGACTCAGGGCTGGCACGACCCCCATGCGGCGAGCATGGCACCCAGATCGCTGCCGCCCACCGAACCATCGCCGTCAAGGTCGGGCGACGCTCCGCCCCAGCCAGCCAGCAGCACGCCGAGGTCGGCACCGCCCACTTCACCGTCATTATCGAGGTCTGCCGGGCAGGAATTGCCGCCGCCACCCGCCGACACCGTCACGAACTGCACGCCGGGGATGGCCTCGAAGTTCACCAGGCGCGGCTCAGCCAGGTTGGGGCAGCCGTTGCAGCCACCGGTGAACTGGTTCGACAGGTAGTCGTGGCCACCGCCATTGACCATGGCCATGACCTTGATGTCGCCCGTGCCGGGGTAACCGATGATGTTCAGCGGCAGCTTCACTTCGATGCCCGTGCTGCAGCCGGAGCCGCTGCCGGTGGTCGTCGTGCCGTCGTACGCGGGCACACCAGCCGTGTTGCTGTTGTTGGTGGCGATCTCGACACCTACTTGGCTCACGATGGCCGAGCCCGGCGCGGCGCTGCCGATGTAGCCGCCCGAGCCGCCGCCCGTGGTGAGCATCTGCGCGATGTTCGCGTAGCAGGTGATCGGGCCACCACCGTTGGTCGTGGTGACGTAGAAGTCGGCTTCGAAGCCGGCATCAAAGGTCAGGCCGGGGTTGTTGGCATCAACGCCCATGCGGTTGAGGCCGTTGAAGTCGACGTCGGGGTTGTCGGCGCGCACCGTGTTCTGCCCACCCGGCGCGCAGTCGATGAAGAGCTCGAACTTGTTGAAGTTCGACTCGAGGTTGCCGCCAATGAACAGGTAGAGGAATCCGCCCTGCACATCGAGGGACGCGTGCAGGTTGTTGATCTCGCTGCCGTTGCACTGGCCGGCGAGACCGTCGGTCGCGTTGCCGAACTGCGTCGCGGTGTCCTGCGCCCAGAGTTCAGGGCCGTACCCGGTGGGATCCAGGGTGCCATCGACAACGATCTGGGCATGGGCCGAAGCCGCACAAGCGAGGGCAGCCGCCGACAGGATGAAGGTCTTCACGGATCGATCTCCTCTGGAACTTGGTTCGAGACGAATGGCCAACCCGGGGCGGAATGCACCCAAGTCACGGAATGACGGTCGCTGAAAGATAGGCCCGAAGCCTCACTCGGCAAATGGAATCTGAGCCGATTGCGAAGGGGATGCAGCGACGAGTGGGGTCCCGGTCGACTGCCGGATGGTCGGGGCAGCCGCCGCGGAGGGAGCGATCGCAACTCCCGAGGCTGCGGCACTCACCACCGGCAGTGGCTGTGGTTCAGCGGGGTTATAGGTTCCGGCCGCCAGAATCTGGCTCGCAAGGACCTTGCGACGCAGGCTGGCGACCACCGAACGACCGGGTTCGAGGAAATCCACTCGGTCGAGGTACCCGTTCGTGCGATCGAGTTCACCCCGGGCGAAGGCGGCGCCCGCAGCGAGCACGTAGCCGTCGGCCGCATCCGGTTGTCGAGCCATGAGCCACGCCGCGGAGCGCTCTACGCGGGCCCAATCGCCACACGCCCACGCGGCTTGGCCGAGCAGCACCATGTGCTCCGGCGTGGCTTCGCGCATGGAGAGCTCTGCCGTCACGAGCTGATCTCGGGCTGCAGCGGCTGCACCGGTCATCATGAGGCATCGCGCGCGAAGGCGCTGCATGTCCTCGCGTTCGGCGAGTTCCGCAGCCGCCGGCTTGGCCAGCGCATCAAGGCACCCACGCCAGTCGCCTGCGCGGAACATGCGCCAGATCGACTCTTCGGCAAGGCCGTTGCCTGACTGCAGGGCAGCCTGACGCGCGTGCTGCAGGGCACGCACCTCATCGCCTTGCAGTGCGTGAAGCTCTGCACGCAAGGCACTGAGGGCTGCTGCTTGGCCGAAGAACTGGTCCGCCGTGCACAAGCGCTCCTCTGCACCTGCGAGGTCATCCATGGCGAGGCAGCACTCCACGCCTGCCGCTGCGTACTGCAGTCGTGATGGCTCGAGCGACCACGCGGCGTCGTATCGAGCCAGGGCAGCCACGTCATCCGAACGCCGTTGCGCCTCCACGCCGAGGTAGTACAGGCATTCATGGCAGGTCGGATCGATCGACAGCGCATACTCGAAGGTGCGCTGCGCACCCTCGTACTGCCGCATTTCCTGCTGGATCCGGCCCCGCAGTGCCAGGTAGGACGCGTCTTGGGGGAACCGCCGGATGCCTTGGTCGATCGTGTCGAGCGCCAGCTTGTACTGGCCGTTGATCAGGGATTGCTGGGCCTGGTCGTAGGCGATCTGGGCGCCGGCGCGGTCGAAACGATCGTTTGCGGCGCGGCGATTCTCGATGCCGCGTGTCGTCGGGCCATGGCAACCTGCGCCAAGGATGGCGCACAGACCAGCGACGAGCAGCATCGAACCGCGTGGACAACTGTTCATCATCGCGTGCCTCCGTTGACGGGCGTCGTGGGTGCAGCAGGCGGTGCGAACTGCTGCGGCGAAGGTTCGGCGTGTAACTGCGGAATGGCGGTGTCCTGCAGCAGCAGGTCCATTTGTTCGCGCCAACCACCCGGAACGGTCACGGCCGCACCTTCACGGATCCGCATCATGGCCGGCAGCACGCTGTCCTGGCGCAGCGCGCTCTCCGCGTGATGGAGCGCCTTGGCCGCATCACCGTTGCGAAGCGCCTCTTCGGCCTTGACCTGGTGGTTGAAGACCAGCTGCTCGCGGGTGAAGGGCAGCAGCCCCTGGCGCGCACCCACGCGTACCGATTCACTGAACTGCAGCGCGGCGCGGCCCTCGGCGCTCGACTTCTCATCGCCCATGAGCGTGGGCGTGACGAGGAAGAGGATCTCCGACTTCTTCACGATGTCATCCTGCCCGGTCAGCGCATCGCCAAGGACCGGAATGTCCGACACATACGGCGTCTGTCGGCGATTACTGATGATCGTCTCGCGGAAGAGCCCACCGAGCACCACGGTCTGGCCGTCGCGCACCCGGACATTGGTCTTGACTTCCTGCTTGAATTCGTTGGGAACCTGATAATCCTTGTCGTCGTACTTCAGGGTCTCGAGCTTGTAGTCGCTGACACTGGGCGAAAGTTCGAGGCGGATCATGCCGTCGTCGGTGATGAAGGGCCGAAACATGAGCTGGATGCCCACATCAAGAAACTCAACGGTCTGAATGCTCACATTTTGATTGATCGTAGTACTCAGGTACGCCACGCGTTCGCCCACGTTGACCCGCGCGCGCTGGCGGTTCAGGCAGGTGACGCTGGGACGGGCCAGCACGTTCGAATCGCTCACCTGATCCAAGATTTGCAGGAACGCCGAGACATGGTTGCCCAGAATCCCGACCTGGAAGTTCGGGCTGGTGCTCGGAGGCGCTTGGAAGTTTCGCACGGTGCCAGACTGGGCATCTTCCGGGTAGTTCGCGCCATCGAATCCGTCAGGGCCGCCCACCAAACTGTCGACGATCGACTCCGGGCCATTGAGCACGCTGGCGAAGTCCACGCTACCCGCAGCCGCGATGTCCAAGCCATAGGCACTGGCATCATCGATGGCGGTCTCGACCACCATGCACTCCACGCGAACCTGCTTCGGCGCCACGTCGAGCTTCTCGATGAGCTGCGCGATGCGGTCCACGTTCTCGACGAAATCGAACACGAGCAGCTTGGCCTCGAGGGCGAAGTCATCGGCGCCGAAGTCATCGAAGTCGGGCTGCATGCCGCGCGGCACGGTGCCACGGACGGTCATGGTCCCCTTCTCGCTCAGAAGCGGCTTGGCGAACGCTTCGGCATCCTGCGCGCCCAGAAATTCCAGCGAAAACACGCGGCTCACCATCTGGCGGCGCGCGGCGTCGAGTTCCGCCAGTTCCTTCTTGGTGTAGACGAGGATGAAGTCGCCCTCTTGCCGGCTTGCAAAGCCGCGCACCTCGAGCACGGCCTGCAGCGCGGCATCGAAGGGCACATCGAACAGATTGACCGTGACCTTGCCCTTGACGCCCTCGCTGGCCACGATGTTGCGCTGGGTCTTGATGCTGAAGAGCTCAAGCAGCGTGACGATGTCCATGCCCTGGGCCTGCAGGGTCACGGTTCCGTGGGGCGTGATCTCGATCGTCGGCGGGGGCGCGGGTTCGGCGGGCTCCGCTGCAGGAGCTTCGAGCGCCGGTGACTCCTGAGTCGGCGCGGTGCCTGGAGCCGCGGCAGCACCCGCTTCAGCGGTTGCGGGAGCCGTCGTGGCGTTGGGGGCAACAGGCGCGGCGGGCGGAGCGGCACCTTGAGCAGGCGCAGGTCCGGCTGGACTTGGCGCAGCGGCCGGCGGCGCTGCCTGGGGCGAACTCGCTGCAGGCACCTGCGCGCGTGCGGCGCCGTGCACAGCAGCAAGCGCGAAGGCCAGCGTGACGATCGAAGGCACGCCGAGCGAGCGGCTCGCGATGAACCGCGGCGAAGTTGTCCTGCGCGTTCCGTGCATCGATCCTGTCCTGCCCGCATCCTGCGGAGGGTGTCGGCACTCCGACACTTCGTCAGCATCGGCAATTGCGCGGCCTTCGGTGAGAATTGGTGAGTTCACGGGATCGCGTACCAGCGCTCCGTCACGCCTCCTGTGGTCGGAGCGATTTCCAGTTCCAACCTGTCTGACGCCCCTGGAATGGACAGCTCAACAATGGGTGCCGTGGCATCAGGCGCGACTGCTAAGGCCCCATAATGATTGAAGTTCAACACGCCTGAGCCGGCTCCTGCAATCGCCAGCCGCACATTCATGGCTTCTTCAAAGCCGCCGGGCCCAAAGGTCACGACTGTGCCGACGTCACCGCGAACGAGCGTGTACCCCTGCGTGCCGATCGTGAGCACCGAGGGCTCGGTCGGATTCGCAAGGCTCCAAGCCTGTGCCGCCATGACATCAGCGACCAGGCGCTCG
>Ga0194126_10007079_pt1 | contig 15715 bp, 24 predicted proteins | sample TA2KigC150mmetaG_FD_148641 | JGI IMG/M metagenome (GOLD analysis project Ga0194126, IMG submission 148641) | Freshwater microbial communities from Lake Tanganyika, Tanzania - TA2015035 Kigoma Deep Cast 150m | ecosystem: Environmental > Aquatic > Freshwater > Lake | place: Tanzania: Lake... | reverse complement strand
TATCCATGGCGCTAACCCAGGGCTTAAAGCAAACAATGGCTTTACGGCTTCTGATTTCGCAAGGCAAAAAGGCCATTATGATATTTTACAGCTTCTAAATAAATAGGCCGTTTTTTTTAAATAGCCGGGCAATATGGGGTTCCGGAGGCGGGGCTTGTAAGGCCGATAAATAGTTATGAAAAACAGAGTCAAGGCAATATTATTAGTGGTTTTATTGTTTTGTATAATTATATTCTATCAGAACAAATTGCAGTATGATTCTGAAGAAAGAATAAGGGGGGAAATTTTAAGCGAATGGGAAGAGAGAAAGAAGATCGAGGATTCCATCAAGAGCGAAATTGACAGTAAAAAAAGCAGCCAGGAATTTATCATCAAACTGGACTATCAAAGACAGCTTGAAGACATGCTCGGCTCTAAATTTGCTGAGTTAGAAACCGGCATTTTAGCATTTAGAAGCGATTTGGAATCTTTAGTCAATTCCAGGTTAAGCGAGTATGAGAAGCAAAATTTCAGTTCTAATCAGGAATCAGAAGCCCGTATAAAGAAATTGCATGAATACTTAGCCCAGCAGGATGAACGCAGGGATGGGTTGGAATCATCTTTTATGCAGCGTTTAAAATCCAGTGAAGATAGCCAGGAAAAGCTTACGGCCCAGGTTGAAAACCTAAAGCAAGAAATAGAAAAGCTGCTTAAGAAACAGGCAGAATTTGAGAAGCGCATAAACGAATATAGCATCGGGCAGGAAAAATATACATAATAATATTAATTGCGGATAGTAACCCAAAGGAAGATCAGCGTGAAAAAAGGGCTTTTAGTTTTGTCGGTATGTATTGTAATGGTTACAGCGGCAATTGCCTTATTTGCTTCAGGCGAAGATCCGGTGTTATCGGAGCTTAAGAGGTTAGGTTTAGCAACCGGCTGGCCAAGTGCACAATCCAAAGAACGCCTTCCTGAGGCAGGCGGATTAACCGGGCCTTATTGGGGGTTAATGAAGAATGTTTGCAAGGAAGGCGGCTATGATTTAGCTGCTTTTGCAGGCAAGGATGTTTTATTCACCCGTTTTTCTGAGCAAAAAAAATCCAATGCAGTTTCTCCGGATGTATGTGTTTACAGCTATGAGGATAAAATCGCCTGCGTTTTTTTATTGGATTCCGACCCTGGCGTGGCCGGTAGCATGTATCCTGTGCAGAGTGTTAATAAATTGATTGAATCATATGTCCATGCAGAATCGCCGGCTGGATATTATGACCAGCCGGAGCCGTTCTATCAGGATATAGTTTCTTTAGGGCCAAAGGCAGTTAATGGCTTATTGAAGGCGCTTGCGTCAAATGACGCTGCTTACGCCAGAAAAAGGACGGGTTTTATTTTTATGCTGGGTGAAATAGGCGATCCCGGGGCGTATGAAGCGCTGAAGGATTTATTTTTGAAAACGCAGGAGTACCCTGCCAGGGAGCGTATTGCTATCAGTATGGCCTCATGTTTAAGCCCGGACAGAGTTTCCGATTATGTGAATATTATTTTTCAGGAATTTAAAGAAACCGCTGAGCCCTTTCTTATCGCTACGACATTTAATAAGCCGGCTACTGAGAACTTTCGGGCTGTATTAAAATATAAGGAACCCGTTGCCTGGATAAGTTGGTTTCAGGAAGGCGACAATTTGGAAAATACCATCAAGCGCTGCCGGAATTTATCAAAACCAATTTTAGGATGAGCGATTAAAGGATAGCTATGAGAATTTTACCTGTATTTTTGGGAAGAAGAATAGCAAATCATATACAGGAAGAAGGCCTGGATAAAAAATGGTGGTTTATCCTTGCCGCGACAATCGTAATTCTTCTATTCATTTTTATTTTTGTCGCAGTTATAATCATGTCTATCCGTACAATAATCAAATAAAACGCCCCTGGAGCCCCAGATGCATAAAAAAGTTGTCAGGAAGATTATTTTTATTGCCGCGGCCGAATTTTTGGCATTGGGTACCTACATTTTATATAACCTGTTTATGTTCGGGAAATTGGACCAGGCGAAGCTTATAACTTTTGTAATTATTGTCTGTGGCTTATCTTCTGCGTTGATATTCGGTGTAATATTCACGAATACATCGGCGCAAAAACATAAGGATAATTTCCGGTCCAAGGGCGGATACGAGAAATGATCCTTTAGAGAGGCGGAAATGGAAAAAAGGCCGGTATCAGTAACAGTAGTCGGTTGGCTTTTAATCGTTATGGGCAGTATTACCCTTTTACTTGTCCCTTTGGTTCTAGCAAGCATGAATGATCCGGTAGCAATGAAAATACTGCTGAGAAGCCCTGTCCCTATCCCTGTCCAGCAGGCCATGATGTTTGTAGCGATTATCCTGACGATTGCAAGCGGTGCTGGCATATTGAGGGGGAAAAACTGGGCAAGATGGCTTTACGGGTTATGGGGAACGTTATCGTTTTCTTTTAACATATGCGTATCTCCGATGAAAATAACTTTGATCCCCGGAATCGCAATCTTTGCGGTTTTTCTATTTTTTCTTTTCAGGCGTTCTTCAGGAAAATATTTTACGGGAAAAATAAATATTGCCCTGTCGGTTTTAGTTTTAAGTTTGATAACCCTATTTCTTGTTTTTCTTACCGGACAAATCAGCCCGGCTGACCGCGGGGGGTTTAGCGGCCGTTGGCGCGGTTATATAAACGAAAGAGGCGAATCTACACTTATACAGGTTGATCTTAATTCTTTCGGAGGCGGCATCAGGGGAAAATTTACTATCCTGGGAGAGACAGGTGGGGATTTTACCAAAGGGATGGCGTTTGGCCTTGTTGATGTTAAACAGGCCGATAAAAAAATAGGATTTAAGGTGCCTCTTACCGGCAAAATAGATAAAGATACATTGATTTTCGAGCTTGAGCTGGAAAACGGTAAATTAAAGGGCCATATGTATGAAAAGGACCCCGAGAACAGAGTACCGATTATCCTTAAGAAATAGAGCGCGGCGTAATCTCATCGGAGGAAGAGAATGGCAAATTTTTCTTTTGATATTGTTTCAGAGGTAGACCTGCAGGAAATGGACAATGCGGTAAACCAGGCGAATAAAGAACTTGCTCAAAGGTATGATTTTAAGGACAGCAAGGCCTCAATTGCCTATGACCGCAAAGAAAAAACAGTTACATTGATCGCGGATAATGATTTTAAGCTGCGCGCGCTTACGGATATGCTGGTCACCCGGATGGCTAAAAGGGGGATATCGCTCAAATCCCTGAAGTTTAACGACCCGGAAAAGGCATTTGAAGGTTACCTGCGCCAGAAAGTCGATATCTGCATGGGCATTGATAAGGAAAAGGCAAAAGAGCTGACAGGTATCATTAAGGGGCTTGGTTTAAAAGTTCAGACGCAGATTGAAGGAGAGAAGATCAAGGTGAGCTCGCCGAAAAAAGATGAATTGCAGGCAGTTATCGTGCATCTTAGAGGCCTGGATTTTTCCATACCGCTTGGTTTTGGAAATTACCGTTAGGAAAGAAAAAATGAATATTTTTGTGGGAAATTTACTATTTGAGGCAACAGAAGAAGACGTAAGAATGGCTTTTGAGGCATTTGGCGCGGTAAGTAAGGTCACGATAGTCATGGATAAAAAAGGCAAAAATCCCAGAGGTTTTTGTTTTGTGGAAATGCCTGATGAGCAAGAGTCGCAGCAAGCAATAGCTGCGATGAACGCCAAAGAATTTATGGGCCGTGTTTTAATCGTCAGCCCTGCGCTGCCTAAAAAAGATAAAGAGCGCGAAGCTAAAAGAAAACAAAAGCTGCAGGAAAAACTAAAGGCCAAGGCCGAGGCAAAAGCAATTAAAGAAAGCGCAAATTTACGGGACAAGCCAGCTTATCCTTCGGCAGCAAAAAAGAAGATAGGCAGGCGTACGCGCAGGTTCCTGGAAAAGCGCGCTGACAGTGGAATTACTGAGCCGCTCGCGCCAAGGCCAAAGCATCATTTCAATCCTATGCGCTGGCGCAAGAGGCAAGAGCAGCCAAAGCCCTGGCAGAAGAAAGAAGAAGGCGCAGCAAAGCCCGCCCCGAAACCCTGGTATAAAAGCAGGCGGCAAAAAACCAAAAGGCCGCATTTTCAAAAATAAAATCCCGCTATGTCTATTTTACAGGGAACAGAATTCTATATTTCAAAACGCATAGGCAGGGCCATCATGGATTATAAGATGCTCTCCGAAGGCGACAAAATCTGCGTTGCGGTTTCCGGAGGCAAGGACAGCTTGACGCTTCTACGCGTTTTAAATGACCGCCGCAGTTTTGTGCCTATAGAATATGAGGTGATGGCAATACACGTTGATTTAGGATACCCGAAATCGTGTGCTGGCGCTTTAGAAAAATATTTTAAGAAACTCAAGGTCAAATACCACATTGAGACAGTGGATACATTAAGAAAGACCAGGAAAAAAGATATTAATTGTTTCTGGTGTTCCTGGAACAGGAGAAAAGCCCTGTTTGAGGCCGCAAACCGTTTTGGCTACAATAAGGTTGCGCTCGGCCATCACATGGATGATATTATTGAAACAATCCTTTTGAACATGTTTTTTCAGGGGGAAATTTCCGCGATGAGCCCGAAACAGGAATTGTTTAAAGGGAAAATCACTCTTATCAGGCCCCTTGCTTACACAGAAGAGCACCTGATCAGAAAATTTATCAAAGAGCAGAAAATCAAAACCTTTGACTGCGCATGCCCGAATTCGGCTGCTTCAAACCGCGCTAAAATGGGCCGGCTTATCAGCGGCCTGAAGAAAACCTGCCCGGATGTAAAAAAGAATATTTTCCGCAGCATAAAACGCATTAAAGAAGATTATTTGCTTTGATTGGGCAAACCAGGGTGGTATAATTAAACTATGATCTGGCTTATTGCGGCATTATTTTTGGCTGTTTCGGTTATTACTATATTCTTGGTCCTTAAGATTTCCTCTCAGGTAAATGAGCGGCTGGGCCAAATGAACTCTACTTTGCAGGAGGCCAATAAAGTCATCGGCCAGAATTTAGGCAATGCCACTAATATCTTCGGCGATATCCAGGGAAAGCTCGGGGAGCTAAAAAGGACAAACGAGCAGGTTTATGAGATCAGCAAGGATATCTCCAGCTTGCAGGAACTCCTGCGTGCGCCTAAATTCCGCGGCTCAATGGGGGAAACGCTCCTGGAGAACCTCTTATCGCAGGTGCTGCCTAAGGACCATTTTGAAGTGCAGTACCGTTTTAAATCAGGCGATGCAGTGGATGCAGCGATACGTTTGGGCGAGCGCCTGGTGCCGATTGACGCCAAGTTCAGCCTGGAAAATTTTCAGAAGTCGCTTGAAGCGCAGGATGAGCCCTCAAAAAACTCCTTCCGCAAGAAATTCATTCAGGATGTAAAAAACAGAGTCGATGAAATAGCCGTGAAATATATTTTGCCTGCGGAAAATACATTTGATTTTGCTTTTATGTATATACCTGCGGAAAATGTTTATTATGAGGTAGTGGTCAAGGAGGACCTTTTAAGTTACTTTGTGGCGAAGAAAGTGATCCCTGTTTCCCCGAATACCTTTTATGCTTACCTCCAGGTGATCTGCCTGGGGCTGAAGGGCATGAAGATAGAAGAGAATGCCAAACAGATCTTGAAGAATTTAAGTTCACTCGGTATCGAGATAAATAAATTTAAAGATGATTTCAGCACTCTAGGCGGGCACCTTTCTAATGCCAGCCAGAAGTATGATGACGCCCAAAAGCGGCTGGATAAATTTTCCGATCGGCTTACCAGTATCCAGGATACAAAGCAAATCGAAGCAAAATAAAAATGATTTTTAATTCGCCTTATCTAGCATGCGGCGTAAGCGCCAAGCCGCAAAATATGTCTTTTATCTATGGCGCTACAGAAGGTACCCTGGAAAACCGCCGTGTTTTTCTGAATACGCTGGGGATTGACCATGAACGGCTGATCGCGGCAAAACAAATCCACGGCAGTACGGTTTGCTGCGTGCAGGAGGAGAATGCCGGCAGAGGCGCAAAATCAGCCGCTACTGCGTTTGAGGCAACCGATGCTTTTATTACCAATACAAAAAATCTTCCGCTTTCCGTGTTCACGGCAGATTGCCTTCCGGTATTCCTTTATGACCCTGTTAAAAACGTTGCGGGGATTGTGCATGCGGGCTGGCGCGGGGCAAAAGAAGGGATAGCCGAAAAAGCAATCCTTGCGATGCGCCAAAAATACAATTCGGCGCCGCAGGATATACTGGCGGGTTTCGGGCCGTGCTTAAAGAAATGCTGTTATGAGGTCGGCGCGGAGTTTAGCGGTTATTTTAGTTATGGATTAGATAAAGTTGGCAGTAGTTTTTATCTTGATTTACCGGCGATCAATAAAAAACAGCTTCTGGAAGCCGGGCTTAAGGAAGAAAATATTGATAGTGACAATGATTGTACCTCCTGCTGTAATGACCGGTATTTTTCCTTCCGGAAAGAGAAGGAGAAAGCAGGCAGGATGATGTCGGTGATTATGCTGAGATGATAAAATACTCCCTGGAATTTATTCTAAACACATTTAATACGCCGCAGGATTCGGTTAAGGCGTCTTTGACGGAATTTGTCGAAGATTTACAGGTTATTCCGGCTGGCGAGGCAGCGGAAGGCGGCCATAATTTTAAGGTAAACCTGACAGTCGAGGACCCTACGCTTGTATTTGATATCTGCGCCCAGTTCGGCAGGATAAAGTCGGTCAAAATTGATGAGAAGAACGCGCCTTGATTGAGGCGGTTATTCATGGTATATTAACAGGCATGTATTCCATAATATTTATCACAGCTTCCGGAAAAAATGAGGCAAGAAAGATCGCCGCGGGATTATTGAAGAAAAAACTTATTGCCTGCGCCAATATAATCGACGGTGTTGAATCGCATTTCTGGTGGCAGGGGAAGATTGATTCGGGCAAAGAAGCGCTTCTTATCATAAAAAGCAGGAAATCAAAGGTTAAGGATATTATAGAAACTGCCAGGTCCCTGCATAGTTATGACACCCCGGAAATCATTGCCGTGCCGATAACCGCAGGAGAGAAAAAATATTTAAGGTGGATCGATGGTTCTCTCAGGTAGCCCCTTTGATTATCTGATCGCTTTTGCAGGCGGGTTTCTGGCAAGTTTGACTCCTTGCGTGTACCCCCTGATCCCTGTTACTGCCGGCTACATCGGGATTAATTCAAGCGGTTCAAAATTAAAGGGTTTTTTCCTGGGGCTGGCCTATGTAACGGGTATCGCGATCATGTATTCTACTTTAGGCGTAATCGCGGCATTATCCGGAAAAATATTCGGTACAATTGCTACAAGCCCCCTGATGCAGATCATTGCCGGGGCCGTGATCATAATTTTCGGCCTGGCCATGTTTGATTTGTTTGCGCTTCCCCTGCCAAGTGCGGCGCAACTTCCGAAATTAAAGCGCGGGGATTACTTTTCTACTCTGTTGTTGGGGCTGGTATCGGGTTTAATCGTCGGGCCGTGCCTTACTCCGGTTTTAGGGGCGATCCTGGTTTATGTTGCCGCCAGGGAAAGCATGTTTTACGGGGTGACCTTGTTATTTAGTTTTGCTTTCGGCATGGGGCTGATTTTTATTGTCATCGGGGTTTTTAGTTCTGTGTTGGTCAGTTTGCCTAAATCCGGCAGATGGATGGCCTATATAAAAAGAATTTTTGCAATACTACTTATTGCGCTGGGGATATATTTTATTTTTTCCGGCATATGGGGAGCGTAAAATGTTAAAAAAAGCATTTGTCCTGGTTTTCTTCTGTGTTTTTTGCTTCGGTTTAATGAACTTTGGCTTTGCCTTGCAATCAGCGCCGGATTTCAGGTTAGAGACGATAGATAATAATAGTGTTTCACTTAGTAACTACCGTAATTTCAAATCGGTATTGATTATGTTCTGGACCACCTGGTGCCCTTATTGCCTCGGCCAGCTGGAGGAAATGAACAAGAATTACATGAAACTTACAAGCGGGGGCGTTGAAATATTGGCTATTAACGTGGGGGAATCGGTTAATAAAGCCGGAAAATTCGCAAAGGCCCATAAGTTGGGCTATAAGGTGCTCCTGGACAGAGATTCAAGAGTGGCTAATTCTTATGATGTCATCGGAGTGCCTACTTATATCCTGGTCAATAAAGAAGGCGAGATCGCTTTTACCGGGAATTCCTATCCCCATAAAGAAATAAATAAGTTGATTTCTGAATAACCTTTATGAAAAAAGAAATAGCGGATTTGATATCTGTTTGGGAAAGAAAGAATATCAAAGGCATTTACTGCGCGGATAAAAAAGAAGCGCTTCAAAAATTGCTCGAACTTATGCCTGTTACAGCCAGCGTGGGAATTTCCGGTTCGGTTACTTTAAACGAGCTTGGTATTGTAAAATTATTGGAAGAGCGCGGCAACAAAGTTTTTAATCAGAATAAAGCCGGGTTGGCCAAGGAAGAAGGGTTAGAATTAAGGAAGTTAGGTGCATCAGCCGATTGTTACCTTGTCAGCGCTAATGCGGTTTCCCTGGAAGGCGAGCTGATTTTCTTAAGCGCATGGGGGCATCGTATCGCCGGGATTGCGAACGCGAAGAACGTGATTGTGATCGCCGGGACAAATAAGCTTGTAAAAGACAGATCTGAGGGGTTAAAAAGGGCAAAAGATTATGCAATGCCTTTAAATTACAAGCGCCTGAATTGGGACCCTGCGCGGGTTATGTGCTGCCAGGAATTAATAATTGATGCGGAAGCATCCGCAGGCAGATTAACGGTTGTATTAGTTGAAGAGAAATTGGGATTTTAGCGGAAAGGAATACTTATGTTTGATAAAATGAAACAATTGATGGAGATGCAGAAGAAGGTGCAGGAGCTGAAGCGCGAATTGGATAATACCAATTTTGACGTGCAAAGCTCAGACGGTTTAGTAAAGATCACTATGAGCGGCTCGCAGGAAGTCAAAGAGGCGCTGGTAAACGGCGATTTAAAGGAGATGGATAAGCCCGGGCTTGAAAAGGCAATAAAAGACGCCTATAATAGGGCTATAAAACGTTCGCAGGAAATTGCCGCACAGAAAATGAAGGGCATGACAGGGCTTAATTTACCCGGTTTATAAACATGATTTCCTTAAGAGGTTTAGCTACAGGAATAGGCAGCCTTCCTTATACTGACCCTGACCAGGCAGTAGATGTGGTCCTGAAATACCTGCCGCAGGCGCCTTTTTGGCCTCAATTGCCAAAGATCGATATGCGCGAAGGCATGATAGCGCAATTTTCCCAGAATTTACCCTGCCTTAAGATCACTCCCGACGGCCTGTATTTTGACCCCAAACACGAAGAACAGGAATTGGAAAGTTTCTATGAACAGGTCATTGCCCATAACCTGGATCATTTCAGGATCGGACCGGATTATGCCGCAGGGCTGTATGAATTCCACGAAAAGCTGGCAAAAATCGACCTTTCGAAGATTGAATTCATCAAATGCCATGTCACCGGCCCGCTTACTTTTGCCGCGGGATTAAAGGACGAAAATGGCATTGCGCTTTTGCATGACAAAGTGTTTATGCAGGTGATCATAAAGGGCCTGGTAATGAAGGCGCTTTGGCAGGTAAAACATTTCAGCGCTTTCGGTAAAAAAATAATCATGTTCATCGACGAGCCGTATTTAAGCGGGCTTGGTTCGGCATTTACTCCTCTTAACAGGGAAGACGCGGCCAAAACCCTGGTTGAGTTCGCCGAGGCCATAAAATCTGAAAATACCCTTATCGGCGTGCACTGCTGCGGCAATACTGACTGGTCGGTGCTTACGGAAAACAAATACATAGATATAATTAATTTTGACGCATTCGGTTACCTGGAGAAATTCATAATCCATGCGCAGGACCTGAAGAAATTCATGGAAAGAGGAGGGATAATCTGTTGGGGTATAGTCCCGACTCAGGAGTTTACCGGCCGCGAAACAGCCGAATTGCTGGTAAAAAAGATAGATAACGGGATCAGCGTATTGGCGGGTAAAGGAGTGGATGAAAAACTGCTTAAAAGCAACCTTCTGGTAAGCCCCAGCTGCGGCTTGGGCAGCTTGGAAAGCGAAAAGCCGGAGCGTATACTGCAGCTTCTTGCCGCGGTTTCAGAAAACCTGTCCCACCCCGGAGGCGGGAAGGGTTAAAATAAATTATTTGACAAAGCACCTAAAAGGTTATATATTAAAGCTCACTTTTTGCCTACCATTCCTAAGGAGATAGTTAAATGAAAGAGATCAGAATTCACGCCCGGGCAGGGCAGGGCGCCATTACAACCGCTTCGCTTTTGGGTTCCGCTTATTTTTTAAAAGGGATGTATCCTTATGCTTTCCCGCATTTTGGCGCGGCGAGAATGGGTGCTCCGATGAATGCCTTTGTGCGCGTAGATAATAAGCCGGTGCGCCTGCGCAGCCAGATCTATGAGCCGGATTATATTATTATCGTAGATGCTACTTTGACCCGCGGCTTCAATTGTTTTTCCGGCTTAAAGGAAAAGGGCATCGTGATATTTAATGAAAAAGAAGGCGTTGAAATCCCCAAGGTTGACGCAAGAAAGAAGATTTTTGTATTGCCGGCAAATGAGATCGCCATGAAAACAATCGGCAGGCCCCTGGGCAATACCGCATTATTAGGCGCATTTGCCGCGGCAACAGGGGAGTTTGATTTGGCAGCAGTGCAGGAATCCATTAAACAAAGGTTTGCCGGGCGCGCCCTGGAAGGCAACCTGGAAGCTGCAAAGCAGGGCTATGAATTTGTCAAAAATCAGATGAAAGGTTAAAAATGTACGGACCGTTAATCGTTAAACCCGGCTCAAGCAAGAAAAACAAGACAGGTTCCTGGCGCGTGGAGATCAGGCCCCAGTTTTTAAAAAAGAATTGCATCGGCTGTAAAATGTGCCTTTTGATCTGCCCGGAAGGATGTATCTCGGGAGAAGGCAAGAATACCTATGATTTTGACCCTATGTATTGCAAGGGCTGCGGAACCTGTGCCGCAATCTGCCCTAAAAAAGATATCCTTATGATAAAAGAGGAAGCAAAGGACTAATAAAAATGCGACAATTTATTGAAGGTTCCCATGCAATTGCAGAGGTAATTAAATTATGTAAACCCGGAGTAATTTCTGCCTATCCCATTACTCCTCAGACGCATATCGTCGAGGACCTGGCGCAAATGGTGGCAGACGGTTCGGTCGACGCGCAGTTTGTCAATGTAGAGTCAGAGCATTCTGCGGCATCGGTGGTCTTAGGAGGGGCAGCAGCAGGGGTGCGGTCTTATACCGCCACCAGCTCCCAAGGGCTTTTTTATATGTCAGAGGTAATTTTTAATATCGCCGGATTACGGCTGCCGCTGGTTTTAACATGCGCCAACCGCGCGGTTTCCGCGCCGATAAATATCTGGAACGACCAGCAGGATTCAATATCCTTGCGTGATGCAGGATGGATACAGTTGTATGCCGAAGATATCCAGGAAGCAGTGGATTTGCATATCATAGGATACAAGATCAGTGAAGATAAAGATGTAATGCTTCCGGTAATGGTTTGTATGGACGGTTTTATCCTTACGCACGGCATAGAAACAGTAGATATCCCCTCACAGGAACAGGTAGACAAATTCCTCCCTCCTTATAAAGCGCTTTATAAACTTGATGTAGATGATCCGATGACTATCGGCCCGTTAGTCGGGCCGGATTATTATATGGAAACAAGGTATGCCATTCAGAAGACATTGGGGGATTGCTTAAAAATCATCCCTCAGGCAATAGCGGATTTTTCCAAGGATTTCGGCCGTAATTACAGCGGCCTGGTTGAGGCCTACCAGGTAAAAGACGCGGAACGCGTGATCATTGCCATGGGTTCTGTTTGCGGTTCGATAAAAGACGTAGTGGATGAATTAAGGTCCAAAGGAAAGAAGGTAGGCCTGTTAAAGATAGTCAGTTACCGTCCTTTCCCGGTTGATGCGATCTGTAATTCTTTAAAGGACGTGCCAAAGGTTGCTGTCCTGGATAAGGCGGTGTCCCTTGGCTCATATGCGCCTTTAGCCAGCGAAATAAGGTCAGCTTTCTTCGGGAAGAAAAAAGCGCCTAAGGTCATCAGCAGTTTTATTGCCGGTTTAGGCGGCAGGGATATTACCAAGGATTCCATTAAAGAAATTTACCGCCTGTTGACGGCAAAAGAATTACAGGAAGAATTTATTGATTTAAAGCCAGAGCTTTTGAAGGAGAAATATGAATAATAATTTATTATCCGCAGGACATACTGCTTGTTCCGGATGCGGCCAATCACTGGCAGCGCGCATGGTCATTGATGCAGCCGGAAAAAATACCGTTGTCGTCAATAATACGGGCTGCCTTGAGGTTTTCTCAACGGCATACCCCGAATCCGCATGGGGGGTCCCGTGGGTCCATTCTTTGTTTGAAAATGCCGCGGCAGTCGCATCAGGCGTTGAAGCGGGATTAATATATTTAGGAAAGAAAGATTCAATCAATGTGATCGCCCAGGGCGGAGACGGTTCTACCGCCGATATCGGCTTGCAGGCATTATCAGGCATGCTGGAAAGAGGCCATGATATCCTGTATGTTTGTTATGATAATGAAGCATATATGAATACCGGCGTGCAAAGAAGCGGGCTGACGCCTTTTGATACAAATACCACAACAAGCCCATCGGGAAAAAAATCAAGCGGGAACATCCGGCCTAAAAAACCGATGCCTGAAATTGCAAATGCCCATGGTATTCCCTATGTTGCAACCGCTTCGGCGGGTTACCCCCAGGATATCCAGAGAAAAGTCAAGAAGGCGCTCAGCATTAAGGGCCCGAAATATTTACAGATCCATGTGCCCTGCCCCCTGGGATGGAGGCACGAGCCGAATTTGACCATTGAGGTAGGAAAACTCGCTGTTGAGTGCGGGCTTTATCCTTTGATAGAATATGAATCAGGAAAATTATCCGCCGTGCGCAAGATATCCGCAAAACCGGTTGAAGAATATTTAAAAGTGCAGGGAAGATTTAAGCATCTGCTTTCAAATCCTGAAGAAATCAAAAAGATTCAGGCAATAGCAGATTATAATATAGAGAAGTATGGGTTAAAACTGCAAACCGAGGCAGGCAGTTAGCTTGCGTTTTGCAGGGCTATTTTAAGGAGGGTTAAGGACTATGGGAAAACAAGCGAGGGCGATTGTTGATGTAAGTTTAAAAGACCTGGTGCACGATTTAAATAAGGCATATTGCGATGAATGGCTGGCGTTTTATCTTTATTGGTATATGTCAAAAGTTGTTTCCGGGAAATGTTACGAAGATATGGCCGAATTTCTGGAAAAAATAGCCAAAGACGAGCTGGAGCATGCTACGGAATTAGCTGATTTAATCACCAAGCTCGGAGGAGTGCCGGTTGCCAATCCTATGGATCTGGAAAAGAATGCCAACGCGCCTTATCTTATGCCGCCGAAGAACACCGCCGACATTAACAGGATAATCCGTATCGTTACCGAGGCAGAGGCGCAGGCAATTGAGGTATATCATAAGATTGCCAAGAAGACCTTCGGCAAGGATGTTGTTACGCATCAGTTAGTGACTCACATATTGTCTGAAGAAGTGACTCACGAAGAGATGTTTGAGAATTTATTGGAAAGATAATTTTAAACGAGGAGAAGCGATAATGTCTAAAGTAACTGTTGATGCAGCAACTTGTGTAGGATGCGGATTGTGCGAACAGGCATGCCCGGAAGTATTCCAGGTCCAGGGCGACGGGATCGCGCATGTAAAATCTCAAGTGTGCCCCGAACATAACCTAAAAGAAATCGCAGATCAGTGCCCGGTAACGGCTATTCATGTGAGCTGACTTTAAAGCAGGCATAAAAAATCCCGCTTTCTTATTTACGGAAGCGGGATTTTTTTGTGGTTTATTTTAAGACAGCTTTGCTTTTTAATTCCTCGGAGAATTTATTAAAGGCCTCCTGTTTTTTCTGCGACAGCAGTTTCTGCTTGAATTCTTCCTTTTCCTGTTCAAATTTCTTATCGTCTATTTTAGAGCGGGATTTCAATTTAATGATATAATAGCCGCTCGGCATTTCTAAAACCGGGCTTATATCCTGGCCTTTTAGATTGTCCGCGGCATCCCAGAATATATCCGAAGCCCCGACCCCTTCAATATAACCGCTGTATTTAAAAGGGCCGGCCGAGCTGGACTTTAAGCCGAATGTTTTGGCAGCTTTATTGAAATCAACGTCCTTAGGGTTTGAGGCAAGCATTTCTTTCAGAGCTTTAAAACAACTTTCTACTTTTTCTTTTGCCGCCTCCAGAGACCTTTCCTTGATCAAAGCTTCTTTTACCCTGTCTTTTATGGCATCAAAATCAGGCACATACGGTTCTTTGCGTTCTTTAAGCAGGATAAGATAATATGATTTATCGATATGAATTGGGTTAAGGTGCTGTCCGGGAACCGCTTTAATGATCAGATTTAATGCCTGCGGAGACCAACCGATGCCGGGGATGGGCCCTGTTTCAGGGAAAAAGCCGCTTTCTTTTACTGTCAGGCCGTTGTCTTTTGCCACTTTATCAAGCGTTTCCTTTTTTGTAAGCCGCAGGAACAAAGAGCGGGCCTTATCTTTTGTCGCGGTATCATCGGCGTCTTTTGCTATCAGTTCTATATAGGAAATATTAAAAGTAAGCGGGACCTTAAACTGAAATGAGTTTTTCTCAAAATATTTTTTTACATCTTCCGGAAGGGGGGTTATTTCTTTGCTAAAGTCCGAAGGCAGCGAAGCAATATAATCGACGCTCAGAGTTTCGTTTTGCCTCCTATATTCTTCTTTGGTCTCTTCGTCGCTGGCAGTGATTTTCTCCGTAAACTGCCTGAAGAGTTTTGCGATCTTCAGGTTTTGCCTTACCTGTTCCTCAAAGACACGTGCCTGCGTATGAAAAACAAATTGCAGCATCTGGCCGTAAATCCGGTTGTTAAAAGCGCCTTTATCCTGGAAAAAAGGATAACTCTGCACAAAATCTATTACTTCTTTATCTGAAACACTTATTCCGCGCCTTTCCGCTTCTTTTAAGAGTACAAGGCGGTCCCATGCCTCTTGTTTTAAGTTCAGGATATTCTGCACTTCAGAAAATTTATCTCCGAACTGGATGATCGCCTGGTTCCTTACCGCAGAAAGCGATTCGTCAAATTCCTCTTCGGGGATGCTCCTGTTGTTTATTTTGCCTGCGAACTTTTCCCCGTCATTGTTGCGGACCATGCTGCCGAACCCCCAGAAAAGAAATGCCGGCAATACAAGCACCGCCAGGGTGATCCATATTTTTCTTGCCGTTTTCTTGTGCCGTAGTTGTTTAAGCATCGTAATACTCCTTTTATCTTGTTTAAGGCACTATTATAAGCAAAAAGCGCGCATATTGCAATATGCATTTTTTCTCGCTCAGTCCGATAATTTCTTACGTGTCTGTCTTGTCTGTATTTTCTCAAAAACGCTCTTTGATGAATCTGTCGTATTTTCTCGCTCAGGTCGATTTTGTCCCGCATTCGCGGGACACGGCAAAGGTCTCTCGTATTTTTGGCGGCTGCTGAACTCGTGGTTTTTGCTCTAGCAAAAACCACTCGGACAGCATCGCCGTCCCAAATTGCCGAGCCCTTACGGTCTCGGCCTTGGGATTCCCAAAAATACTCGAGCTGCTTTGCCTAAAATCTCCATGCGCTCGAAAACACGGCCGATT